>Ga0075425_100003489_pt1 | contig 16002 bp, 13 predicted proteins | sample SoiMethybrSBSTD4_FD_75300 | JGI IMG/M metagenome (GOLD analysis project Ga0075425, IMG submission 75300) | Bulk soil microbial communities from a Populus tree surrounding site in Tennessee, USA - Soil MetaG P. TD hybrid SBSTD4 | ecosystem: Environmental > Terrestrial > Soil > Tree plantation... | reverse complement strand
AGTGGTGCGCACCACGAACCCCCGGCATCCGTAGGCCGACGGCTGGCGTCATCAAGGGCCTGGCCTTCGTCATGGCACTGACAACGCTCGGCACCATCGCCGAGGCGCAAGGCGACCGGGTGCGCAAGCTGGTGCTCATATCGGGGGCGCAGGCAGCCGATCCGCAGGAGTTCCAGGCCGCGCAGCTCATCGCGCAGGAGTGGCGCAAGCTGGGCCTGGAGGTGGAAGTGCGCGGCCTGCCGCGGCCGCAGGTCTCCGATATCGTCTGGTACAATCGCGACAAATGGGATGTCACCATGTGGCGCATGGTCGGCCGCCCCGAGCGCTCCGACCCCGACGAGCTCGTCTACAATCTGTTCCACTCCACGACCCGCGAGAAGGGGTTCAACTTCGTCGGCTACGTCAATCCCCAATATGACCAGATTGCGGAAGCACAGCGTTCGGAGATCGATCAGGCCAGGCGCAAGGCGCTCGTGCATTCGGCCCAGGACATAATCATGGCCGATGTGCCCTACCTGTTCCTCGTCTACCCAAAGAACGTCGTGGCCTTCAATTCCAGCGTCTGGAAGAAGGATTCGATCGTGGATCAATCCGGCATCGGCGTCAGGAATTTCTGGACCTTTATCGGCGCCACGCCGGCCGGGGGTCAGAAGGACATGGTGCTGAACGCCGCCGAAGCCATGAATGCGATCAATCCGCTCTATATTTCGGGAGCCATCGACAGCTGGGTGACCGATCTCGTTTGGGACCGCCTCATGCGGGTCGGCCCCGATGGGCTGCCGAAACCCTGGGCCGCTGAGAGCGTGACCCACCTCGACGGCATGACCGTCGAGGCAAGGTTGCGCGCGGGCATGATGTGGCACGACGGCAAGCCGCTCACCACCGACGATGTGATTTTCTCGTTCGAGGCACCTTCCGGCGACAAATCGCCGATGTACAAGCCGTTCGTCGCCAACATTGCCGGCATGCAGAAAGTCGATGATCACACCATCCGCTTCAAGCTGAAGACACCCAACGCCTCCTTCTTCACATCGACACTGGCCAAGATCAATCTCATTCCTAAGCACGTCTGGGAGCCAATTCTTGCCGGGCCGCAGCTGCAAGGCAAGACGGCCGAGAGCTATCAGGAGCAGCCGCCGATCGGCTCAGGCCCCTTCAAGGTGGTGCGCTTCAAGCTGCAGGAGGAGATCCTGCTCGAGCGCAATGCTGCTCACTGGTCGGCCCCGAAGATGGATCGCTGGATCCTGCGCATCGTCACCAACACGGAAGCGGCGGTCGGCATGCTGAAGCGCGGCGAAGTGAACTTCCTGTCCGACTACCGTGGTGATCCGAAGATTCTCGAGGACATGGCCAAGACCGACAAGGCGATCGAGATCGCAGCCACGGTCGACATGGGCTTCCGCTTCGTCGCCCCGAACCTGCGGCGTCCTCCGTTTGACGACGTCAACTTCCGCAAGGCCCTAATGCTGGCGATCAACCGCAACCTGATGGCGCAGGCTGCCTGGAACGGGTTTGCCGTGCCCGCCAATAGCCACGTCTCCGCGGCGCTGCCCTTCTGGCACAAGGGCGAGCAGTTCAAGCCCAGTATCGAAGAGGCCAAGAAAATCCTCGACACGGCCGGCTACAAGCTGGTTGGCGGCAAGCTGCACTATCCCGATGGCAAGCGGGAGACACTGACCTCGCTGAACTGAGCCAGCAATGGCCGAGAACGAGGTGTGCTCTTTCGCGGAGCGTGCATAGCATGCGGTTGGTCCTCACCCGGTTCGCACAGATGCTGTTCGTGCTCTGGGTAGTTGCCACGCTGCTCTTCTTCATGTTCCGCCTGATGCCCGGCGATCCGACCGTCGCCTACATCGACAGCACATTCACCGAGGAGCAAATCCAGCAACTGAGGAGAACATTCGGGCTCGACCGCCCGCTCTACGAACAGTATGTGATCTACCTGCGGAACCTGGTCATTGGCGAGTTCGGGGACAGCTTTCACCACCGCAGGCCGGTATTGGAGGTGCTGGTCGGCGTGCTCCCGAACACCATCATCCTGACGCTCTCAGGTCTGCTCGTCGCCTACGCCTTCGGCACGCTGGTCGGCGCGTGGCTTGCCTGGAAACGCGGCACCTGGGCGGAGGCCGTCACCATCCCGACCGTGCTCATGCTGCGGGCGGCGCCGGAGTTCTGGCTCGGCATGGTGCTTCTCTCGGCGTTCGGTTTCCAGCTCGGCTGGTTCCCGTCGGGCGGCGCCAACAGCCCGGGAGCGATCTTTCCGAGCGAATGGTCACGGATTGCGTCCAGCGATTTCCTCTGGCATCTCGTGTTGCCGTCGGCGACGCTGGCGCTCTACCTGCAAGGGCTGCCGCTGCTGCTGATGCGCTCCAACATGCTCGACGTCATGGGCGAGGACTTCATCACCATGGCGCGCATGAAGGGGCTGTCGAGCTGGTCGATCATCATGCGGCATGGGGCACGCAACGCCTTGCTGCCCGTGGCAACGGCGTTCGCGCTCGGGTTCGGCGCTTCGATCGGCGGCAACGTCGTGGTCGAGACCGTCTTCAGCTGGCCGGGCCTGGGCAAGCTTCTGGTCAACTCGGTTGCCGCCAGCGACTATCCCGTGGCGCAGGGGGCCTTCGTCCTGATCACCGTCGTGCTCGTGACCATGAACTTCGTCGCCGATCTCCTCTATTCGGTGCTCGACCCGAGAGTCTCGCATGGCCGACGCAACTGATGTCCCCCTTGCAGCGACGCACGCGCGCTCCCGGCTCGATGGGGCGATCCGGCTGCTGGCGGCACCACTGCACGAACCCTTCGCAGCTGTCGGCACGCTGATCTATGCCGCGTTTGTGCTGATCGCCCTCCTAGCCGACGTGATTGCGCCGCATGATCCACTGGAAATCCTGTTCAGGCCGGACGGCACCCTGGCACGCAGCGAGCCTGCCGGCTGGGAGCATCCTCTCGGCACGACGAACCTCGGGCGCGACATCTTCTCCCAGCTCATCGTCGGGACCCGCGCCGCGCTGGTGGTCGGCCTGACGGCGGCGGTCGTCGTCGCCCTGGTCGGCACGGTGGTGGGCCTGGTGTCCGGCTACTTCGGCGGCTGGATCGATGCCGTGCTGATGCGCCTCACGGACGTGGCTCTCGGCATTCCGTTCCTCCCCTTCGTCATCCTTATCGCAGGCCTGCTCGGGCCGCGGACGAGCAACGTGATTCTCGGCATCGCGCTGCTGCTTTGGCCCAATACCGCTCGCGTGATCCGCAGCCAGGTGCTGACCGTGCGCGAGCGTGCGTTCGTTGAGGCGGCACGCGTGACCGGCGCCTCCAACGGGCGCATCATGTTCGTACACGTGGCGCCGAACATTCTGCCGCTCTCGTTCTTGTACGGCTCGATTGCAGTGGGCTGGGCGATCCTGACCGAGGCGTCCATCGCCTTCCTCGGCTTCGGTCCTTCGGACCGCGTCTCGTGGGGCTATATGCTGCAGGACGCCTATGCGAGCCAAGCCCTCTCGCGCGGTGACTACAACTGGTTCGTGCCGCCGGGCGTGTGCATAGTGCTGGTCGTCGTCGCCGGCTTCTTCATCAGCCGAGGTTATGAGGAAATTCTCTTCCCCAAGCTCAAGGATTAACGCGTGGCGATCCTGGCGCTCGAGGATCTGCATGTCGAGTACGATGCCGGTGCCAATAGAGTGCGCGCCGTCGATCGTGGCACTTTTCTCGTGCCCCGCGGCAAGATGGTTGGGCTCGTTGGCGAATCGGGATGCGGCAAGACCACGCTGGTGCGCGCCGTCACCGGCGTCATGGCTCGCAACGCCCGCATCACGCATGGCCATATCAGGTTCGAGGGACGCGACCTCGTTGCGGTCGGCCCGGCCGAACGCCGCGCGGTGCTCTGGCGCGAGATCGCCTTCATCCCCCAGAGCGCCATGAATGCTCTCGATCCGGTCTATCGCGTGTCGAGCCAGATGCGCGAGGTGCTGGTGGAGCGAGGAGGCTACAGACCAGCCGATACAGCACCGAGGATCGACGAGCTGTTCCGTATGGTCGGGCTCGACCCCCGACGCCAGCGCGATTTCCCACACCAGTTCTCCGGCGGCATGCGCCAGCGTGTCGGTATTGCCCTGGCGCTCGCACTGCAGCCGAAACTGCTGATCGCGGACGAGCCCGTCACCGCCCTCGATGTCATCGTGCAGCGGCAGGTGCTGGACACACTCGTCGACCTGCAGAGGCGCTTCGCCCTGTCCTTCATACTGGTGACGCACGACATTAGCGTGGTTGCCTATGTCTGTGATCGCATCGTCGTCATGTATGCGGGCCAGGTTGTCGAGGCGGGTAGCGCTGCAGAGGTGCTCGAGCGGCCGTTCCACCCCTATACGATGGGCCTTACCAATGCGTTTCCCGATCTCGCCCGCCCCAGCGATCAGCTGATGCCGATCCCCGGATCACCGCCCGATCTGAGCCAGGCGCAGACCGGATGCCGGTTCGCACCGCGCTGCCCGTTTGCCATCGCGCGCTGCCGTAACGAGGACCCGCCGCTGATCGATGTTGCCGACGACCATCTGGCGTCCTGCTGGCGCGCGAGCGATGCGCAGGAGCTCAGGTCCGATGCAAGGGAGGCCAGGACGTGGTCGCCTTCATCAGTGTGAACGGCTTGGTCAAGCACTTTGCGGTGCGCCGATCGCTCGGCGAGATGCTGACGGGCAAGCGACCAGTCGTGCATGCGGTGGATGGCGTCAACTTCACGCTCGACGAGAATGAAAGCGTCGGACTCCTTGGCGAGTCGGGGTGCGGCAAGACGACGACCGGCCGCCTGCTTCTCAAGCTCGAGACACCGACGGCCGGCACCATCTCCATCGGGGGCCAGGATCTGGCCACCCTTTCGGGCGACGGCCTTAGGGCTTTCCGCCGCACCGCGCAGCTCGTCTTTCAGAATCCATTCGATGCATTGAATCCGCGCTTCACCATCGCGCGTGTCCTGAGGGAGCCGCTCATCAATGCCGGCGTCCCAAGAGCCGAGCATCCCGACCGCATAGCCCTTGTGCTCGATCGCGTACGCATGCGCGGTATTGGCGATCTACTTGAAAAATTTCCGCACCAACTCTCGGGTGGCCAGCTTCAACGTATCGTACTGGCTCGCGCGCTCATCCTCGGACCGCGCTTCATTGTCGCCGATGAGCCGGTGTCGATGCTCGATGTCAGCGTGCGCGCCGGTATCCTGAACCTCATGCGCGAGATCCAGGCAGCTCTCGGACTCACGGCCATCTACATCTCCCACGACCTGACCTTGGTGCGCTACGTTGCGCGGCGGACCATGGTCATGTACCTTGCAACGCTCGTCGAGGATGGCCCGACTGACCGCGTCGTCCGGGCACCTCAGCATCCCTACACGAAGGCGTTGGTGGCGGCCGTGCCGATTCCGAGAGTGAACCAGGCGCGCGGGCCGTTGCCAATTAAGGGTAATGTTCCTGATGCCCACAATCCGCCACCGGGCTGTCGTTTTCACGACCGCTGTCCGATTGCCGTACAACGCTGCCGATCCGAGATTCCGCTCCTACGCGAGCTCGCTCCTGGCCATCGTGCTGCCTGCCATCTGGTCTGACTGAAGTGACCTCACGTCGCGGCGAAGCAGCCAGCGCGGTCCAATCTCCTCAAATGCTCGATCGGCGGGTCCGGTGTTATTGCGACGACCTACGGCCAGGCCATCCTAGGGCCCGGTAGGAAATTGGACTGTCACGCCAGAGACTTTTGCAACCAATATGCGCCCGCGTGCCCATCCTGATGGCCGGACGATGAGGAAGCCTATTCCGGGGCACGGACGGGCAAGGGCGGATGCCGGCGCATCGACAAGGCAATGACTTGTAGGCTATGTCCGTTGCCCCCTGATGCTAACGTTGGATGCAGCGGCCGCAGGATTCTCCCGACACACGTCATCAAACAGCAGTGAGCGAGGACCCCAGGGGGCAAGGCGCCGTCCGACGCCCCTCGGATCGTCAAATCGCACGTGGGTCGGCAATTTTCGCGTCAGTGGAGAGGTGCGCTCTCAGCGCATAAAGCAACCAGGCCCCTGCGTAGGCGTGATCAGGTGTGGATCGTCAGATGGTCACCCGCTAGAGGGTTGATCCAGACGAAAAATTCGATTTCGCGTAAGGCAAGAATGGCGGGGAGCTCGGCATTGCCCGATCCACTCGGGCTGTTTTGGACCGCGCACCTGGGACGGTCAGGCGGGTTGTCTTTGCGCTGCGGGTGAGCAGCATCGAAGCACCGTTTGTCCGTTACCCGGGCGAAGCCGCTGTCGACCGAGCAGGGAACAGGGGAATAATGCCGAGGTAGGCATGGCATCTACGCCCCGGAGCACTTCTCTTGTACGCCCCTATAGCGGACACTGCGGTGCCCAAGGCGTCCGGGGTGTGCCGTCTTAGAGCTTCTCGAGATCGAGAACGCAGAAGCGGACCTGCCTTTTGACCGGCAGTGATCGCATGCGCAGTTCCCTGATCTTAGGTTCTCAGCTTCACCAACAGCTCGGATTCGCGCTCAGGGGTGAGGCCGGCGCGGAGCTTGGTCTGGCGCTCGGAAGACAGGGTGCGGAACCAGGCCAGGGCGTCGGCGGCGGTGAGCGGGCGGGGGCGACAGGTGAGGCCCTCAACGATGGCGCGGCTCTGTGAACGTCATACATGAACCCTATGGTGGCAAAATAAAAATCTCAACTGGGAGACAGGGACTGCCCGCGCGACTGTAGCGCCTCCATCTCCGTCCCGGCCATCTCGAACCAGAACCGCATACCCATCTCTCGGAACAAATTCATCGCCTTCGTGAAATCCTCCTTGGCCGCCCGCCGATCGCCTGCTCGCCTTTTGAGTTTGCCAAGGCTGAAATGGCAGTGAGCGACGAGGGGGCGCATGCCGAGTTCTGAGGCCAAGGCCGCCGAGGTGGCGTAATGGGTTTCGGCCGCCGCCACGTCCGGGCAGTCGCTATGTGACGCCGTCTCGCCGAGGAGGCGGTGGGCCCAAGCCTCATGGCCGCGCTCGCCGCGCTCGCGGGCGAGCGCCAGGGCACGCGTGCTGCAGTCCCTCGCTTCCTCCACCCGACCCACAAGCAGGCATGCTTCGCCGAACTGCACCTTGCTCATGGATAGAAGATATCCGATCCCAGCGGTCCCATAGCCGGCCAACGCTTGCTGCAGCCTGGAGACGCCTTCCTCGACGCGTCCTGATTCCACGTAGACGTGCCCCAGACCGGCCAAGGCGATCGGAGTCAAGTACGCGATTTTCCACTCGCGGGAGAGAGCGGCCGCACGTTCGAGCAGTCTAATCGCCCGAGTGAATTCTCCGCGTAGGCCTTCGAGGCGTCCAAGGTTCAAGCAAGACCAGATGAGGCTGAAAGGGTGATCGAGCTCTTCAGCCAGCCGGACGGCCTCCTGGCCATGTTCGCCTCCCTCCCCGAACATTCCTAGTTCGGCGAGAGTGCGGGCCAGGAAGGCGCGCGACACTACCGCCGGATACGCAACGAGGTCAAAACGTTGGTAAGATAGATCGCCGGGAAGCGCGTCGATTAATGTGCGGCAAAAACGTTCAGTTCCGCGATAATCGCCCGAGAGTGTACCCAGCCAGACGTGGTAGTAGAGGCCGGCAGCCTGGAGCGGAACATCGCCGAGCGACACGCCGATGGCCTCGACCTCCTGGGCGAACGCGCGTATGTCGCCCGCGCGACAGTCCGTGTTCAAGTGAAGGCCGGCCATGTAGCCCGATACCGTCGCGATTCGGCGCCGATCACTTATCTTCCAGGCGAGGGCTCTAGCCTCCCGGAGATAGCCTTCGATCCTTGCCCATTCCGCCAACGGGAGAAGGGCGTTTCGAAGACCGAAACGAAGATCGATTGCCTGCTCCAACGTCTTTTGAGTCTCAGGCAGGTGGGTCAACGCTCTCAGCGCTTCCTCGAAGCGCGTTACAGCTTCTCGGTGGGCCGAGCGGGCGAGGGCCTTGGCACCAGCCTGCTGGAGGTAGGTTGCCGCCTTTATCCATTCCTCGCCCAGAAACGCATGACGGGCCAGGCGGTCGGCATGCTCGCTCAACCGGTCCGGATAGGTCCGCTCTATGGTCTCCACGATTCGCACGTGGAGGGCGCGCCGTCGGTCCTGGACCAGACTGCCAAAGGCTACTTCGTGGGTCAGCGCGTGCTTGAAAGTGTACTCGATCTCCGGAAAGAACCCGGCCTCGTATAGGAACTCGGCAGCCTGGAGGCGGGGGAGGTCAGCGCGCACCTCCTGCTCCGGCGCGTCGGCAATGGCCAGGAGCAGCGCCATGGGCACAACCTTGCCGATGACGGCGGCGGCCTGAAGAAGCCGCTTGGCCTCCGGCGCCAGACGGTCGATACGCGCGGCCAGAATGGCCTGCACAGTGGCGGGCATCTTCAGCTGCTCGAGGGGCCGGGCGAGCCGATAGGCGCCGCGCTCGCCGGCAAGGGCCCCCGTCTCCACCAGAGACCGCACGCTCTCCTCGAGGAAGAGGGGATTTGCTTCCGTCCGCTCGATCAAGAGCCGCTTAAGCGGGGAGGCTGCCGCGTCGGTGCCGAGGAGTGTATCGAGCAGCTCGTCGGCACTGTCGGGTGGCAGCTGATCGACTCTGAGCTGGCGGTAGTAGGTCTTATTACCCCAAGCGTGCCTGTAGTCGGGACGGTAGGTGACAAGGAGCAAGAGGCGCGCAGTTGGCAGACCCTCAACAAGGCTGTCGAGCAAGCTCTGGGTCTCCCCATCGATCCAGTGGAGGTCTTCAAAGATCAGGAGGAGAGGTTGCACGCGCGCTTCGCGCAACAACAACCGCCTCACGGCATCAAGCGTGCGGCGCCGCCGCTGCGCCGGATCGAGGGCATTCCACGAAGCGTCGTCAAAGGGGACGTCGAGCAAGGCCAACATCGGCAAACGGCCTCGCCTCAGGGATTCATCTAGCGTTAGCAGCTTCCCAGTCACCTTCTCCCGGATCTCGCGGATCTCGTCCCGGTCCTGGATCTTGAAGTAATCCTTGAGGAGATCAATCACCGGCAGGTAGCTCGTCGCCTTGCCATACGGGACCGTGGCGCTCTCGAGGACCAGCCAACCCTGCAGACGCTGGGAATGGGCAAACTCGTGGACGAGCCGCGACTTGCCCACGCCTGGCTCCCCGACCACGGCGACCACGTGGCCACGGCCCAGGCTCGTTTGGTCGAAGGCGTCTCGGAGTTGCTCCAGCTCGGCTTTCCTGCCGACAAATCGCGTAAGCCCGCGCCGGGCCGCGGCCTCGAGGCGGGTGCGGGCAGCGCCCGCCCCCACTAGCTCGAACACTTCGACTGGCTCGGCAAGCCCCTTGATCGGCACCGCACCAAGCGAGGTAACGTCGACGAAGCCTTCCGCCAGGCGCAGCGTGTCGGCGGTGAGCTGTGTACTTCCTGGCGCCGCCAATTGCTCCATGCGGGCCGCCATGTGCGTGGCCCGGCCTACCGCCGAGTAGTCCATTCGCAGATCGCTTCCGATGGAGCGCACCACCACGTCGCCGGAATTGATCCCAACTCGAATTTGCACAAATAGGCCTTCGCTCCGCCGAAGTTCATCTGCGTAGCGTTTCACCGCCTCCTGCATGCGGAGGGCGGCGTAAGATGCTCGTATCGCGTGGTCCTCGTGGGCGAGGGGGGCGCCGAAGAGGGCCATAATGCCGTCACCTCGCACCTCGCTCACCGTGCCTTCGAAGTGATGGACTGCCTCCATCATCCGCTCAACCACGGCGTCGAGGATCTTGCGTGCGTCCTCTGGATCACGGTCGGCGAGCACCTCCATAGAGCCCTTGAGGTCTGCGAAAAGAATTGTGACCTGCTTGCGCTCACCCTCGAGCGCAGTCTTCGATGTCAGGATCTTTTCGGCCAAATGCCTAGGCGTGTAGGTCTCGGGAGAGATGAAACGGGGGTGCGGCACTTCGGCGCTCGCGGGACGGGCGCATTCGGGGCAAAATTTGGCCGTCGGCGAGAGTTGGGTCCCACAACTCGCGCAGGCGCGCGCGAGCGGCGCGGCGCACTCCTCGCAGAATTTCGCACCGACGCGGTTGTCATGCCCGCACTTCGAACACTGCATCGGTGGCCCTCGGGCCAGCTGGGACTACGAATGGTTGTAGCGTAGCGGCACGGACCACCAGCAGCAAGGACAGCCCGAATGACTACCGAAAAAGGGCCTCAGTCGGTGTGTGGCGACCAAGGCCAAGATCTGTACGTCAATTGCTAGTGGGGTAAACTAGCGAGCGGGACCGTAGCATTGGCGTCGACCTCACGGGCCAGCGCTCCAAGCGATTTCGCCACGGCGCACAACTCGTCAGCCGTCTCGGGCAGTGACATCCGGATGACGTGCGAACCATCGTGTCTCCCTCTTCCCACGAGGGGGAGAGGGCGAGGTGCCTCCTAGGGCCCAGTCGCCAGATCAGCGGTCCACCCTCGATCACGGAGTCGGGCCCAAGCTGACGACCCTAGAACGCGAGCGGCTTAAATTCTGGATGGCGCATCTGCCTGAGGTCATCGCCGGTCATTGCAGCAAGCTGGCCAGCAAGCGGGGTTTTGCTGGATCCGTCGGGCACCTGGTCGACGTGCTGGAATTCGCCAGCAGCGAGTTGGATCGCGTTGCGCTCCATATTGTCATGGAGGGCGCCGCTCGGCGGCTTCGAGTGTCGCGATCATTGGGGGCAATCTTACCACGTCCACGGATCGGTGAATCCGCCGCCCGGCACGAGCTTGCGCAAAATTCGCTCGGCCTCGCGCTCGATCTGATCGGCCGATAGCGAGAGCCAGCATCGAGCGCAGAGCGTCGATACGCTCGCCGCTGTCGAAGCCGTCGTGGGCGTCGCGAACAGGCGCCAATTTCCTCATCGGCGAACGCATCGCGGCAACCGATGCACACCTTGGTGGCGATGCCGGCAGCGCGTGCGGACAACGGCACCCGTTCGAAAGCTGCATGATCGTCGGCGCCGACCAGATATGTGATCAGGTGGCCGCGCACTTCATGCTTGAAGGCGGCAGTACTAGCTCGGTCAGATGTTGAGAGTTGAATAGCGATGTTTCCCTTCCACAACTGCCGTCTAATCTTCCTTGCTAAGTCTTAGATGCCCTTCGGTTCAGACCTGAGCTTTTGGCATAGGACGCCCTACCGCATGGCCCGTGCAGGTTCACGCGGTGGGTCCTATGCCGGGACAGATGCCCTTTCGGACGAGCCGTCGCCATCGGCACCCGACGTACTGGCCACAGCCGCCGGGATCGCTGGCTATGTCTTCGCGGTGGCCCGCGACGGTCAGGGCGTCCAGCGTCTAGGACGTGCCCCCGAGGTTTGACCGCGCCCCCGTACCTCGACTCGCACCATGCAGTCCGGCGTCTAGGTTCTGCCCTTACCGCCACTGCATGCCAGGCGGGTATCAGTCGAGCAGCCGCTGCTGCTCATTTCAGTGTGTCTAGGGTGGGTGGCGGTGGCAGTGCCCACTGATGGGTTGGCCAATCCGCGAAATATCCTTTATCGGCCAATGTTGCGGTTTAGGCGGGTTGGCCAGCGTAAGTGCTTGATTTTGCGCTGAGGTGCGCTTTCTGCCGGGATCGCCATTGATCCTAAAGAGAATCCCGCCTCAAAAAGGCGCCAATCTATACTGCCGATTTGCCTCGGGTCAGCACCGGGTAAGCAACTGGGTGCATGCCGGGCCCCGGCGCTAAACTTTCGCCAAGTCAGTGCTCTCCTTTATCCCCCCGACGGGGTCGATCTCCGCGGCTTGCCGCTATCCGAGCGCAAGCGCGGTCTGCATCGGCACTGCCTCAATTCGAAGGGCCGTCCCTACGGCGGCAAGTGGAATGTCGGCAATCATAAACATGCAGCGGCCGCCCGTGATCCTGCAGCGCCTGCTTCTTGGTCTGCGCCTTGGCGCCGGTTGCGATGGGAGCGGCAGTCTGGAGGGCACTAAATGCGGCCAAGACGCGAGGCGTGTCTGTACAAAGGCCGCAAGCCTAGCATAAAGCCTGACGAGGTCCGCCGGCTGCGCAAGGAGGGCCTCGGCGCAACGTAGATTGCCAGGAAGCTGGGGGTAGGCCGCGCGAGTGTCTATCGGGTCTTGATGCGATAGGCCTATGACCACGACCGCCCGGCGCAGTCGATGGCCTTGTTCCGCCGACGCAATCGTCAAGCTGATCCTGCTCGCCGATATGGGGGTCGAGACCTGGCACGAAGCGTCAAGGCCGAGCCCACGTTCTATCCAAGCCCTCACCGCTAGTCCGACCCCGTTTTAGTCAGATACGGCAACCGGTTAGCTTATTCGCGCGGCTCTTCTAACATTCTGTACACCAAAATTCCGGTTGCTGAATGGCCGAGCCTACGCTTAGCGTATGGGACCGCTGAGAGAAGTTGCACCCCGCTTACTTGTCTTGGCGCTGGCGGGCTCCCATCCCTCTCGGGAGCCCGTTAACATCTCACGACCGGACACTTCGCGCATCGCGCGGCCGATCAGGGCGCATGCGACCTACGGAAAACATAAAAGCCGTGCTGCCTGAGGTGTCGCGAGATTTCCTCGAAATCATCGTGACCCTGAATTTTTTCCGCTGCCACAAAACTCCATTGCGTGTACGGCGATCCGCGCGGGATGTTTCGGCCAGTCACGTCGGTTGAATAGGCAAACGTATCGCGATTGTTTTCATCTCGGAAAAGATAGACGAGCATGCCCACGCACCCCCGAAGTACCCCGGTGTGTCGGGCTGTCCCGCATCGCCCCCCGCCCTCGTTTACCATTTTCGTAAGAGTACGTACATTCGCAACACCGTCATTAGTCCTTTGAACTCCCCGTACTGCCCGCGCAGCTTTGCGGCTCACGGCTTCGGGAGAGGAGGCGCCGTGATCATCCCTGTGGGTCAGTTTCGCCACCGGCAAAATGTCTGTTGCCGGAGCAGACCGGATAGATGCCCCGAGTTGCGGCACGACGGATCGCTGGTGCAAGTTAATTGGGATGGTTGAGGCAGTCGGCCTCATCATCTCACCCGTGCGCATCACCATCGTGACCTTGTCCGATCAATCCTCGGCCCTCTGGTTCGCCAGATCGAAGGATGAGGTGGCACACCGCGATTTTGCTTCATAGCGGGTGCGCGCTTGCGGGGTGGGTTGTCCAGGGTCCCTAGCCGAGAACCGGCCCAACTAAGCGCGGCGGCCGTTATGCGGGGGCCATGCCGGCTACGCGCGCTCCTTCATTGCCCGATACACGCTTGACCATCCGATCCCGACTTGCGGGCGACTTCAGTCGGGTTCACCCCAGCCGCCAGCAGCTTCTCGACCTCCCCGGCCTTTGCCATGGCAGTCCGCGCCCGGCCCTTGCATTTCCCTTCGGCCTTCGCCTTCGCGATCCCCTCGCGCTGCCTCTCCAGCATCGCCGCTCGTTCGTGTTCTGCGACATCTCCCTGCGGGTTTGTCCTGATGTTGGATCACTCAAGACCGGTAGATCCTGACCACTGAGGGTTTGCTCGTTTAATCCTGTGTTCAGTCCGATGACTGAAAGCGCATTGATCAATTCGGCACCTGACGGACCGCTCTCTGCCATCTACAGAGCATTGGTCGGTTTTGCGAACAGCGTTGATGGGTTGCGAACGCCGGCCGATGTGCTCGACGAACTTAACGTCGTTTGTTCAACGGACATGCCGCTGAACGTGCTGGGAGCGGCACGGTTCTCGGCCAAGGCTGCGGGCGTCGAGAGCATTCAGCTCGGGAAGTCCGGCTTCCTACACAAAAGCGTCCCATCTGGTTGGTGGGAGGAATACACGGTGCTCGCAAGGAAGCATTTCACACCAATGATTTTCTTAGCGAGGTCTAGTCTTGCATCTTTTACCTGGACTGAAACCACCCGGCGGTTCGAGCCGATAGGGACCGACCGATGGTCCACCGAGCTGGGCCTTAAATACGGAATGCGAGATGGGCTGACCTACGGTGTTGGTGGGATGTGGGTGGTCGCCTTTTGGTCCCGCAGGGAGCTGTCGAACATTCTTCCTGCACCCGCACGAATACCCATTTGTGCCGCCGCGAGCGTGGCTGCGCTACGGCTTGAGCAACTCGCAGGACCAGATGTCGATAGAATTGGAACGTCGCCGCGCCTGACCCCTCGCGAGCTTGCCGTCTTGCGCATGGTATCGATGGGGCACCAGTCCTCTGACATTGCTCAAGCACTGGGCCTCGGCGAAGAGACGGTCCGCAGCCATTTAAAAAAGGCGCAGGCGAAGCTCGGAGTTCACAATCGAACTCATGCTGCGTGTGATGCTATGCGTCACGATTTGATACCCTAGAACTGAAGGCCCCGGGCGAACCTTTATCGCGCCGCCGACGACATGAGGCGGTTGGAACTGCTTACGCGGTGAGGGTCGGAAGGGCACCTCGGGCGACTGCAACAAACCATCCGCCATATGCACTAGATGGCGACTTGGCTCTTCCACTGTCACAGTGCAATTACACACTAGCGTCCAAGGCATTCAGTAAAGCCTCGACATTGGCCACCAGCTCAGCCTCCCCAGCGGGCTTGGCCAGCGTCGGAACTGCGGCCCATTCCCGTAATAAATCATGGGTGTCATACCCAGTCAGGAACATGAACGGCACTTGTCTTGAATTGAGTGCGGTACAAACCGCGCCACTATCAGCGCCGCCGAGCGTCACGTCGAGAATGGCCGCAGAGATGTCGCCGTGTGTCGCGGTCTCTAATGCGGTGCGCAGATCGTGCGCGGTCACCACGTCGGCTCCGGCGTCAGTCAAGGCGTCACTTACGCCTGTGGCGACGAACGGCTCGTCATCAACGACAAGGATGGAGTAACCGCCAAGCGATCCCACCGAAGTGCCCAATCGTCTGCAGCATTAGGATTGTAGCAGCTAGAGCATTGAGTTGGAATGGAGGCAAGGCAACATCCGATTTACGCCGTCACCGAGCTTCGGCTCAGGAGATACCACGCAAATAGCACCACCCATACGAGGTCGATAAGAATTGCGACCCCTACCTGGCTCCCTAGGTAACGCGATCCGTGCGACAGAACGAGCGCGACAAAGGCAACCTTACTGAAACCCGCGACGGTCAACGCGAAGGTCCGCACTGCGGGATTGAATGCTCCGTAGATGAGCATCGCGCCAACCAGCGTGATCAATATACCCCAATTGCGAACAACAATGTCAGCGACCGGCCCATCTAACGTTTCCCCGAAGGTGGCCCGGAGCGCATCCTGGGGCGCAATCGCGGCATACACCATGGTGCAGGTGAGAACACCCGAGACGAGCATGATCCATTTGATGTGATTGGCGACAATATTCATGCTCGCCCCCCTCATGTTACTTTCTAAAGGCGGAACGGGGCCGCGAACACAGCGCTTGGTGATGCCGCTGCGTTGTCCCTTACTGACCAAGGGGCGGCGGCCAACCAACTTCTACTCGGTCAACCACACGATAGCGATTGACATTACCCCAAATGTCACGAGGATCGCCAGCATAACGATGGGTGGCACGAGTTGTTCACTCTCGGGATCGTCTTCCATTTCACAGATGCAAGATATTTGGTTGTCAGGCGCATATTTGTCAGGGGGCGGACGACCAAGCTAGAACGAATTCTCGGCTCAGCAACGACTAATTTGGTAGCCGCACTACGCGATTGCGGCCTTACTCGATTGTACGGACCTCGCCTATTAGTTCAGAGAGACAGCGATCCAGGTGTGCAACCAGCGTCTCTCCATTCCGCGACTCGGCAAGTCGCTTCGTTTCGCGGCTTTGACGGAGCGCTTACCATATCTCCTCGACCGACGCCCAATTCTCCATCCAAAGCTCCCAGTGATCGCGCCTAAGCCACCGCCTAATGGTGCTCTTTGTGGTGCCGAGAGCGGTGGCTCCGGTTGTTTGAACAGAATTTCCGCGTCGTTAAGTGGACTCCCGCCGAGGGTTAGGCAAGCGCTGGTCAGCTTAAGCTGACCAGCGCTGTGCGTTCATGCTGCCACGCAGAGGGGCAGCGAGTCGTAGTAGGCTTGATCGGG
>Ga0075425_100003488_pt1 | contig 16006 bp, 17 predicted proteins | sample SoiMethybrSBSTD4_FD_75300 | JGI IMG/M metagenome (GOLD analysis project Ga0075425, IMG submission 75300) | Bulk soil microbial communities from a Populus tree surrounding site in Tennessee, USA - Soil MetaG P. TD hybrid SBSTD4 | ecosystem: Environmental > Terrestrial > Soil > Tree plantation... | reverse complement strand
CCTCCGTGGGCGGATGTACCGCCAGAAACGCCGGCAACGCCTCCTAACCAAGCGGTCACGCCAGCTGCCGATGACGAGAGCGAAGGTGGCGAAACACCCGCGGATCAACCGGAATCGGTGGGCAGTCCTCCTCCGCGTCAAGTCTCGTGGCGTGCGCCGAAGGCAACGATTACGCGATACGCGAGTGGCGCATCACCGTCGCCTCGTTCGACGTTCCGCTCTTACGTCCGTGCGCATGGTGGTGGTCGCGGTGCCTCGCGCGCCAGCGTCGCCGGTCGTCAGTCGGCGCGCGGCATTCTCGGATTCCTGTCTGATGCGGCGCGAAACGGTTTAGCTGCTGCGGCGGAACGCATCGGCATCCGGGACTTGGTTGGCCGCGATGCTCAATCGGTTCTTGCCGCGCTCATAGACATCCTCGCGCCCGAAGGCGCGCTCCTGGAGGACGCCGCTGCCCGTGTGGCTGTGATCGACACGATGACGGAACTCTTCGATGCGCTTGACGTGGAAACGAATGGCATCGGGGTCCTCGATCGTCTGTCGGAAAATGATCTCGCGCAGACGCTGGAGGTCTGCATTTGCAACGTGATCGAAGCGCGCTTCACACAGGAACTGGCGAGCCGCGTTGAACACGCGGCGATAGACGTGACGGAGGCCAACCGAACCCTCGGTGAGATTCGCGACTATATCCGCGGCGTCGTCGCGCTTGATCTCGAAGGCAAACGACTCCTCGATATCGATTGGAATGGCAGCGAGGGAGCGTCATTCATCGAGTCGTGGCTTGCTGCGGCTTACGCGGTACTGGAAGAAGCCGAATGATTACTTGGCACATCACCACGATCGCGGGACCCTCAGATGATTTCCGCGCGAGTGTCACGCAGGGCGAGAACGAACTCCGCGTGCCCTTCGGGATCTCGACGGATGAAGATCGGATCGAGTCATCGGTCGCGAAGGTCCTTGCGATGCATCGGCTGGACTTGCGGCCAGCGGCGGAAGATCTCCTCAACCTCGCAGTGGCAGCGTATACCGGCGATCTACGCATCCCGCGCGAAGATGGCTTCGGAAACTGGACCCGCGATCTCCGCCTGCATGCCTTCGTCCGGAACGTGGATGTATGGTCAGCGGCGGCGCCGCTCATCGAGCAATTGTTGTCGTTCCTGACGGGCGACCACTGGAAGATCGAATTCCGTGAAGCACCCGAGACTTGGACGCCTGTTCGGCTCCCTCCGCCGAAGCAGGCGGTCACCCTCACGGCGAAAGACGTTTCTCTATTCTCAGGTGGACTCGATTCCTACATCGGGGCGATCGACGTCGCATCACAGGTGCAGCAAGTTGCCCTCGTTGGCCATCACAGCGCAGACGGAGGCGCGACGAGCCGGTCGCAAAAGAAAGCATTGGTTGAATTGCGGCGCTTCTACGATGAAACCCGTGCGCCCTTCTTGCCGATGTGGATTTCGCCACCGAAAGGACGTAACCGGGCATCCGAAACGACGACACGTGGACGATCGGTCCTGTTCTTCGCGCTCGGTATCGCCGTCGCGGATGCGCTGAATGCCGACCGTCTTGTCGTCCCTGAAAATGGATTCATCTCGCTCAACGTACCGCTCTCGCCATCGCGGCGCGGGAGCTTCAGTACGCGAACAACACATCCACACTTCGTGTCACTCGTCCGCAACGTGCTATCTGCAATCGGCATCAACGTGGCAATCGAGCTGCCGTACCGATTTAGGACGAAGGGCGAGATGATGCAGCAGGTCGCGAACGCTGACGCGCTCGCGGCAGGCGTCCCTGTCACGATGTCCTGTGCTCATCCATCAGCGGGACGGTGGGCGAAGCAACCGAACATCCACTGTGGCCGCTGTGTTCCGTGCATCATCCGACGTGCCGGGGTTCAGACCGCGATGAATGATCCGACTCCGTACAACCAAATCGACCTTGACGTCCAACTGCCGGGAGAGAGTGGGAGCGATCTCACCGTTGTGCGTATGACGCTGGATCGGTACGCCAAGAAACAACCGCGGCTCGCGGACATCCTCGCCGCCGGACCGTTACCGGGCACGGATGCGGAGAAGCGGGATTTCCTCTGCGTGTTCACCCGCGGACTCGACGAGATCCGCGCGCTCCTCGGTTGATGGCATGCATGACGCGCACTGTCATATCGACCTTTATCCTAACTTTCGCAAGCAACTTGCTGACATCGCAGCAGGAAAGCTCGCAACGATCGCTGTCACCAACACGCCTTCCGTCTTCGAGATGTGTGAGCGCATCTGCGCCGGCAACTCATTCGTGCATCCTGCCATTGGTCTCCATCCGGAACTCGTCGGCGAGCGCGAAAGGGAGCTGCCGCTACTTCTTCAGCTGATCCACCGTGTGCGGTTTATCGGGGAAATCGGTCTCGACTTCACCACTCGCGATCCGGTCGCGCGTGCTGCCCAGATTCGCGTCTTCACAGCGATCATTGCAGCTGCACGCGCAGCGGGCGGGAAGACGCTGACGATTCACAGCAGAAGGGCTGCCGCGGAAGTCGTGGAAATCGTTGGACCAGGGTTCCCTGGAGCCATCATTCTTCACTGGTTCTCCGGTTCCGCGAATGTGCTCCGCCGCGCGGTCGGCTATGGGTATTACTTTTCTGTCAATCCGGCGATGACGCGTTCGTCCACGGGTCAGTCGATTATTCGTTCGGTGCCGACTGATCGGCTCCTCATGGAGTCAGACGGGCCATTTGTGACGATCGACAACGCGCCCGCGAAACCCGCAGACGTGCGGTTGGTGGTCGAGCATGTCGCTGCGTTGTGGAATCTATCGCTCGTTGAAACTGAACGACGACTCGATAGGAACTTTGCGATTGCGACCAGCAGATCAACAAAAAGAGAGCAGTGAGGACAAGCCCCACTGCTCTCAGAAAAAAGTCTTGTTGCTATCCTAGTTTCCGGTGTCCCTCGCGAGGCGATCGCGACGGAAGGTGCAGCTCAAGATTCAGGCAGTAGCCCTAATTTGGATCTCTCGCGACTGAGCGAATTCGGCGGCGGTGATGGACTGTGCTGCAAACCGTCCAGATAATCCTGAACGATCGCGGTGAGTAAGTGCGCGAGCGTCAGCTGTGTGCCGCGCCGGAGCCGGTTGAGCTTGTGCATCGAATCCTCATCGATGCACACGTGGGTCCAAAGAAAGCGTTGCATGTAAGTCTCCTTTCAGAGTCGGGGATCGCCTAGGCGACGTCGTGATAGGCGTCGTGGCAGGAGAGCGAACAGAACGCGCCGAGATGCCAGGAGACCCGCGCGCGGATCGCGTCAGGCTCGGTGCCATAGCGAAAAAGAAACGCGGCGCGGCAGCGGCGAGACGTTCGGACGCTGCCGCACCAGGAGCACGTTTCGCCGTGTGCGGGATAGTGCACGGCGCGAACGAGGGTGGTACGTGCGAAGGGATCGCGGCAGAGCGCACGCATGTGGCTCACCTCACGCGGCGGACGCGTGCATCCGCGCGTACGCCGCGGGATGCGCGATCGAAGGGACCGGCGGCGTGCTCCGATGGGGCGGCGTTGACGCGGCGGCGAGTTGCGCCGCGTTCAGCATCAGCTCGAAGCGTTCGAGCAGGGCGTCGCGCATCGCTGCCGGCAGCGCTTCGAGGCCCGCGAGAAGCGCCTCTTCGCGGGACTGCTGCGCGACCGCATCGGGATCGAAGAGCTGCTCCAGCTTGCGGCTGAAGAACTCCTCTTCGCTGACGCTGTAGAGCGCGAGGAGCCTTCGGAGCTGCGAGATCTTGAGCGAGCCAATGCGCTCACCGGTCTCGAAGGAACTGACAGTCTTCTCGCCGACGCCGGCCATGCGGCCAACATCTTTCTGGGTGAGGCCACGCATGCGGCGCAGCTCGCGAAGTTTGAGGACGAGGTCCATGGATGAATCTCCTTTCAGGCGGGTGTGGGTGGGTGGAGGTTGGTTACGCGACGCGCGCGAGCGCCTCTCGGATGGTCCGCGTGCCCAGCGGGAAATGGAGATCGCGCTCCATCGTGAGGCCGCGCACGCGGAGGTTTTGAAGCTCTGCGAGCGAGGCATAGCCCCACTCGTCCGAGTCTTCGCCGAAGGGCGAGAGGCAGTAGCCAAACAGGCGGACATCGTCCTCCTCGAACTCGGCTTCGGTGACGTAGAGCGTGTAGCGCCCGGCCGGGAAGAAGTACTTCACGACGACGAGCGCCTCGTCGCCGCGGGATTCCTGGGATCCAAGGGGAAAGCGCGCGAGTGCCGCGCGCACGTTGGGCGGGAGCAAGTCCATGATGGACTCCTTTCGTGTGTTGGAAATGGGTCTGTGAGGTCGTAGGAGGGCCTGAGAGGCCCTCCTACGCGTTGGCGTGGGGGTAGATGCCGGAAACGACGGGAGGTGAAACGGAGACGGAAACGGCGGTGCTGGGCGCGAAGGGCTTAGAGAAGGGCCGGAAACAGCGCCAGCTGCGAATTCTCGGCATCGCAGCCGGGTAGGGCTTCGTCCTGCTGCGGGAAGACCGATTCCGACGCATCGTCTGCATCGTCCTCGGGCTCGCCGAGCCAGTAGATCGCCGCGCGCGGATCGCGATCGGGCCGGAGCGCGCGGATGTGCCGGTCACCGACCTTCGCGCGGCAGTCGCGGCAGAAGCCCCAGAGCGGAGAGCCGCGCGTGCGCTCGTCGCGGCGCGCTTCACCCGGCACGGTGACTTTCCGATGCGCGCAGAGGCTCCGGCAGAAACAGGTGCAGGTCAGCACCGTGCAGTAGCCGTCGTACGACGCCTCCGCACTGTGCCCACAGCAGGGGCGAACAGCTTGCGAAGCCACGGGGAAAACCTCCTTTCTTGAAAGTTGGTAGGGATCGCTACGGCTTGTTATGGATGGCTACAGCATCGAGCCGAAGAGCGAGAGCTGGACGACGGGGCCGCGTGGAGGCTGCGGGACGAGAAGCTCGAGCGGCACGTCAACCTCGGCGATGCGCGGCGGGCCCGCGGGAAGGATCACGATCGGCTCGGATGCGGCTTCGAGGTCGATCACCGGGACCGGCATCGGGAGCAGCTGGATGCGTTTTGCGATCTCCAGCTGCACGTCGCCGGTTGCCTTTTTGAGGATCTCGGCGACATCGAGGAAGCGCGCCTTGCCGTCGATCGCGTGGCGAATCGCTTCGGCCTTCTGCGTCACGATCTCCCACATGAGCGGATCGATCGTGTCGCGCGAGAGGAGCACTTTCACGTGCACGTCGCGGGTCTGGCCAGGGCGGTGCACGCGGTCTTCGGCTTGCTCGGTGGCTTCAGGGCTGTACTCCAGATCGACGATGAGGACGTGGTTCGCGGCGATGATGGTGTGGCCGCGGTTGAGACAGTTGAGGGAGGCAACGATGCAGTCGAGCTCCGGCGTGTTCGTGAACTCGCGGATGAGGCCGAAGCGCTTCTTGGTCGGCACCTCGGCCGTGATGGGAAGCACGCCGATGCCGTTGGCCCGCAGGTGCTTCACCATGGCTGCGACCATGGTGCGCAGACCCGAGAAGACGATGGTCTTCTCGCCCTGCTCGGCTGCGCGTCGGACATAGGAACGGACGTACTCGAGCTTGTTCCAAGTGGAGGCGTCGAGCGCAGGGTCGAGGTAATCAACCGCCACGGGGCAGGTCGCCGCGTAGCGGAGCTTCCAGAGGGCATTGGAGATCACGCCCATGTTCGGCGTGCAGTCGCCTTCGCGGAGCGCTTTCGCGATCGCCTTCTGCGCCCACTCAGCGTAGGCGGCGTAGAACGGGCGGTGGCGCTCGTCGAGATTCAGAACGATGACCTGGCGCTGCTTGGGCGGGAGGACGTAGATGTCGTCTTTGCGGCGGCGGATGGCGAAGCTCGCCATGAGCCGCCAGAAGCGATTGAGGTTGGAGACTTCGGGGAGGAGTTTTGCGCGGCCTTCGCTCAGCGTGTCCTCGAATTGCCGGGTCACGAATTCGTAGGTGCCGAACTCGTTGAGGAAACGCTTGGAGCCGCCGCGGTAGGCATAAGGGAACAGGGGGTTATCGAAGCCGAGGAGCCACGCGACATTCCAGAAGATGTCCGTCGCGTAGCCCTTCATGAGCGTGCCCGTGAGGATCAAGCGGCCTTTCGGGCGCAGCGACCGCACGGCACGCCCGCGGAGCGTGTTCTTGGACTTCGCGATCTGCGCTTCGTCCACGAGCACGGCCCCGAAGAGCTTCTTGATGCGTTTGTAGGCCGGCCACTGGCGCGCGTCGGGAACGGCCGACCAGGAGGTGAGGCTGCAGGCGCGGCAATGTCCGCCGCTCCATTCGGCTGAATCACCGCACGCGGGACAGGCGTCCACCACATCGTCGTACCCGCGCTTGCACTGCGGGCAGGACGCCTTGGTGATGCCGGTCTCCTCGTGGTCGATGGAGCCGTCTTTCGTAAAGCGGCGGCAGGTCCACGGGTCATAGCGGCGCGCGCCGGTGAGGGAGAGAAACTCGAACGAGGTGACGTAGAACGAGGTCTCTGCCGGGAGACGTTTCTGCCGCTTCTCCGCTTGCAGCTCGGCGATGGTCGCGTGGCTTGAAAGGCGCCGCGCGAGGAAGCCGAAAGAAGTGAGCTCGTGAATCCAGTTGTCCACGAGCCCGGAGGGACAGACGACGAGCACGCGCCTGAAGCCGCGCGTGCGTGCCCAGGAGGCCGAGGTCACGGTCTTGCCGCCGCCCTGTTCGTAGCCGAGATACCCGAAGGGCTTCACGGCCATGCGGGCGACGTCCTCGGATTGGAAGGGAAAGAGGAAGGCGGAGGTGCGGGCGACGACCGCGCGATGCTGGGCGATGCGTTCGGGGACGGTTGCTTCGAGATCGGGGATGTCGGGGAGATCGAAAGCCGCGGTGAGCAGTTCCACATCCGCGGCGTCGACTTCGCGGAAGGTGCGCGGGCCGGAGTCCGTCATCACCTCGAAGGCGAGGTAGCCGCGATCAACAGAGGTGATGAGCGTGACGTCCTTGCCTTCGTGCTCGTCGTAAACGTTCTCCACCTTCGCCGTTTCGCGGTTGCGGACCCAGGACGGCCGCAAGTGGTAGAGCGTGCCGGCCGTGAAACAGGGTTCGCCTTCGGGTGTGGCCACGGTGGCTTTGGCGGGATAGGTGCGGTCTTCGATGTACGCGAGGCGTTGATGGGCTTCGGGCGGGTAGAGCGGGGTCTTCAGGAGCGAAAACTTCTCCTGCAGGCGGGAGATCTTCGCGGCGTCGGCTTCGGAGATGGAGGGATCCAAGCCGAGCCACGCGAGCGTCTCGACGCCGGCGCGCGGGCCGAGCGTGAGAAGCGATGCGGGAGACAGCGTCGCGGACACGATGCCGTGCTCGATGCCGCGCACGGGATCGAACGCGGTCACGGTGGCATCGAGGAAGGCGAGCATGCCTTCGACATCGGGCGCGCTCTTGAGGCCCTTCGGTGTCACGCGCACGGCGTTGGACGGCGTGACGGAGAAGAGTCGGGAGAGCACGGGAACGGGATCAGGCTCGCTGCGTGGGAAGGCGTAGGTGTCATGCACCGCGCGGCGAAAGCAATAGCGAATCTCGTCTGCCATGTCACTGCCCGCGATCTCGCGCTTCAGAGGTGTCCAGGTGCCGCCCGACTGCCGGCGCGCGACGAGGAGATCGACATCGACTGGGATGCCGTACTCCTCGTCGAACAGGTGCGGCAACGTGAGGTGCAGGAGGCCGGTGAAGTTGCCGTACAGCGTGTCGCGCAGGAACCGATCTTTGGCGTTGGTGAAGGTCGAAGTGGGGAGAATCGCGACGAGGATGCCGTTGTAGGCGAGCGCGCGGGCGCAGATCTCAAGCGTGGCGCTCTGCGATTCGAGCTTGCCGCCCGACGTCTCACAGGCCCAGAGCTCGCCGGCATCCGGTGGCGTCCACCAGATGCCGTAGGGCGGGTTCGTGAGGACGAGCGGGAAGTTCTTCAGCAGATGCCGGTAATCGAGGATGTCCGCGGTACGCACGTTCGTCGTGCCGAGCGCCATCCGCGCGTGATCGGCCGCGAGCTCGTCCAGCTCAATGCCGAGCACGGAGGCGCCCGCCCGCTTCCACGGCGCGAGGAGCCGCCCCGATCCGCAGGTCGGATCAAGCACGGACACCTCGGCAAGACCGGTGGCGGGAACGAGCGGCTGCAAAACCTCGAAGAGCAGTTCGGACAGCCAGAGAGGGGTGAAGTACTGCGCGTGCTTGGAGGCGCTGAACTGCCGGAATCCGAGCGCGTGGTTGGCGTCTCGCCCGGCATAGCTCACGCCGAGTGACGCATCGAGTGCGGTCACGGTGAAGCTCCTTTCTTTTGTGGGTTGGATGTTTGAGTTAGAAGAGCGCTTGCTGGGCGGGAGGTATCGCGACGAGCGATGTGCCGAGGGCGTTCACGGGCCCTTCGTCGATGTGTTCTTCCAAGACGACTTCGGCGATGTAGACACCGACGAAGTAATCCTCCCCATCGCCGTAGTGGGCTTCGAGCTTCGCCGCAAGCGTCGCGGCTTTCGAGGGATCGACCGTGGCCCAGACGCCGACCTGGTCGCCTTCGACATTGAGCGAAACGACGTGGATGCGCATCGCCGTCTCACGTGAACGGCGTCGCGATGAGGACGTAGGGCTTGCCGTCGATGTCGGTGGTCTCGAACTGCCCTTCGCTTCCGTAGCGGCACAGCAGTTCGAAGTCCTTCTCGGCACGCGGGCTCACGGCGCATTGCTCGCGATCACGGCCGACGTAGTGCACCTGCAAGGCTTCGAGGTGCATGAGCGTGCCGTTGATGCTGAGCACGCACTTGAGGCGGCTCGCGTCGCCATCGATGTCGAGCCACATGGCTGGCGGGATGAGGAGCGTGATGATCTCTGCTTGCACGGCGAATCTCCTTTTCGTGTTTGTGTGAGTTAGGCGGCGAGAAATCTCGTGGCGTCGTCCGCCTCCCAATGCGAGGGCACGTCGAGCGTCACGAGGTGGGCGGACGACAGGGCGAGATCGGAGGCGCGGTCGATGACGTACGGGTACGGGAGGATCGGCCGCACCGCGAGATCCCCACTGCGCGCCGCGAGGTCGCTTTCGGTGAGCGTGAGGCCGAAGCGCCGGATGAGGTAGCGGAGCGCCAGATAGAACGACCCCTCGGCGGACGCGCCGAGGAACGCGAGCTTGCGCGCCGCGTCGAGCTTGTAATCGAACCACGGCTTCCGCCAGGCGGTCGCGAGGCGATGCCCGCGATCGCGGGCGCCGATCACCATCCAGTCGTCGCTGGGCAGATCTTCGCGCGTGAGCGCGGTCCGTCCCGAGACCTGGATGAAGAGCGGCCCGTGCTGCGGCGGGGCGAACCAGCGATAGACAGCGAAGTCTTTGCCGTTGATGACGGTGTAGGGTTTGGAGCGAATCGTGATGAGACGCATGCGTTTTTCTTCTCCTTTTGGGTCGTGCGTCAGCACGCCCTCGGGCGAACGGCGCAGAAGCCACAGGCGCGCGAGCAGGCGATCAAGGCGACACAGCAGACGTGTCGCGGCGCGGATCGAGAGTCAGTGCGCGCGTGGAACCGCACCGGCCGCGCGAGAGCGTGCTTTCGTCGCAGGCCGGCCAGGAGAAGGAGGAGACGAGCACTCTCGGGCGATCGACGAGTGGAGCTTGTGGCATGAGCGCGGATCGATCGGGCAGGCCGGAACCCGCGAGGTGATCGGTGGCTCGCCGCTCCGGTGCGTCGACCGCCAGAGAGTGCCGTCTATTTGTTGATTGATGAGCCGGGGTGTGAAGGGGCGCGCAGCGATCGCGAGCACCGCCATTTTCAGGCCGCACACGATGAATCCCGGCGCGGACGAGGGCTCTGTTCTCGGCTGGCGAGTCGTCTCAGACAAGACGGGCACGAGGAGGAACCCGCGCGGCTATGCTCTCGCCTGCCGTCCGCTCGACTTCTGCGTCAGACGGGCAGCCGCTGAAGTCCTCCATGCGCCCGCGGGTCAAGCGCATCGGAGGTCGGCATCGTGAGCGCGTCAAAGCACACGGCCGCATCGGGCGCATCGAGCAACCACTCATCCACGGTGAAGGAGAGCATCGAGGCGCCGTAGGCCGCATACGAGGCCTGCTGGAGCTCGCGAATGCGGTCGAGCGGTCGGTCGGCATGGACGGTGACGAGGACGGAGAAGGTGCGGAAGCCGGTCAGCGTTTCGAGCGTGTCAGGAACACGCGCGAGCGCTCCGTACCTTTGCGCTTTCACATTCTGAAAGTCGCCCGGCGGCTCCGTTCCACGATCATGCTCGAGGAAGAGGAGGCGCGGCGCACCATCCACCACGCGCACGATGACTCCATCGGGCTGCGGCAGCATGAGTTGCTCGTATTCGATGGGAAATGGCCGGTGCCAGCTCGACGCCCAGAGGGTCTGCAAGGCGGGCGTGCGCAGGAACGCGATCAGGACATCGTTCAACTCGCGCTGATGCGCGAGGTAATTCGGAATCTCGTCTTTCTTGAGCGGGAGCGGCCGCGGCGATCGATCGCGGAGCATCGTCTGCACGAGCGGCGCATGCGGAAGCCTTTCCGTTGCCTGCAGGAGATCGCGCCGCGCCCAGCGCATGGCGCGCTGCGTCGGCAGCACGTAGCAGGGATGGCCGCCCACCGGAACGCGCTCTTCCCACAGCCGAATCCACCCAGTGTCCGCGAGGCGGTGCATGCCGCGGCTGATGACGGACGGATGGCGGCCGGCGAAGAACAGGTCCTGGAGCTGGGCGTAACAGAGCGTACGGAGTTGCATCACGGAGCGGACGACGGCCCGATCGCGTTCGAGGCGTGGGCAGTCATCGAGTGCATCGGAGTTTTTGCTGCGCGACAGGGTATGTGACGCCCAGGAAGGCACCCCATGTGACGGAAGCGGTGGTGTCACAGAGGTCGGTGCCAAGGTCTCATCTCTAGGCATGACAGGAGTGGCAGGCGAATGCGTGGTCTGCTCGCCGTTTTCTCGCTCGTCTGCGGAGCTACTGAGAGTGCCTGGCCCCCTGATCGCGCCGCCGTCGTCCGCCGCAGCCGGAAGGATGTGTCGGAGGTCGAGCACGCGGGGGCGCCGCCGCGAACGGGCAGGCGCTTGGCGGGCAGCGTCGCCGGGCTCCGACTGCACCGTGGGATCTTCGGGCTCAGACTCGGGCGTGAATCCGAATGACGCGCGGGGGTCCATGTGAAGTGGAGGTAGTGGTTGACGATTCTTGTGTATGAGTGTGTTGTAAGTTTTGACGACACGGCGCTGAAGGAGGCAGTGTGGACTTTCCCGCGTCTGCATGCGCCGCAGGAGGTGCGCACCTCACAAGCGCAGCGCCGGTTCTAGCCGGAGATACACGGCCTCGATACGATCAAGTGGAAAACACAAGCACCACCGTACGACGGTCAGGAACGTGCCGGAACGAGGGAGTGATCTCGGTCTCGGCAGGCGAGAGGCATGCTGCGGCACGAGCCACACGGGCATGCCGATCCCGAGTCTCGCCTGCCGAGAACACGGCCACGTGGGGCACGGCCTGACGCGCACTCCTCCGCGACAATGGGAGCGTTCCTGCCCCGCATCTCTCCGTGTCTCCGGCCCCGCTCCTCATCGCGGAACTCGAACGGATCGCCCGCGACCGCCACTGGTCGGTCGCCGACCTTGCGGCCCGCCTGGAGGTTTCGCCGAAGACGCTCTACAACCTGCGCCTCGGCCACACGACCCTCTCGCTCGATCTCCTGTCGCGCATCATCGTGGAGTTTCGCGCGTATCCGGCGATCCGCGAACTCGCCATCCACTTCCTCGGCGACGAGTACCCCGCGCTCGGACGGCCGGGTCACGGACGCAAGACGCCGGGCGGTGGCCCGGCCGCGCTTCCACATGCGGTGCCCTATCGGGATCGCTGGCGGATCAGCGCATGGGCCACGCGCGTGACCCGCACGGGCGGGGTCGGCAAGGGACTCTTCATCCATGGACGGGACACCGCCCACCTGCGTGCCGCAACGCGCTTCCTCATGCAGACCTTCGAGCGCTCCAGCACGCCGACGGTCCTGCTTGCGGCGAACGCGCACCTCACGTCGTCCCAAGCGAAAGCGGCGCTCGCAGCGCCGGCGCTCCTCATCGAGCGAGTCGATCACGTCGGCGCGGATGTGGCGCGGCTGCTCGGAGAGCGCGGCGACCGACTGCTGGCGACCGTTGTGACGAGCTGCGTGGGCCGCGAGGAGATCGGCGATCCCCATCTCGTGCGCCTCTTCCGCGCATCGATGCAGGTCATCACGCTCGATGGTCCCGCGCCAGCCACCCCCACGCCGCAGCAGGCGTCGCTGCCCACTTCTTCCCCGCCACAGCCATGAGGCGTCTCGATCACGCGCTCCAAGACACGACCCGGCTCCAGTTCCCGATCCCCGGCCGCGAGCCGCCCGAGGGACTCCTCACCATGAAGACGGATCTCTCTGGCTTCTTCGAACTGATCGCGACCATCGGTCGCAACGAAGCGCTCCTCCTCCTCGTCGTGCGGGCGTACCGCGTGCGCGACGGCCTGCTCGATGTGTACGTGAACGATCTCGCGTGGACGCTCCGCACGAGCAACCGGACCATTCTCGCGTGGCTCGATAAGCTCGTCGCGCGCGGGCTCGTCGTCTACACCGTGAAGCCCTTTCCGCTCATCACCGAGACCATCGACCGCGTGCAGGTCGAGATCGTCGGCCAGCGCGCGTCGCGGCTCTTCGAGGCGCGCGCGCGGCAAGACCTCCCGACGCATTGGATTCCGACCGTGCTGCCGCTGCACGGCCGCGTGACCTTCACGGTGTTCCTCTTTCACGTCTGGCGCGAAGTGCATCAGCCGTCTTTCCACATCGACGAGCTGGTGACGGCCACGCGGCTGCGGAACCGCTGGCACGCGCGCTGGCACTTGTGGCGATTGCGGCGGCGTCGCCTGCTCGTGCGACGTCCCGATGGCCTCGGGCTGCTGCTCGTCCGCGATCCGCCGCCGCCGACACGCTTCCAGCGCCTGCGTCTCCGGTATCTCTCGATCCCGCATCTCCGCCGCTCCCTCGTGCATATCACGCTGCTTGCGGCCGCGGTCGCCCTCCTCCTCGCGCTCCTCTTCCTGCTCCCTCACGCTCCGTAGCCATGTCTCTCCTCGCGCTGCTCACTTCGATCGCGGTCGCCCTGCTCCTCGCGGGTGCCGGCGTGCTGCTTCTCCGCTCGTGGCTCGGTCCCGGCGAGACCTTCGATCTCACGTTCGACACCGCGACCTCGCGCGCCCGGCAAGGGTGGGCGGCCTTCTGGGCGCGTGACCCCTTCGTGCTCGCGCAGAGGGAACGCACCGGCATGGTCTTCGGCGAGTACGCCGTCCCCGGCAGCGATCCCGTCGCCGTGCGTTTGGCGGCGAATGATCTCCAGCAGCATGCACTCGTCCTCGGCGCGACCGGCAGCGGCAAATCGAGCTTGCTGGAGCATCTCGCGCACTACCACCTCCGTGAACGGCGCGGCTTCACGCTCATCGATCTCCACGGCGATCTCTTCACCCGCGTGGCGCTGCTCGCACGCGCCTATCGGCCGCGTAACCTCGTGCTCATCGACTTCACGCACCCCGATCTCCTGCCGGTTTGGAATCCGCTCACGCAGATGGCTGGCGTCGATGTCGGACGCCACGTGGATCTGCTCGTGGGCGTGCTCAAACGGCTCTACGCCGGGGAGACCGCCGCGAGCTGGGCGTGGGGCGTGAAGGTCGAGGAGCTGACTCGCTGGGCGCTTCGCGCCTGCATCGAGAGCGCTGCACCGCTGTCCCTCGTGGACTTAAAGTCGTTCCTCCTCGACCCCGTGACGCGCTCCTCGGTGCTCGCGACCGCGTCGGCCGATGCGAAGGCGTACTGGAAGGGCCGCTTCGAGCGCACGAAACAAGACCAGCAGTACGTGTCGGCGGTACTCAACAAACTCGAACCCTTCCTCGGCTCGGTAGCCGTGCAGCGTTTCCTCGGCGGCCCGGAGTCCACCGTCGACCTCCTCGGCGCGATCGAGCGCGGGGACACGGTGCTCATCAATCTCGCGAAGGGCTACCTCGGCCCCACCGCCGACGTGACCGGGCGCCTCATCGTGAACGCGCTCCAGATCGGCGCGCTCCAGCGCGAGCACCTGCCGCCCGAGAAGCGTACGCCCTATTCGCTCCTCCTGGACGAGGCGCACGTGCTCGCCGGCGTTGACAGCGGCCTCGAAGACTTCCTTATCGCGGCGCGCAAGTACAAGGTCTTCGTGACGCTCGCTGCGCAAGGCTTGTCGCTCTTCCCGGCAAGTTTCCGCCCGCATCTGCTCGGCAACACGAGTCGCCAGTTCTTCTTCCGGCTGCCGTATGCCGAAGCGCGCCTGCTCGCCCGCGACATCTTTGAGCCACTGGGTTCCGTGTGGCGGCAGCAGCTCCGGCCGCATGATCCGATCGATGATCCGCTCCTCACGCCCGCGGAGGAAATCGCCTGGCGGACGAACGAGCTCTCGAACCTGCCGGTCGGCGCGTGCTACTGGCTCCTGAAAGGCCGGCCGTACCGCGCGCGGCGCATCCAGGTGCTCCCGCCCGTGCCGCTGCCCTCGCGCGGCAGCGTCGTCCGGAAAGCCCTTCTCTCGGAACTTGTTGCGCAGAAGGACGGCAGCCCGCCCGAGCCTGATGAACTGCTCCGGCGATCCTACGCCGCGGCGATCGCGGAGCGGAGCGAGCGGAGGAACCGAACTGCTGGAATCACCAATCCTTGACGCAAAAAGACCCATGCGGGATGTACTACCGATTGAATTGCAGGCGCGACAACCGGGACTTCGACCGTTCGCGTTGCGAAGAGTATCTGCCAGGCAGGCGCTCCTCCCACTCTCGCTTCCCACGGCGGAGCACCTCCGCGAGCGACTCGACGACATCGCCGCGCGCGCGTTGAGCGTCGAAGGGCTTCAGCCCACCACGCTCGCGCGCTGGCGGGTAGCGCGGCGATCATTCTTCGCGTTCCTGGGGGAGCGCGACTGCGGGCAGCGGTTCGTTGCCGGCGACTACCGCGTTCAGGCCGTGCTCATCGAAGACTGGATCGCGTGGCTGCGAGCCAGGGGAACATCACGCGCCTCGATCGCGACGTATTGGCATTCGCTCGCGTCCCAACTCGGCCGGGTCGAGCGCGAGGACGGCATGCTGAATCCGTGGTCGCTCCTTGAGGCACCGAAACCGGGTCGTGCGCTCCCGCGCTCACTCACCAAGACCCAGGCGGAGGCGCTCGTCTCCCTCGTCCGGAACGAGCCAGGAAGCACGCTCGCACGCACGCGTAATCTCTGCGTTGTCGGTCTCATGCTGCTCGCGGGACTCCGGCGCGGCGAGGCACTCGCGGTCGAGATGGCGGACTGCGACGTGGAGCGGCGGACGCTCCTCGTGAAGCACGGCAAGGGGCGGAACGGCGGCGAGCCGCGGACGAGCTACATGACATCGCAGCTCGCGGTCATGCTTGCGGATTACACCGCCGAGCGGGCGCGCGCGCGTCCCCGCCGGACGCACGCCGCGCTCCTCACCTCGACCGGAGGTAATCGGCCGCTCAACGTCACGGCGCTCCGCCGGCTGTTCCGGCGGTGGAACGCCTTGCTCGGCTACCGGGTGACCCCGCACATGCTGCGGCACACGTACGCGCTCCTGCTCCGGCAGTCAGGCGTCCCCGATCGCGTGAGCATGGATCTCCTCGGGCACCGGAGCCTGTCGATGCTGCAACGGTACTCGCACGTGTTTGAGGGCGAGCACCGCGACGAGGCTGCGAAGGTGCTCCTCGACCTCTAGTAGCCGCTGGCGCTACTCGTACGTGAAGCCGGTCAAGGCGCGCCGCTTGTCTTCGTCCCAAACGCGCAGATAGCCCGCCGTCGTCGTGAGCTGGCTGTGGCCGGCGAGATCGCTCACAGTGTGCAGTGGCACACCAGAGCGCAGGAGCTGCGTGATGAACGAATGCCGCAGCGAGTGAAGCGTGAATGGAACGCCGGACGACGCCCGGACATCGCGCATGATGCGGCGGAACGTCGTCACCGAGACCGGCCCGTTGTGGTGGCGCGAGCAGAAGAATTCCGGGGGC
>Ga0075425_100003485_pt1 | contig 16015 bp, 1 predicted proteins | sample SoiMethybrSBSTD4_FD_75300 | JGI IMG/M metagenome (GOLD analysis project Ga0075425, IMG submission 75300) | Bulk soil microbial communities from a Populus tree surrounding site in Tennessee, USA - Soil MetaG P. TD hybrid SBSTD4 | ecosystem: Environmental > Terrestrial > Soil > Tree plantation... | reverse complement strand
GAATTGGCCTGTGATTGCTGATTGCAACCGTCGTCCGCAGCGACTCATGACGCCGTACGATCTCCTGCAGACTGCGCTCCAGCGCCGGAACGTGCAGCGGTCCGCGAAGATGCAAGGCCTCGAAAATGTTATAAGCGAGGCTCTCCGGATCAAATTGAGAAAGCAGCCAAATTCTTTCCTGTGAAAACGAGAGGGGTATCTCAGTCTCGCTCGAGATGCGTCGCAACGGCATCGCTGCCAGATCCACGGCGTGTTGAGCCGCTACGTCCTGCGTCAATGTAGAGTCAGAGCTCGCGCTGCGCCCGATCCAGTACGCCTGCTGAACATCGGTCAGAGGAAACAGCTGCTGGCGATGTTCTGCATCCGAGGGTACCGTTGGCAATCGGATGATGGAATCCTCGTGTTGTTTCCCCACGGCTCTTGCAATATTGGCGGCCATTCCGGCGATGGTTGGCTTTTCAAAAAAGTCGCGTACTGAGAACTCCACTGGAAATGTGTTGCGCACCCTGGAAGTAAGTTGCGTGGCCAGCAGAGAATGTCCACCCAATTCAAAAAAATTATCGTAGATACCCACGCGCTCTATACTTAAGAGCTCAGCCCAGATTTTTGCCAGGGTCTCCTCGACGGCGGTGCGCGGAGGTACATAGCTTGTCCCTGTCTCAGTCAAAGACTGATTGGGCGCTGGCAGGGCGCGGCGATCAACCTTACCGCTGGGCGTCCGCGGCAACTGTTCCAGTTCCACATACACGGCGGGTAACATATACAACGGCAAGCGTTCGCTCAGGTACTCTCGCAAATGCTCTCCGTCGCTTCGTTGCCTCCCTGGCAACGACCGCGGCGCTTGTTGCTCGCTCTTCTGTTTCAACCGTTTCAACTGCTCGAGCCCCAACATCACCTCCTCGTACTGCAAACCAAAGTCGATCAGGCAAGCGATTTCCTCGACCCCGATCTCTCGCATCTGCTCCACCATCTCGGCGCACTTTTCCATACTTCCCATCAGCGAGGCCGTTCGGTAATACCGCTCGAAAGCAAACGCCACCGCAACCTCTTTCGCGACTTCGTCTTCCACGGGCAGCGCTAATTCTCGGCTCTTTATCATCCGCTCAGTCAGCCTTACGTGCGACCTCATGTACCCGTAGAACGGCTCGCGCACTCGCTGCTCCACCTCACGCTCGTCGTCTCCTACATACGTGTGCAGCATCATCGCCACGTGCCCTTTGCGGGGATCGTGCCCGTGCCGGGCCAGACTGGTTCGGTATAACTCGATCTTGCCGGCTGCTTCCTCTTTCGTCTGCGCCAACAGAGCTGTCAGCACATTGATACCTAACTCACCGGCCTTCTCGAACATCTCCGGGCTGCCAGTGCAGGTAAGCCATACCGGCAGCTCTGCCTGCACCGGTCGCGGGTAGATCCGCAACGCGAACTCCTTCCCCACTCCGTCGCGCGCCGTCACTGCCTCACCACGCCACAACCGCCGCACCTCTTCAATCCCGGCAAACATCACTTCCCGCTTAGCTTGGTAGTGCTCGGGGAAAAAAGCAAAATCCTGGGGCACCCAGCCGGAGGTGAACGACACACCAACGCGCCCGTGCGACAGGTTATCGACCACGGCCCATTCCTCGGCAATGCGGATTGGACGATGATGCGGCAGCACCACGCTTCCGGCTCGCAACTGCACTCGCTCAGTGATCATCGCCAGCGCCGCGCTCAGCACCGATGGATTCGGATACAGTCCAGCCACCTCATGAAAGTGGCGTTCCGGCGTCCAGACCGCCGTCAATCCTTCCCGATCTGCGAACCTTGCCCCATCGAGGCATAATCGATACTTGTCGCCGCGCAGTACCTGCTCATCCTCCGCAAAGTAGAAGAGGCTGAACTGCATCGGTTTCACTGGCAAAGTCAGAGCCGTCTGTCGCTTGATGAGATAAGCGACCAATCGCGGCTGCCCTCTCACATCCTCGCGCATCGTTATCACGCTCTCGCGTACAGCCGGATGCGTGTTGAGGGCCGTCTCGATTTCAGCCAATTCAATCCGGTAACCTCTTAATTTGACCTGCTGGTCCGCTCGGCCCAGATACTCGATTTCTCCATTTGGCAGGTAACGCCCCAGATCCCCACTTCGGTAAAGTCGAGCCCCGCCGATCGCGCTGAACGGATCCGGAATAAAGCGCTCGGCTGTTTGCCCTGGTTGGCCCAGGTAACCTCTGGCGAGTCCTGCACCGCCGATGAACAATTCGCCGCTGACTCCCAGCGGCGCCGGTTGCAACTGGCTGTCGAGAACGTAGACCTGGGAATTCGCTATCGGCCGGCCAATGGGCACGCCGATGCTGGAAACACCGGCGTCCGACCTCTCACGCAATGCCTTCTCAGGTCGTGACTCGTAATCCGGCTCGTAGCTGGTCACATCAGCAGCCACCTCCGACGACCCATAGAGATTGATCAGACGGCAGGTCGGCATCGCTTGCGCAAAGCGGTCCGCCAACTCCCACGAGAGCGCTTCGCCGCTGCAGAAACAAAAACGCAGTGCCTCCAGTTTACGACTCAGAGTCGTCTCATTCTCTAAGATCGCCCGCAGCAACGAGGGCACAAGCACCAACCGCGTCACCCGATGCCTGGCGAGCGTGTTCACCAGTCCGGCGGTATCTTTGACGCTTTCGTCACCGATGATCAGCAGTGGAACGCCCCGCAAGAGGGGTCCGAAAATTTCCCACACACAGTCAACAAAGCTCAGGGCCGTCTTCTGGGCGCAACACTCGATGGTGTCAAAGGGAAAGCTTTGCCACATCCAGCGGAAACGGTTGAGTGTTGCTTGGTGCGTCGCCATCACGCCCTTGGGCACTCCGGTCGAGCCCGACGTATAAATCACATAAGCCAGGTTCTCACTGTCGGCGCGGCTTTCCGGATTCTCCGCGCTCTGCTGCTCTATCTGCTGCCAATCAGTATCAATACAGATCACCGGCACGCTATCAGCTGGTAGCCGCTGCTTAAGGTGTGCTTGCGTCAACAGCACCTTCATCGCTGCATCCCGCACTACGAACTGCAGGCGCTCGCGCGGATAATTCGGATCCAGCGGCAGATACGCTCCGCCAGCTTTCAAGATCGCCAGCAAGCCCACCACCATCTCCACCGACCGTTCCAGACAGATCCCGACAATAACTTCCGGACCGACACCATGTGCTTGCAGATGATGGGCCAGTTGGTTCGCGCGGCGGTTCAATTCACTGAAGCTAAGGTGCTGATTCTCGTCAATCACCGCTAGAGCCTGCGACGACCGCTCTACCTCTGCTGCAAATAACTCTTGAAGGCACCGATCTTTTTCATAATCGCTGGTGGCATCGTTCCACTCCAGCAACTGCCGTCTCTCCGGCTCTTTTAACAGTGGCAGCATCGACACGCGTTCATCAGGGCAGCGGGCGATCCCTTCCAGCAGCGTCTCGAAGTGTCCGATCATTCGCTCAATGCGTGACTGGTCGAACAGGTCGAGATTGAATTCAACCGATCCTGTGAGTCCCTCCCTGCCTTCGCTAAGCCACAATGTCAAATCAACCATGGTGGCGCCGCTGTCAAGCTCGATGGGCGGCGTCAAGCTCAAGCCGGATAGGGCCAACTCCTGTTGTAGTGGATTCTGCAAAACAAACATCACCTGAAATATGGGATTGCGAGCCAAGTCACGGGTTGGATGCAATTCCTCGACTAACTTCTCGAACGGCAAATCTTGATGAGCGTAAGCACTCAGGGCGACGTCGCGCACACGCGCCAGCGTTTCTCTGAAGGTGTGGCTGTCTGAGAGGTTCGTACGCAACACCAGAGTATTGACAAAGAATCCGATCAGTTTCTCCAACTCAGTGTGGGTACGCCCCGCAATGGGAGTCCCCACGATGATCTCCGCCTGTCCGGTATAGCGGTAGAGGAGCACTTTGAAGGCCGCCAGCATGGTCATGAAGACGGTTACACCCTCGCGCTGGCTGAGAGTCTTGAGAGCCTCGCTCAACTGGCGCGACAACGAAAATGAACAGCTCTTGCCCCGAAAAGTTTGCAGTGGTGGGCGTGGGCGATCAGTGGGCAGTTCCAGCGGCGGAGCGTTGTTCGCCAGTTGTTCTTTCCAATAGGCCAGTTGTGATGCCAAAACCTCACCGGTGAGCCATTCCCGCTGCCACACCGCATAGTCGGAATATTGAATCGGCAATTCCTCGAGCGGCGAGGGGCGCTCATTGACGAAAGCGTCATACAGTACTGCGACCTCGCGCATCAGCACTCCCAGGGACCAGCCGTCGGTGATAATGTGATGCATTGCAAAAAGGAGAACATGCTCCTGCTCGTCCAGCCGCAGCAATCTAATGCGCAACAGCGGCCCAGACGACAGGTCAAAGGGCCGTCGTGCCTCTTCAGCCTCTAGTCGCTGCGCTTCCGCCTCCCGCGCTTCCTTCGGCAATGCGCACAGATCCTCGGCCGGCAAACTCAGCCGCCAGCCTGGCTTGATCACCTGCACCGGGCCAGCCTCTCCCGTCACGAAGGTGGTACGCAGCACTTCGTGGCGTCGCACCACCTCGTTGAGCGTCTGTTCCAGTGCCGCTATGTTTAAATGTCCCAGCAATCGGACCGCGGCCGGTACGTTGTACGAGGCGTTGCCCGGCTCTAACTGGTCCAGAAACCAAAGCCGCTGCTGCGCAAATGACAGCGGTGCAGGGCCCTTCTCCTTTCGGGGGTGAATGACACCAGAGTCGGACTCACGCGCAAACTCCCCGCGCTTCCACTTCTCCAGAATTGCTCTCTTCGTCGAAGAGAGATCGGCTTGCCGGGCAAGAAGATCTTTCTGACTGAACATACGCAACCTCACTCAGCTGCTTATTCAGCGTTCTGACATTTTTGCTATCAGATCTTGAGCCTCGTCTTCGGGTAATTCTTCCAATTTCTCCGTCATCAGTTCTTCAATCACTTCCGCCAACTCGGCGATAGTGGGGGCGGTGAAGATGCGTTGGAGTGGCAATTTCAAGGGGAAAGCGTCCTGCAAGCGGGAGATGAATTGGGTGGCCATCAAAGAGTCTGCACCCAACGCGAAGAAATTGTCATTGATCCCTACCTGTGCGATACCAAGCACTTCGTGCCAGATGCCGGCGATCCGGCGCTCAATCTCATTTCTCGGAGCAAGGTAAGCATCGTTCAGTTCCGGTCGCTGATGGATCAATTCCGGCGACCCGGCCCGCTGCGAGGCCTCTTGCAAGCGTGTTTCCCTGAAAGCTTGATTCCGCTCAACCAGCGTCGCGAAGGTCTGGGTCGAGATCACCACCTGTGACAGCGCGCTGGCTAAGATGCGATCAAACGCATCTACTCCCGCAGCAGGCGTGATGCCTATTTGAGGCGGCACCGGCATCTCAGTTGCCATTCCTGTTTCTCGCCAGACATCCCAGTTGATGCTGACCGTGAAGCGTCTCTTTTTGCAGAAATGAATATGCGCGTAGGCGTCGAGGAAGGCGCAGGCCGCACAATAGTCCACTTGCCCAAATCCTCCCAGGAAAGAAGCCTTTGAAGAACACAGGATCCAGAAGTCCAGTTCCTTATCTCGAAAGATCTCATCCAGGACCAGCGTTCCTTTCACTTTAGGTCGCAACGTGCTTGCTATTTCCTCACGTGTCTTTTGCTGGATCATGTTGGGACAAAAGACGCCGGCGGCATGGATCACGCCATTTACTCGACCAAACTGAGCCTCTGCTTCAACAATGACTGCCTGCATGCGCTCCTGTTCGGCGACGTCCTCACTGAAAACCAGCACCTCAGCGCCCAGTGCCTCAAGTTCCTGCACTTTCCGAATCTTGCGACTAAGGGGATCGTCTTCACCGTAAGTAGTCAGCCAGTTTTCCCAATCCGTCTTTGCAGGAAAGGTTGAACGGCCAGTGAGGATTAGCCTGGCTCTTACGGACTTGGCCAGATGCTCCGCCAACACGAGGCCGATGCCTCCCAAGCCTCCCGTGATGAGATAAGTTCCACGTTCTCTCAGGCGCGGCAAGGATCCGCTTGGCTTATCCAGCCGGACCGGCTCGAAAATTTGCACCCAGCGATGGTTCCCCCGATACGCCACAATGACGTCGCCAGATTCGGTGGTTAGCTCCGTTAGCAGTTGATCTATGGTCTGAGAATTTGGCGTTCCCGATTCGCTGATGACAACGTCCATGCTCCGGCAGGAGATGTGCGGGTATTCTTGCGGAATGACTCTCACAGCGCCGAGCAGAGTGGTTTTCGATGGAGACAATGTTTCTTCGCCGGTTACTTCCTGCACGTTGTTCGAGACAATGTAAAACTCGCTTGCCACCTTCCTTGGGCCACATATCCGCACCAGAGACAGCAAACTATGAAACCCTAAATCCTGAGTCTGATCGATCGCGTCGATTCCCGACCCGTTTTCCGTAACACTCCACAGATGGATGATCTTCTGTGGATCTCTATCCTGGGCGTGGAGCTCGGCAAACAAATTTTCATAATCATGATCCGCCACCGGATTGACCGTGTACGTCCGCTCGCTCCGCCTCTCGAACCTTGGGCCATGGCTCACCATGATTACATCATGGCCCTCTTGCTCAAGCCGCTCCGCCAGTCGCAGACCCAATCCACATTCATCCACTAACACCAACCAGCAATAACGCTGATGAGCTCCGGTCAGCGGACTGGGAAGCAGGATGGAACGTTTCCAGGACGGAACGGAGAACCGGACAACACCGTCCGGCTGAGTTGATAGAAAAGACTCGGATAACGTCTCTACCCCTTCTTTGCGTTCAATCCAATAGCGCTGTCGCTCGAACGGGTAGGTCGGCAATGGCAGGCGACGCCGTCTGCGATTCGCATGAAAACCTGGCCAATCTATCGGCAAGCCTGCCAACCAAAGCTGGCCCAGCGTCTTTAATGTGTGCGCGACATCTGAGACCGGCTCACGCGGATGGCGCAGCGAAGAAAGTATGACCTGCGTCGCAACTTTGTCTGGATGTCGCTTTGCCAGCGTGGTCAGCGTCTTTCCCGGTCCAACCTCCAGCAAAATACCATCCGGATCTTTCAGCAATTCTTGCAGCCCTGCGGCAAAGCGTACCGGGTTTACTAAATGGTCGGCCCAATAGTCTGGATCTTTTACTTCCGCCGCCGTTACCCATGTCCCAGTAACATTCGAGACGTAGGGGATCTGCGGAACACCCAGATTGGCTTTCCTGAGCTCTCCGGCAAAGGGCTCGAGAATCGGCTCCATCATCGAGGAATGGAAGGCGTGTGAGGTATTTAGACGCCAACACTTCATGCCTTGCTCGACAAACTGACTTTGCAAGGCGTCAATGGCCGGGACTGTTCCGGAAACCGTACTCAGCGTCGGGCTATTGAGGGCGGCAATAGCAAGTTGCCCATTCATGAGTGGCCGCAGGCTTTCTTCACCCAGCGCAACCCCGAGCATTGCGCCTTCCGGTTGCTGTTGAATCAGACGCCCTCTAAGCGCTACCAATTCCAGGGCATCTTCGAGAGTGAGTACTCCGCTCAGACAAGCCGCCACATATTCCCCGATGCTATGTCCGATCATGGCCTTCGGGCGCACTCCCCACGCCATCCACAACTTCGCCAGGGCGTATTCGATAACAAACAGCGCCGGCTGCGTGATCGCGGTCTGGTCGAGTTGCAGTGCGGCAGCTTCCTCATCTCCCGCGCGCGGATACAACACTTGCCGCAGGTCAAGTCCCAGACGTGGCCCGAGCAACTCTGAACAATGATTCACCTGCTCGCGGAAGGTCGGTTCGCTTTCGTATAACTCGCGTCCCATGTTGATGTGCTGGGCTCCCTGGCCGGGGAACATGAACACGACGGGCCGCGCTCGGCTTTCCTCGCAACTACTGATGATCTGACTGGGATCGTGACTCGCCAGCGTTATGACGGTGTCTTCGATTTCGCGGCCCAACAGTATGCGGCGATAATTGAATGCAGTGCGGCCGACTTGTAAGGTGTAAGCCACGTCGGCCAGTTTTACTTCGCGATTCTGCCTTAAGTATTCGGCGAGATTTCTGGTGGCACTCTCCAGGGCCGAACCTGTTGTTGCCGATAGGAGCAATAACTGCCAGGGACCACCATCGTCAGACGCTTCGACTAACGGAGCCTCCTCGAGAACAACGTGTGAGTTAGTGCCGCCAATGCCAAAAGAGCTGACTGCGGCATAGCGCGGGCCCTTGTCGTTAACCCATTCTTTGAGTTTGGTATTGACGAAGAAGGGACTTTCCGGAAAATCAATCGTGGGGTTCGATTCTTCGAAGTGAAGGCTAGGCGGCAACTGTTTGTGTTCGAGCACCAGCACTGTCTTGATCAGACCCGCCACGCCGGCGGTTATATCGAGGTGGCCGATGTTAGTCTTCACGGAGCCAATGGCACAAAAGCCTTTCTTCTTTGTGCTGCCGCGGAAAACTTTGGTGATCGCTGCGATCTCAATCGGATCGCCGAGCGGTGTACCGGTGCCATGCATCTCGACATAAGAGATCCTCTCCGGCTCAACCCCGGCAACAGCCAGAGCCTCGGCAATCACGCTAGCCTGACCTTCAAGACCAGGGGCCGTGAATCCGATCTTTAGTGCGCCATCATTGTTGATGGCCGAGCCCCTGATCACCGCCTTAATAGAGTCGCGATCGGCAAGAGCATCTTCCAATCTCTTTAACACAACTATCCCGACGCCATCGCCGAAGATCGTCCCCTGCGCCCTGGCGTCAAAAGCGCGGCAGTGCCCATCAGGAGAGATAATCATTCCCTCCTCATAAAGATAGCCTTGCGGTTGCAGAGTGGTGATGGTCGCGCCGCCGGCCAGGGCCATATCGCACTCGCCATAGAGCAGGCTTTGACAGGCTAGATGAACCGCGACCAATGAAGTCGAGCACGCACTCTGGACGGTAACGCTCGGTCCTCGCAGATTGAGCTTATAAGAGGTGCGAGTGCACAGGTAATCCTTATCGTTACCAATTGCGAGCTGGAATCGCTCCACTGCTTCTGTGAAGTTGCGCCGCGAAAGAAGATTCATGAAGTAGCTGCCGGCGCTGACACCGGCGTAAACACCTATACGGCCCCCGTACGATTCAGAAGTGTACCCGGAGCTTTCGAGAGCTTCCCACGCGCACTCGAGAAAGAGACGTTGCTGCGGGTCGGTGATCTCGGCTTCTCGCGGAGTAAAGCCAAAGAATGCAGCATCGAACAAGTCTATGTCCTGGAGCACCGCGGCTGCCCTGACATAGTTGGGATTGTCCAGCAATGTCCTGTTAACACCTGCCGTCTCCAGTTCTTCCCGCGAAAAGCGCGTAATTGACTCCACGCCATCGCACAGATTGCGCCAGAACTCATCAACGTTTCTTGCCCCGGGAAATCTGCCGCTCATGCCGATGATGGCAATTGCCGATTGAGAGGAGGAATGTGAAGTATCCATTTTCTACATCCTTATCTACTCACGAACTTCTCATCGCCCGTCGCCGATTGCCGGATTCTCTGCGCCGTTGGATCAGTTCCTGACGAATCTCCGCGTAGTTGGTGTTTTGTTGTATTGACGATCCATCGTCCTTCTGCCGAGATAAATGCTTTGCCAACGACGCTACCGTCGGATATTGGAAGAGTTCAATCAGCTCGATGTCCGCGGCGAACGCTGCTTGCAGTTTGCTCTGGACTTTGATGAGGATTAACGAGTGACCACCAAGATCAAAAAAGTTGCTATGGCGCCCCACTTTCTCAACGCGCAATATTTCCTGCCAGATGCCAGCGATAATTTGTTCCAATCTACCGCGCGGCGCCAGATGAATCTCTTCAAGCTGGCTGCTGGAATCATTCCGTCTGAACAACGCTTGCCGATCGAGCTTGCCGTTGGGCGTCAGAGGCAACGCCTCCAACCTGAAGAAGGAGGCCGGTATCATGTACGCCGGTAGCTTCTCTCGCAGGAAGTTGCGCAAACTGTTCGCGGAAGGCGCACGCACCTCTGGAGCGACGAAGTAAGCCATCAGTCGCCGTTCACCTTCCTCGTCTTCGCGCGCTAAAACAACAGCTTCACTTATAGCTGAATGTTCGCGAAGCGCTGCCTCCACCTCGCCTAACTCGATTCTGTAACCTCTGAGCTTCACCTGGTGATCTATGCGGCCCTGGTATTCAATATTTCCGTCCATTCGGTAGCGGCCCAAGTCGCCGGTTTTGTACAGCCGCGCTCCCGCAGTCTCGCTGAACGGGTTCGGAACGAACTTCTCCGCCGTCAAGTCAGGCCGCCGCCAATAGCCTCGCGCCAATCCTTCTCCGGACACATGCACTTCGCCAATCACGCCAATCGGCACTACTTGACCCCGTTTGTCCAGGACATAGATCTGCATGTTCCAAATAGGCTTCCCGATCGGCACGCTCGTCTCCCAATCGCAATCCTCAATCTCGTAGCAACTCGCATCAGCAGAGAGCTCGGAAGATCCGTAAAGGTTGATTAGCCTGATCCACGGCAGACTCTTCTGAAAGCGTCGGGCCAACTCTGCCGATAAAGCTTCTCCACTCGTCACCCAGTACTTCAACTCTTTCAATCGACTCAGAAGTTCTGGCCGGCTGTCGAGTAAGGTTCGGAGCAACGAAGGCACAGTGACAATGCGGGTCACATGATGAAGCGCCAGGGTCTCAATTAGCCGGGGTGGATCTCGGACGATCCGGTCGGGAATGATGACGCTGGCGACACCCTGGAGTAGTGGACCAAGAATCTCCCAAACCGAGTCCCCAAAACTCAGGTTGGTCTTCTGGCAGCACACCTCACCAGCCTCGAAAGGATAGATCGCCCACATCCAACAGAACCGATTGACTGTGCCTCGGTGAAGACCGGCGATTCCCTTGGGTTGGCCAGTCGAACCGGAGGTGTACATGATGTAGGCCGGCTGATCCGCGACGGACTCGAGAGAGTGCAGATTGGCACTGCTCTCTCGCTCGATCTCTTCCCAGTCGGCGTCCAGGCACACAACTTTGGGTACGCGCTTGGGAAGGCGAGTGACTAAACGTTGTTGCGTCAGCACGAACGATGCGTCTGAATCATCAAGCATGAAGGCCAGCCGCTCTGGCGGGTATTCTGAATCAAGCGGCAGGTAGGCCCCGCCTGCCTTCAGAATCCCCAGCAGTCCGATTACCATTTCAATCGAGCGCTCCATGCAGATGCCAACCGGTATTTCGGCGCGAACGCCAAGCTTTCGCAGATAGCGCGCCACTCTGTTGGCCCGACTGTTCAATTCCCGGTACGTCACTCGCTCATCTGCAAAGATCAAAGCCGAGGCGTCTGGGGTCCGCTCGACTTGCGCCTCGAGCAATTCGTGCAGACATTTGTTTTCCGGGTATTCTGCTTTCGTGGCGTTCCATTGGACCAGAAGACGCTGACACTCCGCTTCGGTCAACATTGGGAGCCTCTCGATACTCTGCTCGAGACTTGTCACCATCCCTTCCAGGATCAGCTTCCACTGCTCGACCATCCGTGTGACTGTCGTTTCATAAAACAGGTCTGTGTTGTATTCCAGAGTTCCTTTGAGTGACTCGTCCTGTTCCTCGATATAGAGTGTCATATCAAACTTTGCTATTCCGCTTGAGGTACTCACCGGACTCAGCTTCAGACCTGCCAACTCAATCGCCTGCGGCGTCCCATTCTGCAGCACCATCATCACCTGAAACAGTGGGTGGCGACCCGTGTCGCGCTCCGGCTGGAGCTGCTCGACCAGTTTCTCGAACGGTGCGTCCTGATGCGCATAAGCGCCCAGACACATCTCTCGGACCCGACCCAATAATTGTTTGCAACTGGGCTCGCCCGAAAGATCGACGCGCAGCGCCAGCGTGTTAACAAACAACCCGATGAGGTTTTCAACTTCTATTTGGTTGCGGCCGGCAGTCACCGTCCCCACCACAATCTCTTCCTGGCCGCTGTAGCGCTTCAGCAACAGCGCGAAAGCCGCCAGCAGCGTCATGAATAGAGTCACGCCTTCGTTCCGGCTGTGCGTCTTCAACTGCCCGCTCAATTCCTGTTCGAGCATGAACTCGTGTTTAGCGCCTCGGTAGGTCTGCACTGCCGGCCGCGCTCGGTCGGTAGGTATTTCCAGCACCGGAATCCCGGCAAGTTGATCGCGCCAGTAAGAAATTTGCGATGCGAGCGTCTCGCCCTGAAGCCATTCCTGTTGCCAGACCACATAGTCTGCATATTGGATCGGCAATTGCGGCAAGGCCGGTGGCTGCCGGGTGCTGTAGGCTTCATAAAACGCTGCCACTTCCTGCGCCAGAACATCGACTGATCGGCCATCAGAAATGATGTGGTGCATCGTCAACAACAGCACGTGCTCATTCTCGTCCAATTGCAATAGGCAAACACGCAGCAAAGGCCCCTCAGCCAAGCTGAAAGGCCGGTGCGCTTCTTCCGCCGCCAAGCACCCAACTTCGGTTTCTCGCTTCGCTGCGGCGACCCCTCTTAAACTCACAAACGGTATTCTTATTTCGGTATGCGGCGCGATGACCTGCACAGGCTGGTCTTCTCTCTTGACGAACCTGGTACGCAACGTTTCGTGCCGTTGCACCACCTCGTTAAGCGCTTGTGTCAGGGCGGCTAAGTTGAGCTGTCCTCTCAGACGCATCGCCGCGGGCATGTTATAGGCCACGTTGTCGGGTTCGAGTTGATCCAAAAACCAGAGCCGCTGCTGTGCAAATGAGAGCGGCAATTCACCGTTGCGTGAAATTGATCGTAGTGGGGGTAACTGCGGCTGCTGTTCTTCCCGGAGAGCAGTCTCGATTCGTTCGGTCATGCTACGTATAGTGGGCGCCTCAAAGATGCTGCGGAGGGGCAAGCTTACCGCCAGCAGTTCTCGCAGGCGTGAGATTAAGCGTATCGCCAACAGCGAGTGCCCACCCAGTTCAAAGAAATTGTCGTAGCTGCCGACCTGTTCAACTCCCAACAACTCGGCCCATACTCCAGCCAGTAATTCTTCGAGCGGCGTACGCGGCGGCATGTAAGCCGCCGCTATCGACGGTCGCGTACCCGGTGGCGCCGGCAAAGCTCGACGATCAATCTTTCCCGTGGGAGTCAACGGCAACTGGTCCAGTCTTACAAATGATGTCGGCAACATGTACTCGGGCAGTTTCGATTGCAGAAAACTCCGCAGTTCGTGCGCAGAAGGTCCAGCCTCAGAGGGCGTCAGAAAATAGGCCACGAGTTGCTTGTCGCCAGCAGTCTCTTCGCGCGCTACCACGACTGCTTCGCGCACCGCTTCGTGTTGGCTCAGTACTGCCTCGATCTCGCCCAATTCAACACGATAGCCTCTAAGCTTCACCTGTTGGTCGACACGCCCGAGAAACTCGATATTGCCATCGGGCAGATAACGCCCGACGTCTCCGGTTCGATAAAGGCAGGCGCCGGACCAGGAACTGAACGGGTTAGGAATAAAGTGTTCAGCGGTCAATCGCGGTCGTCCCAGATAGCCGCGGGCTAACCCTTCGCCCGCAATATACAATTCGCCGGGAACGCCGACCGGCACTAGCTGCAGGTGCGAATCAAGTAGGTGGATTTGCGTATTGTCAATGGCGCGTCCGATTGGCACTTCGCGCAGCCCTGTTCCCGCTGTTCTCGGCAGCTCACACAGCGTAGCAATGACAGTCGCTTCGGTTGGACCATAGGTATTGAGCAATCGGACTTCTGACAGGATATGCTTCTGCCACAGAGCCAGCCGCTCAGGAATTGCCCTCTCTCCTCCTAAAATAACCAAACGGAGAGACGCCGGTTTGAAATGAACAACCTCAAGCCCGGCCACAACTTCATGCCAGAAGGCAGTCGGTAAGCTGAGCACAGTGATGCGCCAATCTTCGCACTGTTGAAGAAAAGTCAGGACCGATGCCAGCATCTCGTCGGTCCGCAGTACCAGCGTCGCCCCCTGAATGAAGCACGGATAGATCTCTTCGGTGCTGTTATCGAAACTGAGGGAAGCAAATTGCAGTACGCGGTCAGTAGATTTCAGCTCATAGTGGACGCTCGCAGCCATGGTGAAGTTCACTAGCGACTGGTGCCGGATCATCACTCCCTTTGGCACGCCTCGGGAACCCGACGTGTACATAACGTAAGCCAGATTTTCAGATGTTGCCCAGTGAAACGGGTTCTCATCACTCTCTCGGGCGATCACCTCCCAGTCCTCGTCAAGACACACCACCGGTAGCGATACTTCCGGCAGCTCTTTCAACATTCGCCGCAGCGTCAGAAGAACCAGCGCGCCGGAGTCATTCAACATAAAGTCGAATCGCTCGTGCGGGAGGGAGGAATCAAGCGGCACGTAAGCTGCGCCGGCTTTGAGAACGCCCAGCAGCGCCACGATCATCTCCACGGAGCGCTCTATAAAGATGCCAACTCGCACCTCCGGCCTGACGCCCAGCGACCGCAGGTAATGGGCCACTTGATTGGCTCGACGGTTGAGTTCGCCGTATGTCAACTGCCGGTCCTCATGCACTACTGCCACTTTGCCGGCTAATTGTTCTACCTGGGCTTCAAACAACTTGTGAATGCAGGTTTCGCCTGGATAAGCCCTCGCCGTCTCATTCCATTCCGACATTAACTGCCGCTCCGGCTGGGTCAACAGAGTAAGGTCGCGCAACCGTTTCTCAGGCTGGACCACAATATCTTCGAGCAGGCGTTCAAAATGCCCGGCCATCCGCTTTATCGATGACTCGTCAAAGAGGTCTGAGTTGTATTCGAAGAATCCGCTCAGGCCTGTGCCCCGTTCTTCCAGCGTCAACGTCAGATCGAACATGGCAATGCCTGGATCGATTTCGAGACGATCCAGGAGCAAGCCCGGCAGCTCGAAAGATGGCAGCGGTGCACTCTGAAGAACGAACATTACCTGAAAGAGCGGACTGTGACCGGGACTGCGCTGCGGCTGCAAAGCTTCCACCAACTTTGCGAACGGCAGGTCTTGATGCGCGTAAGCCTCCAGGCTCACGTCCCGGACGTGGCGCAGCACTTCCCTAAAACTGGACTCGCCGGTCAGGCGCGTGCGCAACACCAGCGTGTTCACAAAAAAACCGATCGCAGCTTTGATCTCAGCTTGATTGCGGTTGGCGACCGGAGAGCCAATGACAATATCCTGCTGTTCCGTGTAGCGGTGGAGGAGCGTTTGGAACGCGGCCAGCAGTGTCATAAACAAGGTCGCGCCCTCATGCCAACTTAAGGCCTTCAACTGCCCGGTCAATTCCTGAGTGAGCGCCAGCGGGTAACGTGCACCGCGAAAGGTCTGCATGACTGGCCGCGCTCGATCGGTTGGCAACTCCAGGACCGGAGGCGCGCCAGCCAATTGTCGCTTCAAAAAAGAGACTTCCTGATTGAGCACTTCGTTGGTAAGCAATTGCCGCTGCCAGCAGGCGAAGTCCGCGTATTGCATGAATAGAAGAGCGAGCGTTGACGGTTGACCTTTTGAGAATGCTGCATACAGCGTCGCGATCTCTTTAACGAAAACACCAATAGACCATCCATCACTAACAATGTGATGCATCGCGAGGATAAGCAGGTGATCTTCAGAGCTGAGCCGCAGCAAAGCAGTGCGCAACAACGGCCCTTGCGTGAGGTCAAAGGGGCGTCGCGCCATGTTGCCTGCGAGCCGCAGCGCCTCCTCCATTCGTTCGCTTTTGCGGAAAGCAGTCAGATCAACCTGCTCCAGCTCTGAAGGTCGTGCGGGACAGATCATCTGCACGGGTTTCCCATCCACCTCGCCAAAAACAGTGCGCAGAATCTCATGCCTCGTCACAATTTCATTAAGGCTCTGTTCCAGGGCGGTGAGATTGAGCGGCCCGGTGAGACGACTGGCTTTGGCTACGTTATAAGCCACACCCTCGGGATCCAGTTGCGCGGCGAGCCATAATCGCTCTTGCGCAAATGAGAGCGGCGAGTATCGCCGGCCGTCGCACAGCAAGGCGGCAATCTCTTGCTTGTGCTCGCTGAGCGCGGCGCGCCAGGCAGAGGTCAGGACTCCTCTGGGAGCGCGAAAGCAGAGTTGCTCGTTCTCAA
>Ga0075425_100003480_pt1 | contig 16023 bp, 15 predicted proteins | sample SoiMethybrSBSTD4_FD_75300 | JGI IMG/M metagenome (GOLD analysis project Ga0075425, IMG submission 75300) | Bulk soil microbial communities from a Populus tree surrounding site in Tennessee, USA - Soil MetaG P. TD hybrid SBSTD4 | ecosystem: Environmental > Terrestrial > Soil > Tree plantation... | reverse complement strand
GTTAAAGAGGCGCACTTTGCATGTCTTAGGGAATGTTCCGTTTGGAGCTGTTGAAGGGAAATCCCACAGCACCTGCCATCACTGAACACTAAAATCGATCATCGAGACGCTGGCCGCTCCTCCAGACACGTTTACGCCGTTGACCGAACAAGCACCCGCCACCGAAAGTCATTCCCACTCGACCGACATTCAGCAGCGCGTCCTCGAAGCCTGCCGAAGCTTCCGCATCTTGATTCCCGAGCTTACCATTGATACTTGACCATTGGTCAGGAGTCATGGCACGGTCATGATGATGTCTGTACCGGTCTCGGAGCCGAGTTCATAGCTAACGCGATTTGACCACCACCGGTAGAACTCTCCCTGCATATCGTCATTCTTGCGCTCAAAGGAAAAGACGCACACTTGCGGGCGTAGTGCACGTGTTGTCCGGATGCATCTTGTGGTTAAAGACTGTCCCTAGATCAAACATCAATCGGATCTTCGCCGTCATCGCAGAGTGCGTTGCGCCCAACTGTATTGCGTAGTCACGTAGTGCACAGAGTTACAGGGAACATTCGCGTCATCAATACACGCATGGTAGTTCTGGTCGCTCGGGAAATTGAAGTAGCAGGCCGCGCCTGTCGTAGCAGATGGATGTGAGGGCATTCCAGGGCTGTATTGAATCTGCCAGTCGCAAGCTTCCAGCGAAATGACCCCGGGTGGGTGTCCACATTCGAAGAAAATGCGCAGCCGGTTGTGAGCGATATCAGCGTGACTACACTCAACGCTAGTATCCAGAAGATGCGCTTGGAGCATTTCATCGTGTATCTTTTCCTAGTTTGGCGATTGCGACTACGGCGAACATGAAGATGGAAGGCCCTTTGATGGCACAGGGTTGGCCGGCCTTGGCCGTTACTTACTGCTGAGCGCGCACCATTACGGGTTAGCTGCCGGGAACCGCGAAATCGGCCGAGTCACTACTTGCTGCGATGGAACACCTCCCCGGCGGTAACCGCGTCAAACGCTCGCCCAAATGGCTGCCCACGCAGAGCTAGAAAGGTAATGTTGCGGAATGGACTGGAATGGTGCAGCTGACTACAAATCTATCCGCGACCAAAAGCGAGTTTCTGTATCTAAGCTAGAACAGCACAGTGCTTGAATCGGGAGAGCTGATTTCGTAGTCGTCCAGGATAGCGGCGCATAAGTGACTCCTGAATCTGTTCGAGCCGCGGAAATCTGTAATCATCTTCTTTCGACAAGATGTGAGACCGACTATGCCGAAGCCTGTATTGCTCAGCGTGGATGACGATTCGGATGTGTTGCGAGCTATTGAGCGCGATTTGCGATCGCAATACGGCGCCGAATACCGGGTGATGGGGAGCGACTCCCCCGAAGGCGCCCTGGATATTCTCAAACAGCTGAAAGTGCGCAACGACAGTGTAGCCCTGCTGCTCGCCGATCAGCGCATGCCGCGCATGGACGGAGTCCATTTTCTGCGGGAGGCCATGCGAATTTATCCCGAGGCGAAGAGAGCGTTGCTGACCGCGTACGCGGATACCAACGCTGCGATCAGCGCCATCAATGACGCGAGCATAAATTACTTTTTTCTGAAACCGTGGGACCCGCCTGCAGAGCGCTTATATCCTCAATTGGACGATTTGCTCGATGATTGGCAAGCGTCATATCGTCCGGTTTTTGAAGGTATCCGAGTATTGGGCACGCGCTGGTCGCCGCGATCCTACGAGCTGCGCGATTTTCTGGCACGCAACCACGTTCCATATCAATGGATCGACGTTGAACTATCCGCAAATGATCCGGAGAGCAAGCGATTGTTAGAGGTGTTAGGTCCTGAGGTCTCTAATCTTCCCGTGGTGCTCTTTCCGGATGGCACGAAATTACTGGAAAGCTTGCCGGCGCAGGTCGCTCAAAAAGTCGGCTTACGCACCCGCGCGCAAACGAACTTTTACGATCTAGCAATCGTGGGTGGTGGCCCGGCTGGCCTGGCGGCTGCAGTCTATGGCGCGTCGGAAGGCCTGCATACGGTGATTATTGAGCGGGAAGCTCCCGGTGGCCAAGCCGGGATGAGCTCCCGCATTGAGAATTATCTTGGTTTTCCGAGCGGCTTGAGCGGAACTGATCTGGCGCGGCGCGCGGTGGTGCAGGCGCAGCGTTTTGGGGTGGAAATTCTCTCTCCACAGGAAGTCATTGCCGCGCGCATCGAGGGCCCCTACCGGATTCTAAAGTTGGCTGATGACAACGAGCTCTCTTGCCATGCGCTAATGATTGCCACCGGAGTTCAGTGGCGCCGGCTGGAAGCTCCAGGCGTCGATAGATTACAAGGCGCGGGTGTGTATTACGGAGGAGGCGCCACGGAGGCCCTGTCCTGCAAGAACGAAATCGTCTACGTAGTCGGAGGCGCGAACTCTGCAGGTCAAGCGGCGATGAACTTCGCCAAGTACGCTGATCGCGTTGTCATCCTGGTGCGTGGGCCTTCTCTTGCTAGTACGATGTCACAATACCTGATTGACCAGATTCAGCGCACAGCCAACATTCAGATATGGACACATGCCAGCGTGGCCGAAGTACATGGCGAGATACACCTGGAGGAGCTTTCGGTTCTCTGCTCGGATACTCATAAGGTTGAGAGGGTTCCCGCGAGCTCCATGTTCATCTTCATTGGTGCGCTGCCGCGAACCGACTGGCTGACCGGCCTGGTTGAACGCGATGAACGGGGCTTTATCCTGACCGGCCCCGATCTCATTCGCGATGGGCAAAGGCCCAAAGGTTGGACGCCAGGGAGAGATCCGTTCCTCCTCGAGACCAATGTTCCCGGCATCTTCGCAGTTGGGGATGTTCGCCATGGCTCAGTGAAGCGGGTCGCATCCGGCGTTGGCGAGGGTTCGGTCGCTGTGCAATTTATCCATCAATACTTGAGCAAGGTATAAATGGCCGACAAAGCAGAGCTCCTCAGGGTGCCGGCCTTCGCCGGTTTGCCTGACGATCAGATCGACTGGTTTCTGGGCAAGTCCCAAGAGTCGCAGCTCACGGCCGGGCAGACCTACGTGCAGCAAGGCGATCCGGCAGATGCCATGTTTGTCCTACTCGAAGGTCAATTTCAGTTTCGCGGTGAGTTCGGTGGCCAAACCGTCGTATTCCCGGCGAAGACCGGCGATGTCACCGGGGTGCTGCCTTTTTCCAGAATGAAAGAGTTTACCGTGACTGGGCGAGCTCTCACGGACGCATGGGTAAACTTTCCGCCGGTCTTGCGCATGAGCTCAATAATCCGGCCTCGGCCGCAAAGCGCGCTACCAGCCAGCTGCGTCAAATCCTGAAACGAATCAAAGATGCAAGTCATGAACTGGGAAGGCGTGAGCTCACTCCCGCGCAGAAAGCCGAGATCGAAAATCTGGAAACGTCGCTCATTCAGCGGGACGAACCTCCGCCGGATGCGTTGAGTGCCAGCGACATGGAAGAGAAGATCGATGTGCTGTTGCGCAGTCATGGACAAAACGATCTGTGGCAACTCTCGGCAGATTTGGCGCGCCGGGGAGTCAAACCGGCGGCGCTGGAATCATTGTTTGCGAACCTGGATGCAGACACCGCCCGCGCGGCCCTGATCAGACTTGCAGCCTCAGTCGAAGTTGCGAACCTCCTGAAGGAGATTGAAAGCAGCACAACGCGAAGCTCCGATCTTGTCCTGGCCATCAATACCCCTGCAAGTAGGCATCGAAGGCTTCCGGATTCACTGGGTGCGACTGCGCCAACTTTGCTTGTTGTTGCGAAGTCAAACGCAGCCCGATCTCGTGCGCAACCGCTTTGGCCACATCGTCTTCCACATTAAGAATGTCTTTGGCGGGATAGTCGTAATCGTGGGACCACAAATGAGTCTGGTCCTTCACCTGAATGAGCTGAGCGGTAAGGCGCATGTGGTCTTCGCTTTCGCGAAGGCTGTTTTCCAGCACATACTGCACGGAAAGATCGCGTCCAATCTGGTCCAGGCGTTCGTCCTTGTGTTTGTAGCCCATGACGGACGTTCGCGCGATAACACCTAACTCTTGCGGGTTAAGCCGGCCTAACTGGGAAATGGTTTCCTCGGTGAGACCGTCCGCCAGATATTCCTTGTTGGGATCGCCGGTAAGATTTTCGAACGGCATCACAGCCAACATGACTTTTCCCGTTCTAGCAGGTGGTGTAGACCGAAAGTGCCGCCAGGATATGTAACCCAGAAACACCAAAATAAAAATCGACGAAGGGACGACAACATCTTTGCGCCATGTTCTAGGCTTGTTTGCAACTACCTCTATTTTTGGAACGACGGAATCGGTTGACAGATCCGTTTGCAATCTCTCAGTCAAAGAAACTTGACTCGCGGGCCCTGACTCATCAGAAATAATGACGTCTCCCGCAAATTGGTATCCTTTCCGGGCGATCGTTACGATCAATCGGGCATCTTCTGAGTTGTCCCCCAACGCCTTGCGCAGATGTGAAATGTACTGCGCCAGATTGCCCTCTTCCACAAACGTGTCTTCCCACACGGCTTGTAACAGACGTCCACCAAGCGGATCGATTAAGTATGCGACTCCATTCGCAGCGGCAACCAACGCTGCGTGCGCCTCTTGTAGTCGGAACTTGGGCCACTACAGTAGGCTTTCCCGTAGTTGGATCTGTTCGTCTATGCCTCGTAGCTCCGCGAGCGCGTCGCGTACCCGATCCAAAACTGTAAGGCGAGCGACATCAGTTCTATTTCCGTCGTTGTTCAAGTCAAGTTGCGCTGACAGGAGCTCCCTAACCGCACTGCGAATGTGATGGTATCCGTTATGCTTCCTATTGGCCATCGCAAGCAGAGCGAATTGCGAGTATTGCCTGTTCCTCATAACTGCTTCTCCTGGAGCCCTAGCGAATATCGCCAGGAATCTCTCTCCCGCCATTTTCGTATCGCCCGAGCATGCTTCGAATAGTGGCTGTATGTGTCGAGGCGCAGACGATGACGGAAACGCGTCTCCCCTCGGAATTGATCCTCGGGCACGGCCTCGATGAAATCGATAAGCCGGCCGTGGATATCGGTCATTTGCCTTAGCACTTCGGGGAGAGAAAGGCCTTCCTTTTGTTCCGTCATTCGAGCGTTGAAGGCGTCAATGCCGCCGTACATCGCTGAGTATCGCGGCGGCTTTCCGCCTTTGAGGATGAGCGGCAAATGCTTTAGTGCCTCCTCTTCCCACGTGGTCACGTGCGCGACAATATCTCTCACCGACCACGCGCCTGTGACGCCGCGTACGAGCAACTGTGAATCGGAAAGACCGGTGTGCGATTCCTGGAAGTCCTTCCAAGCCTTGTCGAGTCGTCCCAAAAGGTGGTGTCTGTCCACAAAATCGTTTACCCGGTATGACGCTTACCTAGTATGCCGCTCACCCGAACCGGGCGAACTCCGAATCTTGCTCTTAAATTCGAATGCAGCTTTCTCACGAAACCGAACGGCGGAGCGACAGTTGCGTTGCAATACGAGATTCGCCTGTGCGCTTTAGGCTTGATCTTGCCTCACTACTGCTGGACGAAGAAAAAGATGATCACGATGACCAGCATCATCGCACCAAAGCAGCACAGCCAGGGGTGAGCATTGAAGAAGTTGCGGATAGTCTCAATTGCGCAAGGGGCGCATCTTGCGCTTCATCCACTCATCAAGCGCTCCGGGTTTAAGACAGTCGGAACTGCCATTCGCGTACTGTTGTCGGGAGTAACCGACGCGACCCTAACGAAATATCTGGAAGAGGCGATAATCTGCACTGAGCAGAACTGCGTCAGGGCTGCAGTGGTCCTTGCGTGGTGTGCGGTCGCGAGCAAGATTCAAGACAAGCTGGCGTCTTTGGGACTCCGGCAGGTGTCGAAGAGGCCGACGACGCTGACGAGAGCGAGGTTCACACGCACGGGGCTCCCGAAGACGACGTTCCCGATGAATACCTCGACAAAGAGTAGCGGTTAACGTCCGACACTACGCCTTTCTTGCGAACTAAATTGCCCGGGATGCCACATCAGCGCGAAGAAATACAGTTTCGTCTATCCGGAATCACTATGCTCGCAATAGGGCAAGATTCTTAACGGGCAGCTTTTCCGATCAACGATTGCAAAATCGGGCGCAGTTTTACAAGGACATTGCGCTCCCGTTCTACGGCTACAACCGGCCAGGCGCCAAGATTTGCGGTCGCAGTAGTCTCCGTCGATAGCGTATTTGGCTCAAGCGGTAGCGGCACATTCATTGTGCTTTTCAAGAACGACGGCAAGTGGCGGCCCGGGAAATGGTCCGGCAAAGACTGTGCTTTGGGTAGGCTCTATTGGTTCCGGTCGCTGAACAAAATGCCGACGATTCAAAGTACCCCACTACCAAATCGCGAGATGTTGGAAAGGCCAGAGTTGTCGGACATGATATTGGTTTGATGGTCGCGTATGCCTACGCCGCGCAATTTCCGGCAGAAACAGAAAAGCTTGTAGTAATGGACGCTTTCCTTCCGGTGCTGTCCTGTTCTCCTTCCTGATGTTGACGGTTATCGCGGCGCTGGCAGCAATGGCCCCGGTCTATTTTTCAAATCTGTTGAAATGCTACTCCAGAGTAAAGCGCGCAACACCGCTGTGCGCCAACGTGGTGAGATCCTCCTCCCTGAGTTTGAAGCCGCAATCTGAAATTATGCCCCTCATTTTCGCTGTATCATTGTCGGAGAAATTTTTGTTCATTTGGGCCATGATCTTACCTTTGTCAGAATAGTGGATCACGACGTTCCCGGCGGGTTTGACGATGTCGCGCATATTTTCGAGATATGCGCGAATGAGATCCACCTCCAAATGAACAAACGTATCGAAACTAAAGAGGTAGTCAATTGACCGTTTTGGCACACCCGGAAAGTCACAGCCGTTATTGTTGATTATTGTGATATTTGGGGCCTTCACCGTCCTGCGGAGCTGTTGGAGTAGGTCAGGGTAATAATCAACTACATAAAGCTTGCGAAAGCCAAGCAAGTATCTCGTCCAGCGACCTCCTCCAGGACCTATTTCCAGCGCATCGTGAGCAGGATTCACGTAGGGAAGTACATAGCGATCCTTTAAAAAACTGAGCGATTGCATGACCTCCGGGTCGCCCCATTGCAGGCCGTAGATTTCCTTCCCGAGCAGCGCCTGCTTGGCGAGGCGAACGGCTCTGAGCAATCTCCGAGGGAACGACCTTTGGCGCCTCCACTGCTCAAGCATATCGAGATGCAGTTTGGTATCGAGGCGGGGCATCGGCGACACATCCCTTACAGTGACAGGGAGGGAATTTGTTGCTCTTCCCGAAATTTCTTGCTATTCCCTTTTAAACTCGGCAGTGGTGAGAAAGTTGCGCTACAACCAAACAAGCAGGCCCAGATTTCGAATTCTTATAGGACCCAGAAATGTTAGGACCGGTTCAGGCGGATCCCACGCGTCAACACCCGCAATGAGCGGGTTTTGCACCCTGAATTTCTCTGCATTTCAGCCAGTCGCGATGAATGGTCACCTTGGCCGCATCAATGGTGCCATGTTTATTCCGACCTTCAACAGTGACGAGATCATGCAGCTCCAAGTCGCTCACCTTTAGAAACCGCTTTTTGCATCGGATAACCGTGCCCGCAGCGAAACGCACGATGATATCTGGATAGTACCTAGTCTGCAGAATGAGACCATCAGGACGCAACTCCACGATATGTCCCGTGAGCCAGGCCTTTCCTTCAAGTTCTTGCGGAAGTCCGGCGAACGACAGGGCGACGAAGATAAAAATCAGTGCTGGGCAGTATCTCCGAATCATTTGTCTGATCATCCGCAAATGGGAATCTGCCGATTCCTTCTGAGAACCCATCTATGACGTGCCATCCGGAGGCGTGCCATCCGGATGGTTCGAGCCAGGCTCATCGCCGTCCGTTTTGTTCCGCATACTGTCCTTAAATGCTCGAATACCGTCTCCTAGTCCTTTACCGATTTCCGGCAATTTCTTCGGCCCAAAAACCAGGATCGCGATGAGGAAAATCACCAGCAAGTGCACCGGCTGAAATAGACCTTCAAACATTCTTGCCACCTCCATCACAAATCGCCGCCAATATCGTCTTCACGGGATTATTGGCGCCCCAACAGCGGCCTCTAGTTGCGCCAAATTCGTCAGGTAAATCCCCAGCTGCTGGCGATACGCGAGTTGCGTCATGCGATACGTCCGCTCGGCATCCAAGAAGTCGAGGATCGAGGCGGCCCCATTGCGAAAAGAAAATTCCTCAATATCCAGGGATTCCTTCGCATACGAAAGATAGGTCTGTTCGTATAGTCGAACTCGCTCGCGACTCGATTCAAGCGAGGCGTGGGCGGTCTCGACATCTTGAAGCACCTGATTGCGAACCGCTTGGGCGAGAAAGTCTGCCCGTCGCTGCTCCGATCTAGCGCGCGCTACTTCCCCCTGATTTCGATTGAAAATTGGAATGGGAATCGAGACACCCAACCCCATCGCGTTGGAGGTCTTGTCCTTCGGATAGAACGGCTCAAACCAGCCAGGCCCACCGATTTCATTTCCGCTGTGGACAAAAGAAGTGCCAATGGTTGGGTCGGGCCAACGATTCGCCTTCGCCAGATGCAAATCTGTAAACGCCTTCTGGCGCCCGGTCTCGGCGGACCTCAAATCTGGACGGTTGAGAAGCGCCATTTGCTCCAGTTCCGAAAGGCTTTTGTCGAGAGGAACTGCTTGTAAGGCGCCTTTGATATCAAATTCCACGGGAAGATTAGAGGGACCTGCCAAAGCTCGGAGCGCTCCCTTAGCTGTCCTCAATGTCAGTGTTGAATCCTCAATGTCGCTCTGGAATTGCAGCATCTGCAGCTCAATCTTGAGAAAATCAGCGCGGGATATGGCTCCTTGTTCGAGCATGAGTTTGTTAAGATCGATTACCTCCTGATAATTCGCGAGATTCTGATTGGCGAAATCGAGATCGGATTTGGCCAACAAGGCGGCAACAAAGGCTTGTCGCAAAGTGAAAAGCAGGGTTCGGCGAGTGTCCGCGAAATCGGTTTGCGAGATAGAGGTGGCAAGACGCGCGCTTTCCAGGCGAACCGGACGCTTTCCGGCAATCTCGAATTCTTGATAGATACCGAGCGTGGCCGAAGTAGTGTCGTTTTGAAATTGCGGATTCGGCCGCAGGCCGGCGGTGGTTTCGCTGGCTCGGCTGGACTCGATGCTCTGTGCCTGCGCCCGTAACGTTGGATTTGTGTCTAAGAACTTGTCTCGAATCTCTTCCCACGTAAAGCTCTGTTGTTGTGCGTGTGCTGCGGTCATGAGGCAGGGTGCCATCAACACTGCCAAGACAATAAATTTGATGGATGGCACACAAATCACTCGCAGGCAGTTCAGCACTCTAATGAGACCTCCTTATTGGGTGGCGTCACTCGTGACCAATCCCAGACTCGCTATGACTGGAATCACAAAAAGAATGGCCAGCAACGTTGTAATCATGCCGCCCACGACAACCCGCGCCAGCGGCTGTTGAGCCTGGGCTCCAATGCCATTCGAAACGGCCGCGGGCAGTAGCCCGAAACCGGCTGCCAAACAGGCCATCAGCACGGCACGCATCTCGCCGACGCTGGCGCGGATGATCGAGTGCTTGATCCCGTGCTCATGCGCTTCGGCGCGACGGATGCCAGCGACGAAGACTAATCCCCCCAAAGTCGCGACGCCGATCACGGACGCGAAACCAACTGCTGCAGAAATGCTAAACGGTGTGCGCGAGACCAACAGCGCCAGCAAGCCGCCAGCAACCCCGAAGGGCAACACTGACAAAACAGCCAATGCGTCGCGGATCGCGTTGAACGACATATAGAGCAGCGCCAGAATCATTCCAACGGCGACGGGGATGATGATGGCCAGACGTTGCTGCTCCCTGCGGAGGCTGTCGTATTCACCGGCCCACTCATAGTGATAGCCTTCTGGAAGTCGAACTGAGTGCTCCAGCCTCGACTGAACCTCCTCTATGGTTCCCGCCAAGTCGCGCCCTCGAACGCTGAACTTGATGGGGACATAACGGCGACCATTTTCGCGATAGACCATGAATGCACCTTCATGGAAACCAATGCTGGCTACCTGGCCGAGCGGTACGCGGCTCCCATCTGGAGTGCCGAGCAGGATGTTTTTCATCGCCTCGGGATCCTCGCGAAACTCAGGCTTATACCGGACAACTAAGTCGAAGCGACGGTCGCCTTCCAGGATTTGTGTCGCCGCAGCGCCGCCAATTGCGGCCTGCACGGCTGCGTTTACGTCTGCTGCCATAACTCCGTAGCGTCCTGCGATAGCTCGGTCGATAGAAATAACTAGGTTGGGTTGTCCGGTCTCCTTGAAAACTGCCAAATCCGTCACGCCGGGTACCTTTGTCATTAAGTCCTGTATCTGCTTCGCGGTCTTGGCCAGCACCTCGATGTCGCCGCCAAACACTTTCAGCGAGTTCTCACCCTTTACTCCTGACATCGCCTCTTCCACGTTGTCCTGAATGTTCTGAGAGAAATTGAACGCGATGCCGGGGTATCGCTGGAGAGCGTTGTTCATTTTCTGGATCAGTTCTTCCTTGCTGTGGGCGGTCTTCCATGAAGACTGAGGCTTGAGGTCGACCTGAAATTCGACGTTATTGAAGGTGGTGGTGTCCGTACCGTCGTCAGGGCGACCGACTTGGGACACGACCTGTTGCACTTCTGGAAACGAGCGCAGGATTCCACGCATCTCGTCTGCCAAACGTCCGGCATAGTGGAATGAAACATCCTGCGGGAGAGTGGTACGAATCCACAGGTTCCCCTCCTCAAGCTTGGGCATGAATTCACCGCCAATCAACCAAAAGAAAGCTAGAGAGATCACCAGGAACACGCCTGCTGCCGGAACGATGAACCTTCTCATCGCCATGACACGAATCAGCACCCGTTCGTAGTGCTGCTTCAGCCAATGTACTAAGCGCGTGTCGGCCCGGTGTCCGCTCCGAACAACCCGACGGTAGGAGGCAAACACGGGAGCAAAGACTAAGGCAAAAATCAATGCGCCAGTCAACGCAAAGCCGTACGTGACCGACATGGGAGAGAAGATGCGGCCCGGCACACCTTGCATCGTGAAGAGCGGGATGAACGCAACCAGGATGATGAGAGTCGAAAACAGAACTGGCTTGGCTGCTTCAGCGGTACCTTCGGCGATGAGGTCTAGCCTATGTTGATCGCTCATGGCTTCGTGCATACGCCGATAGATGTTTTCCAGCACCACAATCGCGGAGTCGACGATGATGCCAAAATCAATTGCGCCGATTGAGATCAAATTGGCAGAACGGCCGGTCGTGGACATAAGCCCGAACGCGAAAAGCACGGCAAATGGGATCGTCAATGCCGTAGCCAATGCCAGCGGCACGTCGCCCAAGAAAATAAGTAGCAACGAGGTGACCAGGGCTAAGCCCGTAAGCACGACATGCCTTACCGTTTCCGTCGTTGTAACGATCAGTGACGTGCGATCGTAAATCGTGTCGATCTTCATGCCACGAGGAAGGAGTCCGCCATTTAGTGCTCGGATCTTTTGTCTCAGTCCTTCGAGAGCGGGTAGAGACTGTTCTCCGCGCTGCAGCAACACGGTGCCTTTTACGATGTTGCTGTTGCCATCTCGTCCCACTCGGCCAAGCGGCGGTTGGTTGCCTTCTTGCAAGTCGGCCACGTCGCGAAGGAACACTGGTGTTCCGTTCCGCTCGGCAATCAGTACTGCACCCGTTTCCGAGAGGCCCTTAAGGAGTCCCACCCCGCGCACGTTCACGTTTTGAGCACCGACCTGAAGGTAGTTGCCGCCAGCGTTCTGATTACTCGCCGCAATCGCCGAAAGCACCTGCGATAGCGTGACGTTATATTGCAGCAGTTTCCGCGGGTCGATCTCTGCTTGGTATTGCTTTGTGGTGCCGCCAAACGTAGTCACGTCGACTATTCCCGGCACCTGCTTGAGCTCGCGGCGCACAAACCAATCCTGTGTGGCCTTGATCTCGTTCAGGCTGTACGCTTCGCCTCTGAGCTGATAACGGTAGATTTCGCCCACTGCGGACCAAGGCGAGAGTTGCGGTTGCAAGTTCTGTGGCAGAGTTACGGTCTGAAGACGGTTCAGGGCCTCTTGTCGGTCACGAAAATAGTCAGAGTCGAAGTCGAAGTACAGCTTCACATCGCTGAGTCCGAAAAGGCTGATAGAACGTACGTACTGCTGCCGTGGAATTCCGTTCAGGGCAGTCTCAATAGGGACCGTGACCTGCTGCTCCATTTCTTCCGCAGACCATGATGGGTTCTGTGTGATCACATCCACGAGTGGCGGCGACGGATCGGGATATGCTTCGATATCGAGGCGCATCAGGGCCCAAATTCCAGCCGCTAGCCAGACCACCATACCGATCAAAGCGATCACGCGGTACCGGAGAACCGTGCGGACAAAGCCACGCATTACTCGGTCGCGCCTCCCTTGAGGAGTTCTGCACCATCCGCTGCGACTTCATCGCCGGCACGCAAGCCACTCAGAATCTCGACCTTTTCATCCGTGGTCTGCCCAATGGCTACTGTGCGTTGCTCCGGATTCCCGGCGTTCTTGACAAAAACGGTGATTGCAACGCCCTCGCGAATGATTGCTGCTGCCGGAACGACAAGTGCGTTACGTGCCCCAGTTTTGACGTGGATAGTCGCGAACATCTCGGGTTTCAGGCGTTGATCTGGATTTCGAAGGGCGACTCGAACCTTCAAAGTTCTGGTGTTTGGATCGAGGGCGCCGGAGAGAGAGTCAACGCGACCACTCCATTCCTGACCGGGATATGCCTGAAAGTTTACCGTGACCTGCTTCCCGCGGACGACCTTAGGAAGGTCCTTCTCATAGACATCGCCTACGACCCAGACCGTGTGGAGATCAGCGACAATGATTAATGGATTCGCAGACTCCAGAGATTTGGAAAACTCTCCGGGCGCTGCGCTGATATCTAGAACCACACCACTGGTCGGAGATGTCAACGTTACGCGGTCTGTGGTCGCCGACGGACTGATGTTCAGCAACTCTAGATGCTGGTGAGCCCGAGCCAGTTCAGCACGAGCAGCATCAGCTTGAGCACGTGCATCGATGTAATCCTTCTCGGCCGCAGCACCGTGCTCAAACAGCACCTTCTCCCGCTCCATCGCACGTGTCGCCCGGTCCGTTTCGATGCTGGCTTTCGCGAAATCGGAGCGCGCGACAGCAACATCGCTGCTGCTCAAAATCGCAACGGTCTGCCCAGAGCGGACCGGGTCGCCAGGCTTAACTTCGACTGCTACAACTCGGCCACTCGTAGGCGGGAAGATGCGCACGACCTTCGTCGGATCAGCCTGCACTCTTGCCGCAAGATCCAGAGTCTCGGGAATAGATTGCTGCACCACCTTTACGTACTGGACAGGGCCACCACTCGGCTGATCTTTAGAAGAATTGCCAATGGTGTCTCGATCGGGAGAGTGTGCGCAGCCCGTGACAGGAAGCAATGCGCTGGCCACACCCAGAATTAATGTGTCACGCAGACGAAGTTTTCGATCTAGCATCATCGCGTTCTTTGGCGTTGTTTCGAAAGCCCCACTTGGGAGCCTCGGCGGACGCACAGGCACGCGTCAGGCACTCTGGCTTGAACATCAGTAAGACGGTCCACCAGCCATCCAATGCTTGAGCTGGCAGTTGTTTTTAGTGAGAAGAAGAAATCGGCGGAGGGGCTCGCGAATAGGTGGAAGAGAATGCCGTCGAGGTGCGTGAAAAGTCTGGTAATCGAGCTTGGAAATCGCGTGGTGAGGGGGGCCGACCCGCGAGAAGACGGGCCGCGAGCATGGCAACTTCACTACCACCCTGCAATGGGAGACAGATTGCTGGGCTATATGATTGCGGAGAAGGTACGTTTAGCCGTTCGCCACCCGCGGTGCGGTGGGCTCGGAAATCTTCAATTCGAGCCTTGTCAAAATGGCCATGTCCGTCGTTTAGCCAGACCTGAAGACGCTGACCAGTGAAGGGCTGCTCGATGACAACGTCAACGTCCCCATCGTGGTCAATATCCCAAGCCGCTACTCTTAACGCCGATTCGGGCGATTCAAAGGCGATCTCACTGTTTACACGATTACTGAAATGGAGCTCTACGTGATGAAGCCTGTTCCAAGCGTATGGCCATCCAGAATCAACCAGAATGGCGGCATCAGACTGGTTGTCTCCGTCGAAGTCAGCGACCGCGAGCGAGCCCCCGAGCGCCGCCGGGAAATTGGGCCGCCTCAAAACCCCCCGCAACCCGTCTTGGGCCTGCAGGCAAGGCACCGTCAGCGTAACCAAGACGACGAGTCGTAGGTAAGATGATGGAGTCTTCATTCCCGCAAGCAATGAAATATAACACACGGATCTCACTCTGGAATCAACTGTCAACTCCCTGGCGAATGTAGGCGCTGCAATTTGATGTGCTTGAAGACCGGCAAGAGATAACCCGAGGACTGCAAGGACAGTGGCGCTTACGTGAGCGAGCCTACGTTCATTGTTGTGTTCACCACGACATCGCATCTAGCAAAAGTCTGGTGTGGTCAGCAGTTGAATCGTTTGCGGAAATACCGCCTGGGTCGCGAAGTGGCCGAGCTCATGGGTGATGCATCGCAGCAGCGAGCGCAATGATCAGAATGGGAACAAACGCGAGTACCACATAGCGGCTTTTCATTTCCTACCTCCTTTCTTCGTGAGTACCTTACATGCACCTGTTATGGCGAGAAGTGCTCTGGGTGAGCGCTGAAGAACAAGAAAAGTTCGTGGGTGCATCCGGCAGTGCTTTGTGTGCGGCTTGCGCTGCCCTGAGTGCGTCAATTGAATTGATCCCGGTTGTGCCTTCTTCATTCGGCCACACGCTCGGATCCGTGACCAGCACTGAGATGACCTGCCACCAGACTGCTTGTTTGTTGGTCTCATCTAGAATGTGGCTGTGGTTGGGGGGAACAAATACATTGGTATTGGGCGCGACTTTTCCCATGGCCAATTACGGCCCGGCCCAGGGGAGTACAATCCCTCACTGTCGGGCCAACATCTGGGTGACAACGAGACGCAGCAACAGCGTTTCAAAACTGAAGAAGTAAACCTCTAATTCGCAATAAGGAGCCTCCGATGAAGAGACTGTTGGCCATCGTCGTTCTAATGCTGGTCATCACTTGTCTTGCCTTCGGACAGCAACAAACAGCCCCACCGCCGAAGCCCGGTCCAGAGGTCCAGCGGCTCGGCTCCCTGGTGGGTACGTGAAAGACTGACACCGGCGAGAAGGTCACGTATGAATGGTTCGACGGTGGATTCAGCGTCCTTGGCCACGTGGAAAATTCAGGTCCCGAAGGAAAGTCTACTGAACTCCGGATCATAACCTACGATTCCGACGCAAAGACCTACAGCCAATACAGAATCACGAGTACGGGTCCGGGGGGCACATTGAGCAGAGGAGGTACGGTCAGCGGAAACACTTGGGTGTGGCCACTGGACGGCGTGCAGTGCGGGGAATCAGGGAAATGCCGTTTCAGCATCGTTGAGGATACGCCAACGTCCTTTACTGCAAAGCTCGAAGTTTCAACGGGTGGTGGACCGTGGACCGTCACCTTTGCGACGAAAGGCGTGAAAATTAAGTAGAAGATTCCTCTCTCGAGCGCATCCCCCATAGTTAACGTAAAATCGACAGCCTACTTCGGAGCGGCGACAGCGTGGCAATTGGAAACGGCGGTGGTGTTAGCTTTCGTCGCAATCGGCTTGCTGGGTGTGCGCCTGCCTCTCGCCCTAATCGTTGGGTTTTCCCTGCACGGGCTGTGGGACCTACTGCACGAACTTCAAGCGCATGGAGGCTTCTCCGCGTTTGAGCCCGGGCAACTGACTGCCATCCCGCTCGCCTACGGGTTGTTTTGTGGATACGGAGACGGGAGATTACGGAGAGCAACGAATAGAGCACAGTGAGGGAGCAGAAAAGTTTTATCGTGACCTCGCTGGCCAGGGCAAGAAGGTGCGAGTGGGAATGGAAGCCA
>Ga0075425_100003477_pt1 | contig 16032 bp, 20 predicted proteins | sample SoiMethybrSBSTD4_FD_75300 | JGI IMG/M metagenome (GOLD analysis project Ga0075425, IMG submission 75300) | Bulk soil microbial communities from a Populus tree surrounding site in Tennessee, USA - Soil MetaG P. TD hybrid SBSTD4 | ecosystem: Environmental > Terrestrial > Soil > Tree plantation... | reverse complement strand
CCGGCGAGTACGGCGGCTCGGCCCGCGAGGTGCTCGACGCTGAGCTCGAGCCGACGCTTACGGAGCCCGAGCTCGAGCGCCTGCGGATCGAGGCCGGTACGCCGCGGTACGGGCACGACCTCGACGATCGTGTGCTCCCCGCCGAAGCCGGCCTCGACCGGACGCATATCAGCTTCACGAAAGGCTGCTATCCCGGGCAGGAGCCGATCGCGCGCCTGCACTACCGTGGCCACGTCAACCGCCGGCTCCGGGTCCTCACGGTCGATTCAGCGACCCCGGGAGACGAGATCGAATACGGCGGCAAGCAGGTCGGCCGGATCACGAGCGCCGTCCCGGGAGTTGCCTTGGGCTACGTTCGTGAAGAGGTTCCCGACGACGCAGAGCTGAGCGTCGGCGGAGCAACCGCGCGGCTACACTTGGCCCCCGCGCGCCCGTAGCTCAGGGGATAGAGCGCTGCCCTGCGGAGGCAGAGGTCGCATGTTCGAATCATGCCGGGCGCATGGCTCAACCAAGCGGTTTTGGAGTATTAGTGTCATGTCCTCTCCCTCCGGGCGAGGCGAGCCAGAGTGGAGCGGGCAGCTAGATAGCAAACAACGGCGACTGACACTGATCGATCTCGATCTCCTCGTGGAACTCTGGATCGGGCACTAACTTCGGCCACGAGACCCTGAAGCTCCTCCTCTAAGTGTTCAAGGATCGCAGCTTGATCGCGAAGCCATCGCTTGTTAACGCTCATGTGGTTGGATCGTAGGCCGGTCTTTATGGCCAGTCGAGTGCGGGCTAGTGGGAGCGACTGTCGCGCTCAAGAGCGCAAAGAGATGATGGGCTCTTTGAGCGCTGTGAGACAATCGTTGCAAGTGTTGACGGCCGCCCGGCAGCCGCCGAGGTTTTGCGGGGCCTTATCGACTTCGGATGAGCCGCTACGCCAACCGAAAACTCCTGCCCCGAAGAAAGGAGTTTCAGATGAAACAGCTTGTTGTGATCCCGATCTTTTGGGGTGCCGGTTGGAGACCACCGGCGACTCCGCGCAGTTTTCTTGGCGGTCGCCGCCTGACTGGCGCCGTCGAGGATGTCCTCGGCGCAGGTGACAACAGCTTCAGCTACATCGACATCAACGGCGCGCTGTGGCTGATCATGCACAACTTCTGGTACTTCCGTGGCCTCGCCGAGTACGGCATCGAGCCCGGTTGGGTCTATCCGAGCCACATCGTCGAAGAGGGCCCCTCGCACCGTACTTTCGGCGGCGACGATTGCTGGCAGGTGCTTGACAATGTTGTCGTGGAGGGTGACGTGCCGGCGCCGAGTTCGTGGGACGAGAACATAAAGGCGCTCTACGCGGTCTTCGTAGAACCGGGCCACTACGAGACCGACCCGAACCACTTCGGCTGGAACGACCCGTACAGGGACGGTGCCTCCAAAGTGTGGGTGACGGCGAACTCCGACCTCGCGGGCGGCATCGAGACCTACGCGCACGAGATGGTGGAAGGGGCGACCGGCAAACAGATTGCCGACGGCCCCGAGGAGAACGGCCCGTGCGGCGGCAAGGTCGTGATCGACCACCTGAGGCTTCCGACCTATTGGTCGGAGAAGCTACAGGCGTGTTGGCCGAGCGATCATGCTGTGTTCCTCGCTGAAAGTCTGCATTCACCCGAGATTGTCGTGTTCGAGGAATTCCACGTGCTGGTCAGGTAGCTGCTATCAGTCGGGCGGCTCTCGCTGACATCGTTCGGCTGGATACGAGTTCTCCGCCGCGACAGAATCAGCTGGCAGCAAACCATTCCGGCAACCGCGAGGGTGATCGCGAACAGTCTTGGCAGCGGACTCATCTACTTGATGAGTTGAACCTTTGTCGGCTGTGGGGGCGCCTCAGCGGGCTTCTTAACGCGGAGCGCGACTACGACCAAAACGACGCTCATGGCCGCAGCTAACGAAAAGAGCCCGAATCCGACCAGCGACAGGATGCCGCGCCACTTGATCGCCCTGTTGCGAGCCGCCTCGATCTGGTCAATCGCGTCGAGGGAGAAGCGACCGCTGAGCGGGAAGACTCCGACCGCAAATGCAAGTGCCGCAGCCAAGAAAAGGGCGCCGGGAATGATGTACAAGACGCCCCAGCCCCAAGTGGGCCGATAGTCCTTCGGGAGTGCGAAGGCGAGCAGCGCCAGGTACAGAGGTATCGCTCCTGTCGCGACACCCACCATGAAATTGTTGAAATCGCGGCCTACGTTTACTGAGTCGACAAGCATCTGCTTTCCGGCCTCGTAGAGCGCCTGATTGTGAGGCGTTATCGGCTGCGGATCGCTAACTTCGATCTCGTTCACTTGCCCGAGCCGCTGATCTCGACATCGGTGGTCGTAGCCGCCAACGTGATCGTGGCTTGGAACGTCTCATTCTTCACCGGGCAGGTAAACAGCCGCGTGAACTCTTTCGGCGGAGGCATTCGTACGAACTGCATGTTGGACGTGGTGACGACAGCGTCGTACGGGTGCGACTTGCCGCAGAGGGGGCACTTACGAATGGTGATCGTCGTCTGCTTCGTTGTCCCTTGCGGCTTCATTGGCCTTTCCTGCCCATCGCGGCCCCTAGCACCGCCAACTGCAAGCGTGGCAAGTATCAGCTGCCGCTAGCCAGGAGTCAACACCCTTTGATCTCTGTCGGTAATTGTCAGGACGAGAGACGACCTGGCGCTCTAGCTCGCGGGCCACGTCGTCCCCGTCACCGCGACCAGGGCCAGCGTCTCCGTCGCCCGCGCTTGACGCGATCTACGAGTTCGTTCCAGTCAGCGTCAAGGATCACCCGACCTCGCTGCCGGAGCACGCCGACGTAGCGCTTGAGCGGATCGAACAGGAACCGCGTCAGGTCGCCCTTCACACGTCTGTGTCGCAAAGCATTTCGTACTGCACGAATTGGATCAAGGACATCGGGTCAGACGAGCTGTCGATGGAGAAGCTCGCCAGACAGCTGGAACTTCGGTCTCGGTGCTCCGCGCGACGTACGTGCACATCGAGCTAACGGACAAGGACTGGGCCCAACTCCGCTCGTTCGGAGAACGCGGGCCCGCCTAAGCGTTAACTCGCGCTGCGGCTCGACCTTGCGAGCGCTGCGCCCTCTCCGAGTACGAATAGGCCGCATGTTCGGATCATGACGGGCGCACTACCCGAGCAAGTCCGGCCGCTTCGCGGCCATGACGACTTGCTCGGGTGAGGTGCAAACTCGAAACTTGGTGAGCGCAGCCGAGCAAAGCCCGGCTGCGCTGCCTGTTTACGGAACGCCGCTTCGATAGCTGTTGCTACGTGCTTTGAGCTCCGAAGGAGGCGGTTTCGCGTTGCCGAAACCCTCGCCGTGGCCGAGCCGCCGATTGGGATCGACCTCGCGCGGGATCGCGATCTCCGTGGCAGGAAGTACCACGCGTGGATCCGCCGGGGCCTGATGACGCTGATCGCGGTCATACCGGTTCTCGCGTTGTTCAACGCCTTCGGTCAGCACCCGCATACCGCCAAGGCGAGCAGCTCGGCGGCGACACTGAGCGTCTACGCTCCGACGCGCCTGAGAGGCGGCCTTCTCTGGGAAGGCCGGATCCACATCACGGCTCACCGAGACATCAAGAAGGCGATCCTCGTCCTCGGAACGGGCTGGGCCGAGGGCATGTCGATGAACACCATCGAGCCGAGCCCCGTCGGTCAGGCCAGCGACAACGGGAAGCTCGAGTTCACGCTCGGGCACATCCAGCGGAACAAGTCGTTCATCCTCTTCATGCAGTTCCAGGTCAACCCAACGAACGTCGGCAGCCGGCCGCGGACGACCGTCCTCTACGACGGCAACACCAAGCTCGCCTCCATCAACCAGACGGTGACGATCTTTCCCTGATGGACCTGGCGATCCGCACCTTCGTCGTCTTCTGGTTCCTGTTGCTGCTAATGCGCATCACGGGCCGCCGCGAGCTCTCTTCGCTCGAGCCTTTTGACCTGATCCTGCTGATCGTGCTCGGTGATGCCGTTCAGCAGGGGCTTACACAGGACGACTATTCGGTCACCGGTGCGCTGATCGTGGTCATCGTCTTCGGGGTTATGCAGGTCGCGGTCTCATACCTGAACTTCCGTTTCCCGAGACTCAGGCCGGCGCTCGAGGGCTATCCGATCGTCTTGATCGAGGACGGGAACCTGATCCAGAGAAATCTCAAGCGCGAGCGCCTCACGCCCGAGGACCTGGCGAAGGAGGCCCGGGGACAAAAGATTGAGTCGCTCAACGAAGTGAAATGGGCCGTACTCGAGACGAGCGGGTCGATCAGCTTCATTCCGAAGAGCGACTCCTAAGCCGTCCTACACTTCGCTCGGTTTGCCGCTCTACCTGACGGAAGCGAACGTCGGCTCGCTGCTTAGGCCTGCCGACGCCCTCGAGGCCGTCGAGGGCTCGTTTCGGCGGCTTGCTGCCGGCGAGGTCGAGAACCGCCCGCGCGAGCGATTGCGCCTCGAGGACGGCGCCTTCGCGGTGATGGCCGCCGTCGACCGCGAGCTACGCCTGGCCGGCATCAAGACCTATGCGTGGCTGCCGGGCGGGACGCCCTTCGTCGTCGTCCTCTTCGATACCGAGCGGGCGGAGCTCGCCGGTGTGATCGAGGCGGACAAGATGGGTCAGCTTCGCACCGGCGCCGCAAGCGGCGTCGCCGCGAAGTACCTCGCCCGCGAGGGCGCGGCCAGCCTCGGCGTGATCGGCTGCGGGTGGCAGGCGCGGAGCCAGGTCGCCTGCATCCGTGAGGCCCTGCCGGGGATCGAGCGCGTCGTTGCTTACTGCCGGACGCCCGAGAGCCTCGCGGAGTTCTGCAACGAGACGGGCGCGGAGGCGGGCGAGTCCCACCGGGATCCGGCCGGCTGCGACGTCGTCGTCACGGTCACGACCTCGAGAGATCCGGTGCTTCGAGGTGAGTGGCTGCAGCCGGGCGCTCTGGTCTGCGCGGTCGGCGCCAACGATCCAAGGGCGCGCGAGCTCGACAACGTCGTCCTCGAGCGCGCGGCGTTCGTCTGCTGCGACTCGCGTGAGCAGGCGCGGATCGAGTCAGGCGATCTGATCGAGCCTGTCGAGGTCGGCGTCCTCGATTGGCTCGAGGTGCACGAGCTGCAGGAGGTGGTCGCCGGCGACGTCGAAGGTCGTCAGTCCGCCGGTGACATCGTCGTTTTCAAGTCGAACGGGCTCGCCGCCTGGGACGTCGCCATCGGCGCGGTCGCGCTCGAGAAGGCCCGGAAGAGGAAGGTCGGCAAAAAGGTCTAGTCGAGCTGGTTCTGCGCCTCGGTGACGGCGGCCTCGCCAAGCGCAGAGACGACCTCCGGCCGCTCGAGCAGGCGCGCGACCTCTCGGTCTGTGGCCCGGTTGCGGACGTATGGATCGTCGAGGATCTCGCTGAGGCGACGCCCGCGCTCATGCTCGCGGATGATGTATGCCGCGATTCCGGCCTCCTTCGACGAGCGCGAGAACACAGCCGTGAAGAAACTCGAGAAGAAGTCTCGAAGCCCGCCCACGGTTCGATTCTACGGGCGCGCCGCGTTAGGGTCCGAGGCGTGAAGCGCAAAGAGATGAGGCACCGCTTGCGGTGCCGTCTAAGAGGAGGTGCGGGCTTTGCCCGTACCTCCGCTAACTCCGATTTGCGAAGTCGCTCGAGACCTTGAAACGGCACGGTCAGCAAAAGACCGCCGTCTTTGCAGAGCGCGTGCTCGAGGGGGTCGACCATGTGGGGGTCACCGAACGCGTCGTGATCTGGATCGAGCGAAAACCCGGCGCGGTCTGGGCGGTCGGTCGCGCCGTCAACCCCCAGCACCGGCGCGGCGAGCAGGCGCGACCCGACGACTATGTCTTCGAGGGCTACGAGCTCGAGGACGCGCTCGAATGCGCGAACGCGACGCTCGACGACGACACGCGCGTCTCGCGGCAGGACGGCCGCGCCGCGGACGCCCGGCCGTTCGAGCGCGAGGAGCTGCTCAAGCCGCTCGAGCGCTGGTTTTTCGGCCGCGAGTAGCTACCCGGTTTGCGACTTCGGCCACTCGAGCGCGGCGTTCGGGATCGGGTCACCGTGCGGATCGTGGGTGGGAAAGCCGAGCGCCCGGTCGATTCTCGCCTCCAGCTCCTCGGAGAGGACGTGCTCGAGCCGGTCAGCTTCGTCATGGACGTCGTCGACGTGGAGACCGAGGGTCTCGGCCAGATAGAGCTCGAGCAGGCGGTGGTGGCGGATGACCTCGACCGCGACGCGCTCACCGGCGGTTGTCAGGCGGATGCCCTTGTACGGAGCGTGGTCGACGAGCTCGAGCGCCGCGAGCTTCTTGACCATCTCGCTCGCCGAGCCTGCTGCGACCCCCTGCTCGCGGGCCAGCGCCGTGACCGAGACGCGCGCATCGCCCTCCTGAAGCTTGTAGATCGCCTTCAGGTAGTCCTGGATCGAGTCGGTCAGGGCAGGACCTGCCACGCAAATAAGTGTAGGGCTGTAACCTCGCCCGCGTGCTGATCCGGCTTGGGCACAGTCCTGATCCCGACGACGCGTTCATGTTCTGGGCGCTCGCCGCGGAGCAGATCGACACGCGCGGATTCGAGTTCGAGCACGTGCTGCGCGACATCCAGACGCTGAACGAGTGGGCGCTCGACGGCAAGCTCGAGACGACCGCAATCTCGCTCCACGCGTATCCCTATGTGCAAGGACGCTACGCGGTGCTGCCCCACGGCGCGAGCATGGGATCCGGCTACGGCCCGATCGTGGTCGCTCGTGAGGAGCTTTCGCGCGAGCAGGTGCAGTCGCTCGAGATCGCGGTGCCCGGCCGGATGACGACGGCGTTCCTCGTCCTGCGACTCTTCCTCGGCGACTTCCGCTTCCGCGAAGTTCCTTTCGACCAGATCCTCGACGAGGTCAAGTCGGGTCGGGCGGACGCCGGCCTGCTGATCCACGAGGGTCAGCTCACCTACGGCGCCGAAGGTCTGCGGAAGGTCGTCGACCTCGGCGAGTGGTGGCTTCTCGAGACCGGTTTGCCGCTGCCGCTCGGGATCAACGTCGCGCGGCGCGACCTCGGCCCTGAGGTCCTGCACGAGCTCTCCGAGGTGCTGCGCGAGTCGATTCAGGCGGGTCTCGACCACCGGGCTGAGGCGATGGAGTACGCGCTCGGTTTCGGCCGAGGGCTCGACACTGAGCTCGCCGACCGCTTCGTCGGGATGTACGTGAACGAGTACACGTGCGACTACGGCGAGGAGGGCCGGCAGGCCGTCACGGAGCTGCTGCGGCGCGGCGAGGAGCTCGGCGCCTTCCCCGCGCGCGTTGAGCTCGACTTTGTGAGCTAGCCTCGGGCTCATGACCAAAGCCGTGATCCTGAGCGGCGTCCGCACGCCGGTGGGGCGCTACGCGGGCGTCCTCTCGGGCGAGCGGCCCGACGATCTGGCCGCCCTCGTGATCCGCGAAGCAGTCGACCGGGCCGGTGTGGAACCGGCCGAGATCGAAGACGTCTACTTCGGTTGCGCCAACCAGGCCGGAGAGGACAACAGGAACGTCGCCCGGATGGCTCTGCTGCTGGCCGGGCTGCCGGAGTCGGTGCCCGGCGTGACGGTCAACAGGCTCTGCGCCTCGGGGCTCTCCGCGATCGTCTCGGCCTGTCACGCGATCGCAGCGGGCGAGGGGGACCTCTTCGTCGCGGGCGGCGTCGAGTCGATGAGCCGCGCGCCCTTCGTGTTCGCGAAGCCGGAGCGCGGATTTCCTCGCGACGTGACCGTGTACGACACGACTCTGGGCTGGCGCTTCCCGAACCCCCGCCTGGAGGCCTTGTTCCCGCTCGAGTCGATGGGCGAGACCGGCGAGAACGTGGCGGAGCGCTATGAAATTTCGCGTGAAGACCAGGACGCTTTCGGCTTGCAGTCGCAGCAACGCTGGGCCGCTGCCAACGAGGCCGGACGTTTCGCCGACGAGCTCGTCCCGGTCGGCGATGCGGCACACGACGAGCATCCGCGGCCGGACACGAGTGCCGAGAAGCTCGCCGCCTTGAAGCCGGCCTTCCGTGAGAACGGGACGGCTACGGCCGGCAACTCGGCCGGAATCAACGACGGCGCCGCGGCGGTTGTGATCGCGTCGGAGGAGAAGGCGCGAGCCCTCGGCGTCGAGCCGCTCGGCGCCTTCGTCAGCGCCGCTGTTGCGGGTGTCGACCCGCGGGTGATGGGCATCGGGCCGATCCCTGCGGTGCGGAAGGTGCTGGCTCGCGCCGGCGTCGAGGTCTCAGACCTCGATCTCGTCGAGTTGAACGAGGCCTTCGCTTCGCAGAGCCTCGCCGTCATCCGCGAGCTGGGCCTGGATCCGGACAAGGTGAACGTCAACGGCGGCGCGATCGCGATGGGCCACCCGCTCGGAATGAGCGGGGCGCGCCTCGTCGTCAGCCTCCTGCACGAACTTCGGCGGAGCGGCGGCCGGTACGGGCTCGCCACGATGTGCGTGGGGGTGGGCCAGGGGCAGGCCGCACTCTTCGAGCGTCCGGCTTCGTGACGAAGTCGGCGCACTCGCGCTGCAGACACGTACGCCTCGCCGCGATAGCGTTTCGGTAGGGGCGCTCGCACACCCCCCATGGGACGCGCGCGTGAACGTATAGACCGCGCAAAAGGGAAGCCGACGTTCGGTAGCGGTCTTGCCTTTCCCCACCCCCGGGCGCACGGAAACCAAGTCGCCTCCAGGCTTCGAGCCGATATCGTCCGCGCCGATGGCGGTTGCGACCGAGCGCGAGTACGGACTCTTCATCAACGGTGAAAGCGGCGAACCTGCTTCCGGAGAGACTCGAGAGCTGAGTGAGCCCGCCACGGGCGAGACGCTCGCCCGAGTTGCAGTGGCCGCCGAAGACGACGTCGACCGAGCCGTCGAGGCTGCCCAGGCAGCTCTCGCCGGCGACTGGGGGAAGACGCCGCCCACTGAGCGCTCGCGCCTGCTGCATGCGCTCGCCGACGCCATCCAGGCGAACCGCAAGGAGCTCGCCGAGCTCGAGGCGCGCAACGTCGGGAAAGCGATCTCCTCGGTCAAGGCAGAGCTCGCTCAAGGCGTCGAGAACTTCCGCTTCTACGCCTCGGCGATCGCATCGATCTCGGGCCGGTCGAATCCGATCGGCGGCTCGTTGCTTTTCTATTCGCTGAAGGAGCCGGTCGGGGTCGCGGGCCAGATCGTCCCCTGGAACTACCCGCTGATGATGACGACCTGGAAGCTGGCGCCCGCGCTTGCGGCCGGGTGCACGGTCGTTCTGAAGCCGGACTCGGCGACGCCGCTGACCGCGCTGCGGATGGCTGAGCTCGCCGTCGAGGTCGGCTTCCCGCCCGGGGCGCTCAATGTGGTGCCGGGACCGGGAACGACCGTCGGAGCGCACCTCGTTCGCCACCCAGGGGTCGACAAGATCGCCTTCACCGGCTCGACAGCGACGGGCGCGGAGATCATGCGGCTGGGGGCCGACACGATCAAGCGGCTGACGCTCGAGCTGGGCGGCAAGAGCCCCAACATCGTCTTCGCCGATGCGAACCTCGCCGACGCGATTCCCAGCTCGGTCTGGTCGATCTACTACTCGGCCGGCCAGAGCTGTGAGGCGCGCTCGCGCATCCTCGTCGAGTCATCGCTTTACGACGAGTTCGTGACCAGCTTCAGCGAGGCGGCCGATCGCCTGAAGGTCGGCGACCCGCTCGAGGCTGAGACGCAGGTCGGCTCGTTGATCTCGGACGAGCACCGGGACAAGATCCACGGCTTCGTCGAGCGTGGCCGCGAGGAGGGCGCCGAAGTCGTCACGGGCGGCGAGCCGCTCGAAGGCAAAGGAGCTTTCTACCCGCCGACAGTGCTAGCGAACGTCGACAACCGGATGACAGTCGCTCAGGAGGAAATCTTCGGACCGGTTGTCACGATCACGCCGTTCGAAGACGAGAAGGACGCGGCGCGGCTCGCCAACGACGTCAAGTACGGCCTGATGGCAACGGTTTGGACCGGGGATCCGGCGCGCGGACATCGCCTTGCCCGCCGGATCAAGGCGGGCACCGTGGGGATCAACATGCCCTACACGGCGTTCCCGGGAATCCCTTTCGGCGGCTACAAGCAGTCAGGGTTCGGCCGCGAGCTTGGTCTCGACACGCTCGAGCTCTATCTGGAGACGAAGAGCGTCCTCGTCTCGACGAGCCCGAAGCCTTTCAACCCGTTCGGGTTGTAGCGGCCTCGCAATCCGCGTGGCTGCCAGCACGCGTCCCCTCGGCCGGTATCGGTGGGCAGTCCTCGCTGCGGGCACGGGTGCACAGGCGGCGTACATCGCACTGCTGACCGCTCCGGCCGTCCTTGCCCCGGCGCTTCGCGATGACCTGGGTTTGAGTCTGACGCAGGCCGGGGTGGTCATTGCCGCGCCGTGGGTGGGGCCGATCGGCACGCTGCTCCCGTGGGGTCTGCTGGCCGACCGCGTCGGCGAGCGCCGCGTCCTCGCCGCCGGCCTCGGCCTCTGCGCGGCGCTCACCGTTCCGATTGCGTTCACGTCGAGCTTCGCCGCCATCGTGGCCTTGTTGGGTGCTGCAGGCGGAGCAGGTGCGAGCGTCAACTCGGCCAGTGGGCGGGCGGTCATGTCGTGGTTCGGCCCCGCCGAGCGTGGGCTCGCACTTGGCATCCGCCAGACGTCGACGCCGGTCGGCACCGCCGTGGCTGCGCTTGCGCTGCCGGGGATCGAGCGCGGCGGTGGGCTCGAGGCCGCGTTTCTCTTCCTTGCTGCCCTGACCCTCACGGGAGCCATCGTCGGGGGAGCGATCGTTCGGGACGTTCAGGGCCGGAGCGTCGCCGGTGGGGCGAGGCGCGTGCTTTCAGATCCCCGGTTGTGGACGATCGGGGCATCCGCCGGGCTCTACCTGATTGCGCAGGTCGTTATCACCGGCTTCCTCGTCCTGTATCTCCACGACGAACGCGGCTTCTCGATACAGCGGGCTGCGTTTGTGCTCGCCGCGATTCAGGGGCTCGCGGTCGTGCTCCGGATTGCGCTCGGCCGCTGGAGCGACCTCCTCGGCGACCGTATCGGGCCTCTGCGAGTCGTCGGGCTGGCCGCGTTCGCGACGCTCGCGGCGACCGCTGCCGTGCTCGGTGCGCCCAACGGTGTCGTTGTCGCCGCGCTCGTCGTGGCGGGCGGAACGGCGATGAGCTGGAACGGCCTCTCGTTTGCCGCGGCGGCGGAGCTCGCGGGCCGCGAGCGAAGCGGCGCCGCGATCGGGTTCCAACAGACGATTCTGTCCGCGACCGCGACTGCCGTCCCGCCGGTCTTCGCAGCGCTCGTGGGCGCGACATCGTGGCGCGCCGCCTTCGCGCTTGTCGCGCTGGCGCCGCTCCTTGGCTCGGCGATGCTGTCCGGGGGGAGAGTCACGGCCGCGGCACAGGGACGATGACCGGCGCCGCGCGCGTAACAGAACGTCTCGACGAACTCTACGCGCGCTGCGGCCCGACCCGTCCCGGCTACTCGCACGAGGAGGATGCGGCGCACGAGCTCGCCGCGGCGTGGATGGGGGAGGCCGGGCTCGTGGTCGGTCGCGACGAGGCCGGCAACCTCTTCGGCCGCCGCGGCGCTGCGCGGATCTGGAGCGGCTCGCACCTGGACAGCGTCCCGAACGGCGGCCGCTTCGACGGCGTGCTCGGCGTCGTGGCCGCGATCGAGGCGGCTGAGCGGCTGCCCGAGGCGGAGCTCGCCGTCGTCGCTTTTCGCGCCGAGGAAACCGGACCGATGGGCAGCCGCCGGATCTCGGAGCTTCCGGAAGCCTTCGTCGAGCTGCACATCGAGCAGGGAGCGGTGCTGGAGCGGCTCGGCGAGCCGCTCGGCGTCGTCACCGCTATCAGCGGCCAGGCACGCGGGGCGAAGACGTTCGAAGGCCGCGCCGCTCACGCCGGCACGACCCCGATGGAGGAGCGTGCCGACGCGCTCGTCGACGCGGCGCGGTTCATCCTCCACGTCCAGCAGTGCGCTGCCGACGGCTCACTGGCGACGGTCGGGGCGGTCGAGATCGACCCCGGCTCGTCGAACGTCGTCCCGGGTCGCGTCACCGTCTCGATCGACGCGCGTGCGCCCGACACCGCCGCGCTCGAGCGCCTGATCGAGGCGATCGGCTTCGAGCCGGCGTGGCGGCAGGACCCGGTGTCGATGAGCGGCCCGCCGTTCGAGGCTCTGAAGGAGACCCTGCCGGGCGCACCGGAGCTCCCGTCCGGCGCCGGCCACGACGCGATGGTCCTCGCCGCCGCCGGCCTGCCGACGGCGATGCTCTTCGTCCGGTCCTTGAACGGCGGGGTCAGTCACTCCCCCGAGGAGCTGTCGAGCGCCGAGGACGTCGCGCTCGCGGTCGACGCGCTGACCGAAACGCTGCGGCGCCTGACCTAGCGCTCGTCGAAGCGGATCGCCTGCGCGCCCTGCCAGAGCACCAGCGGCCCGAGCTCACGCAGCTGGTCACCGCCTTTGACGATCGTCGCGAAGTGGTTCCCGGCCAGCACGCCGGCCTTGCTCGCGAACTGCGTCGGCCCGTAGGGGAAGAGGATCTCCGTCTCGCTGACGCCGCCGGGGTAGAGCAGCAACTGACCCGCCGCCGGATAGCTGGTTGCGTTCTCCGGTCCGATCCCGACATCGAGCTCCCCGAACGGGATCCAGCACGCCTCGCCGCTCCAGCGTGCGTGGATCAGCTTGCTCTCGAGCGGAAGCAGCCGCCGGAAGGCCGCGACCGTCTGAGGCGCGCCGCCCTCCTCCAGCCGTGCCTCGAAGTGCGCGCCGCCGACCGCGATCTCGAGCATCCGCGGAACATTAGTGCCCCGGCACTATCTCGTTCTTGCGCCCTGCTGGATCCAGGCTCCGAGGGTGTCCCGCTCGGCCTGGGTCATTCCGGTCTCGTTCCCGAGCGGCATCACCTTCGTCTGGACCGCGACCTGCTGGATCAGCCTCGCCTGCGCGTGGATCTGCTTTGCCGTGTCGAAGACGATTCCCATCGGCGCCGAGTCGACCTTTGTCGGATGGGCCGAGTGACAGGGCACGCAGCGTTCCTGAACGATCGCCTGCGCGCGGGTGAACGGCACCGCCGTCCCGCCGGAGGAGCCGTGCGGCCGGATCGCGACGGCAACGGCCGCGATCGCCAGAGCGGCGGTGACCGGAATCCACCACGCCGTTCGCCCGGTGTGGCGGAGGTTGAAGAAATGCCGGACCCAGGCGCCGATCACGAGCAGCGCGACGAGGATCAGCCACGAGTACGAGTGGCCGTAGGTGATCGGGAAGTGGTTGCTGATCATCGTGAACACGACCGGCAAGGTCAGGTAGTTGTTGTGCACCGAGCGCTGCTTCGCTCGAAGCCCCGCGGCGGCGTCTGGCTCGCGGCCGGCCTCCTTGGCGCGGATCAGCTCCCAGTGGGCCGGGATGATCACGAAGAAGACGTTGCCGGCCATCATCGTCCCGAGCATCGCCCCGATCTGGATGTACTCGGCCCGGCCCGCGAACAGGTGGCTGATGCCCCAGGCGGCGAGCGTCACAAGCACGAGTAGCACTCCGCCGAGCGCGAGGTCGTTCGGGATCAAGCGGCAGAGACCGTCGTACACGATCCAGGCCGCGACGAGCAGGGCGATGCTGATCGCGATCGCCTGCCAGGCGCGCAGATCGGCGACCGATTTGTCGATCAGATACGTGTTCGCATTGACGTAGTAGAGGACGATCAGCAGCGCGAAGCCGGAGAGCCAGGTCGTGTAGGCCTCCCACTTGAACCAATGCAGCGGCTCCGGCAGCGTCCGCGGCGCGACGCGGTACTTCTGCACCTGGTAGAAGCCGCCGCCGTGAATTTCCCAGGCCTCTCCGCCGACCCCGCGCTCGGAGTCGGCCTCGTCCTTGGGCGGCCTGAGGTGGTTGTCGAGCGCGATGAAGTAGAAGGAGGAGCCGATCCATGCAATCGCGGCGATCACGTGCAGCCAACGAACGAGCAGGTCGAGCCACTCGTTCGCGTACGGATCCATCAGCTCTTCAGCCAGCGGTCGCGTGCGATCGCGACCAGCTCGTGCAGGCCTGTCTGGAGCTCCTCCTCGCGCGTCCGCTCGAGGCGCTGCTGCAAGACCTCGAGGATCTCCGACTTCGGGCGGCCGTCGACGAAGACGACGAAGCGGAAGCCGAACTTCTCCTCGTAGACCTGGTTCAGATAGGCGAGCTCGGTCAAGACGGCCGGATGACCGCCGCCGCCCTGCTCGGATGCCGAGCGGGCGGACGGGTTGCGTGCGCCGATCGCAGGATGCGCGTTCAGGGCCTCGAGCCGCTCTTCCTCGGTGAGCTCGGCGATTGACTGATCGGCCGACCCGAGCGGGTCCTCCCGCTCGGCAAGCAGCTCGACCAGCCGGGTACGGCCCTCGAAGAGCTCGGCGAGCTCGTCGGCCGTCAGCTGCCGCGGTAGATCACGCACGAGTAGGGGGCGAGCAGCAGCGGCACGTGAATGTGCTCGTCCGGGTCGGCGACCGCGATGCTGACCTCGACCTGCTCGAAGAAGCCACGGTCGGGGCGGAAGACGAGCCGGTAGACACCCGGCTCGAGCGCGGGCGGCGAGAGCTCGGCGATCCGGCCGTCCTCGTCGGTCTCCTGCTCGGAGACCAGCTCCTCGCCGCGGTACAGGCCGACCTTGAGGCCGGCTCCGGGCTTTCCCTGCTCCGTGTCGAGGACGTGCGTCGAGATCACGCGTTGAACTTCTCCGCCTGACGGCGGTGCTCCTGCGCGATCTCCTGCTCGGAGGCGCGCACGAGCCGTCCTTCCCGGACGACGTCCTCGCCGCCGACCAGCAGCCGGTCGACCCGGTGCGGAGCCGAAAGGACGAGCCCCGCGACCGGGTCCTCGGCCCCGGCCAGCTCGAGCAGGTCCCTTCGCCAGACTGCGAGGTCGGCGCAGCGTCCGGGCTCGATTGCGCCCAGGTCGCCCCGGCCGAGCAGCTCGGCACTTCCGCGCGTGGCGAGCCGGAGTGCCGCGCGAGCAGTCAAGGCAGCGGGGCCGTTGCGCCCGCGCGCCACGAGCAGCGCCTGCTTGACCTCGAACAACAGGTCGCCGCGCTCGTTCGAGGCCGAGCCGTCGACGCCGAGGCCGACGCGTCCACCGGCGTCGAGCAGAGGCCGCACGGGAGCGACGCCGGCGCCGAGCCGCAGATTCGAGGTCGGGCAGTGCGCGACCCCGGTGCCGGTTGCGGCGAGCTTGCCGATGTCGTTGCCGTCGAGGTGAACGCAGTGCGCGCACCAGACGTCGCCGGCGAGCCAGCCGAGCTGCTCGAGGTAATCGACCGGGCGGCAGCCGTAGAGCTTTCGGCAATACGCCTCCTCCTCGGCCGTCTCGGCCAGATGCGTGTGCAGCGGGAGCTCGAGCCGGCGTGCCAGCTCGGCCGACTCCGTCATCAGCTTGCTTGTGACCGAGAAGGGCGAGCAGGGCGCGACGGCGAGCTGGACACGTGCGCCTGGGCCGGTCTCGTGCAGGTCGGTGAGGCGCTCGGTGTCGGCGAGCACGGCATCGAGTTCTTCGACCAGGCCGTCCGGCGGCAGGCCGCCGTCCGACTCCCCGAGGTCCATCGAGCCTCGGGACGCGACGATCCTGACCCCGAGCTCGCCGGCGGCCTCGATCTCGGCCTCGATCAGCCCCTCCTCACCGCGCGGAAAGACGTAGTGATGGTCGAAGACGGTTCCGCACCCCGAGAGCGCGAGCTCTGTGAGCCCGGTGCGCGCCGCGGCGTATTCGGCCTCGGCGTCCAGCCGGGCCCAGACCGGATAGAGCTCCTTCAGCCAGGTGAAGAGATCGGCCTCCTGTGCCCGCGCGCGCGTCAGCGTCTGGAAGAGGTGGTGGTGCGTGTTGATCAGGGCCGGCGTGACGACGGCGCCGGCGAGGTCCTCTGCGGGCTCTGGCGGCTCGCCGGAGCCGACCTCGGCGACGAAACCGTTCTCGATCCGGATCCAGCCGCCGTCGAGTTCCGTTCCCGCGTCGTCCATCGTGACGACGTGGGCGTTGGCGAGAACGGTCACTCGGCCTCGAGCGGCACGAGCTCGAAACGGTCGACGTCGAC
>Ga0075425_100003474_pt1 | contig 16036 bp, 11 predicted proteins | sample SoiMethybrSBSTD4_FD_75300 | JGI IMG/M metagenome (GOLD analysis project Ga0075425, IMG submission 75300) | Bulk soil microbial communities from a Populus tree surrounding site in Tennessee, USA - Soil MetaG P. TD hybrid SBSTD4 | ecosystem: Environmental > Terrestrial > Soil > Tree plantation... | reverse complement strand
CCAAAATCGCCAGCGGACGGCCATCCTTCGCGTCCGAGACCACGACCACACCTTGGATGGTCGGCAACTGTCGCAGCTTCCAATTGTTGGGAAGGTTGACGTTGACCTTTGAGGCGAATGCCAGATGCGAGCCAGGCAACAGGCCGGATTTCACATGAATAGAGCCCCCGTCGATCATAAAGCCGACCGAGCGGCCTTGATCCTCTTGGTGGTCGGCCAGGGCTGCATAGGCTTCTCGCAACGCCTCGATGACAACCTTCGGATTGAGCAAGCATCGCAGATCGTGACCCGACAGCAGCACAATCTCTCCAGGCTTGGGAGCAACGGATTGGACCACAAGAGCCTTCCCTTCTACTAACTAGGTCTTCCACATCGGCCTATGCGACACGAGCCTATCTCCGGGGTGTTCGATTGAGGTGCGCGGCGGCAAGTGGCAATGCTTGGATCCTCTCGCGGCACGGCGCGAGATATCATTCCATTAGCCTCATTGGCCCTTTGAGCGCCTTCCATGCGTAGTGACCACCTGCCATGTAACGCGCGTCAAACCCAGCCTTTCGCAATGTTGCTGCACTTTGGCACCCAATATGAAAGCCGTAGACGCAGAAGGTTACGACGGGTACCTCTTTTGACAGCGTACCCATCCACTCTTCTATGCGCTCTGGGTCGCGCCATACCGCACCCTCCGCGATGTCTTGACCTCGCGTCGTGTAGTGACGCGGACGTGTGTCGATCAGTTGGACTTTGTGACCGCGTCTGATCATGTCCTGGACATCCTCTGGTGCGATCGCCGGCAAGTCACCAAACTCTGGTTGCCGCAAAGGCGGCGGGGGGGTCACTACCCTCGCATCCTGATAGCGACCCTCCACCGCCGGCCAATCGATATTGCGCATGAACGCGGCCACGTACGCCTGCGCATTGGCACCGAACTCGATGTGATAAGCGTGTTCGTACATGTCGAGAGCGAGGATTGCAATGCCGCCCGCGATGCTCTGGGTATGATCGGTCGCGCTGACATTCATCATCCGGCCGTCGCGCGGCACATAGGTTAAAATGATCCATCCGGCATCACCCCCGAGCGCTTCCGCGAGCGCCATGAACTCGGTGCGCCAGCGATCTACCGAACCGAAATCGCGCGCGATTGCCCCGGATATCAATTCTGTCGGGGTGCGCCCATCTCCGCCAAGGCTTCCGAAGTAGAGCTCGTGTAGCAACGTCGAATTGAGGAGCATTGTCTGCTCCCGCTTGAGGCGGCTGATGACAGGCGCCGGAGTTGTCTTAATATCAAGGCGTTTCAACTCCTCAGTAACCGCATTGAGCCGGACGACCGCCGATCCGTAATTGTGCTCATAGTGACTCTCGATTAGGCGCGCCGAGATGCCATTCAATGTCCACGGGCGGACGTAGAGCGGAGCGATGCGGTAGTGCATTGTTGTCTCCAGCCAGTTGAGTTCGGCAGTTGAAGTCTGAGTTCCACGCTCTAAGCACAACCACTTGCCATGCCGCGCAGCGTTATGCCCGTTTGACAGCTGTCGATCGTCAAGTCGCGAAGGGGCTCATGGAACCTCTTCGTATGTAGAAGTATCAAGCGGTACTGTCGCCCCGCCAATGGCGTGCCAGGCTGTAATGCCTCCGACGAGAGCTCTCGCTTGATAACCTCGCCTGCGCAGTTCGGTCACGGCCTTACCGCTAACTTGGAACCCGCAAATGCAATAGACAGCAATCGGCCGGTCTCGCGGCAGCTCCTCAATCCAGTGCGGCAGCGCGGCAGGAGCGTGCATGGAAGCGCCTGCGAGCATATCTCTCCGTCGGGGTAGGTCTCTGGCAAGACAGAGATCCAGAAGCACCGGTCGGAGATCATCCTTATTCTTGAGCGCGGCCATCAGCTCCTCGGGAGAAATGCGCGCGTCTTCCTGCACCGGGGCGCCGAACGGGAGGAAAAGTTCGTCGTCCCCATTCCTTTACCAATTGCGCCGCGATACCGAGCATCTATCCGTTCCCAATTCAGGTTTGCCATAACCTGATCGATATAGGCGGCTGCCTTCGCGCCAAAATCGAGATGATAGGCATGTTCGTACATATCGAGCGTGAGGATCGGAGTAGCGCCTGCCAGGCCGTGCGCATGGTCGGCCGCCCACTGGTTGACCAGCCGGCCCAAGCGATTAGACCAAACCAAGATCACCCAGCCTGAACCGCCCGCTAGCGTCTTTGCCATCCCGGTCAACTCAGAGCGCCAGGCGTTCACGCTGCCAAAATCGCGCTCGAGCGCGTGCGCGAGGCCCGCGGGCGGCTCAGTAAGCCCTGCGGGTGGATCGTCGCCATGTCCGCCGAGCGAATCGAAATAGATCTCGTGCAAGATCACTGAGCCCGCAGCAATCAGCTCTTCACGCTTGAGACCGTTAATCTCGAATGTAGGCGTGCGTGCCCAGTCGAGCGCTGCAAGGCGCTCTCTAATCGTGTTCAGCCGCCGCAGCGCGCCGCCGTAGTTGTTTTCGTAATGGCTCACGAGCTGGCGCTCTGAAAGCCCGTTCATCCATTGCGGCTTTAGTAAAAGCGGTCGGACCATTACGGTTGCGCGCGTGCCGAATTCCCGACGCGATTTAGAAAGCGACCCTTGAACCGCCATGGCGCGGCACTCCACTTGGAGGCAACGATGAGTCGGGCATCTCACTGACGACAATTCCCGCGACGCCAGCCGCCCGCAAACCATCATTTCTCTGGCCACACCGAAAAAATCTCATGACGTTTGATACCGCTGACATTGGGCCGCCCTAATCACGGCTCCGCGGGGTGTGGTGTGGGGAATTCTCGATGTGCCGGTGTTCACACTCACTTCCCGTAGGACCTTGATCCGTCGAAAGGTTTCAGCTTGAACGAAGACCTGCACGCGGTATGGGACTTCCGATTCAAGCCTGCCGTATTCGGTCATCCACCTCTGCTCCATGGCCATGGCAGGAGCGTTAATCCCGAAACCAGCAACAGCACGAGGACAACGAGCCGGAATCCTCTCTCGTCCAATTTGCCGTACAGTTTAAGTCCTAGCCAAGTACCGACGAGCACGGCAGGCAGCCCAATCCAGAACAGGCGAAGTCACTCCGCCCTGCGGGGCCTTCGTCGCATGGCGCAGGAGCCCATCTTCTAGCACCCCTGCTTTCAGCCATTTATCGATCATCCTTCGGATGACACCGTCCGTGACTCGTCTGTCAAGAAACGAATGCAGGGAGTGCGGAATCGACCCAAAATAGTTTTTGATGTCGAGATCTATCACCCAACGCAGCCCGTGGCTCATGAAGCCGTTACGCAACGCCTGCAAAGCTTGATGAGCAGATCGACCCGGCCTGAAGCCGTACCACCCTTATCCTCGAAGGTTGGAAGGCCAAGGGGCCTAAGCGATCCCGATCCATCCGTCTTCGGAATATACACTCTCCGAACGGGTGGAGCTTGATAGCGGCCAGACTTGATGCGTTCCAGGAGATCCATAAGATTGGCCTCCAGGTTTTGCGCGTACTCGGCTGCCGTCACCCCGTCGGTGCCAGGGGGCACCGTCCTTGCGGGTGAGCCGGTAGGCTTCCTTCATCCATTCCAGATCGAGGACGTGGTGTAGCGTGGACAATGCCACCCCGCTTTTCGATCTTGCCAGTTCCGCGCTATCCGCTGTCGTTTCGTGTACAGGTTTGTAAGGCTCAACGTCCTCTCCCATGGTCGGGATAGAATTCGGGCGCGCCCCGCTGTAGGTGAGGGGTTTCCGTTCTCGCTCTTTCGATCGCGGGACGGGGGTCACAGTCTCACCATGGCGTACGTTTCCCGAAGCTCCCCTATAATGCCGTACGGTCGGATCTCCCGAGTACGGTTTGAAACCTTGGCATATCCTCCGTGGGCCTTCCCAAGGCTTGGAGAGGTTTAAACGCTGGTGCGTATCCACCCCTACCCCTCCTGGTTTACCCACAGCCTCGCCTCCTTGAACCGTCAGCTGCGTATCGCCGGTTTTATCAAGCCGGCCGCCTAGACAGCCGTGAGGCCGCCAAGTATCCAGAGCCCCTTTGCCCAACTCGGGTATTACCTCCGTTGGGGAGACGTGGTCCGTCTCCTGGGAGAGCATTACCCCTCCGTCATCGCTCATATTGGCTCATTCGCCGCTCCCGTTGGGCTCTCTCCTCCTTCGGCTTTTCGCCTCGGTCGAAGAGTTCTTGCAGGTTGTCACCAGTCCCTGCTGCCCACGGCAGCTTCCCGACGTTATTCCGAGAACCTTTCCTTGGATGCTGGATCCCCTACCCCGGCGGTACCACCGTGTGTTCGCGCCTGTTTCTTCCACGATGTCATCGGCCTTCCCCACGGGAAAGTGGGTCGGCTTCCCGCATCTATCCCGCGCAGACAATCTTGTCTCCGGCAACAGCTGGTAGTCCTGCAACGCCGCAAGCCACGGCCGCGCCTTGAGGATGTGGACCGACGTTTCTGGATTTTGGCGTGTCGCTGGTTCAGCGGCTGGCAAACCTCTCTCCTCGTTGTAAGGCCGGTAACGGTGCTGCGCTGGCACCGCCAGGGTTGGCACACGTATTGGCGCCGGCGTTCACGCCGCACCACAGGGCGGCCAGGCCGCCACCCAATTGCGGTGGAACTTCGGACCCTTATCCGCCGAATGACCACGGAAAATCGACTTTGGGGTCAGCGGAAGATCCAGGCGGAGCTGGCGCGCCTTGGGTTCAAAGTTTCGGCGAGAACAGTCGCCAAGTATGCAACGAACACATCGTCGCGGGCCGTCCACCACTTGGCGGTCATTCCTGAGGCAGAACAGGTCAGGGATAGACCACGACAGACTTGAAAAGGACCGGTCCAGGCCTGAGCGCCGCGCCGCTCAGCCGTCGATACGGCTGAGCTCTTGCATCAGGATTCCCGCTCGGATTGAGCTATCTAGGGACGGGACCTAGAAGCCCAATGGCTTGGTAATGCGTGTCCAGCGGCCATCCTTCACCATCGCCAAGAACGAGGAATTAGCGCCCTGGCGGATGTTCGGCCCGAAATTGACCTCGGGGCCGTCGAAGATGTCCTTGTATTTTTGGATTGACTCCAGACCTTTCACAAAGCTGTCGAGCGTCAGGTCGGCGCCTGCGTTCTTCAGCGCCGTGGCCGTGAGATCGGCAGCGACGTAGCCATAGACGGCGCCGATATTGGGATCGGTGTTGTATTTCGCTTTGTAGGCGGCCACGAACTCCTTGACCTTTGGAAGCGCGCTGTCGGCGTACGGCATCTCGGTCAAGCCCATGCCATAGAAGCCGTCCATACCCTGCGCGGCACCCACGACCAGGTCATAGACGGCAGCCGAGCCGACGAAGTCAACGTCAGTCCAACCCATCTTGCGCGCCGTCACATAGGGGACGATCGAGTCCCGGACGATGGTGCCCATCAGGACCAGATCGCACCCAGCGCCCTTGAGCTTGGTGATGGACGCCGAAAAATCCTGATCGGTCGGCTTGTGTGACGCCATTTCGACGATCTTGATATTGAGCTGCTTGGCCTGCAATTCGGCTCCGACCACGATCTCCTTACCGAAATCCGTATCTTGATACATGACGCAGATCGATTTCTTGCCTTTCTCATTGACGAAGTAATTCACCGCCGAGCGTATCTGGTCGACATAGGAAGCCGCACCGTAAAATTTCAGGCGCTCGTAAGGCTCATACATCGAGCGTGCCGCCGAGAGCGGGAACAAGTTGGGCACGCCGGCCGCGATCTGGTCCTTGAAGCAGGCGTTGTTCATAGGAGTGCCGAGCGGCGCCACGAATGCAAAAACGTTGTCGCGGCTGATCAGCTTGCTGCATGCCTGTACGGCCTTGGGCACCTGATAGGCCTGGTCCTCGATGATCAACTGAACCTTGCGGCCGTGGATACCCCCAGCGGCGTTGATCTCCTCGAAGAGCATCTTGACGGCATTGGAGGAGGATACTCCGTACGTTGCGGCCACGCCCGACAGGTCGGTGTGCATCCCGAGCACGATCTCGGTCTTGGTCACGCCGCGCGTCTGCGCTGAGGCTTGCGTTGCGACTGTCGCTAGTGCGGCAACCGCTACCATCGTCAACTTCCCAAGCATCGTTTTCGTCCTCCCATCGAAAGTGGCCCGTTGTGGGCAGGTGCATGATTGAGCTCGAAGCCAGGCTTACGCTGCCTCGGCGTACATACTTTCTATCAACCCCTTGTATTTCTCGTTCACGAACTTGCGCTTGAGCTTCATCGTTGGCGTCAGCTCGTCGTCCTCTGCCGTAAGCTGGTGTTCGATCAGTCGGAATCTCTTGATCGTCTCGACCTGCGCAAACGCCTGGTTCACCTTGTCGATCTCTGACCAGATCAGATCCTGTACCTCGCGCGTGCGGCAGAGTGAGGCGAAGTCAGTGAACGGCACATCGCCGTCCTGGGCGTACTTTGCAACATTGTCGTAGTCGATCATCACCAGACACGTCAGATATTTGCGCCGATCGCCGATCACCACGGCATCGGAGACGTAAGGCGAGAACTTCAGCTGGTTCTCGATCTCCGAAGGCGTAATGTTCTTGCCTCCCGCGGTGATAATGATGTCCTTCATGCGATCGGTGATCTTCAGGTAGCCCTCATTGTCGACGTACCCGACATCGCCGGTATGAAGCCAGCCGTCACGCAGTGTCTCCGCCGTTTTCTCCGGTTGATTGTAGTAGCCCATGAAGATGTGCGGACCGCGCAACAAGATCTCTCCCTCGGGCGAGATCTTGAGCTCGGTGCGTGGCGCAGCCACGCCCACTGTCCCGAGCTTGATTCGGTCGGGCATGCCCGTCGCCAATCCGCAATTCTCTGTCTGGCCGTAGATTTCACGCATGTCGACGCCGAGCGCGCGATACCATTTTATCAAGTCAGGCGCGATGGGGGCGGCGCCCGTGCCCGCAAAGCGCGCGCGGTGCATTCCAATGGAGCGCTTGATGTTGTCAAGCACAAGAAACTCGGCGACCTTGAACAGCAACGCCATGCCGCCCGAGGGTTTGCGACCCTCGAGCCTGGTCTTGTCAACCTTTGACCCGATGCGAAGCGCCGAGGCGTAGGCTACGCGACCGATCCACGTAGCCTCCTTCATTCGGATGGCAATGCCGGAATAGAACCGCTCCCAGATTCGTGGCACCGCAAAGAATGAGGTAGGCGCCACTTCACGCACATTGTCCGGCACGGTCTCGATGCTCTCCGCGAAATTGGCGATGGCGCCTGATCGCAGCGGCAAGAAGACTGTGAAGGTGCGCTCCGCGACATGACAGAGAGGCAGAAACGCAAGCTGCTCGCCCCCCTGCTCGAGCGGAATGAACGAGTCAGCGTTGCTGATCTGGAACAGGACGTTGCGGTGCGAGAGCATGGCACCCTTGGGTGGTCCTGTCGTACCTGACGTGTAGACAAGCAGGGCCAGTTCATCGGCCCTGGAGCCACCAATCAGCTCGGTCCACAGGCCCGGATTGGCCACGTCGTGTTCACGGCCGAACGACAAGAGCTGGTCGAATGACAGCACCTGCGAATCGCGGAAGGCAGACAAACCCTCCACGTCGAACACGATGACGTTGCGCACGTGCGGGCAGCGCTTGCGCACCTCGAGGTACTTATCGAGCTGCTCATCGTTCTCCACGAAGAGGAAGCGAGAGCCGCTGTCGTTGAGGATGTACTCGACCTGCTTTGCGGCGTCGGTAGGGTAGATTCCATTCGAGATACCACCAACGCTCATGACGCCCATGTCGGCGTAAAGCCATGTCGGCTTCGTGTCGGCGAGGATCGAGACCACGTCGCTGCGCTGCAGCCCGAGACGGACGAGCCCGAGCCCGACCCATTTCGCGACCTCACCGTAGTCGTGCCATGACGTGGCTCGCCAGATGCCCAGGCGCTTTTCGCGAAATGCTATTTTGGCGCCGCGTGCGCGTACCTGATGCCCGAAAAGCTTCGGAATGGTGTCGCAGCCCTCGATCGCGACAGGCCCGTCCGCTGCCGCACTAAGGTAGGTATCCATGCTCAGCCACCTCCCGATTGGCCGCGCTTTTTTGGTCCGTCATTGCGTGCGGCGGCTTGTTAGCGCAAATCTATGCCTCTCCCGGCAAGCCGGCTAGCGCCATGTTTTGCGCCTCTTCCACCGGCGCTGTCCGCGCGCGCCGTGCTCTTTGACCCCGAGATAGAACTCCTTGATATCGTCTTTCGCCATCAGGCGCGCACAGGTGTCGGCCATGACGATGCGGCCGACTTCCAGAACGTAGCCATAGTCGGCGACTTGCAGGGCCATGTTAGCGTTCTGTTCCACCAACAGGATGGTAACGCCGCGCTCGCGGTTGATTCGCACGATAATGTCAAATATCTCCTTCACCAGCCTCGGTGAGAGGCCCAGGGACGGTTCGTCCATAAGCATCAGGCGCGGACGCGCCATTAGGGCCCGGCTGATCGCCAGCATCTGCTGTTCGCCACCCGATAGCGAGCCTGCGCGCTGCTCGGCCCGCTCCCGCAGCATTGGAAAGTAGTTGAACACCGCCGCGAGATCGTCGGCGATGCCGTCAGCGTCGCGGCGCGTGAAGGCGCCCATGCGCAGGTTGTCGCGAACGCTCAGGAACGGGAAGACCTCACGCCCCTCGGGCACGTGGCTGATGCCCAGGCGCATCACCTTGTCCGGGTTCATCCGCCGGATCTCTCGGCCCTCGAATACGATGCTGCCCTTTTGCGGATCCATGACACCGCAGATTGTTTTCAGCACGGTGGTCTTGCCGGCGCCATTGGCGCCAAGGATCGTCACGATGCCACTCTGTGGTACATCAAAGGACACGCCACGAATGGCCACGATAGGGCCGTAACAAGTTTCGACGTTGCTGACTTTCAGGATCGCTTCCAACATGTCGCTCAGCCTCCGAGATAGGCGCGGACCACCTCGGGATGGCTTTGGATCTCCTGCGGTGTGCCAGTGGCGATCGGCCGACCGTAGTTCAGAGCCAGGACTCTGTCCGACACGGCCGAGACCAGTTTCATATCGTGTTCAACCATCAGCACGGTGATGCCCAACTGGTTCTTGATGTCCTCGATCCAGAACGCCATGTCCTCGGTTTCCTCGACGTTGAGGCCGGACGACGGCTCGTCGAGGAGCAGCAGCTTGGGAGCGGTGCACAAGGCGCGCCCCAGCTCGGTCACCTTGCGAACCCCGTAGGGCAGGTTCACGATCAAGGCATCCCGGTACTCCTGAAGGTCCAGGAAATCGATCACCCTTTCGACCGCCTCGCGATGCTCGACCTCCATTCGTCGCACAGAAGGAAGGAAGAGCAACTCAGAGAAGAAGCGCGACTTCTTGTGCGCATGGCGCGCCAGCAGGAGGTTATCCAACAGGGTGGCGTGCTCAAACAGTTCGATGTTCTGGAAGGTACGGGCAATGCCCAGCCCCGCGATGCGACTCGGCGGTACGCTGGTGATGTCCTTGTCCTCGAAAACGAGGCGCCCGGCCGTTGGCTCGTAGATCCGGCTGACCAGATTGAAGATGGTCGTCTTGCCCGCGCCATTGGGGCCGATAATGGTGAATACTTCGCCCTTGCTCACAGCAAAGCTGACGTTGTCGACAGCGCGGATACCGCCGAAGTTGATGGTGAGGTTCTCGGCCTGGAAGATCACCGCAGCCGCTCCGACTTCATGTAGCTCTTCTGGCGCCTGAAGGTGTGGCGCTTGTACATGGGGAACGTAGAGAAGAAGAGCCTGATCTTCATCCATCGGCCATACATGCCCAATGGCTCCAACAGGATGACCAACACCAGGATCAACCCGAAAATGCCGGCTTCGACGCCGGGCTTCTTCAGAAAATCCCCGATGGCCTTGCCGAGAGCACCAATCAGGCCGACGCCGGTGGTGGCTGCCACGTCGGAGAGCGTCGCCGGAATGGAATCGCGCAGAATGGCGATGATCGGTGGCAGCAGCGCAACGAAGATCGCACCGAAGACAGCGCCGTGGAGCGAACCGAGCCCTCCTACGATGACCAGGAGCAGCAATTGGATCGAAAGCAGGATGGAGAATATGTCGGGAGCGAGATAGGCGATCTTGTGGGCGAAGAGTGCGCCGGCCAGGCCCATCAGCGCTGCCGAGTAGGCGCAGGCGATGGATTTGTAAACCGCCAGATTGACGCCCATGGACTGGGCAGCGATCTCGCTGTCGCGAATAGCGATCCATGCGCGACCAGTGGGGGATCGCAGCAGGTTGCGCGTCAACCACAAGGCTATCGCGAGCATCGCTGCGCAGAGATAGTAGAAGCTGACATTGTCATTGAAGTGAACGCCGAAGATCACGGGTTTATCGACCGCCATCCCCGCGAAGCCCTTTGTCACCTTCTCCCAGCGGGTGAACACTTCCTGGATGATCACGGCGAAGGCGAGTGTAGCGATCGCCAGATAGATGCCAGCCATGCGCAACGCCGGCAGCCCGACTGTAATCCCGGAAGCCGTGGTGATCAGAATGGCCAGGGAGACAGACGCGACCCAGGGCACGCCATGCTGGAGAAAATAGGCGTGCGCATACGCGCCTATGCCGAGAAACGCGGCGTGGCCCAGGGAGAGCAACCCCGTGTAGCCCACCAGCACCATCAGCGAGACGCCACAGATGCCGTAGATGAAGACCCAAGTGATCTCGCCGACATAGTAACCCGAGATTACGGCTGGCAGCAGCAGCACCGCGACAGCCAGGAGTCCGTACCACATGGCAGTAACACCGTCGCGGAAGAGACGGATATCCTGCTGATAGGCAGTCTTGAACAGGAAACGCATGGGCTTCTAGACCTTCTTGCGTCCAAGCGTTCCGAACAGGCCCTGTGGCCGTACCGCGAGCATCATCAACAATACAATGTACGGTGCCGTGTCTTTGAAGCCGTCCGGTAGTGTCGCTCCGGCGTATAGCTCGATCAGGCCGATGGTGATGCCGCCGACCAGCGCACCTGGGATTGACCCGAAACCGCCCAACACGGCCGCGGCGAACGCCTTGAGCGCTACGGCCAACCCCATGTTTATGTCGATGAGCGTTACCGGCGCCAGCAAGATGCCGGCCGCGGTCGCCACCCCGGCCGAAATCGCCCACACCAGGGAGAAGATCGTCTTGACCGGAATACCCATATAGTAGGCGGCAAGCTGGTTCTGCGACGTTGCCTGCATGGCAATACCGATGCGTGTGTACGTGAAGAACGCATACAGTATGCCGCACAAGATCAGTGTGCCCGCGATGATCGATAGATACTGGTGGCTGAGGGTCACGCCGGCAATGTTGGTCACGCCGGAGAACGGCGTAGGCAACGTATAGATTTCAGAACCCCAGGTGACGCTCGCGAACGTGCGGAACATGGCGCCCAGGCCGATTGTAAGCATGACAACGGCAAATTGCGGTTGACCGATCACGCGACGCAGAACCGTCATGTCCAGCACGGCGCCAAAAATCGCGATCACTGCTACTGCAATGAGGAATCCCACCCAATAATCGAGCCCCCACAGGACGATGGCCATATACGCGACGAACGCGCCCAGCATCAGCAGGTCGCCCTGGGCGAAATTGACCAGCTCCGTGGCCTTGTAGATGAGCACGAAGCCGAGCGCGACCAACCCGTAGATGCAGCCCACCGCAAGCCCGTTCAGGGTCAGTTGCAAGAAGGTAGCCATCCGTCCCCGTCCGTCTTTGCCGTCTGCAGCTCACCCTGCCATATCCGCGGCAATATCAGAACAGGCTGGAGAATGAAAAAATTCGGCCCAGCAAGCAGTGGGCTCGTCCCGGAGGCGCTGACCTCCTCGGCTATCGCAGGACTATGCCTCGTGCGGCGACAACATGCGGTTCTTTGACCACCGCCCGGATGTCGGCGCGATCCTTTGCCTCGCGCAGCATCGCATCCCATTCCGTGCGGCGCGCAAGGCCATCCTTGTCAAATCCGTCCTCGCCCACTCCATGCGGCGCCAGTCAGCACCTCCGGTCTCTCCCAGTAGGTAGTAGTATTTCGTCTTTGCCGGTCGCCAGACCCACTTCTCCTTCGAGGGCAAGGGGTCCTACTCTTCAGGGCAAATAGCGCCATGGCAGCGAGCGGCACGTTGGTCGCCCGCCGAAGCGGCGTCGCCCGCCGTATGCGTTGTTTCGTAAGCGGTGAGAGAAGAGCACCCTTGCCGCTTTTGTGCGAGGTAGAGCAGGCGGAGACCCCATCATATGGCGCAGCACGCGGTTGCGATGCCTAAGTCCTTGGCCTTTCGCGCAAAAAAAGGATCTCAATTCATCCTGAGTTAACGCCAGACCCGCCGCGCTTTGGCATCCCAGGAACGAGCCTTGATCTTGGGGGTTGGGGCTTCGACGCCCGAAACCGGGGAGCCGCCAAGAATCGCTCTTGTTCTGTATCGGCAGCCCTCCCACGGCCAAAGGAGGTCAGGCCCGTGACCGATTCAATCAATCAGCGCGTGGCAATCGAGCAAGCGCTGCTCGCGGCTATTGTGGAGTCTTCCGACGACGGCATCATTAGCACGGATCTGAGTGGCGTGATTGGCACCTGGAACGGTGGCGCCGAAAGGCTCTACGGTTACTCGGCGCAAGAGGCTCTCGGGCAGCCGATCACCATCCTTATCCCATCTGCCAGAGCAAACGAGGAGCTTGCCATTCTAGAGCGCATCCGCCTTGGAGAGCGGGTCGAGCACTACGAGACCCTACGACGGTGCAAAGACGGAAAAGTTGTCGACGTCTCGTTGACGGTGTCGCCGATCAAGAATGCCGAAGGTATCATCGTTGGCGCCTCGAAGATCGCTCGCGACATCAGCCGCCGCAAGCGCGATGCCCAGCGACTTGAAATCCTTCACCGGATTGCCAGGACGCTCTCCAGCGACCTCGATCTGGAGCGCATCGTGCAGGCCGTCACGGACACTGCAACCGAGCTGTCCGGTGCGCGATATGGTGCGTTCTTCTACAACGTCACACATCGCGGGGGCGAGGCCTATCTGCTCTACACGATCTCTGGTGCTCCGCGCGAAGCATTTGAAAAGTTCGGGTTGCCGCGGGCGACTCCGATATTCCAACCGACGTTCCACGGGACCGCCATCGTGCGCTCCGACGATATTCGGCAGGATCCCCGGTACGGTCGCAATCCGCCACATCACGGTATGCCCAAAGGCCACTTGCCGGTAGTTAGCTACCTGGCGGTGCCCGTGATCTCACGATCGGGTGAGGTGATTGGCGGCCTGTTCTTCGGTCACGACGAGCCGGGCGTGTTCACGCAGGACGCCGAAGACATCGTGTCGGGCATTGCAGCCCATGCCGCTATAGCCATCGATAATGCGCGCCTATTCAGCACGCTACAGGAGGAGATGCGGAGCAAGGAGCTGCTGCTCACCGAGTTTCAGCACCGCATGAGAAATACGCTGGCAACGGTGCAAGCGGTTGCCTCCCAAACCCTGCGCCATGGGCCTCAGGAAGAGCAACTAGCCTTCCAGGCACGGTTGCGTGCGCTCGCGGATGCCCACACGCTGCTCACGGAGCAGAACTGGCACCGTGCGCGACTAAGCGACCTGGTGCAGCACGCCATCGCGCCGTTTCCGCCTGAGCGGTTCCAAACCGATGGACCCGACGCGTATCTGGATTCCAGCCGGTCGATGTTGCTGACGCTGGCCCTGCACGAGCTGGCCACAAATGCCGTCAAGTATGGCGCGCTCTCGCAGGCAGGTGGCACCGTTACCATCACCTGGCATTCCGACGGACAGCGGGTTTCGTTGTGCTGGCGGGAGACAGATGGGCCACCGGTCGCGCCCCCGTCGCACAAGGGCTTCGGATCCGCTCTGATCGAGCACGCCACCGATGGCACGGCCCGCCTGGAGTTCGCGCCGGCCGGTGTGGTTTGCGTCATGGATATGCAGTCGGCCCCACAACTGTCTGCAAGCACCCCGGCATCGCTGAATGAGCATGCCAGCTAGGTGATGAATTAGCCGCACATAAATCACAGGGCAGCGAAAGACGGCCTCACACTGGGACTATGCCCGATCCCAATAGATTGCGCTCGTCTCCGCCTTCGGCCCAAAGTCTACACCGACTTCATCGACCCAAAGGCCCCGCAACCCCGTGATCTCCCCATCCGAAATTCATGCACTCTGCTGCGCTTTTTCCAACGTTGACGCACCCCACAATTGTCAAGGCCAAGCTCAAAAATATATTGTGGATGCGCTCGCCCAAATGTGGACGACAGCCCGTGAGAAGAGCAGTTTTTCACCAACTTCGCTCACGGGGGTCGATCATGACGTACTCCGGGCTCTTGCCTACCAACGAGGCCATTCAACAAGCTGTTCGGGAGCCGCTATCGGGCGCCCCGCGTGACCATCAAGGGTTCGCCGTATACATCTTTGAGCGGGCGAGGCAGATTGATCACGGGCGAGCGCTCTCACAAGCTGTGGAGGAGCAACGCGCTCAAGCACCACGACGGACCACTCCGCCGAACTACGCATCGTGAGCGTGGTTCACGGAAACAACGAGGGCTTCGCATTTCATCGCAACAGCATCACCTAAACCGTCAGTTCCGTACAACTGGAGCCGGTGTGGCTCCCCCCGTCCTCCAGTCGCGGGAATTCACCGACTAGACCGGCCGCTGATGAGTTTTGATGCAGATTGGTTGCGCAATTGCACACGCGACACGCATTCGTGAGTCATTCGGCCAGATCTTAAGTAATTCCGCGTACGTCACTTGCCACCGTGCCGAAGAAAAGGCAAGTTCCTAGTCGGGAAGGATTCGGATTGATCGAAGCCCACCTTTCCGGGGGCAACGTGGTTAGTCCTCCTTCCCACCAACCCCGCACCTCGGCCCAATAACGCCCTTGCACTCTCCGCTAACTTCCAAAATCCGTGATGCTGCATCCGTATACTCCTTTTCCAAATCTGCGCAGTCAGAGGGAAGCTTTGCCCGCATCGCAGAACTTAAATGCGGTCAATTTCACTACCTTGCATACCTTGGTTCACCATCGCGTTAGCTGATAAGGAAATCTTCCTTCCTGGCCTTCGCGCCTTCGTGGCGCCCACAATCTATCGCGGCATCCGCCCCCGGCCCGTCCAGGTCTTGCCGGTGAGGTGATCCCCACCTTCCTTCCAGTGAGCAACTGCCATTGTCAGCCGGAAAGACGGACACCACCGAGTGAGCTGGACGAGGCGGCGGCTGGGGCGGTGGTTCGGGAAGTGGCGGCACAGGGACGTCCGGTCCGGGCAACGGCAGACCGGTTGGCAAAGGCTGGTCGTCAGACTTAGCCGAACTTGACCAGAATCGGCCGCCGGCTCGAGACATATCAAGGCCTTAGTCGAAAAGTCGTCACTACATTTGATCCGAGGGTTGGAGCTCAGGCGCTGACGGCGACAGCCGGCAGCTCATGTTCGGCGAGGCGCGCTTTGGCAGAACAATGCCGAGGCGGTCGATGAGTGCGGCCTAAGCGGCATCTGGTTGGGTCACGCAGCGTAGCCGGATTTGACCGAGGGTGGCGGTCGGCAGCACGACATCATGGGACTGGATGCGCGCGAGCTCTTCAAGAATAGTGCGCGGTGAGTTGCCCAGCCCGGCGCGGCTCTGCCACATCTCCAGTGTCTTCCACAGCACGAAAGCCAGGAAGCAGACGAGGATGTGGGCCTCGACGCGGTCGCTGCGCTGGTGCCACACAGGGCGCACCTTGAGCTGATCCTTCTGGATGCCAAGCGCACTTTGAAGCGCTGGGCGGCACGCTGGTCCTGTTGCAGGATGCGGACGATCTGCCGATTCACATCTTCGCGATCGAGACGCCGCTTGGAGCGGGCAATGCGTCCCGCCAATCGCTTCAGGCAGCTTCGATCCGTTTGCTGAATTTGTCATGCATGGCCTGCTCTTTGCTGCGCCGCTCGGCCGAACGGCACAACACCACGGTCTCATCCGTATCGGGGCAGCGCGTCAGCTTCACCTCAACGCCCTTGCGCACTTCGCGCCAACCTGCTGTGTCGGCAAGGGTGTTCCGGTCGAGCGACGCAACTCAAACGTCCGGTCAGCGCGTATTTGCGCGACAATCTGCACTACACCTTCGCC
>Ga0075425_100003473_pt1 | contig 16037 bp, 12 predicted proteins | sample SoiMethybrSBSTD4_FD_75300 | JGI IMG/M metagenome (GOLD analysis project Ga0075425, IMG submission 75300) | Bulk soil microbial communities from a Populus tree surrounding site in Tennessee, USA - Soil MetaG P. TD hybrid SBSTD4 | ecosystem: Environmental > Terrestrial > Soil > Tree plantation... | reverse complement strand
GGGGGATGGCCTGGGGGTAGGGCGCCTTGGCTCGTGTCGGTGGGGGGATGCCCTGGCGGGAGGCCCCCCTTCTTTTGCGTCGATGGGGGGATGCTGCGCGCGCCGGCGTCGCGTGCGGTGCCGTCCGCGGTCGCTGCGGCCTGCGGCACCCTAAGGGCGCTGACAGCGCCCATCGCGGCGAAGATCCCGGCCCAGCTGCCCAACCACGGCCTACGCCGTCGCATCGTGACGCCCCTTCGACGCGTCGAGTTTACCCCCGCACTTTTTGCAGAAAAGCGCATCGGAGTCATTTTCGACGTGGCAAGCAGGGCAGGCGCGTCGGTTTTTTGTAGGCAGTGCGGCGCCGTCCGAGCGACCGAGCTGTTCCGTGAGGTACGCGTTGGCTTTCGCGCGAAGGGGCGCGAGGTCTTCATCGACCGCTCGCAGCAGACGTTTGGCTTCCGCGCGGTAGCGGCCGAGGAGCTCCTCGTAGTCGGCGTCGGCGACCTTGCCCACGCTACGCTCGTACTCCAGATCCTTGAGCGCTTGCAGCACAGCGCGCTTTTGCTCCTCCGCCGCGCTCGGCGCACCGAGGGCAATGGCTTCTTCGAGCGTGATGGGCGCGTCCCCCGCGAGCGTCCGCACGCTTGCCCAAAGGATGGCGATGACGCCGAGCAGCACGCCGCCGGCAAGGACGAGGATGGCCGTTCCGAGCCCATACGTGAAACCGACGATGAGCGCGGATCCGATCGATGCGATCGGCAGCCCCAAGCGCAGCGCGCGTTCGATCCTTTCGGTCAGCGCGACAGCGCGCTCGAGCTCTGCTTCGGGTTGGCGATTGTCTCCCCGTACCAGCTCAGCCATCGAGTCTCTTCAGCTCTTCGTCGAGCTTCGCGTCGTAATCGTCCGGCGGGGGGGGCCCATCGGTTTTGGTCGAAGCGGGAATCGCGGCGTCGCCACGCCGTTTCCAGCGACGGACCACGACGAACACGAGCCCGAGGCCGCCGGCGGCAAGGAAGCCGGGAACGAGGTAGATCGCGCGCAACGCCCCGCGGTTGGGAGGCAAGGCCAGCGCACCGGAGCCGTGCGCCGTCACGTAGTCGGCCAGGATGGTCTCGGGCGATACCCCCGCGCGAAGGCGTGCCCTGATCTCGCTGCGCGCCTCGTTGGCGGTGTCGCAGACGCAGCTCGTCAGCGGGAGCCGAGGGCAGCCGCCGCATTGGCAAAGCAGACTGCCAAACAGCGATCGCTCGACCGGATCATGAATCTCCACCGTTCCTGCATGGAGGGACGAGCCCGATTGACCGAAGGCGCGCGCGGGGGTGAGCGACAACAAGAGGCCGAAAATGACGGACGAGACGACGCCTCCCCCCATGCGAAGGTAGGCCCATCCTCGCGCTTCTTGCACGGCGACCTCGGGCCACATCGTGATGACGGCGCCGAAGATCAAGATCAGCACGCCGGTCCAGATCCACGAGACGAGCGGGTTCACGTGCACCTGGAAAGTGGCGACCTTCGTCTCGGGACTTACCATCCCGACGACGACGTACACATCGTCGCGGACCGAGTGAAGCATCGAGACCTCGGTGGTCGGCGACTCGGGCATCTTTCGGTAGATGAACTTGGCAGGCGTCGCCTGGCCGACGTCCTTGCCCGTCGACACGTCGGCGACCGTCAGATCGGCGAAGATCATGCGCTTGGTCTGATCGACTTCCATCCTCGGGCCCACGTAGGTGAGCTTGTAGTGGTCGACCTCGAACGACTCGCCGGGTTTGAGCGAGATTTCCTTGTCGACCCCCCACGAGCGCCCGGTGAATCCGATGAACATGACGACGATGCCGAGGTGGACGACGTAGCCGCCGTAGCGGTGCCGCGCCTTCGCAACCAGGTTCGTGAGCGCGACGAGGAACGACTCGTTGCCCGCCCTCTGCCTGGCGCGAATGCCGCGGGTGTACTCCTGCACGACGACCGCGGTGTTGAAGGCGCAGAGGAACGTCGAAATGAGCGGGAGCACCGTCCCGATCTTCTGCAGCGCGCTGCCGACGAACCCCTCGTAGATCCGATCGGGGGTGACGAAGGCCGGGAACCGGAGCGACTTGCCGAAGACGAGGTGCAGGATGACGATCGAGAGGCCCGCCGCGACCGGCGCGAAGAAGCTCCGCTTGAACATCTGCGGCGACGTCTTTCGCCAGGCGAGCAAGGGGCCGATACCCATGAGCGCGAAGAGAACGAGTCCGGCGGGCGGCAGCCACGCATTGTAGAAGGTCGGCCCGACCGTGGACTGCTGGTTCATCAGCCACTCCGAGATGCGCGGAAAAGTGGTCGCGACCAGGATGAACACCATGATGCCGAGAAAAGCCCAGTTGTTGGCCAGAAACGCCGCTTCGCGCGAGAGCACCGCCTCGATTCGCCCTTCGCTGCGCATCCTCGGCAGACGCCACACGACGAGGCCGGCGCACGCCGCCAGCAGAATCCCGAGGAACCCGACGAAGTAGCTTCCGATGTTCGACTGCGCGAACGAGTGGACGCTGGCGATGAGCCCTGACCGCGTGAGAAACGTGCCGAAGATCGTGAGAAAGAACGTGGCAAGGACCAGCGACACGTTCCACACCTTGAGCATCCCGCGCCGCTCTTGGATCATCATCGAGTGGACGAAGGCCGTCGCCGTGAGCCACGGCAGAAACGCGGCATTCTCGACCGGATCCCACGCCCAGTAACCGCCCCAGCCGAGCTCTTCGTAGGCCCAGAGCATGCCGAGCGCGTTGCCGATCGAGAGGAACAGCCAAGCAAAGAGCATCCAGTTTCGACAGGCTGCGACCCACTCGTTGTCGAGTCGGCCGGTGACGAGCGCGGCGGTCGCGAAAGCGAAGGGGACGGTGCACCCGACAAAGCCCGTGTAGAGGCTTGGCGGGTGGATGATCATGTAGAAGTTCTGGAGCAGAGGGTTCAGCCCCTCGCCGTCTAGGCGTGCGCCGGCGACGCTCGTCGAAAAGGGATTCGCCGCGAACGTCATGAGCACGCAGAAAAAGAGGATGACCACCATCAGAGTCGCGATGATGTACGGCTGAAGCTCGCGAAAGCGCCCCTTGAGCCAGCGAACGCACACGGCCGTGTACACGCTCAGAAGAAAGAGCCACCAGAGCAGCGAGCCGTCTTGCCCGCCCCAGAGTGACGTCAAGAGGTAAGCAGCCGTCATCGAGCGATCGGAGTAGTGCGCGACGTACTTGATACGGAAGTCGTGCGTGACGAACGCGTACGACAGACACAGAATCGCGAGACCGATGAGGGTGACCGTCCCGTAGGCCCCGAGCCTCGCGGCCTGCAGGTACCGGGGCCGCCCCCGTCCGGCGACGACGGCCACCGCGAAGGTGTAGGCGGCCGTGATCATGACGGCGTAAAGGACGAGCTTTCCGAAGACGGGTAGCGATTGCCACATGGGGGGGTTTGGCCTCGTCGAGGAGGTGCTCGACACGCGGACCTTGCGCCAGAGCTTAGGCTCCCGCCCGCGGGGGAGCAACGTCGGACGGCGCGAGGGTTCGGTCGGGGTTACGAATCGACGATCGTGCCGATCTCTTCCCCCATGCAGACCCGGCGAATGTTGCCCCGTTCGGTCAGTTTGAAGACGCGGATCGGCATCTTGTTGTCGCGGCAAAGTGTGACTGCGGTGGAATCCAACACCCCGATGCGATCGGCGAGCAGGCGGTCGTACGTGAGGTGCGAGAACATTTTGGCGTCGCCGTGGCGAACCGGGTCGCGGTCGTAAATGCCGTCGACCTTGGTCGCCTTGAAAAGCGCGCTCGCGTGGATCTCCATGGCCCGCAGGGCTGCGGCGGTGTCGGTGGAGAAGTATGGGTTGCCCGTGCCCGCCGCAAAGATGACGAGCCGCCCTTTTTCGAGGTGCCGGATCGCGCGCCGTCGGATGTACGGCTCGGCCACCTGGCGAATCTCCAGGGCGGTCATGACGCGCGTGGGTACCTCGCGTTTCTCGAGGGCGTCCTGGAGCGCGAGCGCGTTGATGACCGTGCCGAGCATTCCCATGTAGTCGCTCTGCGCGCGATCCATGCCGGCGCTTGCCCCCTTCAGTCCACGGAAGATGTTTCCGCCGCCCACCACGATGCCGATCTGGGCCCCCTCTGCGTGCACTTCGGAGAGCTCGCCGGCGAAGGTCGACAGCGTTTGCGGGTGGATACCGAAGCCCCCCTCTTCGCCGCAGAGCGCCTCACCGCTGAGCTTCACGATCACCCTGGGGTAGCGAAGATGACGGGACGGAGGAGGGGCCAGCGAGTCGTCGTCGAGTCGGTCCACGAAAAGGGGAGCTACCAGGGGGCGCCGTCTGCCGCAATCCAGAGAGCCCATTTTCTTTCGAAAGACCGAGTAAGAGGAGTCGTCGGGCCGTTGTGCCAAGGGCTGGCCTCGCGAGCTTTGCGGTAGTATGCCCCGCGCGGTGGCAGCCAGAGTCGCGGAGCCGAGGTTGTTCGTTCTTGGGGTCGTCGCGGCGTTTTGCGCCGTCGGCTGCAACGAGAAGGCCCTCGACCGGGCCAAGCGGGGCGATGGGGGGGCGTGGCCGGCGGGGCTGACCGCCGAACAGGCGGCGCTCGTCGTGGCCAGGGTGGGCGATCGCGCCATCACGCTTGGCGACTACGCTGCGACCCTCGAGCGCATGGACCAATTCGACCGCCTGCGCTACCAGTCGCCCGAGCGCCGACGCGAGCTGCTCGAGGAGATCATCGACGTCGAGCTCCTCGCCCAGGACGCTCGGCAAAAAAAGCTCGATCAGCAACCCGAGACCCAGCAGGCGATCCGACAGGTGTTGCGCGACGCCCTGCTCGTCGAGGCGAGGCGCGGGCTCCCGGCGCCGGCGGATCTTCCGCAAGACGAAATCCGGGCTTATTTCGAAACCCATCGGGACGATTTCCGTGAGCCGGAGCGCCGGCGGGTCGCCCACATCGTGGTCAAGGACAAGGAAACGGCCGCGAAAGTTCTCGCACTCGCAAAGAAAGCGAGCGCGCGCGATTGGGGCAACCTCTTTCAGAAGTACTCGCTCGACGCGCCGAAGAAGGGGGCCGTCGCACCTCCCATCGAGATGGCGGGAGACCTCGGCATCGTCGGGGTGCCGGGCGACGCGCGCGGCGACAACCCGCGCGTGCCCGCAGCCGTCCGGGCCGCGGTGTTCGAGATCGGCGCGGTTGGCGAAGTGCTCGGGCGCGCCGTGCAGGACGAGGGGGGCTTTCACCTGGTGCGCCTGGTCGGAAAGACCGATGCCCACGAGCGCTCGCTCGCCGACGCCGATCGCTCGATCCGCGTCGCACTGCTCCAGGCGAAGATCGCCGAGCGCGAGAAAGCGCTCGAAGCGGAGCTGCGAAAGCAGTTTCCGGTGACGATCGACGAGCAGGCGCTCGCGGCCGTCGAGGTTCCCCCCCCGCCAGCGAGCCAGGACGGGGCGGTCAAATCGCCGAACCAAGGGGCCGCGCTCCCGCGGCGACCGAGCACCCCTTGACCCTCGCGGCCGAAAGAGTCCGCTTGAAGCTCGTGTCGCGCGCGCGAAGCCGCCGGCGCCGCGACTGGACCGACGAGTTGCGGGGCGCGATCACGACGGTCGCCGAGCTCGGCGAACGCCTCGAGCTCACCCGAGACGAGAAGCTCGGCGCGCTGCGTGCCGAGCAAGCAGGGCTCCCGATCGCGATCACCCCCTACTACCTCTCGCTCGCGGACCGGCGCGATCCAACCTGCCCGATCCGCCGCCAGTGCGTGCCGCACATCGACGAGGCGCGGGAGGTGACGGGCGATCTCGTGGACCCCCTCGGCGAGAAAGCGCACGAGATAGCGCCCGATCTGGTGTGCCGTTACCCGGACCGCGCGCTGCTCTTGGTGTCCGACCGGTGCTCGGTGTACTGCCGATTTTGCACGCGGTCGCGGATGGTCGGCGCCGGTGGAGGCGTTCGATCTCTCGATCACCTCGCGCCGGCGTTCGACTGGCTCCGAGCGCATCCGGAGATCCGCGACGTCATCGTGAGTGGCGGCGACCCGCTCGTGATGAGCACCGAGCGCCTCGTGCAACTCTTTGCGCGTCTTCGCGCGATCCCGAGCCTCGAGATCATCCGACTCGCGACCCGAGCGCCGGTCACGCTGCCGGCCCGCGTGACGCCGGAGCTCGTCCGCGCGCTGCGCCCCTTTCACCCGATCTGGGTGATGACGCATTTCAACCACCCGAAGGAGCTCACGCCGCTCGCGGAGAAGGCCTGCAGACGATTCATCGACGCGGGTTTTCCGGTCATGAACCAGACGGTTTTGCTCCGAGGCGTCAACGACGACAGGGAGGCGCTCGAGAAACTCTTTCGCACACTCGTGCGCTGGCGCGTGCGCCCCTACTACCTCTTGCAAGCCGATCCGGTGCGAGGAACGTCGCACTTGCGGACGCCCATCGATAGCGGACTTCAATTGATGGAAGAGTTACAGGGTCGGCTTTCCGGCATTGCTCTTCCGAAGTTCATCGTCGACACCCCGGGAGGCATGGGGAAAGTCCCGCTCTCTCCGGACTTCGTCGTTCGCCGATCGGCCGGGAAAACGGTGCTGCGTACGTTCCGCGGCGTCGAAGTCGAATACCTCGACCCGCCTCAAAAGTGATAACGATCGACCATGGCCACGTTACCGCCCCGCCGCTCCGTGCGTCCGGCAACCGAATCGAGCGCTAGCTCGCCGCGCGCCAAGCTGGAAGAGCTCGACGCGCGCGCTCTCGAACTCGGGGGGACGGAGCGCATCGAAAGACAGCACGAGGCCGGAAAGCTCACCGCGCGCGAACGGCTCGAGCTTCTGCTCGACCCGGGGACGTTCGTCGAAAGCGGCCGTTTCGTCACCCACCGCGCCGTCGAGTTCGACATGCAAAATCAGAAGATCCTGGGCGACGGGGTCGTCACCGGCTTCGGCAAGATCGACGGACGCAAGGTATTCGTGTTCGCCCAGGACTTCACCGTGTTCGGCGGATCGCTGTCCGGAGCCAACGCGGCCAAGATCTGCAGGTTGATGGACCTGGCGACCCAAGTCGGCGCGCCCATCATCGGCCTCAACGACTCGGGCGGCGCGCGGATCCAGGAAGGGGTCGAGTCGCTCGCGGGTTACGCGGACATCTTCCTTCGAAACACGCTTGCCTCGGGAACGGTGCCGCAGATCAGCGCGGTCCTCGGACCGTGCGCGGGAGGCGCGGTGTATTCGCCGGCCATCACCGACTTCATTCTGATGGTCGAGCACACGAGTTACATGTTCATCACCGGTCCGGACGTCATCCGCACCGTGACCCACGAGGAAGTCACCAAAGAGGCGCTCGGCGGCGCGCGGGCCCACGCCGAAAAGAGCGGCGTCTGCCACCTCGTCGCGCCCGACGATCGCGCGTGCCTTGCGCTCGTGCGGGAGCTCTTTTCTTTTCTGCCCTCGAACAATGCCGAAGACCCGCCGCTCGGTCCGACGACCGATCCGATCGATCGCGAGATTCCAGCTCTCGACACGATGGTGCCCGAGGCATCGAGCAAGCCGTACGACATCAAGGAAGTGATTCGCGCGACGGTCGACGACAACCTTTTCTTCGAGCTTCAGGAGCGTTTCGCCCCCAACATCACGATCGGTTTCGCTCGCGTTGGAGGACGTCCGATCGGCGTCGTGGCGAACCAGCCGATGTTTCTCGCCGGGTGCCTCGACATCGACGCCAGCATCAAGGCGGCTCGCTTCGTGCGCTTTTGCGATTGCTTCAACATCCCGCTCGTCACCTTCGTCGACGTGCCCGGTTTCTTACCGGGCGTGGGACAAGAGTACGGCGGCATCATCAAACACGGCGCGAAGTTACTCTACGCGTTCGCCGAAGCGACGGTGCCGAAAGTCACGATCATCACCCGCAAGGCCTACGGCGGCGCCTACGACGTCATGGCCTCGAAGCACATCCGCGCCGACGTGAACCTGGCGTTTCCGACGGCCGAGATCGCGGTGATGGGGCCGGAGGGCGCCGTGAACATCATTTATCGGCGCGAAATGGACAACGCCAACGACGCGAAGGACGTGCGCGCGAAGTTCACCGAGGATTACCGCACCCGCTTCGCGAATCCCTACAAGGCCGCCGAGCTCGGCTTCATCGACGAGGTCATTCATCCGCGAACCCTGCGAAAGCGCCTCGCGCAAGCACTCGAGATGTTGAAGGACAAGAGGCAAAGCAATCCGCCGAAGAAACACGGAAATATCCCATTGTGATCGTGCCCTTTTCGGCCGATTTCGTACCGCCGCGTGAGGTTCGCGACCCAGGTGCCAAAGCCAGGTGCTAAAGAGGGAGAGGCGCTGGGGGAAACCGCAAGACGTCCCCCCGCAAGACTGAAAGATCCAGCATGATCGTCCTGTTCGTAGCGCTGGCGCCCCTCGTGATCGGTTTCGTGCTCATCGCGCTCATCGCACGCTACTCGCCGAACGTGCCGCGCCACGCCGCGCGCCAGCCCGGAGAAGCCGACGACGATCGCCCGGCGATCACGCCCGACGAGTTCGAAGACATCATCAAGGAGCTGCTCGGTGCGCTCGGCCTCGAAATCGTCTTTTCGACGGCCGGGACGGGCGGCATCCTCGAGATCACGGCCCGCGATCCACGCCCCCTCGCGGGTGGCCGCCTCCTCGTTCACGCCTCGCCCATGACCGGCGGCGGTCAGGTCGACGCGGCCGAGGTGCTCGGTTTCGCCGATGGCGTGCGAGGCGACATGGGAGCACTCAAAGGGATCTTCATCGCCGCGGCCGGTTTTACCGACGAGGCGCACGCCGCAGTCCGCTCGAGCCCGGCCCAAGTCGAGCTCGTCGACGCGCAGAAGCTCGTCGAGCTCGTCCGCGAGCACTTGCCCGAGCGGGCCGACCTGCTCGAGAGCTATCGGTCTTTCAGCGGGGAGGGGAGGCGGCATACTCGCGCCAACAGGGCCTCCGGCGACGACGACCCGCAGGTCGACGGGGGAGTCGACCCGGGCGGCCCGCCCGGCAAGCACGCCGAATGAAATCGCCGCCTTGACGCTTGCACAGCTTGCTCGGCCGGCCCGGGTTCGGATAGGTTCGGATAGAAACGCAAGCCGCGACGTCGGGGCCCAAGAATCCAAGGTGCGAATGGTGGAGACGCGTTGGCGGGAGGCATGATGGTCAATCCCCAGATGGTGATGTACGAGGAGGAGTTCAATCAGATCCAAACGGTCGTGGATCGCCTCGTCAAGGACGCCAACTCGAAGGTGGTGTTCATCGTCGACAAGAACGGCCAGCTCATCGCAGCCAGCGGAGACGTCGACAATCTCGACACGACGTCACTCGCCTCGCTCACCGCCGGCAACATCGCCGCCACCGGCGGCATGGCGAAGCTGCTCAAAGAGAACGAGTTCGCGACTCAATTCCACGAAGGTGAGAAAGCGAACATCCACATCCAGCTCGTCGGGAATCGGGTCATCCTGGTGGTGATCTTCGATTCGAAGTCGAGCCTGGGGCTCGTCCGGTTGCGAGTGAAGAAAGCGAGCGAGGAGCTCAACCAGATCTTCGAGTCGTTGTTGAAGAAGGTCCAAGAACCCGGGGCTGACTCACCTTTCGCCGAGATCACCGATGAAGACATCGACAACCTCTTCAACGACTGACAGAGGGGACTCGAATGAGCTTTATCAACTACATGGCCCGGGAGATCAATTGCAAGATCGTGTATTACGGTCCCGGGCTCTGCGGTAAGACGACGAACCTCCAGTACATTTACGAACGCACGAATCCCGACGCCAAGGGCAAGATGATCTCTCTTGCCACCGAGACCGAACGAACGCTCTTCTTCGACTTCCTTCCCCTCTCGCTCGGCGAGATCAAGGGTTTCAAGACGCGATTTCACCTCTACACCGTGCCGGGGCAGGTTTTTTACGACGCGAGCCGCAAGCTCATTCTGAAGGGGGTCGACGGCGTGGTCTACGTCGCCGACTCGCAGATCGGCCGCATCGAGGCCAACATCGAAAGCCTCGAGAACTTGCGCACCAACCTGAGCGAGCAGGGCTATGCCCTCGACAAGCTCCCCTACGTCATCCAGTACAACAAGCGCGATTTGCCGGAGGTTGCGTCCGTTGACGAGCTCCGCCAGCTCCTCAACCCGACGAACGTTCCCGAGTACGAAGCGGTCGCGCGCACCGGCGTCGGCGTCTTCGACACGCTGAAAGCCGTGGCCAAGCTCGTGCTCACCGAGCTGCGACGCGGCAGCGGCTGAAGCCTAGGCCCGCCCGTAGACGCGATTGCGCCGCGCTTTGTTCTTCGCCTTGAGCTTGGCGCGGTAGCGCTTCGAACGCGATCGGGTCGACTTGCGGGGCCCCTTGGAGAGCATGAGAAACATGGCGCCCGGTATCTACGCCAAGCCGGAGCATTCGGCAAGCTCGCGGACGCTCATCTGGAGATGCCCTGCATGAGCAAGCGGTCGATGATGGCCTTCGAGTAGGCGCTGATTTCGCGAAAGACGACCCCCATGCCGGGGGGGGCTTCTTCGACGCGTACGACCTCGCCGATGCCCTCGATGGTCTCCATGTCGTCCATGATGACCGTGAAGCGGAGGTTGACCATCGTGCCAATGGGCAGAGGCGTCCTCGATTTGATGAAAGCGCCCGTCCTCGAGATGTTGGTCACGTACTCCTGGATGAAAGCGTCGAACGACTCGAACTCCTTGTTGATCGTGACGCGTGCCTCTCGGCGGCTCGCTTCGTCCGTTTTGTCCATCGTCATTTTCCCGCCAGATCGAACTGCTCGAGGTGGTACTCCCTGCGCGGCACGAGCTCGATGCGCCGCATGAATCGTCTCTCCGCTTCCTGCACCGCTTCGCGCTCGTCGCCCTTCATCAGATCGATGACGGCGGGGTGAGCGTTGACCACCACGCTGTAGCCGGGCAAAAACGCCCGATCACGCCGCATCTGGCGAAGGATCTCGTAGACGACCGTCTGCTTGGACTGAAGCTGCCCGGTGCCGTCGCAGTAGAAACACGGCTCGTGCAGAAGGCGCCCCAGGCTCTCGCGCGTGCGCTTTCTCGTCATCTCGATGAGACCGAGGTCGGAGATGCGGTTCAACGTCGTCTTGGCCTTGTCCTTTTGCAGAAGCTCTTCGAGCCGGCGCCGGATTTTCTCGCGGTTCGACGCCCGTTCCATGTCGATGAGGTCGAGAACGATGAGCCCGCCCAGGTTTCTGAATCGCAGCTGGTAGGCGATCTCGTCGACCGCTTCGAGGTTCGTCTTGTAAAGCGTATCTTCGAGGTCCTTCGACCCCTTCCCCACGTAGCGTCCGGTGTTGACGTCGATGGCGGTGAGCGCTTCGGCCTGGTCGATGATGAGGTAGCCGCCCGACGGCAGCGGCACTTTGCGCGAAAGCGCCCGGCCGATCTCGTCCTCGATGCCGTAGGCGTCGAAAATGGGCTCGTCGCCCGAGTAGAGCAAGATGTCCTTCACGCGCTCGGGCATGAACATCTCGACGAACCTGACGAGGCGCTGGTACTGCTCGCGGTCGTCGATGACGATCTGGGCGATGTCGTCCGTGAAGAGGTCGCGCGCCGTCTTCAGCACCAGATCGAGCTCCTGGTAAAGGAGGGCGGGCGCCCTGCCGCTCGCATCGCGCTTCTTGCCGACCTCTTCCCACAGGCGGACGAGATAGCCGATGTCGGCCTTGAGCTGCTTCTTGGTGAGCCCCTCGGCCACCGTGCGAACGATGAGCCCGCCGGTCGGCGGCTTGATCGATTCGATCGCCTCGCGGAGCCTGCCGCGCTCTTTCTCGGAACCGATGCGTTTCGAGATGCCGATCTGGTCGATGGTCGGCATGTACACGACGTAGCGGCCGGGTAGCGAGACGTGGCTCGTGACGCGAGCCCCCTTCGTGCCGATCGGCTCCTTGGAGACCTGCACGATGACCTCTTGTCCCTCGCGCACGACCTCGCGAATCGGAGTCGATCGCGAGAGGCGCAAGGGTTCGCGCTGTCCGTTGCGCCCTCGCCCGTGTTTTGCCCCGCGTCCGTTGCGCTTCTGCGAACCTTGATGCCGCGATCGGGCCGAGCGCTTGCTCCGGAAGGTGTGCGGGTCGGACCGGTCGCCATGGCCCGGCCGCCCGTCGGCCGGCGGGGAACCCGACTGGCCGCTCACCAGACCGTCGGTCTCGGACCGGGCGGGGTCTCGCCGCGGCGTTCGGAAGTCGGCGGCTGGCGCCGCAGCTTGCAGGGGAGCCACGACAGCAGGGTCGCTCGCCGGAACGGTTGGTGGAGCGAGCTCGAGCTCTCCCACCGAGACGTTCTCGCCCGCGATCTCGAGCGCTTCGCTCACCGCTTCCTTCGTTTCGGCCTGGCGCGCAGCCCCTTCGTCGACCGCTTCGTCTCCGTCGGTCTCCACCTCGCCGCTGTCGGGCTCGTCGTCGTCGGCTTCGGCGTCGTCCGCGTTGGCGTTGTCGGCGTCCGCGTCGTCGACGTCGTCGTCTACCCCTCCCTCCCCTACGCCTCCGTCGCCGGCGGTCGCGTCGCGGCTCGCCGGTTCGCCCGTGGCGTCCGGGTCGGTTGCGCGGTCCTCGATTCCGCGCGCGTTCGGAACTGCGTCGGGGGCGGGCCCCGCCGGTCGACCCGGCTCGAGCAGCTCTTCATCGGCGACCGACGACTCTTCGTCCGGACGTTTGCCTCCCGATAGGTAGGCTTCGAAGTCGTCCGGGCGGATCAGGTCTTCGACATGGAGGAAAGCAGCCCGCTCTTGCCCGATGTCGATGAAGGCGGCCTGCATTCCGGGCAGGACGCGGGTGACTCTGCCGAGAACGATGTTGCCGAGGGTGCTCCGCGTGCTCGCGCGCTCGAGATGGAGCTCGGCAATAATTCCATCCTCGATGAGCGCAACGCGCGTCTCGCGCAGGTCGACGTTGATGACGAGTAGATCTTTGGCCATTGGGTCATGCCCTTCCGGGCGACTGGAAGCGGGAAACCCCGCGCTATCCGGTCGATCGCCGAGGACCAACGGGAATCGCGGTTCCCCCGGCAGAGAGGATGTAGAGAGAGTTGTGGGTAGGCCCCGGGCGCGGACAACCTTGCGTCTGGGTCGGCCGACCAACGACGAAGCGAGCCCATGTTGGCGCTAGGCTCGAGCCTTCGTCGACCTCGGTCGAGGTGCCGACGGTGCCTGAGCCCGGGCTGCAGTCGTTGGGACGAACCGGATAAAAAGCCCATAAGTTTTGGTGACTTTATCACCGGGACCCCATTCTCGTCACGGTGTCTTGAGTGCAACGCTCCGGCGGGCCCATTTCACACCCAGATCCACCTACCCCGTCGAAGGTTCGACAGATCGGTTGTAACCCATCGACAGGAGGAGGGCTCGTGCCTGGAGCCGGAATTGCTCATTCTATGGGCACCCGGGCTGCATCTAGGAAGCATCGGGCGCATCCCGGCGATATGACGTGGCTGGGCGAGAAAGAGGCTTCTCATGGCGCGTAAAGAGATTCTCATCCTTCACTGCCCGGCGGGCGGGGGTCACAAGGCCGCGGCGATGGCTATAGCCGAGCGAGCCGAAGCGCACGGGATCGGCGCGCGGGTCATCGATGCGCTCTCGTTCGCGCCGCCATGGTTTGCCCGCCTCTACGTCGACACCCACCTGCGATCGTCGGCGTACGCGCCTCGGCTGTATGGGAGCGCCTACTTCGCCTCGAACCACCGGTCGGCGGTCGACGGTGAGCTTCGCAAACGCTTCGATCACTGGATCGGAAAGCCGCTGCTCCGCGAGGTGTTGTCGAGCGATCCTCTGGCCGTGGTGGTGACCCACTTCTTCCCGATGGGGAAGCTCGGCTGGGCGCGGCAGAATGGAATCCTCGCGGCTCCGCTCGTCGAGGTGATCACCGATTATGCGGCTCACGCGGTGTGGGCAGAGCCTGGAGCCGATGCCTATTGCGCGCCGGATGGTCGCGCTTGCCGCGACCTGATCGAACACGGCATCGTGCCCGGTCTCGTTTTCCCCACGGGAATTCCCGTGCGATCGGCGTTCGCCGATGCCCCGCCGATCCGCACTCCGATAGACGGACGCCCGCTTCGTGTTCTCGTGACGAGCGGAGGTTTCGGCGTCGGCCCCGTCACGCGCGTCTTGCGATCGTTCGCTGGCGTACCGGACGTCGCGCTCACCGTCGTATGCGGTCATAACGCGCATCTTGTCCGGCGCGTCCGTCGCGTCTCCGAACGGTTCGGCCTCGACGCACGCGTCATCGGGTTCGAACGCCAAATGCCCAGCCGCGTGGCAGAAGCGGACGTCGTGGTAACCAAGCCCGGCGGACTCACAGTGAGCGAGTGTCTGGCGGCGGGTCGACCTCTCGTTCTGGTCGGTGCCGTTCCCGGGCAAGAAAGCTTGAACCAGGCGTGGGTGACCGAGCAGGGGGCAGGAATCGCCTGCGCTCCGCAATCGGTGGGCGAGGCAATTTCCACGCTCAGAACGACAACGAATCTTTCCGCGATGGCCGAAAGAGCGCGATCGCTCGGTGCACCTCGTGCGGCCGATCGCGTCCTCGGCGTAGCTCTTTTGTTATCGCGCCGCGCCTCGGCTCTTCGCGCCGCTCCGACGCTTCGGATCGCCTGAGAATCAAGGCGGTAGATTCAAAACTCGCTGGCGCAACCGGACGTTGCATCCGTCGTCGTGGTACGGCGCTCGCCTTCTAGGCCCAACGTTAGGCAGATTGACCGATGAACCCGCCGGGCCGATGCTCACCGCGGAGGTTCTCGAAAGAACGTGCTTTTTCCCGTTACTTTGCATAGATTGACAGGCGCATGTCTCCATGCGACATCTGCACAAAGTGCAATGCAGGACGCTGAGCAGCTTCCGTCCATTGCGGACGAGCAGACTCGTCGTGCGCATCTTCGAGTCGGGCAGTTGGTCCGCGGTCGCTGGCGCCTCGACTCCCTGCTAGGCGTCGGCGGAATGGCGGCCGTCTATGCGGCGACACATCGCAACGGCAAGCGCGTCGCCCTCAAGATGCTTCACACCGAGCTCTCAACGAACACCGAGGTCCGCCAGCGCTTCGTCGATGAGGGATACGCCGCCAACCGCGTAGGCCACACGGGCGCAGTATCGGTCATCGACGACGACGTCGCCGAAGACGGTTCGGCTTTTTTGGTGATGGATCTGCTCGAGGGCGAAACGCTGGAGACCCGCCTGAATCGCCGCGGCAAGCTCTGGCCGGGCGAGGTTCTGCCGATCATCTATGCACTTCTCGACGTGCTCGCGGCTGCACACGAAAAAGGGATCGTTCACCGCGATATCAAACCGGACAACGTTTTCGTGACGAGCGAGGGCAAAGTCAAACTGCTGGATTTCGGGATCGCGCGCATGATCCAGCCGGGCCGGCCGCGGACGACGCAGTCGGGGGCGACGATGGGAACGCCCGCGTTCATGCCCCCAGAGCAGGCGCGCGGTCGCTGGGACCAGCTCGACGGACGAACGGATCTCTGGGCCGTCGGCGCGACGATGTTCATCCAGCTCACAGGTCGCCAGGTGCGCCAGGCCGAGACGCCGAACGAGGAGCTTTTGCTCGCGATGACGACGCCGGCTCCGTCGCTTCGCGAATACGCCCCCGATCTTCCCCCGCTTCTCATCGAGCTCGTCGATCGTGCACTCGCGTTCGAGCAGGACGAGCGATGGCCCAACGCGCGCGCGATGCAAGCTGCGGTTCGCACGGTGCAAGCATCGCTCGGACCGAATGGCTCGCTCCCCATCGCCACCGAAATCCTTTCTCCGGGCTCGGCCTCCGAGAGCGCGGCGCCGGTGACCCTGCTCACCCCGCACCCGATCGTTTCGAGCGCGTTCGACTTCCGACCCAGCTGGCGGCGGCGCAAGCCGGTCGTCGTCGGCGCCGCCGTCGCGCTGGCGTTCCTCTCGATGGCGGCCGTGAATCTGCAGCTTCGGCGCCGGTCGGATGAAGGGTCGACGGCGCTCGTGTCCCCAGCCCCCGCAGCTCCGGTTGCGATCGATCGGGCTCCGACGCCTGATTTTGACCCACCCCCCATCGCGCCGACGAACCTGGAGCCGCTAGCGACGCCCGAACCGACGTCACCTCCC
>Ga0075425_100003472_pt1 | contig 16039 bp, 12 predicted proteins | sample SoiMethybrSBSTD4_FD_75300 | JGI IMG/M metagenome (GOLD analysis project Ga0075425, IMG submission 75300) | Bulk soil microbial communities from a Populus tree surrounding site in Tennessee, USA - Soil MetaG P. TD hybrid SBSTD4 | ecosystem: Environmental > Terrestrial > Soil > Tree plantation... | reverse complement strand
GGATATTCGCCCAGCGCCGCAGCGTCTCCCTCCGCCAGAATTTCCACCATCCACCGGTAAAAATAGTCCACAGGATGGTCCATGATAGGTTTGAAGCGGCGGTCGTATTCGCGATGAGCTTTCTCAATGTCGTCTTTCAGTCGGATGCAGATGTCTTTGTTTTCGCGGCCCAGCCGAACCTGGTCCGGTCTCAACATTTTAATATCCTGCATGGAGACTTTCGCCACCCGATTTGCTCTGCGGTGCAGCTCTTGTTCCTCAGGCGTTAACCGGTTGACGTCGAATGCGTCCGACCCGGTGTCTCCCTCAGGGGCGCTGGCTGGCTCGGGCATCTGCTCCAGAGCAACCGCTTCCGTGAAGGTGGCTGGCGCGGCGGCCCTTGGCTCGGGCACTCCGACAACGGGCCGTACCGGTCCCGGACTGGCTGGCGGAGCCTGCACCGCGACTGCGGCGGTCAGGCGCGAAAGCTCGGCTTCGAGCGGCGAGCGGGCTCCGGTTTGGAGAGTGATCGCAATGAATCTCGATAGTACTTCCAGGGCCGCCGTAAGGGAGGCAGCGCTGGTCTGTGCCCGTAGCAGGGGGGGCAACGCGTTGGTCGGCTTACTGCTGCTGCATGCCGCAACCACATCGGCTACCGCGTGGTGCAGCTCATCCGAGTTGCGCTGCATCCGCTCCAGGTTGTCTCGGAGCGCGCGCACCACCGCTAGTTCGACCGCATTGGGTTCGTTGGACATAGCTATAACAAGCAGCTTCGGCGCACTCCAGCCTGGACTGCCCGTAAATTTCATTCTGGTATCGGCAAACTAAGTCGTCAACCTAACTACGGGCCCTGTGTGCCCAGATGCATATCCTGATTTGCCGGGCTGAACCGGCGCTGGGTCAAGTGGAACTCCTGCGGCGGCAAAAAAGCCGGGGGACCGGGGCGCACAGGAGGTGCCTGCGAAGCCTGGCACCGTGCATCAGCCGCAGGCCGTATAGAAAGGAGGCCTACGGGGAACAAACAGGGTCAAGGGCGGGGGGCCAGTCGCATCCAGTTTTCAGGGTTGCTGCGGAAGAGCCGGTTAACATCCCTCCGGATCTCCTGCGCGGTGACACCGCGGCCATCCTCCGTTAGCAACCGGTAGTTTTCGGTCAGAACGGTCCCGACGATCCGCCGTGTGTTGGACCATTTATAGATGACTTGCTCGAGAACACGCGCGTCCGAATGTTGCGGTATGAAGCTGGTGCCCAGCATCTCGATGCGCTCGCGCGTTATTTCTTCGACGATTGAGGTGTTATTCATAAACCACCAACATCCGAACGGAAGCAGGTTACTGAACTTACGAGCAAGCACGCACAGTTCGTGCTGATTTTCCCGGCTCAGGACGCTGACCAAAAAACGGTTGGAAGGAAAGTCGCGGCAAAGATTTTCCACGGCGCGCATATCGGCGCGGCCGACCGCGTCCCCGGCAAGCCGGATGCGAGGATTGACCTGTTTGCGAACGCCGATCATCAAGGAAAGAGGAAGCTGGAATTCTCTGCAAGCGGGGAGTACCGCCTCGCGAAGAAGGCTTGCGTTCAGCGAATTGCTTGGAAATTCAAAGGTGTCGGGAAGCGAACACGCCATGTAAACCGGGCGCATACGCTTGGTCCAGTCCGCCAGAAAACGGCGGACCTCCGAGACCGATTTCCCAGCCGCGCTGGCATCCACAGCATAGCCCTGCGCTTGCAGAGTTTGCCAGTGCTCGTGCCACGTGTTTAAGACGCGGTCCAGGCGGAGCACCGCATGAAATTGTGAATGGCCCGGAACTCCGCTGAGCCAGCGAGGGGCTTCGGCGGGATCAAGAGGGTCGTTAGTCATCACGACGCTATCGAGTCCAGCCATGTCGAGGACACGCGGAATGTGCTGCTCGAGGTTTTGTTGTTTAAAGAATTCACGCGCCTCGGGCAAAGCTGAAGAATGTGTCGGCAATTCAAATGCGCGCAGCACTGCGATCACGCCGCGCGTTGCTTCCGAGATCGGAGTATTTTCGACGAAAAGAGTGCGCCATATAAGGTCCGCCTGCTCTGTCTTAGAAAGCGTCCAGTATTGTTCCGGGGTTACCTCGGACGAACGAAAAAGCTCCGCCTCCAGGTAGTGATAGGTCAAAAGCTCGTCGATTCCCCACAAACCGAGATTCCCGAAGGGCGGCGCAAACAGGTGCGTGTGGATGTCAATAAAACGCGTGGTATCGAGGGTGTTACGCACCGCTTCGCCGATGCTTGCGGTATTTAGAAATTGCGCAAATTCCTGGCTGGAGGAACGACTCTTGAGCTGGTCTGTGGTCACGGGTTTATCCAACGGTGCGCCATTCCAACTTCAAACTTGCAATATCGGGACTTCGGGTCATACCAGATTTCGAAGAGACACAATTTGCTTCCCGGCTCCGGCGAAAATTCAGCGACATGTGGAGACTATTGGCAGAAACTGCGACTGTCAAATTCTAAGAATTGAAATCTGCATTCAGAGGGACTCAACGAAATTCGTTCAGAATAAATCGGTTTGCCTAGGATACAGTATGGCGCGTGTTGCGAACGAAGTAGCACATCGCCAGTGAAGCAAGGACTTCGGAGCTCATGACCGGTGGATAAGGACGAGACAACTGGAAGTGCCGCGGACCGCGGGGGAGCATCCACGGGAATTGGGCGCGCCGGACTTCTCGCCGGCCGCTACCGCTGGGTAATTTGCGGGTTGCTGTTTCTCGGAATCACAAAAAACTACATGGATCGCCAGGTTTTGGGTGTGCTGAAGGTTCCCCTGCAGCACGAACTGGGCTGGTCCGACATCCAGTACGGACACTTGGTCACCGTTTTCCAGATGGCGTATGCCCTGGGAATGCTCTTTGTCGGTCGTCTGATTGATCGTTTGGGAACGCGCATAGGCTATGCCGCAGCGATGGTTTTTTGGAGCCTGGCGTCCATGGCGCACGCAGCCGCGAGTTCTTTCCTTTCTTTTTTGATTGCGCGTGCGTCGCTGGGCTTCGGGGAAGCCGGAGTATTTCCGGCAAGCATCAAAACCATCGCAGAATGGTTTCCCAAACGAGAGCGCGCGCTCGCTACCGGAATCTTTAACGCCGGAACAAGCGTCGGCGCCATGATCACGCCATGGCTGGTGCCTTGGATCACTGGCCGCTGGGGATGGCGCTGGTCCTTTTTGATTACCGGCGCGCTGGGTTTCTTTTGGCTGATTCTTTGGCTCGCAATTTACCGGAAACCGGAGGAACATTCACGCTGCACGAAGCAGGAGCTGCAATATATACAGGCCGACCCCATTCCGGCGCCTCAGAAAGTGCCATGGATCGGACTTCTCGGCTATCGGCAAACTTGGACTTTTGCACTGGGTAAATTTCTGACGGATCCGATCTGGTGGTTTTATCTTTTCTGGATTCCGGATTACATGCAGCGGGTTCACGGCTTAAAGCTGAGCGGAATCTTCTTGCCCGTCTTCACAATTTATTTGATTTCTGACGTTGGAAGCGTTGCCGGAGGATGGATTTCTTCAGCCATGATCCGGCGCGGACTCTCGGTAAACGCCGCCAGGAAGTGGACCATGCTCGGTTGTGCACTCTGCGTGGCGCCGATCGCTCTGACCTACCGCCTGTCCGGACTGTGGTCTGCCACACTTGTGATTGGCCTCGCCGCAGCGGCACACCAGGGATTCTCTGCAAATCTCTTTACTCTTAGCTCTGACCTCTTTCCGTCGCGCGCCGTCGGCTCAGTCGTCGGAATCGGCGGGATGGCCGGCGCCGTCGGAGGGATGCTGATTGCGGAAGCTGTAGGCCACGTTCTGCAATGGACAAACAGCTATATGATTCCATTTTTGCTAGCCGCTTCCGCCTATTCAGTCGCATTGCTGGTGATTCATTTGCTCAGTCCAAAGCTGGAGCGCGCAGCGATGGACTCGGCTTAGCTCTGCGTCGTTCACTGCTTTGATTCCTCGTGGCGAACCACTTTGTTGCCTTTTCCAGGGGGAGTTTGCCGTCTTCGACGAGCCATGCTCGAACGATGCGCAAGGGAATCTCTGCGGCGAGCGTTGGCGAAAGATCTGCGGCGGCCAGCACGTTTCCGCATGCTGGTAGGGCAGCCACCGGAACACGCGCGAGCACGGTCGAGTAACTCTTCCATTCGCCGTTCGCACCGCTGCGAAGCAGGAGGTCGATATCGCCCAAGTGGTAGTAGCCGTTCTGCGAACGCTCAACGAGTAGATCGCCCCGCATGAAATCAAAATGTTCCGGCGCTTTGCTCTTGAGAGCCGCCACGGTTTGCGAAGAACGAATTAGGGAAAGAGTGGACTCCGGAGCATCCAGCTCGACGGTCCCGTTGCTCAGCATCGCCGGCCGCCAGCGCTTTCCTTTGATCAGGCTCCGGCGCTCGGTTCAGGAATACCAAGCCGAGAAGTGAAACGAACAAAAGGAGATAAGTACGAAGGCGGGACACAAGAAAGTTCCTGGAAAGAATGTTTTGGGAACACCCGCGGGCGACAGTATATTGTATACTATTTATTGCTCCTGAGGAGGCTCGCTGAGCACTACGTCCCTCACGCTTTCTTTACTCTTGTTCACAGCCCTTCTCTTTGGGCTCAGCCTACCGGGGATTTTGAAGCCTCTCCCTGAAGCGGGTCTAGACGATCAGCTTGTGCCAAGACTGAATCTGTATACTATATTCAATCTTTCAGGTGAATCCCGTGAAAAAAACGTTCCTCCCCCTCTTGGGTCTACTTTACTTGCCTCTTTGCACAACCGCACAAACGAAAAACCCAGCACAGGTCTTCGAGGAAAAGATTGTTCAGGTTCGACCATTTCCTCTCGACAGTGTGCGGCTGACGGGAGGACCTCTCAAGACCGCTCAGGATTTGGATGGCGAATACCTACTCGACCTGAAGCCCGATCGAATGCTTGCGTTTTTGCGCGAGCGAGCGGGACTGAAACCCAAAGCAAAGGGCTACGGAGGTTGGGATGGTCCCGGCCGCCAACTTACCGGCCACATCGCGGGACACTATTTGTCCGCTGTTAGTTTGATGTGGGCTGCGACGGGCGACGCGCGGTTTAAAGAGCGCGCCGACTACATCGTGCAAGAACTGAAAGAGATTCAGGAGAAGCAGGGTGACGGCTATTTGGGAGCGCTGGCAGATAAGGATGGCGTGGACGGAAAAGTTCGTTTCCAGGAATTGTGCAAAGGCAGCATAAGGTCAGGCGGTTTCGACTTGAACGGGCTTTGGTCGCCTTGGTACGTCGAGCACAAGATTTTTGCCGGACTGCGTGACGCCTACCGGCACACAGGAAATAGCACGGCGTTGGAAGTGGAGGTCAAGTTTGCCGGATGGGTGGAAGACATCCTCGCAAACTTAAGTGATGACCAACTGCAGAAAATGCTGAACACGGAGTTCGGCGGAATGAACGAAGTCCTGGCCGATCTTTATGCCGACACCGGCGATGCCAAGTGGCTCGCTCTTTCCAACAAGTTCCAGCATCACGCCATTGTTGATCCGCTTGCGAACGGGCGGGACATTCTTGCCGGGAAGCACGGCAATACGCAGGTACCGAAACTGCTCGGATCGCTGGAGCGCTACATCTACACAGGAAACGAAGCCGACTATCGCGCGGCGAGTTACTTCTGGGACCAGATTACGCTTCATCACAGTTTTGCGACCGGCGGTCACGGGAAAAATGAATATTTCGGTCCACCCGACAAACTTAGCGACATGATTGACGGGCGCACAGCCGAGACTTGCAACGTCTACAACATGATTAAGATGGCCCGCGCTCTCTTCTCCGTGGAGCCGAACATCCGCTATGCCGACTTCCACGAACGCGCGCTTTTTAATCACATTCTGGCGTCGCAGGACCCAAATGATGGACGCGTTTGCTATATGGTGCCCGTGGGCCGCGGTGTTCAGCACGAATACCAGGACAAGTACGAAGACTTTACGTGCTGCGTCGGCACGGGGATGGAAAGCCACGCACTGCACGCGTATGGGATCTACTATGAGTCCGCCGACAGGTTGTGGGTGAACTTATACGCGCCGACGATGGCGACGTGGAAGTCCGCGGGCATGAAGCTGGAAATGACTACAGACTTCCCCGCTGGCGAAAGAGCGTCGCTACGGATTATTTCAGGACCTGCCAAGAAATTTACGCTGGCCATGCGGCGCCCTTACTGGGCGGGAACTGGATTTAGTGTCAGCGTGAATGGAAAGCCCGTTGTGGAAGTTGCCAAGCCGGATTCGTACGTGGAAATCAATCGCAGGTGGAAGGCTGGCGACAAAGTGGACTTGGTGCTGCCAAAAGCGCTCCGGACCGAGCCACTGGCCGACAATCCCAATCGCATGGCGATCTTGTGGGGCCCGCTCGTGCTGGCGGGAGACTTGGGGCAGGAACGCCGAGGCAATTCCGAAGAACAACAAAGCGTCGAACCGCTGGGGCCGGTCCTTGTTGCTGCTGCATTGCCGATCGACAATTGGCTAAAACCAGTCGCAGGCAAACCGGGGGAGTTTCGCACAACCGATGTCGGCCCCGGCTCGAACATTGACTTCGTACCTTTTTACCGGTTGCCACGCCGTCGTTACGCCATCTATTGGGACGTTTTCGCTCCAGCAGAATGGAAGAAAAGATCGGAAGCCTACAGTGCGGAGCAAGCTCGGAAGGCGAAGCTTCAAGCTGCGACAGTAGGGTTTGCCCAGCCCGGTCAAATGCAGGCGGAACGAGACTTCAACGAACAGGGCGAAGAAACCACCCCGTTTCAACTCGAAGGCCGCTACGGCAGGCGCGGAACCAAATGGTTCTCCTTTGACTTACCTGTCGAGGCCGATCACCCCATGACTCTGATCGTCACCTACAGCAATGACGCACGGCGTAAGGGGTCATTCAACGTTTTGGTAGACGGCACAAAAATTGGAGAGCAGCCTACCGAGCGTCGCAGCCCAGAGCAGGCGATTCGATTCTCCGATGTCGAATACCCGCTGCCGGCTCCACTGATGGCTGGCAAAAAGAAAGTTACCGTTCGCTTTGAAACTGCAGGGGTCGAGGAAATATCGGGCGTATTCGGCATCCGAATGATCCGTGCCGACGCTGGACATTAGACGAACCAGCTCACAGTAAACCGTGGTCGCTCGCACTTGCCGGGGCCGAGCGCCAATCCCAATGGGGAGACATAACGTCCGGTTGGAGCAATGAAACAAATCGGATACTATATACAATCTTAGGCCAGTCGCATTCTGGGTTGCGCACAGAAGTCGGGCAAACTGAAGGGGTGGCGAAGAAATCGACCCAAACGCTTAGAATACTGTATGCAAATTGACGAGAAATTCCTCGTTTCCAATCCTTCCCTTTCGCGCTTCGCACGTATCCGCGTGGTTGATTCGCACACGGGGGGCGAACCGACGCGTGTCGTTGTGTCGGGTGGTCCTTCCCTGCCTAATGGCAACGTTGGGCGAAAACTCGAATACCTGCGCGCTAATCGGGATTCCCTGCGAACCGCGGCAATCAACGAACCACGCGGATCAGACATCATCGTGGGCGCATTACTGTGCAAACCGGAATCTCCAGCAAGCACTACCGGCGTCATCTATTTCAACAACGTCGGATATTTGGGAATGTGCGTCCACGGAACGATTGGGCTGGTGGTGACGCTTTCCTACCTCGGGCGAATCGACAGCGGAACTCATCAAATTGAATCACCGGTGGGAAAGGTCACCGCAACTCTCCACGAAAATGGTGAAGTGACGGTCGCAAACGTAGCGAGTTACCGTCATCTAAAGGACGTTGCTGTTAACGTACCCGGCTACGGAAAGATTCATGGAGACGTCGCTTGGGGCGGCAATTGGTTCTTTCTTGTGGATCATTCCCCGGTCGAACTACTCGCCGAAAACGTAGCCGATCTAACGGATTTTACGTGGGCCATCCGACAGGCGCTGGAACGAAACAAGATTACAGGACGCGACGGGCAGGAAATTGACCACGTTGAACTGTTTGGCGAATCGAAAGTTTCCGGTGTGGACAGCAAGAATTTTGTTTTGTGTCCCGGGAAAGCCTATGACCGTTCGCCTTGCGGAACGGGAACGAGTGCGAAGCTCGCTTGTCTTTACGCTGATGGAAAATTGCGCCCGGGTCAGATATGGCGCCAAGAAGGCATCGTGGGCAGCGTGTTTGAAGGAAGCGTTCGCATTGAGGACGGGGCCATTCTACCGAGCATTAAAGGCTCCGCTTTCATAACCTCCGAGGCCGAGTTGCTGCTTGATTCCGCGGACCCTTTCCGCAACGGACTTTTTGGATGAGCTTAACAGCCGACGTTGTGATTGTCGGCGCGGGCATAGTGGGAGCCGCGTGTTGCTATCAGCTTGCTCGCGAAAAGTTCAAAGTCATTACGGTTGATGCGGATGGGATCGGAACCGGGGCAACTGCCGCGGGAATGGGCCATCTCGTCGCAATGGATGATTCCGAGGCGCAATTCCGCCTGACCCGATATTCGCAGATGCTTTGGCAAGAAGCGGCGCCGCAACTGCCCACATCGGTTGAATATGAATCTTGCGGAACGATCTGGGTGGCCGCTGACGAAGACGAAATGGGTGAAGTGCGCCGCAAGCAATCGTATTACGAGCTGCGCGGCGTTCGCTGCCAGATTCTGGATGAAACGGCGTTGCGCGAAGCCGAACCATATCTTCGCAACGGTTTGCCAGGCGGATTGCTTGTGCCGTCTGACGCAGTGATCTATCCGCCTTGCGCGGCGGCTTTTTTTTGTGAGCAAGGGAAAAGCAAAGGCGCGAAATTCCTGTTGGGGCGGCGCGTCACATCGATCGCAGGAGGGACGGTTTCGCTCGATGACGGTACGACGTTGATAGCCAGCCGCGTGGTAAATGCAGCGGGAGAGGCCGCGAGCAGGCTCACACCGGGTCTGCCGATTCGGCCGCGCAAAGGACACTTGGTCATTACGGACCGTTACCCGAGAACAATTCGCCACCAACTGGTGGAACTTGGCTACCTGAAGAGTGCGCACGCTACGACTGTTGATTCTGTCGCATTTAATGCGCAGCCGAGAATCACCGGACAAATCTTGATTGGTTCGTCGCGACAATACGGGACTGCTGACAAAGCAGTCGAACCACAAATGGTGACGCGGATGTTGCAGCGGGCGTTCGAGTACTTGCCCGTGCTTGAGACGATTTCTGCTATTCGAACTTGGACCGGATTCCGCACTGCGACTCCTGACAAACTGCCGCTGATCGGTCCCCTGTCGGAGGATCCTTCAATTCTTATCGCAGCCGGGCACGAGGGACTTGGCATCACGACGTCATTGGGAACCGCACAACTCGTGACCGATTCGCTGCTTGGCCGCCCTTCGCAGATTCCAATCGATCCATATTTGCCTGCGCGATACATGCATGAGGCTAGCCATGCCTGAAACAGTTGTTGTGAGCGTAGGAGGAAAGAACGTCCAAGTGCCCGTCGGAACGTCCGCGGCTGTGGCGGCAATCATTGCGGGTGAGCATTGCCGAACCTCGGTCGGTGGCCAACCGCGCGCGCCACTCTGCGGGATGGGGATCTGCTTCGAATGTCGAATGAAGATCAACGGCAAGGTGCATGTTCGGAGTTGCCAAGTGATCTGCACGGACGGAATGGAAATTGCGGTCGATGATTAACGTTGCCCAGTTCGCATGCGACGTTGCCGTGATCGGCGCGGGCCCCGCAGGCATTGCGGCGGCGACCGTGGCAGCCGAAGCCGGCAAATCCGTCGTGCTCCTGGACGACAACTTCGGCCCGGGCGGACAAATCTGGCGCGGAGGAAAGCCATCCGACAAGGAACTCGCCGCAATGCAATGGCTGGGGCGGTTGCAACGTACGACGGCGCGCCAGATTTTCGGCGCAAGCGTTTTTCAGATTCAGGGAAATCAACTAGCAGCAGAAACCTTGCATGATGCGTTCTGCGTTTCATTCAAAAAGCTAGTTCTCTCCACCGGAGCGCGTGAGCTGTTCTTGCCATTTCCCGGCTGGACACTGCCCGGTGTTTTGGGTGCCGGCGGATTGCAGGCTCTTATCAAGGCTGGCCTCTCTGTGGCCGGGAAACGCATAGTAGTTGCTGGCACCGGACCGCTGCTCCTGGCTGTGGCGGCATACGCACGGGAAAAAGGAGCAACCATCGTGTGTATTGCTGAGCAAACCTCGTGGACCAGGTTTGCGGAGTTCGGCCTCACGGTGCTCTGCTCCGGACAAAAATTTGTGGAGGCGCTGAAACTGTTATGGCGAACGCGCGGAGTTCCGCACTGGAAGAATTCGTGGCCGGTCGCAGCTTTGGGTAGAGCCGGGGTCGAGTCCGTGCGGATTGCCCGTAACGGCAAACAAAGAGAAATTGCGTGTGACTTGCTGGCGTGCGGATTCCACCTGGCGCCCTCGACCGATCTCGCTCGGCTTTCCGGCTGCAAATTGGAAGGCGGATTCGTCGCCGTGAACAACCTCCAGCAAACGTCCAATCCGGACCTGTTTTGTGCGGGCGAAAGTACCGGAATCGGTGGTTTGGAGAAATCCTTGATCGAGGGACAGATTGCCGGATACGCCTGTGCGGGCCAACTCGACCGTGCGCGCGATCTTGCACCCGCTCGCGCAGCTACGCAGCGAAACGCTGAATCGATGAAACGGGCGTTCGCCCTGAGAGAAGAGCTCAAGTTTCTCTCCGAGGAAGACACAGTGGTGTGCCGCTGCGAAGATGTGCCCTTCGGCAAATTGCGCAAGCATGCATCTTGGCGGAGCGCAAAACTGCAGACGCGTTGTGGCATGGGGCCGTGCCAGGGGAAAGTCTGCGGGGCAGCTGGGGAGTATCTGTTTGGCTGGGAAACTAGCACGGTTCGTCCGCCGGTAGTGCCCGTCACCTGCTCAAGCTTGGCGGCATTTTCGGCCAGCGGGACATCCGAATCGATCGAAGGAGGATTGCAATGAAGTGGAGCGGCGTCATGCCTGCTATCACCACCTGTTTTGATGAATCTTACGAGGTGGATCATAAATTCATGGCCGAACACGCGCGGTGGCTGATTGCGAACGGCTGCACGGGGATTGTGGCGTTGGGCTCGTTGGGCGAGGGAGCGACGCTGAAGCATGATGAGAAGATTGCCATCCTGAAAACGTTCTGCTCTGCGCTGAAGGGCCGCGCCCCGGTAGTCGCGGCGATTTCCGCGCTCGCAACGGAGGAAGCGGTTGCTCTGGCACAAGAGGCGGAGTCGGCAGGCTGCGAAGGCTTGATGATCTTGCCGCCCTACGTCTACCAAGGAGACTGGCGCGAGATGAAAGGGCACGTGGCCGCAGTGCTGCGCGCCACGCCGCTACCCGGAATGCTCTACAACAATCCCGTTGCGTATGGAACCGACTTCACGCCAGAACAGATTGCTGAGCTGGCTCATGAGTTTGCCAACCTTGCGGCTGTCAAGGAATCGAGTACAGACGTGCGGCGTGTAACCGCGATTCGAGCGTTGATGAAAGACCGCCTGGCAATTTTTGTCGGCGTGGACGACGCGATCATCGAGGGGATCGCTGCTGGCGCATGTGGTTGGGTCGCAGGACTAGCCGATGCTCTGCCGCGGGAATCTGTCGATCTCTTCAACTACGGGGTCGCCGGCAGAACCGCGGAAGCGTTTGCGCTCTACGGCTGGTTTTTGCCGTTGCTGCGTTTGGACACGGTGCCTAAATTCGTCCAGCTGATCAAACAGGTGCAGCAGGAATTGGGCGTGGGAAGCGCTCGAGTGCGCGCGCCAAGATTTGCAGTGGTCGGCGAAGAACTGGAACACACGCGCCAGCTGGTTGGTGAGGCAATGAAGAGTCGTTCGGGCCGAGCCAGCTCGCCGCTCCAGATCCGCTAAAAAGGACTATCTTCTTCATGACGGAGATTCAAGGACGATCGTTAATCGGCTTCGGCGAGGGCTCAGTGACTGAGAACTTTTTCCGCGCCGTGGCGCCAGGTTCGGGAACAAGTCTTCCTCCCGAGTTCTATTCGGCCAGCGTGGCCGAAACCGAGCTGGCGATAAAACTCGCAGCGCAGGCGTTTGCTGTCTCTAGCGCCCTTTCCGGCTCCGCCAAGGGGAAATTTCTTCGCGCGATCGCGACCAATCTTGAAACAATCGCTGATGCTCTCGTGGAACGAGCACAACTGGAAACAGCCCTTCCGATTCCGCGCCTGCAAGGCGAGTTGGCGCGCACTTGCGGACAACTGCGCCTGTTTGCCAGCGTGGTGGAAGAAGGCTCGTGGACAGCACCGCGAATCGATCGCGCGATTTCCGACCGCAAGCCACTGCCAAAGGCCGACGTTCGCTCCATGCTGCGGCCGATCGGACCGGTGGTTGTATTTGGCGCCAGCAACTTTCCGCTCGCGTTTTCGGTGGCGGGCGGAGACACCGCTTCCGCCCTGGCTGCGGGAAATCCTGTCATCGTCAAAGCTCATCCGGCGCATCCGGGCACCAGCGAACTCGCCGGCCGCGCAATTCGGAAGAGCGTTCAGGAATCTGGTTTGCCGGAAGGCCTCTTTTCCCTGCTTTTCGATTCTGGCAACCGCGTTGGCGTGATGCTGGTGCAACATTCACTTGTAAAGGCTGGGGCGTTCACTGGATCTTATGCGGGTGGCAAGGCGCTCTTCGATTTGGCGATGGAGCGCGAACAACCCATCCCTTTTTTTGCTGAAATGGCCAGCACAAATCCGCTGTTCATCCTCCCGGGAGCGTTGGCAAACAACGCCGATACGATCGCGACAGGACTGTACAATTCCTTTACGCTCGGCGCGGGGCAATTCTGCACAAAGCCTGGTTTGGTTTTTCTGCCCAGTGGGACCACCGCTGAACACTTCACTTTTTCGCTGAAAGAAAAAGTTTCAATAAGCGCCGAGTTCACGCTTCTGACCGCCGGTATAGCCCACTCGTATGCGAGCGAGGCCGTGAGACGGGAGAACAATTCGAAGTTCCGGTTATTGGCACAAGGGAGATCTGGCGGCAATCTCGCCGCCGGAGCGTCCGCCGCACTCTACGAAGCCAGCTTCCAGGGCTTGTTGCAGGACCTGGATATTGCCGCGGAACACTTTGGCCCTTCAACCGTGGTCGTCCGCTATGAGTCGAAAAGCCAGATCCTGGAATGCGCGAAGAATATGTCCGGTCACCTCACGGCGGCCATTCACGGCACGACGGAGGATCTGGCGAATCATGCGGACCTGATTCGCGTCCTCGAGGGCAAAGTGGGCCGAATCATCTTCAATGGCTTTCCGACGGGCGTGGAAGTGACGCATGCTATGGTCCACGGCGGTCCGTTTCCGGCAACCACCGATTCGCGCACGACTTCGGTAGGCAGCCTGGCGATTCTGCGGTTTGCGCGGCCGGTTTGCTATCAGGATTTTCCAGACAGCGCGCTGCCGGCGGAGCTTCAAGCGCGGAATCCGCTCGGCCTTTGGCGCATGGTCGATGGCGACATGACCAAGGAATCACTGTGTTAGACTACGCGATGCTTGGGCTTAGCCCGCGCAACTAGATCCCTTAGTGCAGTCTGGCGGCACGTCGCCTGAGTTGTTCACTGTCCGGCGAAAGGATTTTTTGATTTGCGCTCATGACGATGGCTAAATCTCGCACGCACTCCCCTCGATCCACTCATCAAGCCACAGCAGCTTTTTCCCAACCTGCTCCGGCGAAGAAGTCGTCACCGATCCCGCGTCAATCTCTGGCATCAGCGGTGGCCGAACGTCTCCGCGAGCAAATCCTGAATGGCGAATTGCACGAAGGCCAGCAACTGCGCCAGGAAGCGATTGCCGCAGAATTTCAGATCAGCCGTATTCCGGTCCGGGAAGCATTGAGCCATCTGGCGGCCGAAGGGCTCATTACGATCGTCGCCAATCGCGGCGCGGTAGTCTCCTCGCTAGCGCCGGAAGAGATTGAACAGATATTCGAAACTCGGGCCGTGCTGGAGTGCTACGTATTGCGCTGCGCGATTCCGAACTTTACGGAAGAAGATTTCGCCAAGGCCGAAGGAATCTTGACGAAATATGAGGATTCGCTCGAAAAAGATTCGGAAATCATGAACTGGGGTGAGTGGAACTGGGCCTTCCACTCCACGTTGTATGCTCCTGCGAATCGACCTGCTATGTTGGCCTTCATCAAAACGTTGAACAATAACTGCGACCGATATACGCGCCTGCATCTGGTATTTACGCGCAAACTCCACCAGGCTGGCGAAGCACACCGTGAACTGCTGAAAGCCTGCCGCACGAAAAACCCTGACGTTGCATCGGCTGCGCTGTGGCGCCACATCACGGACGCTGGGTCATACCTCAAAGAATTCATCCAGCGCCACCGTGAAACAGAAACCTGAAGTATCAACGGACAACGCCCTGCGCAGCTGTCCATCGAACGATAGCCAGCCTTACCGCTTGTATCAAAAAGTTGAAGTTTAGAAGTACCAAGAGGAATCGTGCATATTCGGGACGGTGCCCTGCTGTGTTCAAACGATATGACCGCTATCGGGGTCATCCGGCAGGCCTATGAACAAGGTTTGTCGGTGCCGGATGACTTGTCGGTAGTAGGTTTTGATGACACCGCCTGGCCGACTACATCATTCCACCTCTGACCACGATTCAAATGTCGCAGAAGGAGTTGGCTCAGATCGCCTTTCGTGCGCTCTTGGAAGAGTGCAGGCGGAAGGCTCCCGCGCCTGAAGGCACTGAATACGCGTTAACCACGCACTTCGTCTTACGCCGCTCCACCGACTTCCCACCGGGCGCAAGACGTGAGCCGCCAGGAAAAACGGAGCCCCAGTAAAACTGCAGGCTCGACAAGCGGCCGCGCTCGAGGTCATCGGTTCACGCGAATTGCAGCTAACTCGCGAAAGCAGGTTGTCATCCCATTCCTAATTCGGATAATAGTCCGATCTTGTTCTGCCGCCACCCGGGCACAAATGCTTCACCAGACCTTACGCGGCGCGGGCATTTATCCGTTATGGAGTTGCTCCGAATTGCGATGTATCGCGCCACTTCCAAGGCCGCCTTCCATAATCATCTAAGCGAGGATTTTCGTTTTGGCTTGTCCAAAGACTATCCAGAATCGCAGCTGAAGGCCAAAGGTGGCCTGAACGGGACGAGCAAGGTTTGGCGGAGAATCCACGAGGCGAGATGTGCTTCGTGAGCCTTACTGTTTGTTCCGTAGGAACACGTAGAGACGCCAAGTCAGTGCTGAGCTTTGGCATCTTGCATCTTCTGCGTGCCAAGAGGCCGTCCTCTCGGACAGTTAATTAATCGGCGGCCGGGCAAACGGTAAGCCCGTTGGGCGGCTTTACGGGCAACGTCTCGTTGAGCTGCAGCGGAGCCACCAGCCAGTGTGAATTGCAATCTCTCTTCGGGTTCCACCACGGCAGCAATTCGGCACAGATCACGGTGACGATCAAGGTCGGACAGCACGCCGCCGTGGGCAATTACTCGTTGACCCTGAAAGGCGCATCCGGCTCACTGACGCGCTCGGTGCCTCTGGGATTGGCTGTAAACTGAGCGCCACGAGGTTGGTCATCGGGGAACAGCCGGAGCGCCGCGATAAAGCAACAAAGGCGGCGGCGCGAGAGCCAATCATCACTTACCCTGTTTTAGCCAGTTCCGGCCAGAACTAGGATGGTGGCTCACAAACTCGAACCGAGCGAATACCGCTCACAAAAAGAGTGCGGACCAGGGAGAGAAGAAAGTTGCGTTTCCGCGCGGCGCAACGCGCGGCAGGAAAGGTGCACGAAAGGCTCGCGTCCCGAAACGGAATCAGGAGGCAATTCCAATAACAATTTCCCCTCAATCAATCGTGATCCAGGTCTAAAGGCCGACGGATGATCCCAGGTTCAGGAATCCGGCCGAGCGACTGGAGTTGTCACCAGAACCTCAGGCCCGGGGAATCGATTCCCTAAATGCTCCTGTCCCTTGGAGCTCTCCCGCAGTTTTCTTCATCAATCTCAAGAGCGGATGAAGGCCAGAAAAAGCCCTTGCTTAGGAAGTTGCGTTTAGATAACTTACCTACAACCAATGGGGTGTGGTCGGCCCA
>Ga0075425_100003471_pt1 | contig 16040 bp, 13 predicted proteins | sample SoiMethybrSBSTD4_FD_75300 | JGI IMG/M metagenome (GOLD analysis project Ga0075425, IMG submission 75300) | Bulk soil microbial communities from a Populus tree surrounding site in Tennessee, USA - Soil MetaG P. TD hybrid SBSTD4 | ecosystem: Environmental > Terrestrial > Soil > Tree plantation... | reverse complement strand
GGGCGCTCGACCTTCTCTTGGCGGTCACCACGGTCGAACCTCTCGCTCTCGTGCTCACCGAGCCGGGCGCGGACATCGCGCCGATCGATCGGCAGGTTTTGCGCGCGTCGCTGTCGCGCGCCGCCGACGCCGGCGCATGCGTGATCGTCGTCACGGCTTCGATGAGCGACGCGATCGAGCTGGCCGGCACGATTCACATCTTCGAACGCGGGCACATCACACGCTGGGTCCCGGTGGACGAAACGGGTGCCCTCGTGCCAGGCAGGGGCATCGAGCTTCGCGTCGAGGTCGATTTGCCGCGGCTACTCGTCGCGTCGCTCGCCGACGAGCCCGGGGTCGTGGGCATCGACTGGGACGAGCAGCGGCATCGGTCGGTTCTCTCGATACGGGGAGCGGATCTCGATCGGCTGGCTCTAGCGATTGCGCGCGCGGCGGGCGCAGCAGGCGCGAGCGTGAGATCGATCGCACCCCTCGCGCCGCAGCTCGACGAAGTGCGCGCCGCCGCAGCCGGTCTCGCGCTGGCCGCTTACCACGCCGCCTACGGCAGTTACGTCGCAGAGGGGGCGGAGAGGGGCGCGGCGCGAACGGGGCTGGGGCCCGCATGAGCTACGCCGGTTTTTTCGCAGGTTGGCGCACCGGGGTCCGGCGAGCTCTCGCGGCGCACGCCCTCGCAGCGGCGACGGTCGTCTGGGGACTGGCCTCGCTCGTCGCGGTGGCCGAAAGGCGGTCGTCCCTTTGGGGCGCGACCGGCCGGGCGCTCGAAGGTCAGGTCTACGGTTTCATCCTGCCAATCGCCCTGCTCTGGATTTCGGCGCGCGTGCTCGAACCGCGAAGACTCGATGCATCGACATCGCCCCTCGCGCGATTCGGGGTCTCACGCCGAGCCGTGGCGCTCGGGCTCATCGCCGCTTCGATGCTCGCCGGCGCTCTCATCGCCGCGGTCGCATCGGTCATCACGGCTCTTCTGGCCCACGATCCCACCGCCCCATCGCTCACCCTCGATGCCGTGACATGCGCCTGGATCGGCGTGCTTACCGCATCGGCTTATGGCGCTCTCTTCGCCGTCGGCGCGACGTTCGGTGCCAAAGGAGGGGGCAGGTACTGGGCGCTCGGCTTCGACTTCTTGTTCGGAAGCACGAGCGGCGTCGCCGCTCTCTTCATGCCCCGCGCCCACGCTCACAACCTTCTCGGCGGCGAGCCCCCCCTTCTTTTCAGCCAACCCGCGAGCGCCGCCATGCTGGTCGTCATCGCCGCCGCCTTCACGATCCTCGCCCTCGCACGCTGCAACCCTTGACGCTTCCGAGCTCTCGCTCGCTCCCCAGCATTACTGCGTCAGTTTCTCGCCGCCAGATCGATCATCGAAGTACCGCTACTCCCACTCAAACTGACCGGACAGGCGCAACTTTGCTTGGGAAAGCGGACTGGCCAGAGCCTCGCGGCCCCTCTTGCTTGTGGCGCGACGCTGCCGGCCCCCCCCGCCGGGGACTTCGCAGCGTCGTCGCCGGGTCGTTACGTGGCCGAAATAGCCGCAAATGCCGATCGAGATCTGCTGCCAAGACTGACGCAGTCATGCTAACGCGCGCGAGCCGCTCGAACGCCGGCGCGTACGCAGCGAAGATCGCGAAAGCGAGCCCGAACATCGTGCAAACGAGCCCTGCTCCTGCCAAGTACGTGCGCGTCTTCGTGCGCCACCAGGGGAGGAACGCGGCCGCGACGGTCAAGGCGCCGGCCACGCTGGTCGCCGGCACGAACCACGTCGAGAGGGCGATCTCGGCGGCGAGGGGCAACGCTCCTGCTCGGTAGGTGCCGAGCAGATCCCGGCGCATCACGAACCAAAAAAAGGTCGTCAGCAAAAGCCCGGCGATCTCGAGGACCGTCAGCGTGAAGAGGACCGCATGTTTTCGCATCCGACGGTGCTATGACTAGCAGGTGTTGGCCAAGGCTTCCGAGCTAGCTCGCCCTTCGGCGAGCGCCATCGATCGGATGCGCTCGATGCTCGAAAGCGTGCTCGGACCTTCCAAAGTGATGACGGCTCCAGCGCAATGCGAGCCGTACTCGACCGACGACTCCGATATCCCGGGCCCCGTGCCGGATGCCGTCGTGCTCGCCGAAAACGCCGACGACATCGCGCGAACCCTCGAGGTGGCGGCAGCCGTCGAGGTTCCGGTGACGCCGCGCCTGGCAGGCTCGGGCCGGACGGGCGGCGCCGTCCCCATCGCGGGGGGCATCGTTCTCGTCACGCTCGGAATGGCCAAAATCAAGGAGATCGACCGGGCCGAGCGGCTTGCGGTGGTCGAGCCGGGCGTCATCACCGGAGAGCTGCACGAAGCGGTCGAACGCGAAGGGCTATTCTATCCGCCAGACCCGAACTCGCTGAAGATGTGCGCCATCGGCGGCAACGTCGCCGAAAATGCGGGCGGGCCGCGTGCCTTTAAATACGGCGTCACCCGTGAGTATGTGCTCGGTCTCGAGGCCATCTTGATGGGGGGCACCAGGCTTCGCACCGGCAGGCGCACGGTCAAAGGCGTTACCGGTTACGACGTCACCGCGCTCCTCACCGGTAGCGAAGGGACGCTCGCCGTCTTCAGCGAAGTAACGCTGCGCTTGGTGTCGAAACCTCCCGAGGTGGCGACCCTGCTCGCGCTGTTCGGCGACGTTCGATCGGCCGGACAAGCGGTGTCGGCGATCGTGGCGCGCGGTCTCGTGCCCCGTTGCATCGAGTTGCTCGACAGCGGCACGCTCGCGGCCGTCCGGGCCCGCGGCGTCGCCATCGACGGACGCGCCGGCGCGCTCTTGCTCATCGAAGTCGACGGCGACACTCGCGCATGCGAAGAGGGAGCCCTCCGGATCGGCGAAATATGCACCGAACATCGCGCGATCGACGTCCTGGTCGCCCAGGACGCCTCGCAGCGCAGCCGCCTCTGGACCGCGCGCCGCGAGATGTCGCCCGCCGTACGCGCTCTGTCGCGCCACAAGATCTCGGAAGACGTCGTCGTGCCGCGCCAGCGCATCGCGGATTTGCTCGACCAGGTCGCACGAACGTCAGAAACGACGGGCATCCGCACGCTGACGTACGGCCACGCCGGAGACGGCAACTTGCATGTGAATTATCTCTGGGATGACCCAGCCGACGCGCCCAAGGTCGATCGCTCGATCGAGCGGCTCTTTCGTGACGTCGTCGCCATGGGGGGTACGCTTTCGGGCGAGCATGGGATCGGCCTGGCCAAGGCACCCTACCTTGCGCTGGAGCAGTCGGACGCGCTCATCGACCTTCAGAAGCGCCTGAAGAGCGTGTTCGATCCGAAGGGGCTACTGAACCCGGGAAAGATCTTTCCGGTCGCTGGGCACCGGCTATGTTGAGCCGGGAGCGCGCATGATCGTCATTGGGGTCGACCCGGGAACGCGTCACCTCGGTTGGGGCATCGTGCGGCGTGAAGGCACGCGCCCCACGCACGTCGCGCATGGCGTGATCGACACCGACGTCACGGCGAGCATCGCCGTGCGCCTCTGCCAGATCGAGAGTGAGCTATGCGACGTCATCGCCAGGTACCGGCCGACCGCCTCGGTCGTCGAGGCGCTCTTCTTCGCCAAGGACGCGACGGCGGCGGCCAAGCTCGGCCACGCTCGGGGCGTGGCGCTTTTGGTCCTCGCGCGCGCCGGCCTTCCCATTGCCGAGTACGAGCCGACCAGGGTGAAAAAAGCGATCGTCGGCCACGGACGCGCCGACAAGCGGCAGATCGCCATGATGATCGCCACCATTCTCCGCCTTCCGGTCCCCCCGCGGTCGGACGCCGCCGACGCGCTCGCCGCCGCGCTTGCTCACTTGAACGCCGCTAACCTGGAGGCCCATCTTCGAAAACAGCCAATTAAATCAGCTGTTTAAACACCAGATGGCCAACGAAGTCCCCAGCCGGTGCCCCCGCGACGGGTTGCAACTTTCGCATTGGTTGGGACGTCCAATCGTCTAAGTAAAGAGGGTCCGAAACATGCGCTTCCCCATCTTTCTCACCGCCCTGCTCGCCTGCGCCGTCGCGATGACATCTCCCGTCACCCCGGCGGCGTCCGCCACGCCCCAGGCACCGACCGCCGACCAAATCGCGGATCGGGTGCAGGCTTTCTACAACCAGACCAAGACGTTTCAGGCAGCCTTCAAGCAGGAGTACTACATCAAGCTGCACGACAAGCGGACGAGCTCCGAGGGTCAGGTGGCGTTCGAGAAGCCGGGGAAGATGAGCTGGAAGTATGCTCAGCCGAACGGCAACCGCGTCGTCTCCGACGGTCAGGTTCTCAAGGTTTACCAGCAAGCCGAGCAGCAGATGTTCGTTCAGCCGGTCGACAAGTCGCAGTACCCCGCCGCGCTCGCGTTCCTGATGGGACAGGGGCAGCTCACGAGCTCGTTCACGATGAGGTTGCTCGACCCGGCCACGATGAAGTTCGAGGGGGGCTGGGTTCTCGAGGGGACGCCGACGCAGGAAACGCCCGCGTACAAGAAAGTGCTTCTCTACGTCGACGCCGCCACGGCGCAGGTCAGGCGTGTGCTCATCCTCGACGCCCAGGGCAACCGCAACCGGTTCGACTTCGACAGCCCCCTGGTCAACACGCCGGTCCCCCCGGGCGAGTTCAATTTTTCGCCTCCACCCGGTACGCAGATCGTCAAGCCCTGACGATCCTCCAGGGTTGTCCGGCTAAGCCGGCGTTCCGTGGAGCAGCTTGCGGATCCCCTCCTCGAAAAGGACGTGCATCTTGTTGCCGTCCACTTCGACGACGACCCCTTTGCCGAACTTGGAATGGTTGACGAGCGCGTCCTTTTCGAACGTCAGGGCGGGCGCGTAGGCGGCGAAGGCTGCGTCGGGTTTGTCGGCGACGACGTCTTTCCACTTCGGGGGCTTGGGGGCACTCGAGGGGCTCGAAGACCGCCCCGCAGCGGCAGGGGTCTCGGACCGGCGGGACGTCGCTCGTTTCGGGCGGTGGATCGACATGAAACAGCTCGTAGCCGACCTTTCGCCGCAGCGCAAAGGGTAGACGAGCCGGAGGGGATGGGGAGGGCTAGGATGGCGCCATGTTCTCGGCCCGGACTTCGTGGGACAGGACCGCGAATCCACTGGCGATCGCGGTGGAGCGCGCCAGGGGGTCTGGGCGCGCGCTCATCGATCTGACGGAGTCGAACCCGACTCACGCCGGGATCTTCGACACCGAGCCGCTGGTGGCCGAGCTCGGCCACCCCCGAGGCGCCCTCTACGAGCCGGCCCCCCTCGGTCACGAACAGGCTCGAAAAGCGGTCGCCGCCTACTATGCCGCCCGCCAAATCGAAGTCGACCCCGAGCACGTCGTTCTGTCCGCGAGCACGAGCGAGGCCTACTCGTGGATGATGAGTCTCATCGCGGATGCCGGGGACGCCGTCCTGGTCCCGCGGCCGAGCTACCCTCTTTTGGGGTGGATCGCGGCGAGCCAAGGCGTGCGCCTGGGCACCTATCCCCTCGTGCGCGACGCCGGCTTTCGCATCGACCTGGACGAGCTACGCGCCGCCGTCGACGAACGCACGCGCGCCATCGTCGTCATCCATCCGAACAACCCGACCGGCTCGTTCGTGCGAAGGGACGAAGCCGCGGCGCTCGCCGCGCTGGCGAAAGACCGCGGCCTCGCTCTGTTCGTCGACGAAGTCTTCGGCAATCACGCGCTCGCCGGCGTGCCGAAGGAGGGCGTGGCGAGCTTCCTCGAGCTTTCGTCCGCCGGGGCGCCGCTCGTTTTCGTGTTGGGCGGCCTCTCGAAGACGTTGCTGCTGCCGCAATGCAAGCTCGGCTGGACGGTGGTCTCTGGCGACCCGCATCTCGTTCGAGAAGCCCTCGCGCGTCTCGAGCTCATCGCCGACACCTTTCTTTCGGTCGCAACTCCCGTCCAGCTCGCCCTCCCCGCGTTGCTCCGCAACGAACCAGCCGTCCGGCGCGCCCTGCTCGAGCGCCTCGCTCAGAACCTCGCGGCGCTCGACCGCGCCATTGCCGACGTCGGCCCCTCCGCTCCCGTTCGCCGACTCCCGGTCGAAGGGGGTTGGTACGCCATCCTCGAAGTCCCCCGCCTGCACGACGAAGACACCTGGGTGGAGCTCCTTGTCCAGGAGGACGGCGTCATCGTGCATCCCGGCTACTTCTTCGACTTCGATCGCGACGGGTTTCTCGTCTTGAGTCTGCTTCCCCCCGTCGCGCACTTTCGTGAGGGTGCCGCGCGTCTGATGCGACGGCTCACCGCGACCTAGCGAGCCGCAAGCGTCACGCGCAGGCCGCCGAAACGGCGGCCGATGTGCGAGGGAGCGAGTAGCGGTGCGCGTACACGCGCTGCGTGAGGGAGCGACATCCGGGGCCCGCGCTGCAGTCCGATGGCCGGATTTGGAATGAACAAGAATTCTTGAGCTTCCATTTGTTATATCAATTAGTTAGTATACAACTGCCATTTCAAATGAGACGACCGAGACAGCGTGAACTGCCCTTTCGAACGTGGGGAGGCAAACGTCGCCACGCGGGGCGAAAACCGAACGCGAGGCGCGCGCGGGTTCCCCACACGAAGCGCCCCGAACACGCCGCGCGGCACCCGGTCCATGTCACGCTGCGCGCCGTGCGACGGCTCCCGAGCCTACGAACACAGCGCGTATTCGTCGATATCCGTCGGGCGCTCGCGCGAACTGCGCGCTCGTGGTTTCGCGTCCTCCACTTCTCGGTGCAAGCCGATCACGTGCACCTGCTCGTCGAGGCGCGCGACAAGACATCTCTCTCGCGCGGCTTGTCCGGAGCGGGTATCCGGCTGGCACTGGCCATAAACCGAGTGCTCGAAAGACGCGGCAGCGTGTGGAGCGACCGTTACCACGCACGAGCTCTTCGGACGCCACGAGAGGTTCGTCACGGCATCGTCTATGTGTTGATGAACTGGCGCAAGCACATTCCGTCGGCGCGAGGTTTGGACGAGTGCTCCTCGGCCTCGTTGTTCGACGGGTGGAAGGTACCGCCAGCCTCGGGCCCGCCTGACGACGATTCGCCCGCGCCGACGAGGCCACCCGAATCGTGGCTTGCCCGAGCAGGCTGGAAACGCCACGGGCTGATCGGTCCGAACGAGCGACCGAAAAGGGCATTCTAGCGGTTCACGTCGAAGCGCAATCGCTGCACGGAGGAGAACAAAGCGGGCACCACGATCCTGGTACCGACCTGGCGAATCGAAGGGTCGTCCCTATGTCAATTCAAGAAGACGACTGCACAGCCACATAGAATTTCATGCGAGCCGCTCGGGTCGGTGATGTCGTTGCAGGACGATACGGTCAAGGAAGAGCCTAAATATCGCTCACAGGCAGCGCTGCAAGAGGCCTGTTGGGGAATGCAAGAGCATCTGAACGGCACGACAGTCTTCGGTGAGTCGCGGCTCGGGCCTGTGGTTCCCGCTAGGCACACGAAGGTTTCCCCTTCTGGACAGGCCGCCGCTGATCGCGGCCGATTGAGATCGCAAGCGCAGTTCGTCGGAAGCTGCCAACCGTCGGCGGAGCATGTCAGGAGGAAGATGGGGCAATTCCACTGCGCGGGAATGCATGGAGTCACGTTGGCGTCGGCGGCGGGCACGACGCCCGCTTCCGTGACGTTGCCGCTCGAACCTGCCGCCCCGCCGATACCGGGGCCGCTGCCTCCCGACCCGGTCGGTCCGCTCGTTCCACCGGACCCTCTTTCACCGCCGCTCCCATTCGAACCGCCAGATTGTTCTTGGGTCGTCGCGCCACCGCAGCCGACGGCAAGGCTGCCGCCCATCAGCACCATCGCTTTGAACAAGCGATGTCGTACCACGACGTTCGAGGGTGTTTTGGGGCTCATGCCGCGCTTGTAGCTCATGCGACCCTGCGCAAGCCGTTGTGTTCGAGACCCGGCAAGATAACCTCACGAACCGCCTCGGAGTGGGCCGCACGTAGAAGACGCGGCGTGAAATAACCGAAGGGCACAAGTTCTTCTCGGTCTTCCCCTGGGCCATCACAACACACGACCGGAAGCGCCTCGAGAAGCTTTGGCATCCATGCGCCAAGAAATTCTCGTTTGCGCTCGTCGAGTGTGGACAAGTGCGCCCACCCCACGCGGCTATGCTGCAGCTCGTCGGCCAGGTGACGGCGGTTCAATTCTCTGAGCGCGGGGTCGGTCAGTACCGGGCGTAGGAGGCGGAGCAAGAAGCAACCCACGGTTTCCGTGAGGCAGCAAAGTGCGATTCGCAGAAGGCGGTTTTCCTCCTCGCTCCTACCCGAAAAGAAGAGCGGTCGCTCGCTGCGTGGGCGGACTTGCGTGCCGCTCGGATGACCAAAGCGCCGAGCCCAGTCCATGCACCACAGTGCATGCTGGTACTCGTCGGCCACCGCGCGTTCGGCGAGGGCGATGACCGGGCTCGGAGAATGCTCGACACGAAGATCCTGCAGGACATGCCCGAAGGCTACCCACGACGTGATTTCGCCTTCGGCGCGCCGCCACCAGTAGGCGGCAAGGCACGCGCGTTGCTCGCCATTTAGCTCAGCCGATTTCGAATCCATTGGTGAGTGCTGCTCGCCCACTGTCCCAAATCGGGAGAACCGCGCCCTTGCCTTGTGAAATTGGGCCGAACCGCGCGCCTCTCCCAACAAAATGGTTTGTCGCTCAGGGACTCACACAGGCCCCGGCACGTGCCCTTTCCCCCGTCGGAGCCGCTTCGGAACACCCGGAGGGGTGGGACTTCCCAGCGTCGTAGGCTGGGCCAAGCAGAGAGCTCGCCCGCGGCGTACTTGCACCCCCGGGAAGGCCAACATGACGCCCTGGCCGCAGAGGATGTTCCCGAATTGCGTGGGTGGTTTATGATGATGGTTGCTGGCGCGAATGCGGGTCGACGTTTTGGTCGGCACACTTGTCGCTCGGCTGCATGGCTCGTTGCCCTCTATGCCACCGTAGACTCGCCGCAGGGACCCTGTGCCCTGCCGACGGAGGCACTGCGCCCGAACAACTCGTCGAGGAGGGGCGGATTCCAGTGCCTCCGGTGGTCGCAGGATTCACGATCACACGTCTCATGGGAACGGGAGGCTTCGGCTCCGTTTGGGAAGCATCGAGCGATGCAGGTCTGGCCGTCGCTCTCAAAGTGAGTCACGCCGCAGATCGCAATGACACGTTGCGATTCAAGCGCGAGGCCGACGTGCTCTCTCGAGTGGGATCGCCTCACGTACCGGCGCTCTACGGCACGGGCACGCTCGCCGACGGCCGTCCCTATCTTGCGATGGAGAAGCTACTCGGGCGCACACTTGCCCAAGAGATCGAGACATGGAGGGAGCCTCCGTCGATCACGATGGTGAAGACCGTGGGCGGCGCCATTCTCGACAGCGCCGCCGCGCTGCACCTCGCCGGCGTACTGCATCGCGATCTCAAGCCCGAAAACGTTTTTTTGAACGGCGAAAGTCCGATCCGGGCCCGCTGGATCGATTTCGGTCTCTCTCGCGAACCGTTCGGGCGGGCGAGCGCGCAGGTTACCGTCGGCGCGGGCGCGGGCACACCCGAATACATGTCTCCCGAGCAGCTCGCGCTCCGTGAAGTCGACGCGCGCTCGGATGTCTATGCGCTGGGGGTGATCCTCTTCGAAATGATGACGCTCAGGTTGCCGTTCGTCGGCGACCGTCACGCCATCGAATATGGGCACTTGTCCCTCCGGCCCCCGCGATTGTCGCGCTTTGCGACCGTACCTTCTGCCCTCGAACGGGTGGTGATGGGCTGTCTCGCCAAAGATCCGCAGCGCCGCCTCGCGGACGCCGCGGCCCTGACGCAGGCTTTTTCCGACGCGCTCGTAGCCGCGACCGTCCCTCCTCGTCGACCGTCCGCCATCGTCGTCGAAACATCGCAACCGTCGCCCGGCGCAGGCGTCGCACCGTCCCCTGTCGCGACGTCTTCGATTGCAGCAGCCTCTTCCCCCGCCGGGGACTTCCCAGGGTCGTCGACAGAAGCAGGTGGCCCGGGCTCTCGTGTCCCCGGCCGGAAACCCAGGCAGCAAGGGGGCGACCGCGAAATGGTCGCGTTCCTGTTCGTGCAGGGATCCCCCATATCGGCCAAGCAGATTCAGGCGTCCGTGGAGACGTTCGGCGGCCATCTCGCGCAAGCCGGCCCCGGGCGGTGCGTTTGCGCATTCCGGCATCGCGGCGGCGACAACCCGGGACAACGCGCTGTGTCGGCTGCGGAGGCTCTCCTCGCTAAGGGCTTGGCGGAACGCGTGCGGGTCGACGCGGGCACCGTTGCGGTTCGACAGCGGCCCGGCGGCCCGCCGCGGCTATTGAGCGCGGCCTTCGACGAGGCCGTGCGCTACCCCGGTGCGACGGATCCGGCCGGCTTGCGTTTGACGTCGGCTGCGCGTGCCATCCTCCCGGCGATCCCTTGCGAGCCTGCACCCGATCACCCCGACCTTTTCGTGCTTGCCACAGCTGGAGAAGAGACCGGAGGAACGACCTCGAGGACCGTCGTCCCCGATGCATCTCCTTTCATCGGCCGCGCCCACGCGCTGCGCGGCCTTTTGAACGAAGCGGAACAAGCATTACGGGAATCGCGACCGCGCGTGGCCAGCGTTCTCGCGGAAGCGGGCTTGGGAAAGACGCGCCTCGGGGCCGAACTTGCGCACCAGCTCCGTCAAAGGTTTCGCGAGGCCAAGATCATCGAGCTTCGTGCTCGACAGCCTCTCGAAAACAACGCTGACGAGACGATGGCCGAGCTTCTTCGGCGTGCGGCCGGTCTGCCGCGCGTCCCTCCCTTGGACGGTGGGCGAACCCTATTGGTCGAACGACTGGGGGAATTGGGCACCGGGGGCTATGTCGGCGCCGCTCTGGTACTCGGCTGGATCGCACCAAGCGATCCCGCTGTGCAAGCGCTCCGCAGCGCTCCAGGCGTCGTGCGTGCGGGCATGGCGAAAGCGGGCATGGCCGCCATCTGTCGTCTGGCGACGAATGGCCCGGTCGTAGTCATCGTCGATGACGCCCACTGGGCGGACACCGCCCTGCTCGACGCTCTCGAGCAGGCAAGCGTGTCGACGCTGCCTCTCTGGGTGTGCGCTTTGGGACAGCCGTCATTTGCGGAGCTTCGACCGACGTGGGGCCTGCGTGCGGCGCATCTCCACGCGGAGCGCTTAGGTGCGCTCGACCCGGGGGATGCCGCGGAGCTCTGCAGGTATCTGCTCTTGCCAGCGACCAACGTTCCCCAGCCGCTCGTCACGCGTTTGGTCGATCGGGCCGGGGCCGTCCCCTTCTTGCTCTGCGATCTGATAAACGGGTTGCGCGGCAAAGGGTTGGTTCGCAAGCGAGCCGGTGGCGTCTGGTTCGTCGCAAGCGAGATGCTGGACGAACTGCCGGACTCGTTCGTCGTGGAATGGATCGCGGCGCGAGAGCTCGACGAGCTGTCGAAAGACCTCGCGGCTCACGCGCGGCTCCTTTCTCTCTTCGTGCACGAGTTCACGTGGGAGGAGGTGGAGGGCGTGCTGAAGACGATGGACGAAGACGTCGGCGACACCATCCCCTTGGACGCGCGAGTCGGCATCGAGCGTCTAACGGAGTTGCGCTTGCTCATGCGCCATCGGAGCGGGCGCTTCGGGTTCCGCAGCGCCATCGCGCGCGACGCGGTGGCCAAGACAGTGGCGGACAACGTTCGTGTGCGCGTTCACCGCACGGCTCTCGCCTACTACGGTGGCGCGGTGCTGCCGGAGACGGCGCGTTTGCAGCGCGTCGCTTGGCATGCTGCCCAGGCGGGCGAACGCCGTCAGGCCGCCGCGACGTACTCCACCCTCGCGGAGCTCGCACGCGAACGTCACAACCACCTTGAAGCCGAGCTTCTCTACTCGCAGGCGTTGTCGCAGCTCGACGATACCGACCGAGAGCGCAGGCTGAAGATCTTGAAGGGCCGCGGAATCGCGCGCTACCGACTCGGGCGTCACGACGGTTCGCTCGTCGATTTCGCCGAGGCACGAGAGCTGGCTTTTGCCCTCGGCGACCGCATTCTGCAAGCGGATGTGATGCTCGATGAATCGATGGCTCTCGATTGGCTGTTCGAGTGGCACCGATCGCGCGAGCTTGCCGAAAAGGCGCGCGATCTGGTGGGCGATCTTCACCAGCCCACTCTCTGGGCACGCGCGCTGCTCGCTGTAGGTCGGTCGCTGCATCGGTTCAATCGCGACGAAGAGGGAGCGGTTCTCATGCGCGAAGCGGCCGAGCTCGCGGTCAAGCTCGGGGATGAGGGCTATGAGGTGGAACTGAGCGCGCAGCTCATGTTGGGGTTCCTGCTTCCCTTCTTGGGAAGGCTCGACGAAGCCGAAGAGCGCCTCGCGCGCGCGAGCTGGCTCGCCGAGTCGAAGGGCGACGAGATCCACCTCGGCGCCGTTTGGAACAACCGCTCTTGCTTATGGATCGCTCGCAACGACCGCGAGCGATTCATCCAGGATAACGAACGCGTGCTCGCCTTTTCGCGCCGCATGGGCAATGCGAATCTCGAGCGCCACGCGGCCCTGAACGCCGCCTACTTCTTCTATTGGCGAGGCGAGTGCGCAGCCGCAGACCCGCTTGCACGCCGTGCAATCGAAATCGACGAGCGTTACTTCCGGCAGGGTGGTTTTAGGCCGGATTGCGCCGTTCTTCTGGCGCGCATCTTATGGAGCGAGGGCGAGCACGTCGCGGCGCGCGAGCTCGTGGAAGAGGTGTTGGCCCAACAGGCGGCGGTTCGCGCCGAGGGCAAGAGCGAGTTGTTGCTACCGCCCAACGACGAGATGCTGCTCGACATGATCACGCTCGTGGTCCACGGTGGTGACCGGGCTGCATGGGAGAAGGTCGTCGTGCGTGCCCGTGACGTTGCGCAGGGTCAGGAGCTCATCGAAGTGCTCGAGGTCGCAGGTCTTGTGGCCTCGGAGCGAGGCGATCGGCACGAAGCGCGGCGCTGGTGGGACGAAGCGGTCGAGGCGGGCAAGCGTATCCCGAACGTGATGAATGATCGTATTCGTGCCCGCCTTGCAGAGCTCGCGTGAATCGGGGTGCGTTTCGCCGCCGGGCAGCTCTCGTCAGGCGCGGGCGCCCGTCCGTTCGACGAGCGTGTCCGTCGGCCACGAGTCTACATCGACGATCGGCCCGTCAATCTCCTGACAAGAGCCCCCCCCCGACACGACAGCGGCCGCCACGTGTGTACTCACGGCCACGGACAGCTGGGGGTGAGGCTCTTCACGCGTCGCAATTCGACGCGCCACGGCGAGAGCCTGCTCGCGCGCTGCGGCGATTTGCTCGTCCCGAGGTCCAGCGTCCTCCGACAGGATCTGCGCCACGAGGAGCGTGGTCGCCGTATGAAGCACGGGCGTCCATGCCGTTTCTCGAAGCGCATTCTCGGCCATGTCGAGCACGGCCGTGACATCATCCAACAAGAGATCGCTGTCTTCGCTATCATCGTCGAGGTTCCCTGTCGCGACCGAGATGCAGATGGCGACGGCTTGCTTCGCCGTCGCTGATTCCGATGTTTGCGTCGCGCTGGCCGCGGCGGCGAAAAAGGCCTCCGCGACTGCGGCGACGGATGGATATCTGGCAGAAGCAGCCTTTTCCAAGCACCGCAGAACCACTGCGTCGACCGCCGCAGACACGGGCGCGAAGCGACTGGGCGGAGGCGGCGGCTCAGTCAAGATCAAAAGCTCGATCTCCTGGCGCGACGTAGCGCGAAACGGCAGGCGTCCCGTCAAAAGGTTATAGACGAGTGCGCCGAGTGCGTAGACGTCCGTTCGTTGGTCGACCGGCTCTCCACGGACTTGCTCGGGAGCCATCGTCGCCGGCGTCCCCAGCGACGTACCGGGTCTCGTCAACCCGGTCTTGTCGTCCTCGGGAGCGAGTAACTTCGCTACGCCGAAATCGAGGAGCTTGATCTCGCACCGCCCGTCTCGTTGGGTCATGTGCACGTTGCTGGCCTTCACGTCGCGGTGCACGATTCCAGCTGCGTGGGCAGCGCCGAGAGCCGAGCAAATCGGCGGCAGAATTTCGAGCACCTCCTCGGTCGAAAAGCGTCCACGCTCTGCGATGAGCTGCCTCAGGTTGGGCCCTTGCAATAGCTCCATCGCGAAGTACGGCCGGCCGTCTGGCAGCTCGCCCGTGTCGTAAATCTCGACGATCGCGGGGTGCTCCACCAGCTTGACGACCGACACCTCGCGAACGAAGCGCGCGAGACCCACCGGATTTCGCGCGAGCTCCGAGTGCAATACCTTGAAAGCGCAGAGCCTCGCGCTCGGCTGATGCTCTGCCAAAAAGACACGGCCGCCACCGCCCGAGCCGATGGTCGAGCGGATCACGTAGTCCTCGATTGCCGTACCGGGCGGCAGTTGGTCTTTGTCCTCCGAACTGGAAGCAAACGGAGGCACGGCTTGCGCTGCGTCCGCTAACGCGACAGTGGCGACCAATTCGCGTTCGTCCCCGACGCCCGGACCAACGATGTCGGAAATGTCGGCTATAGGGTGGCCAGCCATTTCCGCTCGTTGGCGCGTCTGCATTGCGAGTCCTCTCGCCTATTGCGCCCGCTTCGCCGCGTAGGTCAGAACCGTCCATAGGGCGCCCGGCGAGCACAAGGTCGCTTCAAGCGCTCCAATACGAACTGTGTCGCCCTCATGAACAGGCGTAGCGCGGGCGCCAACCGTCGTTTCGTTCACATGGGTCGGGTTCTTGCTCCCGGCGTCGGTCACGAAGACCTCGCCTTTGCCGTTGATCTCGAACCAGCAATGATCTTTCGATACGGTTTCGTGCCGAAGGACGATGTCCTTGTTCGGCGCTCGGCCCACGAAAACGCGGCGGGAATCGGTCGCTTCGGCCGTGATGCGCTTGCACACGGGGACGACGAAATGTTTGCTTCGCACCAAGAGGCTCACGAGCGCAGCATCCGTGGAAACCACAGGCGCCCCATCGACTGTCAGGTTCCTGCCCTGAAGGTACGAGGCTTCGTCTGCTAAGAGCGGGCTCGGAACGAGCGTCCTGGTCGTATCGTCGCGAATGGCGGTAACCCGGAGCCCTGCCTCGAGTGTGTTGTCCACTTCAAGCAGACGCAGCAAAAGCAGCGGACTATCGTAAATGGCCAGGAATTCGCTTCTGGTCAGCTTGGCAGCAGCGACGAGCTCGTCCGGAGCAGTGTTCCGAAGGATCGCTTCGAATCTCGTTCGAGAATCGGTTACGAGCGCTCCCGGGCGGCGAGAGCTTTCAACCCTCGGCGGGTTGGAGGTTGCAGGCCTCGGGGGAGCCGTCGACCCCGGACGTGGTATCGCGTCGTCAACGGGCGCAGAGAACGAGAACCTTGCTTGCGCTGGCTTGCCGCCATCATCGCTCATGTTCGGAAACGCGGATGGCCTTTTCGTTGCTGTGCGCGTCAGCGCTCCCAGTGCAACGTTCTTCAAGGGAATCGGAGACCTCATTCGCGCTTCATTCATTGGATACGATACGTTTCCGTCTCAGTATACGAGCCCTCCCGGTACGCAGATAGCAGCATGTGTTTTCGAGGGGGGAGCGGCCCGCTCCGAGGAGCGGGCCTCGATCCATTCTCTTTTCAGTGGCAGGTGCCGTTGTCCTGCCAGGTGGTGCCATAGGGGCAGCCCGATCCGCCCGGCTGACAGCTCGAGTTGCTTCCCTGTCTGCAGCCATCGCCACTGCAGGTCCAGTTGTGACCGCCGTACGACACCCTCGACCCGGTGCGGTAGCCGCCGGAGCCTCCCGACGACCACGACGAGGAGCAGGTCTGCGCGGGGGCGCCGGACCCGCATACGTTCGGAACTCCGCCGCCCGCACAGGTATTGGGGGACGTGCACGAGCCGCAGTTGGCAACGCTGCGCCTGGTGCCGCAGTTGTCCTCGGCGACGATCGCCCCGCAGGTCTTGCCTTGGGCCGCGCACAGCGCTGAGTCGCTCTGTGGAGTGCACGTTGTGTCGTCGGCCATGCTGTGCATGAGCTGGATCTCGCCTACCTGGATCCTGGACGAGCCGTTGTTGGCGGTGATCCTCATGCGCCACTGGTTGTAGTTGGTGGTGTTCGAGAAAGTGTA
>Ga0075425_100003467_pt1 | contig 16050 bp, 15 predicted proteins | sample SoiMethybrSBSTD4_FD_75300 | JGI IMG/M metagenome (GOLD analysis project Ga0075425, IMG submission 75300) | Bulk soil microbial communities from a Populus tree surrounding site in Tennessee, USA - Soil MetaG P. TD hybrid SBSTD4 | ecosystem: Environmental > Terrestrial > Soil > Tree plantation... | reverse complement strand
TAGACCAAAGGCTTCTATGCGATCGCGAGTCGAGGGGCCGATTGCAGCGATTTTCAGGTGCTTGAATGCGGCAAGCGAAAGCTGCAACGCCCTCACGCGATCTGCGAGTGCGTCCGCACCGTTTACGCTGGTCAGAATGAGCCAGTGATACTTCACGATGTGCTTCAATGCGCTGTCGAGAGGTTTGTAAGAGCGAGGTTTACGAATCTCGATAAAGGGAATTTCGATGACGTCAGCACCCAGGGCTCTGAGACCGCTCGACAGTGCGCTGGCTTGATGGCGAGCGCGGCCGACGAGGATACGGAGACCAAGCAGTGGCTTCTCTAGTTCAGATGTTTGGGTGGGTGAATTCATGAATGAAGTTAGCTGCGGTCGCCGGGGTGCCGTCCCTACTCATTCTTTCCGACTACCCAGGGCTTACGCCCCTTCGACTGCGCTCAGGGCAGGCTCTGGCTAACGTGCGCCGCCCCTCCGGGGCTGAGTTTCCTCGCATAGGACTTCTCGTCATTAAGCACGGCGATTCAAGTTCTATTTTGAGCCCAGCCCTTGCTCACGCATCAGAACTGCAGTAGCGGCAATGGCTGAATCCGGATCGCCGGATAGAGCGCGGATCACGTTCTCCTGCTCAGTTTTGGTACGGTTCTGACTGAGCTTGAATTTCGTCTCGATACGCGTTGCGGCGATTTCAAAGGCAACGATGTGACGCAGCATGCGAGTGCGATATTCACTAGTGAGCGAGTTCCATTGCGCGCGGTACGTATCATCAAATTGGGCAATGAGCTCTTCCAACACGCGCCTGGCATCATGCTCGTCGGCAAAAAGAGTTCCCTTCCCATAGACATGGACGACGGCGTAGTTCCACGTAGGAACGCTCTCGCGAATTTCGTATAACGACGGCGAAATGTATGCATGCGGGCCGTGGAAGATAATCAGCGATTCGTTTTTCTCGATCAACTGCCAATGGGAATTGGCTCTAGCGACGTGGGCCCGGAGAGTGAGTCGGCCGTTGACGTCGTTGATCAAAACCGGAAGATGCGTTGCGAAGGGGCCGTTTTCATTCACGGACACGAGTATCGCGAACGGGTTCGCGCGCATGAAGGCAACTGCTTTGCCGCGATCTTCAACTCGGTTGAATTCGGGAATGTACATTGCGTTCCGACTCAGTGTTTCGGTTATAGCTGTACGTTTTGACGGGCGAGACGCCCGTCGCCCCACGCCCTCAATTTCTAAGGCTGTTGCGGCATGGCGACCTCTTGAGCATAAATCGCTTCCAGTATTGTTTTGCCGCCACGGCTCAACAACTTGTTTGCGACAGTTTGCCCCAGCTCAGAAGGGTGATGGCCAGTTTGGCATTCGTGCAGTGCAGATGTCCCGTCCGGATTAGCGACCACGGCGTCAAGGTGTAACCCTTTCATTTTCAATGAAGCGTAGGCACCTATCGGGACCTGACAGCCACCGCCCATTGCCCGCAGCAAGGCGCGTTCGCAATCGGTCTCGGTACGAGCGGCCGGATCTTCGAGGAATCCTAGCGCTTCCATGGTCTTGTTATCCGCCGCTCGAGTCTCTATTGCAAGCGCGCCTTGGCCTGCGGCAGGACACATGAGTTTAATGGGCAATGCCAGACGGGGCACTTCTGTTCTCCCAAGCCGCTTTAATCCAGCGAGTGCCAGGATGATGGCATCGTACTCGCCGGATTCCAGCTTGCGCAGGCGTGTATCCACATTGCCGCGAAGCGGGTGCACGTTCAGATCAGGACGGAGCGCTTTTAACTGCGCTTCGCGACGCAAGCTGCTGGTTCCTACGCGCCCGCCTTGCGGCAACTCTTCGATCGAAGAGAACTTTACCGAGCAGAATGCATCCCGAGGGTCTTCACGCGGGGGAATGGCGGCGATCGTGAACTGATTGGAGAGTTCCGTCGGCAAATCCTTCAAACTGTGCACGGCAAGATCGATGCGTCGATCCGCAAGCGCTTCCTCAATTTCCTTGATGAACATTCCCTTGGAGCCGACTTTTGCCAGGGCGACGTCTGTGATCTTGTCACCGGTGGTGTGAATGATTTCGATTTCGGTCTCGTGACCATTCTCGCGCAGGCTTGCAGCAATGTGATTAGCCTGCCAAAGTGCCAGCTGCGAGCCGCGAGAGCCGATACGAAGGCGCAACGATCAGCCCCTCTGCCCCGACCGGCGAGCGTCGTCTTCAGATTGGAGTTCGCGTTTAGGTTGCTGTTGCAAGTTGAATATTCTGCGGAAGGAATCAAGCAGAGTTGTGATCTCTGGATCGGCTGCTGCCGACTTCAAACGAGTGATCGGTGTATGCAGGATCTTGTTTACGATGCCGCGGCTCAGCGCTTCCACCGCTTCCTCCTGCTCCGGTGAGAGCTGGCCGAGCCGGCCGCGCACCCGGTCAAGTTCTGCCTGGCGAATGGTTTCGAAGTGGTCTTGAAGGGAGACAATCGTCGGCACCACGTGCAAGCTTTGCAGCCGGGCATGAAAGCGCTCGACCTCAGTTTCGATGATCTTTTCAGCGGCTTGCGCCTCCTGCTTGCGGCTTGAAACGTGACTTGCGACGACGTCCTGAAGATCGTCGATGTCATACACAAAGATGCCGTCGAGCTTGTTCATCGCGGAATCGACATCACGCGGAACGGCAATATCAATGAAAAACATCGGGCGGTTTTTGCGCTTGGCGAGAAACTTCTCACCGTGCTCGCGGCGGAAGATGGCGACAGGAGATCCGGTTGATGTAATTACGATGTCGGCCTGCTCGCAATGCGCATAAAGTTGGTCGAACCTGATTGCCTGCCCTGCGAAGAGCGAGGCGAGCTCACAGGCGCGCTCATAAGTGCGATTCGCGACAAAGATGGGCCCGGCGCCACGAGCTATCAGATGGCGTGCGGCAAGTTCAGACATCTTCCCTGCCCCAACCAGGCACACTTGCTTTCCCTCGAGCGAGCCGAAGATCTTCGCGGCAAGATCAACGGCGGCAGAGGCAATAGATACTGATGACGATCCCACTTCGGTCTCGGTACGCACGCGCTTGGCGACGGCGAAGGCTCGCGTGAGCAGGAGATCCAGATAGGACTGCACAGCGCCGGCCGCGCGAGCGGTCGCATAGGCCTCCTTCAGTTGGCCGAGAATTTGCGGCTCGCCAACGATCATGGAGTCGAGACTTGAAGCCACACGGAAGACGTGGCGTACGACCTCGTGCTGTTGAAATTCGTACAGATGCTGTTCATAGAGCTGCGCGTCGAGATTGAAGTGCTGGCGAAAAAACTGGCGAAGGTCGGCGCTGCCGTTCACGGTTTGGGCGAGGACTTCCACACGATTGCAGGTGCTCAGCACCATGGCTTCTCCCACACCGGGCAGTTGCATGAGTTCCTGTAACGCATCGGGAATTCTGCGCTCAGGAATCGCGAGGCGCTCGCGCACTTCGACGGGCGCGGTCCGGTGATTGATGCCGAGGAGTTGAAAGTTCATGGGCGCGCCAGTCCGTGAATCTTGCTGAAGTAGTTTGCACCCCAGGCGACGATGGCCATTGCAAACGTTCCCGCGGCAAGGTAAGCCGCGCGGCGGCCTCGCCAACCTGCGCTCCAGCGGGTATAAACCAGAACCAGATAAACCACCCACATCAGCGACGAGAGCAGGATTTTGGGATCGTCGAAATCAATTCTTCCAAAGCTGGTCTGGGCGATGACCATGCCGGCAACCAGGCCTGCGGTCATAAATGGAAAGCCCAGGAGCAGTGAGCGGAAGCCGATTTCGTCTGTCACTTGAAGAGCAGGAAGACGAGAAAGGAAGCCTATGGGCCGCTTGGCTTTGAGAGCATGTTCCTGAATTAGATAGATCAAACTGGCACTGAAACTGAGCACAAGGGCCGCGTATCCGGCGAAGATCAATGAGATGTGCGCGATCAACCAGCCCTGGCGCGCGCTGGCTGAACTCATAATGAACGGCTGCTGACTGCTGGCGCCAATGAAGGTCAACAAAAAGACCAATGGAAAAACAACGACGCCTGGAGAAGTGGTTTGGTAGACCATGTAAACCACAAGGAAGACCACCATCAGCAGAAAGCCGAGCACGGACGCCGCGATGGATAGAGATGCGAGACTGAGCTCGCCGGACTGATTGACGGCCTCGGCAATCGCGACGAAATGAAAAACCATGCCGAGATAGGCGGCATGCAAAGTGAGCCGGTTTAGAGTCTCTTTCGTTCGCGTGAGCGCGACAAGAACGTAGAGGAGCCCCAAGCCATAGAGCGCGAGCGCCACGCGGAGCCAGATATTTGCCATGGGCTACGACCGAAACGAAATCGAATATCTGCGGCCATTATAGCGGCTCTGGCTGGCTGGGCCCCCAAACTCAGGTCTGCTTGCAGCGCGCCACGACAAGGGTGATGTCGTCGTGCTGCTCCTGGGGGCCGAAGCGGCGAATCTCTTCGACCACATGGCCTAGCAGCGCATGCGACGAAAGATGGCGATACCCGCACAGCGTCTCAACCAGACGGTCTTGACCGAATTCCTCTCCCGCTTCATTGAAGGCTTCGGTTACGCCATCGGTGTAGAGGGCAAGCGTGTCTCCTGGAAAGAGATTCCGCTCGGCCGCGACGCAATTGAAGTCCTTAAACAATCCGACCGCGGTGCAAGTGGAGTCGAGAGACTCGACGCCGCCGTCGGGACGCAGCAAAAGCGCCGCAAGGTGGCCGCAATTTGCGTATCTCAATCGTGCGGCTTTGTCGTCGTATTCCGCGAAGAAAACAGTGGCGTAAGCTTCGTCCGCGGTATTGCGGTGGAAGAGCTTTTTTATGGTCTGCCGGAAACGTTCTGGTTGAGCCAGGACCATGGGCAGATAAGGGCGGTTCCAATAAGTGGAGACCTGGTTATGCAGGTGGGCCTGTAAGTTCGCCATGAGGAGAGCCGCGGCTGTTCCCTTCCCAGCCACGTCTGCCACCACCAAGCCCAGGCGATCGCGGCCGAGGTCGAGAAAGTCGTAGTAGTCTCCGCCGACGTGACGGGCTTGAATGCAGGTTCCCGCGTATTCGAGAGTGTTCGTCATCGGGTAAATTTGTGGAAACAATCGCGACTGCACTTGCCGCGCCAGCTCCAACTCTTGAGCGGCCCGGAGCTCGGCTTCCCGGTGCCTTGCGTGCGCCAGGCGTTCTGCTTCTATTTCCGAAGTGACTTCCTGCAGGCTCAGCAGAGTGAACGAGTTTCCGTCTATGTCCTCGAACGTAGCTGAGACCGCGCCCCAAGGGTCCGATTGCGGTGCGCGATGAAAACGAACACCGCACTCGCGCCACTCTTTGAATTTTGCGTGGACATCGTCAGTCAGGAAGACGATCTCAGTTGGCTGGCCGATCATGTTGTGCTCTGTTGAGTTCGGTTGTGGAACGGCAAGCCTGAGAAACGCAGTCCCATCGGGAGGCGAGACGACCAACCAGCGCTCGCCTGAATCGCGCAGGGTATCGAACACCAACCTGGAACCCAAGCTGGTCCAGAAAGAACCGCAGGCTGCGCTCCTGGTTACCCACAAAGACGGTCACGGCGCCGAGGTGAAGATAAGGATCCTGGCGGTCCAGGGAAAAACTGCACTTGTGCGCCAAATGCCCGCGATGGGGATGTGCTTGATGTGCGTCTGACGAGCTTGCCATACCTGAGAAATTATAGGGCTGTGCGTGACCAGCCCGCGCGATTAGCGTTTTTTCTTGGACTTCTTTGGCGCAGGTTTCTTGGCCGCAGGTTTTGGTGCAGCTTTCACAGGTGTGGCAGGCTTTGCACCCGCAGCTGCCTTGGCAGTAGGCTTGGCCACCGGTTTGGACTGCGCAGCCGGCACAGCTGTGGTAGCAGGCACAACGGCTGCCGCAGCTTTGCCTTTCTTTTTTCCAGCAACCGGAGCAGCAGGCGCAGGGGTTTGTGCCGCGACAGCAGCGGCTTTTGCTCCCCTGCCTCGTCTCGGCGGCGGCGGGGGCGGTGGCGGTGGAGGAGCCAGCGGCTTCAGGAACTTGAGAATTTCATTTCGGGAACGAAGCTTACCGTCGAGCAGGAGCATGAAAACTTCGTCGGCGATCTTCGGATATTCCGGCAGCTGCGACGTGATCAGCAACTCGGTCATCTCGGGCAATGGGATCTTCTGCTGCACCTGACGCCACTTGGTGAAGAAGTTTTTGATCTTCTGCTGGACGGCTTGCTGGCGCGCGGTCACGGCGAGATAGAGCACCATCTCCTGACGCGCGCTTGAAAGCAGTTTCCAGGTCCGTGATGGAGTTGCAGCTTCCTTTCCGGTCAGGCGCTTGGCTAATTCCTTTGCGTTGTCATCGAGATCGCGCCACGCCTCGGCGAAATCACGGCGCGGAATAGCTTTGCGCACATCGGAAGTCTCTTTCTCGTTCAGCCTTGCGGTCAGGAATTCGATCACAGCAGGCGCCGGATCAGGCGCGTAGCCGAAATCGATCATCTGCTGGCGGGTCTTCATTAATTGCGAGAGGCCTTCGGTGTCAACCTTCGCCACTGTCCAATGCGAACTCAGGATCTTGAGCCAACCTTCGCGTTCGAGAGCGCGGACAACGTTCAGGGGATCGTCTTCGTATGCGAGTTGCTCGAGCTCGTATCCGATCGCGCGACTGCTGATGTACTCGATGTAATTGTTCTCTTTAGCGGATTCGTAGCGGGCCTGAGTGCGTTCTTCAAGCGGCCAGTGGAACCGAGCAGAAAGGCGAGTGGCACGGATCAGGCGCGACGGATCTTCGACGAAAGCGTAGTTGTGCAGAATGCGGAGAAGCTTCGCTTCGATATCGGCAGCGCCGTTGAAGGGATCCATCAGCAGGCCGCGCGAGCCGGGATTCAGTGATAGCGCCATCGCGTTCACGGTGAAGTCGCGGCGACGAAGGTCTTCAATGATGGTGGCGGGGGTTACGATCGGCGGCTTGCCAGTCTTCTCGTAGCGCTCGGTGCGCGCGCTGCTAACTTCGGCGCGAACGCCGCCGGGCAGAGTCACGTACACCGTATGCGTGTCGTCTTCAACCCCGCCAATAACGCCGCCTGCGCGCTCAAATTCCCGCTGCAGCTTGATCGGGTTGCCCTGAACGGTGAAATCGAGATCGCGAATGGGAAAACCGCTGATGAGGTCGCGTACAGCGCCGCCGGTCAGGTAGACGTTCATGCCGGCTGCGCGCGCGATGTCCTGTACCAGTGTGATGCCCTTTTGCTGATTGGGCGTGAGCCGCAGCTCCAATGTGTAAATGTAATCAGCCATTCCGGTTGTGAATTGCGGTCACGAACTGCTGTGTTGCGGAGACCCGGCTCGTCCAAAACATTTCCACAGCCTGTGGAAATGTTGCGAGTTCAGCCTGTAAGTGCTTAGCCGTGAAAAGGTTAGTTTCATCTCGCAGGGACGGCGAACTACAGAAAATATCACAACGTTATAGTTTTGGCTACTGCGAAGGGAGATACGTGGGAGAGTGGAGCAGGAAAATGCGAGAATCAGGAATCGGGTGATCTGGTGATCGGGTCATCGGATGATCTTTTTCTTAGATGGCCAGATGACCCGATCACCCGATGACCCGATACGCTTCATGCCTTCCACCCACAAAAAAGTCATTGTCCGCAAGATTGATCGCGACACCGTGAACGGCTATGTCTCTCCGGCGCACTTTGTCCACAACGGAAAGTTCGAGTTGCTGAACACGACCGGCAATGTGGTGGCCATCGAAGTCGCAGACATCAAAGTGGTATTTTTTGTGCGGGAGTTCGGCGACTCCGATTCCCTTTCGCGCAAGACTTTCACTACGCGACCGCGGGCGGAGGGGCTTTGGGTGAAGATCAAGTTCAAAGACGGCGATATCATGGAAGGACTGATGCCCAACGACCTCAACCTCAATCTGGCTGAAGGTTATCTGATCAATCCTCCCGATCTCCGGTCGAATGTGCAGCGGATGTTTGTGCCACGCACGGCGTTGGAGTCGCTGACAGTGCTTGCCGTAATCGGCGCGAGCAAGCGTCAGCGGAGAGGCGCGGAGGATGTAAGGCAGGTGCCGATGTTTGGGGAGTGAGCTCAAGAACCTTTACAGTAGCCGAGGATCGAACCTGGGATACACACAATGATGTATACGATGACCAGCGGCGCTGCCATGATAAGCAATGCTCGCGTCGTACCACTCGTTTGAGAGCGCGCCCACGTGGTTTTGTGTACCTTTGAAGTGTGCTTGACCACAGTTACCGGAAACTGCACTGGAATTTCCTGGCGCGTCGAGACGCCGTTATTGGTGATGAGTTGGAAGGTGAGTTTGCCCGATAGCATCTGTGGGCCCAGGGCGGCATTGTCGTCCGCTTGTATCTTGAACTCTACCTCCCCGTCCGGAAAAACAACCGGAAGTGGCTCTCGGTGGAACTCAAATGAATGTTTGCTGCTCTTAGGATCAGTGAAGTCCTTCGTTCTAATGCCGGTCCTCTCTTGGAACTCCAGACTGAGCGGAATGATGCCTTCAACTGGAGAGCGTGGAGAAGTGACAAACGTATCAGGAGCAAGCGCAAGAACAACTTTTCCGTTCTCCGTGGTGCCCTGCCGCAGTCCGGAGTAAGAAATGAACTGGCGCAAGTCCGACTCCCCCTGAGTGCGTAAGCTGGGTGCTTCGCTCTGGTCGCGCGAAATTCCGGCGGTGTCAGTTGAGTCGCCAGCAACCAGAATCGACCAGCCACCGTTGCTCACCTCTGTCTCATGTTCTACAACGGTTACCTGAAAGGTAATGCCGACGGACTGTCGTGCGGAAACACCTGCGTCGGTTACAACCTGAAACGCAAACCTACCAGTCAACGTGTGAACGCCTAAGGCCGCAACACTAGTCGCTTGGACCTTGAATTCGACGACGGCGCCCTTGCCGTCAACCACGGCAATGGGCTGGGGATGGAATGCAAAGAATTCCGGGTGCGCCTTGGGATAGCCAAAATCCTTTACCTCGATTCCGCTAGTTTCCTGGAATCCCAGATCGAGTGGAACAATGTTCGGAACCGGAGAACGAGGAGATGTCACGTATTCCCGGGTGACCAGGCGAACCACGGCCTTCTCCGTGCTGCCCTGTCTCAGCCGGACATAACGGTAGTAGTGGGCATTCGGCGTTGAATCCGTCCAAATGGACTTGGACCGGTCAGACATGTCAGCTCCCTTGGGACCGAATTGGGCCAAGACGAGTGATGGTACGAGAACGAAAGCACAAACATTTCTCCACAAGTTGCCTCCCCGCGCCTCTTTGTTTCAAGAGGCGCAAGGCTGGAGCAATGCACTGGCGATTAATTAAAGGTCAACTGCCAAGTTCGCCTGGATCAACGACATATCAGGAGAGATCGTTGCAGCGGAGCTTGGCTACAGCTTCTCGTAGAACTCGCAGGCGGAGCAGGAGATGAAAATTCCGCCGGGGACGCCGCGCTCGCGGTCCTTTACGCGCTTCACGATGCGGGTGGGTTTGCCGCACTTGGGGCAGTCGGTGCTTTTGGTGGTGTCCATGACCTTCTTACGGTCAGCAGTTTTGGCGATCTTGGCCATTATTTCTCCAAAATTTGGGGTGTGAACTTATTTTAGCATTCAACATTCAGCACTCAGCAAATGTGGGGACAGCCGCCCTCGGCTGTCCACCCGAGCGAAGCTCGGGTCTTTGCAGGTCGCTTTGAATTCCGACAAGGACTCGTTGGCGAGCAAGCTCGCCAGGACAGCCGAGGGTGGCTGTCCCCACATTTTGCAGGGGCGGTTTAGCGAGACGGGCTCCTGACCACTTCTCCGCCTTTCATCACGAATACGACTCTCTCCATTGCCGTGATATCGGCCAACGGGTCACCCTCAACCGCCACGATGTCGGCGAACTTGCCCGGTTCGATGGCCCCGATTTCATTCGAGCGGCCCAGCAGTTCGGCGCCGTTCACAGTGGCGGCACGCAATGCGTCCAGCGGGCTCATCCCACCACGAACTAACGCAGCGAATTCTGTGGACTCGAAATCTTGGTCGTCATCAACTCCATAGGCGATCTTGAGGTGGTGCGCGAGTGCGAGGCGAAACGCCGGCCCTTGCGCGGAGAGGATAGCTTTGATCTTTGCCACCGTAACCGGCTCGGCGCCTTGCGAAGTACCGAGCTCCAGCCCGCGCTGAAAAGTCTCGAGCGTGGGCACGAGCCAGGTTCCGTGCTGCTGCATCAGGCGCGCGCCTTCTTCGTCGAGCATGGTGCCGTGTTCGATTGAATCAACACCGGCGCGAACTGCAGCCTTGATTCCCTCCGTCCCTTCGGCATGGGCCATGACCTTCTTCCCCGCCCGGTGCGCGACCTCAACGGCTTTCGCCATCTGCTCTTCGCTGAGTTCCTGCACTCGATAATCACTGATGGGATCGCTGACCCCGCCCGTCGCCATCAGTTTGATCCAGTCGGCTCCGTACTTGATGTCGCGGCGAACGACGCGCGCAACGCCGTCCACCGAGTCTGCAAGCCAAGGCCTAGAGGCGAGTCCGGCATCGGGCGCAAGCGGGTCGTCATCTCCGTGGCCTCCGGTCACCGAAACGCATGAGCCAGCAGCGACTATTCTCGGACCGCGAACGAGGCCCCTTTCAACGCTGTCGCGGAGCGCGAACTGTCCGTAAGTGGGATCACCTTCGCAGGCATCGCGGACGGCGGTGAAACCGTGGTCGAGAATTGTCTGCAGGTTGTGGAAACCCCAGATTGCCTTCTGCGGCGATGACATGCGCAAATCTGAGGTAGGAGATTGGTCCTTGGGATTCCCGAGCAGGTGATTGTGGACGTCGATGAGGCCGGGAACGACCGTGTATTTTGTGAGATCAATGAGCTTCGCGCCGCTGGGAGTTGAGTCGGCGATGCGTTCGATCCGGTCTTTAGAAACGATGATGAAGGCGTTCTGCGAAACCTTACCGGTACGGACATCAATGAGACGGCCCGCGTGGATGGCTACGGTCTGGGATGGCTGCTGGGCTGAGAGCAGTGTTGCGAAAGCGAGCGTCGAAACAATTACTGACCAGAAGCGCAAAGGTTGCAATGTCATATTGGAAATCTCCCCTTGAGAAACCAATTAGCATAATCGAATTTTTGGGTTTGACGGAACTGTGCCAGTTGCGTAGGGTTAGAGATTGCATGATGAATCGGCACCATCATCACCACCATCACGCGCACGGCGCGACGGCGGGGGTGTGGGGCTGAGATAACAGCACACGAGGATTGGAAGCCCGCTGAGCGCAGAGTTCAGCGGGCTTTTTGTTTTTGGAGGCCTTTCACCACAGGGGCACAGGGACACAGGGAAAGCCTAAGAACATGATCGGATCGGTCGAGGTACGAACTGTGTGGTGAACCTTCTTGGTCTCTCTATGTCCCTGTGTCTCTGTGGTGATAGGGGTTGAGGTGAGAAATGCGGATTGATTTCGACAAAATGCAGGGCCTGGTTCCCGCCATTGTGCAGGACGCGGCGAACGGGGAAATTCTGATGCTTGGCTTTATGAACCACGAGGCGTGGGACAGGACCCAACAGCTCGGGTATGTGACGTTCTACAGCCGGACGCGCAATGAGTTGTGGACGAAGGGCGAAACTTCGGGCAATCGGCTGAAGGTCATCTTGGCGGCAACAGACTGCGACCGGGACTCGTTGTTGATCAAAGTTGAGGTTGAGGGTGCGGGCGTGGTTTGCCATGAGGGGACAAGGTCGTGCTTCACGAAGACGATTTGTGGGACGGTAAGTCCCCACTTCTCGAACATCGCGAGAGGTGGGGCACCCGCTGCGGATTCGCAGGAGATCGCGCGATGAAAATTCGGCTGGGAATTCCAAAAGGCAGTTTGCAGGAGGCGACACTGCAACTGTTTGCACAAGCGGGGCTGCCGATCCACACGAACTCGCGATCCTATTTTGCTTCCACGGGCGATCCCGAGATCGAGTGCATGCTGATTCGCGCGCAGGAGATGGCGCGATATGTCGAGCATAGCGCGCTCGATGCGGGGTTGACCGGGCTTGATTGGGTGATCGAGAGTGGCCTGGAAGTCGTCACAGTTTCAGATCTGATTTATGCCAAGCAAAGCCGTGGCAAGGTACGCTGGGTACTGGCGGTGCCGGAGAGTTCTGCGTACGAGAAGGCGGAAGACTTGGCGGGAAAGATCATCGCCACCGAGCTCGTGAACGTAACCAAGAATTATTTCGCCAGCCGCGGAGTGCAAGTGCGAGTTGAGTTTTCGTGGGGAGCGACAGAAGTGAAGCCGCCGATGCTGGCGGATGCGATCGTCGAAGTAACAGAAACCGGCAGCTCGCTTCGCGCGAACCACCTTCGCATCATGGACACGGTGCTCGAAAGCAACACGCAAATCATCGCCAACAAAAGCTCTTGGGGCGATTGCGAGAAGCGGCGCAAGATTGAAAATCTTGCGCTGATGTTGCGCGGGGCGATGGAAGCGAAAGATCGGGTTGGACTGATGCTTAATGTCCGCAAGGAAGATCTAGATGGCGTACTTGGCGTTTTGCCAGCGCTGAAGCGCCCGACAATTTCAACTTTAAGCGATCCCGAATGGCTAGCGGTGAATACGGTAATTGAGGAGTCGCTGGCCTGGCAGGTGATTCCGCGGCTGAAAGAAGCAAATGCGCAGGGGATCGTGGAGTATCCGCTGAACAAGGTGGTCGTGTAGTGCGGATCCTCAGGGGCAAAGCAGCGGAGGCTTACGTTACAAAGCTCGAACGGCGAGGCTCGCGTTTGGATGAGGTTGAGCCGGCGGTGCGGCGAATCGTTAATGATGTGAGAAAGAACGGAGATCGCGCGCTGCTGAAATATTCGTGCAAGTTCGACGGCCTGAAGATGGGGCAAAGCCTGCGCGTGACCGAACCGGAAATGAAAGCCGCATGGAAGAATGCCCCGCCAGATTTAAAGAAAACATTGAAAGTCGCTGAAAGGCGCATCCGTCAATTTTGCGAATGGCAAAAACCAAAAGCGTGGATGCGTTCGCACGGCGGGATTTCGTTGGGCCAAGTTGTGAGGCCTCTTGATTCGGTCGGCTGCTACGTTCCTGGTGGGAGATTCCCGCTGGTTTCGACATTGCTCATGACTGTAATTCCTGCGCAGGTCGCGGGCGTGAAGACAATTCGCATCGTGTCTCCGCGGCTTCCAAATGAAGTTTTGGCAGCCGGGGGGATGCTGGGCGTGATTGAGTTTTATCGAACCGGCGGAGCGCAGGCGATTGCCGCCCTGGCGTATGGAACGGACAGTATTCCGCGCGTGGACAAGATTGTCGGACCGGGAAACTCGTACATAACCGCCGCGAAGAAGTTGGTCGCATTCGATTGCGCGATTGACATGCTGGCGGGACCGACGGAAGTCGTCATCATTAGTTCGCGTGGGAACGCGGTTTTCGTTGCGGCCGACCTTGTCGCGCAGGCGGAGCATGATCCGGAGACGCTGTCGGTGTTTATCACGACGTCGGAACACTTGGGAAGAGCAGTGCTGGACAATCTGCGCGGGCGAGGACCCCATTCGGCTTTGCTCAGAGCAGGTCCGCACCCTCACATCAATGAAAATGCCGCAGCTTCACTCGAAAAGCGTGGTGCCGTGCTGGTTGCGAAATCCTCTGAGCAGGCTTTCGATTGGGCGAACCGGATTGCGCCGGAACATATCGCGGTCGAAAGGCGAGACTTGCATCTCGTACAGAACGCCGGTTCGATTTTTATTGGGGACTACTCGGCGCAGGCGGCGGGCGACTATGCTTCCGGTCCGAATCACGTTTTGCCGACGGCTGGAGCGGCGAGGTTTCGCGGCGGGCTGAGTGTGATGGATTTCGTCAAGGTGATCACGGTGCAAGAACTCTCGCAGCGCGGCCTATCGAAACTGTCTCCCTCGATTGTTCAGCTCGCAGAAACCGAAGGCCTACGTGCGCATGCAGACTCGGTTCGGGTGAGGTGCGCGAATGCTTAAGGCGCGAGAGTCGGTGCGCACGCTGAAGGAGTATCATCCACCGCTCGGCGATCGCGAAGGCCTGCGGCTCGACTTCAACGAGAACACGGCTGGATGTTCACCGAAGGTGATGGAATGTCTTCGGAACCTCGGCCCCGAGATACTCGCGACGTATCCGGTCCGCGAAAGGGCCGAGGCGGTAGTCGCGCCGCACTTCGGAGTCTCGCGAGATGAGTTACTCCTGACGAATGGCACCGACGAGGCGATCCACTTGGTCTGCGAGACATATCTCGATCCGGGAGACGAGGCGATCGTGGTCATACCCACGTTTGCCATGTTTGAAATTTATGCGGCAGCCACGGGCGCGAAGGTGATTTCGATTCCGGCGGGCGCGGATTTCGAATTTCCCACCGAAGCAGTTCTCGCGGCTATCAATTCGCGCACCAGATTCGTAGCCGTCGCAAACCCTAATAACCCGACGGGAACATTCGCACCGGTCTCTGACCTGAAAAAGATCGCTCGCTCTGCGCCCGATGCCGCGGTGTTGGTGGATGAAGCTTATTTTGAGTTCAGCGGAGAGACGATTGCGCCAGCCTGGCTAGAGTTGCCGAATGTGTTTGTCTCGCGAACATTTTCAAAGGCGTATGGAATGGCGGGACTGCGTATCGGTGTCTTGATGGGCAATGCGGAGCAGATGTGCATGGTACGGCGCGCCAGCTCGCCCTACAACTTGAATTCGGTTGCGCTGGTCTGTCTGCCTTCGGCGCTTGCGGACCAGGAGTCCGTGGCGCGATACGTTCGAGAAGCCATCGAAGGCCGTGGGCAGTTGCAGGCAGAGCTCAAAACCTTCACCACACAGGACACAGAGGTACACAGAGGAACGGCCACAGAGATGCGCTATTGGCCGAGCCGGGCGAATTTTGTGCTGATCTATCTTGGAGCGGGTTGCAAGCCGTTTATTGCGGCCATGCGCGAGCGTGGAATTCTGGTGCGCGATCGCTCGGCAGATCATGGATGCAAAGGTTGCGTTCGCATCACCGTGGGCGCTCGAGAGCACAATCAGCGGATGCTCGCGGCGCTGCGTGAGGTGTTTGCAGAACTCAGAATTCGTGAGCAGGTGGCGCGATGAGGAAGGCCACAATCGACCGCGTCACCAAAGAAACCAGTATTCGAGTTCGCCTGACGATTGAAGGTAAGGGCCGTCACACAATTTCGACTGGAATCCGGTTTTTCGATCACATGTTGGAGTTGTTTGCGAATCACGGAGCCTTCGATCTGGAACTCACGGCGAACGGCGACCTGGATGTTGACCAGCACCACACGGTTGAAGATGTGGGCGTCGCGCTCGGGCAGGCATTTGCGCAGGCACTTGGGCACAAGAAAGGAATCTTGCGCGCCGGGTACTTTGTGATGCCGATGGATGAAACGCTTGGCGTCGTCGCGGTAGATTTTTCTGGACGCGCGGCGGCTATCGTGGAGAGCAAGGTGCGCGTGCGTCTGGTTGGAGACTTGCAATCGGAGTTAGTGGCAGATTTCTTCGACGGATTCGCGCGCGGCGCACAGGCCAATGTGCATGCGCGAATCTTGTACGGACGATCCAATCATCACAAGATTGAAGCCTTGTTTAAAGCGTTTGCGCGGGCGGCCCGAGCTGCGTGCTGGCGCGATAAACAAATGGCTCGGCTGCTTCCGAGCACCAAGGGGTTATTGTGATCGCCATCGTTGATTACAAGGCGGGAAATCTGACGTCGGTCAAAAAGGCGTTCGATCATCTCGGCGCGCAGACCGCCGTGACGGACGATCCGCAGATCGTTTCCCAGGCGGAAAAGATTGTATTGCCGGGCGTGGGGCATTTCGCCGCGACCAAGGCGCTGGATGCGTCTGGACTGCGGGAAACTATCATTGAACGAATCGAGCAAGGAATTCCGTTCCTGGGAATTTGCGTTGGAATGCAATGGATGCTCGCGTCGAGCGAAGAAGCGCCGAATGTAAATGGACTGGGGCTCTGGCCGGGCGAGTGCAGCCGCTTCCCTTCCGGCGTGAAGTCGCCACATGTTGGATGGAACAGCTTGAAGATCCAGAACGGCTCGCGATTGTTGACCGGCGTTGCTGACGGAGCGTTCGTCTATTTTACGCACTCGTATCGGGT
>Ga0075425_100003466_pt1 | contig 16050 bp, 28 predicted proteins | sample SoiMethybrSBSTD4_FD_75300 | JGI IMG/M metagenome (GOLD analysis project Ga0075425, IMG submission 75300) | Bulk soil microbial communities from a Populus tree surrounding site in Tennessee, USA - Soil MetaG P. TD hybrid SBSTD4 | ecosystem: Environmental > Terrestrial > Soil > Tree plantation... | reverse complement strand
CACGTTCGTGCCCCACTTGTCTCCGTGTGTCGCCCTTGATTGCTGAGGTGCAATCCGAAGACGACGCGCCCGCTCGGCTTTGGGAGTGCGAGCACTGCGGGTGCTTCGACGACGACGGGAAGAACGTTGGAAAGCGTCGCACGTGCAAGAAGTGCGGACACAAGGAAGGCCCGGCGAACGATGCCACGTGTCACTGCAAAGTGAGCGTGCCTTTCCCTTGCTGCTACAGCGCGAAGCGTACGGCCGACGAGCGTGCCGCGTTCCCTGCCGATCGCTCGTTTTGGGGGCTCTGCGAGTACGACGACCCGCAACCCGGACTAGACTGGAACCCTCAGATTCCCGTGCGTTTCGAGCATCGGTAGCTGTCCGGCTAGACGGTCGTTGCGTTTTGCCGTAGCGTTTTCGGGAAACCTTCCCCCGGAGACCCCATGGCAGAACACACGATAGCCCACTACCGGAGCCAACTCGCCTCGTGGAAGAACCGCGCCCACGAGTGGATGATGCACGGCGAGTCGATCGCCGAACGCGGTCTCAACGCAGGCGTTGGCCTCGCGGCCGGCGCTGCACTCGGCGCGGCGCGCGCGAAGTGGGGCAAGGGCTCCGTCAAAGCGTTGCACGTGCCCGGCACTGAGATCGACGCACCGAGCGCGCTCGCGTTGCTCGGTCTCGCGGTCGGAATCACCGGCTTCGCCGGGAAGTACTCCGACCAAGTGTCGTCGATCGGTTCGCACATTGGTGCGTGCGTGCTCGACCGCATGGTCGAGCAAAAGATGAAGTGACAACCCCGCGTGTCAGTCGTTGGCGCGACTGACACGCATGGCGTTTTTGCAACAAAGGAGACCGTAACGTGAGAGACATCATCGGAGCAGGCGGAGAGATCATCGGAGACGACATGGCCGACATGATTGGAGCAGACGAGGAAGTGCTGCACGACTTGGTCGGCGACGAAATCGTCGGCGACGAAATCGTCGGGCAACCCGTCATCGGCGCCCGGCGTGCACCGCGCGGACGCAAACAGGTGTTGCACCCGGACTCGTTCATGTGGCGCCGTGAATTCATCGGCCTCACGGCGACGGCCGCGACGGGCGCGGGCGGTCAGTCCACCGTCACCGTCCAGCCGCAACGCAAGTTCAAGACGAAGCGCGTGGTAGTGGTTTCGACCATCGCCGCTTTCTTCGCGTTCGTCGACCTCAAAGTCGGACAGAACTCGCAAGCGGCCGCAGTCGGCAACACGCCTTGTCAGGCGTTCGTCGAAAACGCGGTGTCCTGCTACGTCGACTTCGACACGGCGGACATTGGCAACCTGATCACGATGATCGTGGTCAACAACGACGCCGTCGCGCACACGTTCTCGGCGGCTCTCTTCGGTATCGCGCTTCGGCCGCAGTACGGCTGAGCGCACGAGTAGGCGGGCTCCGTTTCGCTTCCGTAGCGTTGGGGAGCCCCGCCGAGGTTCCCCGATGATAGAGCTCCGCCTCGGTTCACCGCTCTTGCAAGATGAGCGCGTTTTCGCACACACCGTGCGGAACGCGCTCAACGCCATCGTGATTCTCAACGTGGCGACCTTGCGCGCGACCCCGCGGTTTCCCCTGATCTATCAATCGGGCGTCGTTTTCGAAAACGAGCCCGAAGGGGAAGAGTCGTTCGTCGATTGCGTGTGTTGCCTCCGTCAGGGGTGGGGCGACTGCGCGCATCTCTCGGCCTGGCGAGTGGCCGAGCTCATCGTGCGTTTCAAAACGCGCGCTTCGCTGTGCATCAAGTGGAAACGCTACCCGGAGCACGGGCTTCGCTTGTTTCACGTCATGGTCCGTCTGCCCGACCGCCGAATTGAGGACATCTCGCGAAACCTCGGCATGGGGCAGAAGAAAGCCGGCTAACGATGCCCATCATTCTCCCGCTCGGTCTCGGTCTCGTCGTGTGGTGGCTCGCGTCATCGTCGAGCGCGAAGTCGAGCGGCAAAACGCCGATTCCGGACAAGCGCAAAGCGACTCCGACCGACTGGCAAAAGGCGATCGCCGACGCAATCGCGAAGGGCGACTGTGACAACATGCGCCGTGTCGCGGCCGCTCTCGAGTCAGCCGGCATGCATGACGCGGCGGTCGACTTGTACGCACGCGCCGCGAAGTGTGACAACGACAAGAAGAAGCGGCCCCAGGGAGGCGGCCCGGGGCCCATCACGCCGGACAACGCGGCCCGTGCGATCGCGAGTGCACAAGCGCTCGCGGATTACATTCGCGCGAATCGAAAGCCCCGCGGGAAACCCGTCATAAATCCGACGGTGCAGGCGTGGCAAACGCAAGAGGGGTTGAAGCCCGATGGTTTCTACGGGCCGAAGACCGGGACGCGCATCGCGGCTTACCGCGTGGTGCCGCCGAAGCCCTGGTATTGGCCCAAGGAAGAGACGGCGAAAGCTCTCCGAGATTGGAACGCGCTCATGAAGCAGCGTGCTCGGGAGAATCCCGACAACGCGGCCGCGTGGCTCGCCGTCGCGAAGGTGCCGTAACCATGTCGGAAGAGTACGCGCCCCCGCTTGCATCGGTGTCGCCGGAGAGCGTCGCCGAGGACATCTCCGAGTTTTTCATCGGTGCGGCGCGTACGCGTGGCCGTCCGCGTCGCCCGGTGCGCCGTCGCGTCCGTCACCCGGCGCACCCCGTGCACCACGCGCCCGTCCGTCACGCGGCTCACCACGCGCCGGCTCACCACGCGGCGCACCCGGCCTCGGCCCACAGGGCTCCGCCCCGAGGTCGCCCCGTGGCGCGTCCGGTGCTGGTGCCGCTCATGAGGCCCGGCGCACCCGTCGCGACGCAATACACGCCAAGCGGGGCGCCCGGAGGGGGCGGTTACGACGAGAGCCCCGCCGAAGAGTGGCAGGGCGAAGCGGCCGACGACGCATACGACGACGGGGCCGACCCTGACGAGGGGTACGACGCTTTCCGAGACACGGCGATCGGCGCCGCTCGACCTCGGCGCGCTGCGCGGCCGCCCGCGAATCCCTACATCCTTCCCGCGGCGTGGTACCGCCCGCGGCTCGACGTCGTCGCGCTCTTCAAAAAGAAGAAGGGCACTGACCCGACCGACGGCGACCTCGGCCGCATGGCGTACATCGTGAAGTACGCGAAGGGGGGCATCCGAGCCGGTAACGAGTCGACGTTCGAAAACGGCTATCAGATGCTCGCCTACTTTTTGAAGAAGGGGAGCCTACCGCCGCAAAAGCTCGTGAACCCGGGCGGCGCACTTGCCGAGCGCGCGCGCGCAATCGTGCAGCAACACATTCACGCCTACCACGCGGCGCACCACGGGTTCTTCGACGACATCAACCCGGTCAAAGCCATCACGGCCGCCGCGAAGTGGGCGGGGCGCGCGGTCGGTACCGTCGCACACGCGGCCGGCGCCGTCGTGCACGCCGCTTCTGACGTGCTCGGTCACATTCCCGTCGTTGGCGGGCCGCTTCATGACGTGCTCGAAGCGGCGAACCCCTTCGCGATGATCGAAAGCATCTCGAAGGGGGAGCGCATCGATAAAGCGGTGCTCGGAGACCTCAAAAACAAGCTCGCCGTGGTCAAGGAGATTGCGCCCTACGCGGCAACGGTCGCGTCGCTCGTCCCGGGTGTCGGCTCCGGTGTCGCCGCTGCGCTCTCGGCCGCGTCCGCGCTCGCGAGCGGTCGAAACATCACGGACGCGCTCATTGAAGGAGTCAAAAACGCAGTGCCAGGCGGACCCGTCGCGCGAAGCGCGTTCGAGACCGCCGTGAGTCTCTCGAAGGGGAACCGCATCGATAAAGCGTTGCTCGACGCGGCCCGCGCGCAGATTCCCGCCGAGGCCCGTGCCGCGTTCGATACGGGTATGGCGATCGCACACGGGAAGAACCTGCAAAGCGTCGTCGTCGACGGTATCAAGTCGGCCGCGCCGGGCGTGCTCGGCGACCTCGCGAAGCAGGGCGACAAGCTCGTCGGAGCGTCGAAGCTACTCGGTCAGGTGCGAGCCATCGTTCCGGCGCACGAGATTGCGGGATTCAATCTCGGGACGGCCGTCATGCACAAGGCCGGCGTTACGCCGCAAGCGCTCGTCGCGTTCCGCAACAAGCTCTCTCCGCCGGCAAAGCTCGGCTTCGATAAAGCGCTAGTGACGCACACGGCGCGCGGGAAGCTCGCGGCGAAAAAGGTGGTCAGGCTCGCGGTCGCGGGAATCCCCGGGACCGTTGTCATACGTTCGTCAGACCCAAAGAAGAATGGTCGTCAGATGACGGGCCGTTGGCGCCATGCGCGCCCCGGTCAAGGCGTGCAGGGGATTCTCGTACAAGGCAAGGTGCAGCACCTTGGATGGTGGAATCGTGCCGCCTAGTGCCGCAGTGATTGAACAGGCGTTTCTAAACGCGCTCATGAAAGCGGCGGGCCTCGTGGGCGCCCGTCCCGTGTTGCAGAACTACAACACGATAAAGTACGGAAACCAGGTCGCGATTCCCGGCGCGATCGCCGGCACACCGCAAACCATCCCGCTCCTTCGCGCCGACATTCGCGAAGCCAACCCGGGCCGCGTGTACGAGGCCGGCGCATGGGTGCTCACGCTTTCGACCGAGATTGAATTCGCCGGCACTCCGGCGCCGTCGTGCAATCCGCTCATCGCTCGAATCGCGCTCGGCGACGGCGCGGTGCACCAGATCATCGAAGTCGACATCCAAAAAGGCACCGCTTTTCAGATTCCCGCGGGCTCGGTGCAGGTCGACGCATTCATCGAATCTCCGCCGTCCGGTTTCCACGTTCCCGCCACTCAGCAGGTGACGTGCCAGATTCACCGCGGTTTCTCTTCGGCGAAGCCAACGCGCACTTTCTTTGCGGCCGAGCCGGGCGGTGCACTCGCTCTCTCGCTTTTGATTCCCCCCATGTCGAAGCTCTTCAATGCGTTCGGCGTGGGTCCCGTGCTCGCCGCTGCGAACTACACCTTTCGCGCGGGCGGCGGTGCGCTCGCGAGTCTCGAGACGTACATCGGGACCGACCTCTTAGCGGCCGCGAAGCTCGGCACGGGCATCTCCGTTCCGAAAGCCGCGCAATCGGTTTCGATAACGCTACCCGCAGTGGCCGGCGCTCTAGCCCTCTACCAGTTCACGATTGACATATGACCCTTCAACCCGGCGAGTACTCGATTGACCTCCCGTTAAAGCACGACGCTGCTTTCACGGCTTGGCGCGAGAAGAACGCCGCGAACGTGAAGATTACGCGCGTCGAGCCCTCGGCGGACCGCACCATCACGCAATACACGTTCACCGTGAAAAACGCGCCCGTCGAATGGCTCGACGGTGTCGCGGCTCCGAGCAAGGGCGGCCCGAAGAACGTCACACCGACGTCAGACGAGTCGTACCCCGCCGACGAAAGCGGGCTCGACCTCTTGGAGAAGGAAGCCAAAAAGGTGCTCGGCCTGGCGGAGATCGGCGTGGTGCTGTTTCTCGGCTGGCTCGGGTGGAAAGCGTTCAAAGGCGAGCTCGGAGGTAAGAAGTAATGCCCCTCGTGTGGATCGCACTCGGCCTCGGCGGGTGGTGGCTTCTCGCGAAGAAGTCGACACCCATGACCATCAGCGTTCTTCTGCAAACCCCCGCGGCGTTGCCGAAAAACATAGACGTCAAGCCGCAACTGTTCGCGGGTCTCTTCCCGAATTGCGGCGCGAAGGTGGTGACGTCGTTCATGACGGCGCCCCAACCCGGGCGCTACGTGTACACCGTGACGCTCGACCGCCCGTGTCCGCTCCCCCAGCAGGGCACCACGGTCGCGCTCGCGTACGGTCGCCAGCGTGTTCCCGCAACGGTCATGACCTCGCAGGTCGCGCCCGTGCACGTGTGAAAGGAGAAACCCAAGTGAACAAGCACAATCGCAAAACGTCGGGCACCGTGCTCGGAGTACTGCTCGGCGCAATCGGGCTCGCGTGGCTCGCGAATAAGAAGCCCGCGGCCGAGGCGGAGTCGAAGCCGGCGCCCGAGAAGAAGTCGAAGGCAAAGGAGAAGCCCGCCCCGATGAAAGTCGTTCAGGGAGGCAAAGCGGCCGCGTCGTGAACCACAAGACCGCGCAAGCAATCGTCGACTCGCACGGGCTCTCGCCCGCGGAGAGTCTTTTTGTGCGCGCGGTCGCGTGGCATGAAACGAACTACGGTCAGGGTTGGAAAACAGGCGAGGGAGCCGGCTCTCACAACATGGGAGCCATCACGGACCCGAGCCCCGATGAGCTCTCGTTCAAGCACGTCGACTCGCGTTTCGACCCGAAGAAGGGGAAGGTGGTCGAGTACACGACGTGGTTCAAGGGCTACGTCGACGACGACGCTGGCTTTCGCGACCTCGAACACACCGTACTCAAGTCGAACGTCAAGGAAGCTCTCGAGGTGGGCGACGTCTCGGCGGCCGTCGATGCGATGTACGACAATTCGTACTTCAAAGGCATCCACCCGGACCGAGAGAGCAACGTTGCCGACTATCAGAACGCGGTCTCTCGGGCCATGTCGGCCATTACGGGCGCCACGGGGGAAGCGCCCATCGTCCCTTTAGCCGGGGAATCGGGGGCTGGGGAATGCTAGCCCTGGTCGCAATTGCCGGCGGTGCAGCATGGTGGTACTTTGGTCGCCCAAAGGTGAACCATGCTGGCGCCGTTTCCGGAGAGCCCTCGAGAGAGCAAAAGCGTTTGCTCGATGCGGGGTACGGGTTCGGCGAAAAAGCCGGCATGTCGCGAAGCGAGTGGATGAAGCGGCATGACTGAACCGAGTGCCGACGCAAACGGGACGCCCAAGCGGCCCGACCTGATGATCAGGTCCGACGCAATCGCGCTCGCGGGTGTGCACGCAACGACGTTCGCCCGATGGCAACGCGAAGGGCGGGTGGTGCCCATCATCCAAGCCGGGCGCCCGTTTTACGACCCGCGCGAGATTGAAGCGGCGAAAGACAGCGACCGCGAAGACACCAACATAGTGTCCGAGCTTCGGAAGATCATCGCCGACCAGGCCGAGGCAATTCACAAGCTACTCGACTCGGTGACGAAGCCCGCCGAGGTGTTTACGGGGCAGCTAAACACTCTCTTCGCGCGGCTTGCTGAGAAGGACGAGAAGCACGAGGGACGTTGGCTCGAAGTGTTGAAGCTCTCCGAAGAGATGATCTCGGAGCAGCACGCGCGCACCATTGCGATTCGAGAGTGGGAAGCTGGCGAGAAGCGAAAAGACGACTTGCTAGAGCTCGCGAAGAAGATCGGGCCGAGCATCGTCGACACCGCGATACTCGGGAAGTTTCGAAGCTTCCTTTCGAAGCTCGGCCCTGAACGGCTCGGCTTCCTTCTGGACAAGGACACTGACTTTTTGACGCCCGAGCTTCGACGCGACCTCGCCGAGATGCTTGTCGCGTTGCAGAAGACCGAAAACCTGAAAGGGACACCCAATGACGCAAGCGAACGAAAAACCGGAGACGGAAAAGAAGGTGGGCCTGTCGGACCTGCTCGGAGCGGGGCTCCGAGTGGCGACGGGACTCCTAGCGGGGAACACGGCGCCGATCGGGGAAGCGAAAAAGCTCCTCAAGAAAACGGCTGACGACGTCGACGCGGCGGTAAACACCGGAGCGTCCGCGAAGCCTCTCGAGGTTCAGGGGGAAGAAGCAACGCCCGAGACGCCGGAAGAGCCGGCAAAGGAAGTGGTCAATGACGAACGATGACTTTCGACGAATCGCGCTCAAAGTGCAGAGCGCGAAGAAGCCCGTGACGGACGCGACGCTTCGAGCGGTCGTTGGTGACGCGGACTACGACCTGATCATGCGCGCCCGAGAAGACGCGCGCCCGAAGCCGACCGCGGCAACGACTCCGGCACCGACCCCGGTGCCGCCCAACGGAGGCACCGACCAATGACCATCCCCGGCCAGTATCTGATTCAAAACAACTTCAACGGCCTAGTTGGCCAGGCTGTTTACGGGCCTCCGAATCTTGCCGGCGGCACGTACGGCGCGACGTCGAACGTGAACGTTCCCGCCGCGCAGATACAGGAAGTCGCGCAAGCGGGCCCAGTGCCGGCGCTCATGGCTGGCGTACAGGTCGGGACGCCGGTTTTTTCCTGGGTTGCTGGCGCCGGTGCCACTGAGGTCGTGCCGTACGCGCGCGTAAGTGCACCCGGAGTCGTAACGCTCGCAACGGGAAACCTCACGGCCCTTGCGGCAACGTTCGGGCCTGCCGCCGTCGACACTGCGGCGTTTCAAGGGCTCATGCGTCACCAGTTCCCCTTGCAAGGGGCAATCCTCGCGGGTGCCGCTGTGCAAGGCGTCGTCGCGTCTCCCGGTGTGGTCCCGACGAGACAAGCGGGAAACACCACCTCTCCCGGTGTGATCATCGTCAATTCGAGCTCGGTAGTCGTGGCGAATCCGACCGCGGCGTTGCCGGCGGGCTTCATGTTGGGAAGCATGAATCCTGGTGTTTTTGCGGTAAACCTCAACCTCGCCAACCTCACGGCCGCACCAGCAGACCCCGGAGCAACGACGTGGAATTTTCACGTGCTCTGCTTCGATAACACGTTCGCTGCTCCGATTCCGTCGGGGCAAAACGGGCCGATTGCGGTGCAGGTCGTTTCGGGCCTTACCGCTTCGTTCGGTGTGATCGCGGGTGCAACGGTGGTCGAGGCGAGCGTCGCTTTGCCGGGACTAGAGCCAGGCGACGGGATTCTCGTGTGTCCTCGCTCTGCGATGCCCGAAGCCAAGATGGCTCCCTCTCACTCTCGCTGCGCGGTGTCGGGAACGTTGATCTGGGGAATCGCAAACCTCGACCCTGCCGTCGCGACTGCTGCACATGACATCGTGTGTGACGTCGCGATTCTCAAACCGGTGCCCATCTTCTAGGGCGCGTGGCTCGGCTCACTGCACGGCAACGCGCCGCGCTTCCCTCGAAGTGCTTCGCGTTGCCGAAAAAGCGGAAGTACCCGATTCCCGACTGGGAGCACGTTGACTTCGCAAAGGGACGAGCGAAGACGCAACGCAAACGGCGCAAGCTCTCGCGCCGTGAGTATCTCGAGGTGAAGCGTCGGCTAGCACGCGGCCCATGCTGAAAAAGAATTGACCCGCTCAACGGGGGGGCGCTGAGCGGGCCGGGGTTGTCGCGTTTCGAACCTGAAAGAACCGAACCAACGACGATGAAAAACCTGTCATGCTCTAGCGGTACCGTCAAGGACCCCGAAGCGTGCGGCTTGGAACCCGCATGGGACGGGCGGCCTGGGGAGACTCAGACCGCACGCTTGGGGGCCCCTGAGGGCGGCAAACGGGGGGCGCAGTGACGCGACTTCCCGACCACACGGACGCGGAGATACTTGCCGCGATCGCGACCATTGAAGAGCTCGAAGGGGTCCTAAAAACCATCGACCGGCCGGCGATCGCACAGCGCTTGCGCGACTTGCTCGAGACGGTCGAGTCGCTTCCGTTCCTAGAAAACGACCTCCGGATATTCAAGCGACGGCTTCGCGACCGTCTCAAAAACGACCCTGACGCGACACCGAAACCAGTGTCGCTCACCACGCTTCGCGCGCAACGCGAGGAGAAACCGTGAAGCGGGCACAAGAGCTAGACGGCCGCAAGGGTCGAGTGTTCGCAATTCGTCTCACGGACGACGAACGCGCCGAGCTCGAAGCGCTGCACGTGCAGAGCGACGGCCCGCGCGCGTTCGGTCCGTGGCTCGTGTGGCGCGCGCTCGGTACTACCGCGCCGGCGGGTACTACCCGCGCAGCTCGTATTACCCGAGCTCGGCGGTATTACCCGTCCAGGGCAGTGGCCACAGGTATTACCCGCTCGAGCGCGGCGCGGCCGGTATTACCCGCGCCGGCGACGTCGAAGCGCGTGATTCTCGACCTCTGCGCGGGCTCCGGTGCGTGGTCGGAGCCGTATCGCAAAGCCGGTTACAAGGTGGTGCGCGTCACTCTTCCGAAGCACGACGTTCGAACGTTCGTGCCGCCGCGCAATGTGTGGGGTGTGCTCGCGGCTCCGCCTTGTGAGCAATTCTCCCTTGCTCGCAACGGGCACCGCGCTCCGCGCGACGTCGTCTCGGGTCTCGAGGTCGTAAGCGCGTGTCTTCGCATCGTGTATCAGTGCCGTCCCGCGTGGTGGGCTCTCGAGAATCCCGTCGGGCTTCTTTCGACGTGGCTCGGTCCCGCGCGTGACACGTGGGAACCGTGCGACTTCGGAGACCCGTGGACGAAGCGAACGGCGGTCTGGGGTGACTACCAAAAGCCCAAGCGTGGCCCTTACGCGAAGCCCATCGGTGCCGGTCCCTTCTGCACGCTGTGCGACACCGGCAAGCGTCGCACTCCCAATTGCTCCAACCCCGCGCACCGCGCCGTAACCCCCGCGGGCTTCGCGCTCGCGTTTTTCAAGGCGAACCCATGAGTAGCAGCATGCCTCCCGGTTCGACGACGCGAAACGGTGTGCTCATCGTCGCGGCCGTCGCTCTCTTGTCGCAACTGCCGACTACGGTTGCTTCGATTCCAAACCCGACGACGCGCGCTCTCTTCGCGTGTGCCGCGGGGCTCGCGTTGCTCGGAGCGGGCTACCTCATGACCCCGCCGAAGAAGCGCCCCGGTAAGCCGTCGTCGACGACGTCGTCGAACCCCCCGCCGTCGAATTGAGCGAGCATGCACGGGAGCCGACGAGCGTCAACCCGTCAACGCGGGTGCCCCGTCGGAATAATATTCGTCCGCTCACCCTGGAAACCGATGCGGGTGAGGACCCCGGGCCGCCCGTCCCGGCGCGCGCAGCGCGCCCCCGAGAGCCCCCCCGCGGGGGGCGGCCGGCGTAGCCGGCGAGAGGGGGCCGGTTGCCGCTGAGAGCCGGCCCCTGGCCCGTCGAAACGGGCGTTTCCGATGCTCGCTCCCCCGGGGCCGTTCGGAAGCAAGCGGCCCGCCTGGCCCGAAGGCCGGACACGACGGCCCCTCGTCAGTACAAGGATAAGTCAGAACGCGGCTTAGCCGACCATCGGGAGGGGAGCCCCCGAAGGGGGCCGTTGCGTTCTGACCCCGTGGGAAAGGGGCCCGCGGCCCCCCGTCAAGCCGGCGGGGCATCGGAAGCGGGGAAGGTACCGAGTCGCGCCCGCTGGTCCGTAGCCATTCGGCTTCCGAAGCACGTAGCGCAGTGCTTCGACCGAGGCGGCCGGGCGTGGTGGATCTGGAACTGGCGTAAGGACTCGCCAGCTGTCAAAACGCGACGGCCGTACAAGTGCGGGTCGTGGCGTTGCGATAGTTGTTGCCGGCATGAAGCCTCCGTTTGCTTCGCGCGAATTCGCGAAGCGGTGTCGAGACCCGAGCTAACTGCAAAGGGGTGGTGCGTCTTCGTTCTCACGCTCGACCGTGACGGTTTCTTTTCCGGCAAACCTTGGGACACGGCCGACCAGGCTTACAAGGCACTAGGGAAGCTCTGCACGTCGTTCCTTGAAAAGCTCCGGTACCGGCAAAAAAAACTAGGGTGGCGAGTCACTAAGAACGAATGGTGCGGCGTCGTCGAAGCACACCGTTCGGGTTGGCCGCACTTGAACCTGATGGTGTACGCGCCCGAGCTCGCGGCACAATTGGAGAGCGATGCACCGGTCAAGCCGACTGACCACGCGGAGCGGTGTCGTTGCCCCGAGTGTCGCGACGCGGCCCTATTGCGCGGAGACGTGCTCGCGATGGCGACGAGCGCGGGATGGGGAAAGCAGAGCACCGGAGAGCGCGTGCGTTCACTCGAGAGCCTAGCCGGCTACATCGTGAAACTCGCCGGCATGGCCGAGGAGAGCATGGGCCGGTTCACGCACGAGATTGCGAAGATCACCCAACGCCCCTTGACCGCGCCCGAGCGCTTTCGCCGTCTGCGCTCGGGAAAGGGATTCTTACCCCCGCGACGCAAAAACCCGGATGTGACCGGGACACTCATTCGCCGGCAACGTGAATTCGACGGCACGGTGACGGCCGTACCACTGCACAAGGTGCCAGGTGAGACCATCCCGCACGTGGTCGCGTGCTGCTACGCCGAAGAAGACATCGCACACGCGGAGCTAGCCCGAAAAGCCCGCCCGTTCATTCCGGGCCCGTCCCCCCCGCTCCTTCGCACGTTCTTTTTGCCTGGCACTGGGGAGACAAGCGGCGCACAATCGTATGACACCGCGAAGGAGCCAGAACCATGAAGAAACAGACTTGGCAGCAGTGGGCTCGGGCCTGCATTCGGGACCCGAATAGCCCCTCTCGCATCCGGCAGGTGCACTTGTCTGCTCTCACGGGGCAAGACACGCGCGCAGTTACGGCCGTCGTTGATTGTTGGGAGCTTTACGCGCTCAGTGACGAGGTCGGACAACGCGCCGCGCTCGCGGCCGTCGTTCTTCTTCTTCCGGCGATGCAAGAGCCAGCGCGCGAGCTCGCACGCGAACTAATCGCATTCGTGCTCGATTGGGACGACCGAGAGCGTGTTTGGGCGAAGCTCGCGACGGCGAGGGAGTTTCTCTACCAGATCGGTCGCATGCGAGACGCGCGGGCGGTTCTCTCTGGTGTGTTGGCTGGTGACGATACCGGCGAAACCTTGTGCCCTGACGAGGTGACGTCATGAAGATCCGACGTTGTAAGAAGCACGGAGCCATCGCGGGGCCGCTGTGCGTCGACTGTGCCGCCGAGAAGCAGTCGCCGAGCGCGCACGTGGTCGACGTCGCCGAGCCCGAGCCCGAACCCTCGCCGGCTGTCAAAGCGGGCGAACGGTTCCGCGCTGCGCGCGCACACGCGGCCGCCGCTCTCCGCACCATCAATCGCACCCGAAAGGAGTCATGACCCATGTTTCAATTGCCACCCGAACAGATCGCCAAGCTGAACCGTTTCGCATCGGACATCAAAGAAGCGCTCGACCGCTTCGAGGCCCCGCCGGACATCGCGACGCGGTGCGGGCTACTCATCGGTTTCGCGTGGTCGCAACTGCGACGCGAGTACCCGCCTGCCGCATGTCGCGGCATCATCGATGAAACGCTCGACGGCGCCGAGAAGCAGATCGCGGGGCTCGGTCGGTCATGACTCGCCTAGCACTGCTCGCGTTGCTTCTCGCCGGGTGCGGCTCTTCGTACGCGCCCGAGCTCGGTACGACCGAACCCGCGGACGCTGGCGACGTCGTCGACGCGGCGTCGTTCGATGCGGCGCCCGTCGACCCGTGCGCGCACCCGAATTGCGAAAACGGCGGTCGAGTCACTCTCGCCGACGGGACCGAGGTTATTTGCCAGTGCCCGAAGGCCGGCCGATGAAACGCCGTTGCTCCGCGTGCGGGATGCCCTGCAAAAAGACGGTGCGCGCTCTAGTCATCGTATCGAACGAGCCGCCGCGAATGGGGCTCGTGTGTCGGGTGTGCGCCAACTGCGGAACGCTCGTCGTTCCGGGAACGCTTCGCATGCTGCCCCCGAAACCAAAGCGTGTGCCGCGCTCGTTTCTGACGCGCGCGGTGCTCGAAGAAACCCTAGCCAAGAAAGAAAAGTGAGAATGTCGAACCTGATACCCGATGGCCCCGTCCGCGCTCTTTATCGGGCGTATGACGTCGGTATGACACGCAACGGAAACGAGCAACTGGTTTTGCTTTTCGAGGTGGTCGACGAACCGCACAAGGGGCGCGAGCTCATGTGGTACGGGACGTTTACCGAGGCTTCCTACGCCATCACGCATCAAGTGCTCGTTTCGATGGGCTGGAAAGGTGAGGACCTGGCGACGTTCGCCTCGGACGTGAAGCCGGGCAAAACCTTCAACATTCTGGTCGGGCACGAGACGTTCGACGGGAAAGAACGGAATCGAGTGAAGTCGGTTCGGCCTCCCGGGATGCTTGCGCTTCGAGACCAGTTGCGCCCGGAGCAGCGGCGCGCACTCGCCGAGCGCGTGAAAGGGATGATCTCGGCGGGCCTGCACATGAAGCAAGCTGACTCGAAGGGAGGCGTTGAAGATGACATCCCGTTCTAGCCACGACGACGACGCGCCCGTTACTCGGTGCGTTGCTCATCTCGGTGGTCGCATGATTCAAGCTCTCCCGGAAGTGCAGCACCTTCCGGGGGGAGTGGTCGTGCTGCGACTCGTGCGATCTGGCACCGGCGAGATGCTTTTCGCGGTTCACATGCACCCGGACACCGCGGAGCGCGTCGCCGAAGACATCGGAAGCGACCCCGACAACCCGATACCGTTCGAGCCGACACCTTCGGCCGGCGCTCGGGACATGTTTGACGACTATCCCGACCGGGGGGACGCTCTCTTGGAGGTACCTCACCCATGAAACGAAACCGCACCCGGGACGCGCGCGCGATTGTGCGCGTCCCGCAATTCGCAATCAAGCCGGCAACGATGCCCTTCGACGGTGTCGACGTCGGTCCGGGCGAAACGGCCCATTGTCGCGCGCAACCGATGCGCCCATTCCGCCCGACGTGGCTCGTCACCTACAACCCGAGCCCTTTTCTGTACGTCTCCGACGTGTACGTCGGAAACCTCTGCGTGTGGGAGTCAGCCTTTGGAGTGATTCCCGCGATGAATTGGTGCCTCGACTCGCACCTGACGGCGCTTCGTCTTTTTCTCGCGGCGCACGGCGCATCGGACGCCGGGCAACTGTCCACGGAGCAGTTACTCTCCAAAACGTTCCGCGCTGCGAAGGATGCACCCATGTTCGCGCCTTTCATGCTCGGCGCGCCCACGTGCAACGTCGGGAACGTTCTAACGGTGCGACTCGAGAATCGCGGTCCCGTCGTCGCGCGGTTCGAATGTGCAATGTTCGGGGAATCGCAAGTCGACCTGTCGTACGTGAGCGCGGCGGGCCTCGACCTCGATCACCTCGACCAAGTGTACGGCGACGATGACATCGACGACGAGCCGCCGTCGGGCAACGTGACGCCCCCGACCACGCCTAGCCCTGCACCTACACCGGCCGACAAGAAAGACGAGACGCCCGAGAGCGAAGGTGCTTGGGCTTCGCCGCAGTGGGAAGAACCATGACCGCGGTCGAACGCGAAGCCTCTCGACTCGCAAACGAGTGTTTGCGCGACCAGGTCGACGGTATCGAAACGGCGTTTCGAGCAACGACGGGCGCGGTGCTCGTGTTCAACCCGGTCCGTCAGAAGTGGCGGTTACGGGTCGCGAGCTCGCGGCAAACGCTCGACGTGCACGGGGATACCATCCTGGACGCGCTCGGTCAGGCCGCAACGGTTCTTGCTCTCGAGGTCGACGACGTTGACCCGTCGGGCGCGGTGCCTTATCGTGTGACTCATGGTTCACCTCTCGCGACGTCGTCGGCTAGCGGCGCACCATCGTGCGACACACGAGCCCACGACCACATACCGGAAGAAGCGCCATGCAACAACCAAAGCGAAACGGCACCGCAAAACGAAACGGAAGGCGAAGCGTCGACGTCGACGTCGAGCCGGCCGTCGCTCGTCGTAAGCGGTTAAACATCCGGCTCACACGCGAGGAATTCTCATGGGTGCGAGCACAAGCAAAAGAGCACCGCACGACGCTGTCGAAGTACGTCCGCGCTCGTCTCCTCGCGTGACTCGGCTCCGAGCGTCTCTCACGTTACTACGCCAACTGAACTCCCTCGACCCGACCATGAGCGGGTCGAGGGAGCTCGCACGTACGCTCCGAGACAAGCTACGCGACTTAGAGCTCGGTTCGAGCCCTCGGCAATTGAATCTGTTCGGGTGAGTCGATGGGCAAGGCAAAACGATTGCGCAAAGAGAACATGCACCGTCGTCGCGAGCGCGCTCATGCTGCGTTTCGCAAGCGACTCGAAGAATTGACGGCGCGGCATAGCGAGCAGGTCGAGCGCGCGAAGCTTCGGCGCTCGCTTCTCGAGAGTGACCTACCAGAGCCGGCGCGTGACCTGCTCGGGATGCTCGTCGACCCGATTGGAGCCGCTAACGAGCTCGTGGAACGCGAGCTCAGAAAGAAGCACCATTGACCCTCCTAATTCGTTTCCTGTTTTTCGTCGCCGCGCTGTGCGAGCGGTGGGGCAAGTCGCTTTCCGAGGGTCGCAAGCGGCGCAAGGGTTCACGTTCGTGCCCCACTTGTCTCCGTGTGTCGCCCTTGATTGCTGAGGTG
>Ga0075425_100003464_pt1 | contig 16055 bp, 12 predicted proteins | sample SoiMethybrSBSTD4_FD_75300 | JGI IMG/M metagenome (GOLD analysis project Ga0075425, IMG submission 75300) | Bulk soil microbial communities from a Populus tree surrounding site in Tennessee, USA - Soil MetaG P. TD hybrid SBSTD4 | ecosystem: Environmental > Terrestrial > Soil > Tree plantation... | reverse complement strand
TCGACGCGCGCCCCGCGCAATGCCGAAAGAAAATCGGCACGGGTCACGTCTTCCCCAAAGGGAAGCCGCAAGGCCTTCAGGCGCTCGTCCAGAGGCGCAATCGAGTTGTAGCGCACGCCGGAGATGTGTCCGTCGCCGAGATCAACAGAAGTAAGAGACTTGAGCACATCGTTGAGTTGGGCAGTTGTGAAATCAATAGCCAGTTCTTGATTTCCGCGGACATTCGCAGAGTGCTCGAAGTAGCCGACCCCATTCTTGTAGAGCACCACCCGTTTTACCGGCAGGCGGGAAGAGTCCTCTGCAGCCATGGCCGGCGAAGCGGCCGCCTTCAATGTTGAATGTTGGTTTGATTTTTGTGCGAAAGAACACAACGAATAGCTGAACACCACTACGCCAATCCACAGTCCTGTGCGCAAATCACACCTCCCCAAAGCGGAACTGTAGCAGCCGTCCCGCAAGAAAAGAATGGTAAGAAAGGACATTCTTGCGATGTGAGTTGAACCAGGGTTGGTTGTCCCAGCCCGGTGGCAGCGCAAATCTACACTATTGCTTGGCGAGAGTGAGCCTCTGCAGCGCCGTTTTCTGTTGGAAAGCCGACTTTTTTCGAGAAAATCAGGCGCAGGACGCGATGTTTATCGAATAGTAAACGTGACTCTCGTCACATTGCCGAAACAGATATGCGCCTACATACTTGCAAGTACACCCACCCGTCCTTGTTTTTGGTGGAGAACTCCGGATGCTGGATAGCAAACAGATCAAAACGCTGGGGTTGCGATTCGCTCGCGCCTTGCAGACGACTGTCAAGACCGCGGGTGTCTTTACGGTCGAGCACAAGAGCTGCGAACGGCCTATTCAGCAAAGTTTCCTGCTATTAAACAACCTGATCAAGGAAGTGGGGCAGTTCACCTTCGGCTTCATCGATAACCAGGTTATGTTGAATAACCTGCTGACGAATGAACCATCCCTTCGAAGTCTGGAGACCGAATTCCTCAAGCGCGGCATTGCCGCTCTGACGTTTGAACCCGGCCTCACCGTGGCGCGTTACACAAGAGTTATCAGTCTTCTAGCGAGTAATGTCGCCAACTTCGAGGCGGCAGGCGGTCTTCTAGTCTTTCTCGACCAGAATGAGGTTGAAGGAGTCCGCATAGTTCCAGCCGCGAAGAACCAGAAGAAAAATGAGCAGGGCGACACCATTATTGAAACCGACTCGGAGTCCTACATACTTTCAAAGCAGATGCCCGAGGAACAGGCGCCGCGCGAGTTTCTAGATGCGATTGACTCGCTGCTGGAATCGGGCTGCTTCGATCCATCCGCGCGATCAGAGGTCATTTCCAATTTCACGACCAATGGATTTGACGGGGCAGGCTATGGGGTTCCACTAGATGTGCCAAAGCTCGAAGTCGTAAAGGAAGGCGAGACGGTCGGCCCCGCAGGCGCTCACGGCGATGGTAGCGGGAATGGTGGCGGCATTGGCAGCGGCGGTGGTTCGGGCAGTGGCGCCGGAATCACTGGCGACGGTGGCACCGGTGGTGGAGGCGGTGGCGGGCGCGCACTTTCTGCCGCTGCAGGCCATGGAGGTGGAGGGCCTTTTCAATCGGGAGCTGCGGTTTCAAATCAGGGAGGAACACCGGGAACCGGAATGCCCGGCAACTTCCCCCAAGGTCCGCCGGGAGCGGGGTCCGGAGATGCAATTGGCGTGGGAGTAGGGTACGTCAGCCAGCCGGGTGGCGGGAGTGATGGTCTGCCAGGACTTGGCACGGGATTCCTGCGAGGCAAAGTTGGAGACCCAGGTTCAAGTAGCTTCCTTGAACTGGTTGATGCATCGGTCACACGCTCGCTTCTGGAAGAAAAGGGCAATCCGCAGAAATCGTATGCGTCACTGGTGCGCATCCTTCGAAACACTGGGGTTGACAAGGTGCTGGAACGCTTCCCCGAAGAACGCCGCGATGCGTTAAGGACGCTCACGCCCGAACAACTGGCGGCCGAATACATTGAAGACACGGCATTGCAACTCGCGGGAAATAAATTGCAGTCGGCCACCGGAGAGTCGCAAAAGCTCATGGTCGAAGAACATGTGGTCCATGTGCTGGCGCGCAGTTTGCAGGCTACGCACAAGGCCGACCGATTAGCGCAGAAGCTTACGAAGTTCATTCAGGATTTTGCCGTGCCAACGCATATTCAGGAGAAGATTCGAGAAGAACTGCAATGGACTGCGTTCAACACCACCAAGAAATATTCGCGGTTGATGGAAATCAGGAACTACACGAACATTGAGTTCCGCCGTTACCTGGAATTATTGAAAGAGCTGGTCGCACAGCGGGACATGGAACGTGGGACCACCCTAGCCAGCCACTACTTCGACTTTCTCGACGACCCCACCGGAAAAATTGAAAGCACAGAACTCAGCCGGGCGCCGGAGTTGATCCGGTCGATCCCTCTTGCTCAGGTGGGCTTCGCCTCAAAGACCGCAGAGCGGCTGGGAAAGACTTTGCTGCGCGACGATCTTTCCGAGTTCGTGCATTTCCAGGCGGCAAACACCGCTACCGTGCTGGCGCAGGCAATTGCCTCGTTCGAAAATTTTCAGGATGTCATCACCCTCGGCACGGCGCTAGAGACCTCTAACAATCGAGACCTGGAGCGCCACAAGAAATGCTGCGGCACGGGGCTGGCAAGACTGCTGCCGACCGCCGCCATTGAACGCATCATCGAGCTTTATCTTCTGCAACGGGGCGATTCCTCGTGGAGCAGAATAACTGCTACTCTGCTGCGCTTCGCCGCTCCCGGCAGTATTGAAAGCGTCTTCAATCGATTGATCCGGGAAGAGGACGCCAGAAACCGCTTGTCACTGGTGCGTCTGGTCTCTCAACTAGGCAAAGGGAGCGTCGAGGTCGCCTGCCGGTTTCTGGAAGACGAACGCTGGTACGTTGTCCGAAACATGTGCGGAGTGCTGGCCGAAATTAAGGATTCACAGCTGGTCGAACACATCGCGCCCGCACTGCGCCATCCCGATGCGCGGGTTCAGCAGGCGGCGCTCAAAGCTCTGGTTAAGAGCCGCGATCCGCAAGCGGCAACGGTTTTGGCGGCAGCATTGCCTAAATTGGCCCCTGAAATCCTCGATGAGGCGCTCGACGAACTTATGTATTTGAGGCATGAAGGCGCTGTTCCTGATCTCGAATCATTCGTCAGCGGACGCAATGGCAACGTTGCATCCACAAAGAAAGCAGTACATGCGTTGGGCTCAACCGAGGACGATGCCGCTGTGTTCGCGCTGGGACGCTTGTTCCGCATGGAGGAATTGGATGGCGGTGTTCGTCGCGCGGTGCTGGCTGCAGTCGCCAGGCACCCGTCTGATACTGCGCTGAAAATGCTCGAGGATTTCGCGGCGAACTGGGGCCCCCTCAACGAAGAAGCTCGCGTCGAACTCGAAAGGCGCAAAGCACGTTCGGCAAAGTAGAAGGTCCCACTCGGGTCGCCGATCCAATCAGTTCGCCGATCCAATCAGGAAAAGTTTAGTTCGGCGCGGCTGAAGAACGTGCTGCTTCGTCTTCGATCGTTACTCGCTGAAAATCTCTGAGCGATAGCTCGATCCCGCCAAACTCAGGGTGTTCATTTTCTTCGAGGGCGAAAGCTATATCCAGCAGATCGCCGGGAAGGAGCCGCGCCTGCTCCATTCGTTCCGCCATTCGCCATCCGACTGCGTTATGAGTAACCGCACGGCGCCACCCCGAGGCCGCAGATCCATTCTGGCCGGGAGAAAACTTCATGCGCACATGCTTTTCTTTCAGAATCCTGGGCGCTGCGACTAGACGTGCGGCTTTCGAAAAGAAGACGGGCTGGGGGTTTCCCGCTCCAAAGGGCTCAAGCTTCCGCACCGCGTCACAAAAATCAGGGGTGAGCGAATCCAGCGGCAATTCGGCATCAACGTTCACCACCTGCTCGAAGTCAGGCAACGAGAGGCGAGCGCGCGCGTAAGCGTCGAGATGGGCATGCAACGCAGACACCCGGTCGGATGGAAGCGAGAAACCAACCGCATGAGCATGACCGCCGAATCGAGTAAACAGGGACCCACAGCTCTCAAGCGCATTCAGCAGATGAAATGCCGGAATGGAACGGCCGGAGCCATGTGCTTCATCACCGTCTCGGGACACCACCAGCGCAGGGCGGCCATAGCGTTCCACGACGCGCGTTGCCGTGATTCCAATCACGCCGCGATGCCAGCCTTCACCATCAATGACCATGCAAAACGATTCTCGTAAAGCAGCGTCAGCGGCCAGGCGCTGGTCGATTTCCACCAGGATACGGCGCTCCTCTTCCTGGCGGTCGGTGTTCAGTTTGTCCAGACGATTCGCGATCTCACGCGCGACACCAGCATCTTTCGTACTGAACAGATCGATAACATCGCGCGCCACGTCCATACGCCCGGCGGCATTGATTCGAGGCGCAATGCGAAAGGCGACTTCACTCGAGCTAAGCGGCTTGCCTCCAAGGCGCGCAACTTCTAACAAGGCCTTCAGCCCAGGATTCACCGCCGAGCGCAAGGCATTCAGGCCAAGGCTGGCGATGACGCGGTTCTCGCCAATCAACGGCACAGAATCAGCGATAGTGGCGATGGCCGCAATTTTCATGAATGAAAGCAACAATGGCGGTTGATCACGGTGCGCCAGCCGCTTCTCCATCAGAGCCTGCGCGAATTTGAAGGCGATGCCCGCGCCACAAAGCGATTTGCATGGATAGTCGCAGCCGGGCTGGTTAGGATTCAGAATGGCGAATGCAGGCGGCAAGCCATTCGGCCCCGGCAGGTGGTGATCGGTAATGATCAGGTCAACGCCTGCGCGTCGAGCACTCTCGGCCGCTGCAAAAGCGCGAGTGCCGGCGTCTACACTGATTACCAGGCGAATGCCGGCAGCGGCAGCACGTTCGATAACGTCGCCACGCAGGTCATAGCCTTCACGGATTCGGTGCGGCACGTGGAAGTCGGAGGCCCCTCCGCAAAGTTCAATCGCGGTTTTCAGAATCACGACAGCGGCGGTTCCATCCACGTCATAGTCGCCATAAACCAGAATGCCTTCTTTGCGCTCAATCGCAGCGTCGAGACGCTCTACGGCAGCCTTCATTCCAGACAGCAGGTAGGGTGAGTGGAGATGACTGATGGAAGGTGAGAGAAAAGATATTGCGGATTCCGGGCTTTGAATTCCGCGCAGAAGAAGCAGCTTGGCTAAAATCAGCCGCAGCGAAGCATCTGCATGCACAGACGAGAGTCCTTCAGCCATTGCCTGCAGGGGTTCCGATTCTACTTGTCTGAAATTCCAGCGCACGGCTAGGGTTCGTCTTCGGCCCCGGACTCGTCGATGGCGATTCCGCCGAAATCTTCCGCCACATCCACAAGCCGCCGATAGTGGTCGTACCACTCGGTGGAAGCCTCGTAAAGCATCATTACGCCCTGGAACGCGAAGCCAAGCTGAACAAATCCGGTTTTGCCCAGATATGTGCGCAGCCAGCGCGCATCTTCGATGTCCTCGTCGCTGGTAAATTCGGCGGTGCTGAGGCGCTGGATCATTTCCTCCAGTTCCTCGCGCTCGAGCTGCCACGAATCCATGGTGATGAAAGGAGTACCGGCCGCCTTGGAGAGCTCTACAAAGTCTTTCCAGCCCTCGACATCGTCGTCCGGCTTCCACATGACGACCTGGACTTCTTCATGGTCCACGTAGCCAGGAAAGCGGCGAATACCATGACCTTCTATGAACGCGATCATGTCGTCTTTCAAGGTCGCGAGATCGTCCGGCAGCGAGGGCATAGCGATTCACACATTGTATGCCTGACAGCCATCGGTCGTCAGCCTTCAGCCGTCAGGAAGACCGGTGCGGGTACCATGCCGAACGTTGTTGGACCCCTGTCATTCCGAACCGCTTTATATCCCTGCCATTCCGAACCACTTTAGTGGTGAGGAATTTGCTGTTCCTTTCAACTTGGAAGAGCAGATTGATAGCTGGTGGGATATTGCTGGCGGCTGACGGCTGAAAGCTTTTTTCTGCTAAACTAAATTTTCACTTCATCCCTCTAATCGCACATGCTTCTTTCCAAAGAATATGTGGGGTATCTGGCCCGCGAAACCGTGAAACGATTGGCCGCCACGCAATTCATCGAAACCAAATCGTTGCCAGCAGTTACAGAAAAAGTGCATGCCGCCATGCTCGATGAGCTGTCTCTCGAAGACCGCATCAACGACGAGGTACGGGTAATTCTGGAAGCGTATTCGGATGAACTGCGCAACAGCGGCGCCAACTACCAGGAAATGTTTCGCAAGGTGAAGAACGAACTGGTGCGGAAATACAAGGCGGTGCTATGAGGATCAGCCGCGACAAAGCCAATAAAGTCGCGCACGTAGTCACCGATGCGCTCGCCGGCATCGACGAAGTAGATTTCGTCGAAGACCGCAACACCATCCGCCTGGAAGTCAGAAAAATTCTCGAAGACCTGCTCAATCAGGAAGCCCGCATCGACCAAACCGCGCGCCAGAAAATCGAAAGCCAGAAGCGGACCATTCTTGAAGGCAGCCAGGAGTGGGACATCCTCTATCGCAAGTACTACAACGAAGAAGTGAAGAAACTGGGGATTTAGCGGACGTGTAAGTGCCAGGCTTTCCCATCGCTCGTTCCTAGCGCGTTTTTTCCACGCTTACATCCGGCCTCGCAGGTGGATTTCTCGCAGGCTGCGTTGAGTGGGCACGCTTGCCGCAATAGATGGAGCAAGGTCGCGCGGGACTGAAGTATTGAAGCCGCGCGGCGAAACCCTTCGGCCCCGCCGCGCAAACTTCTCTGATATTTACCGCCCCACTAACGCACTACGCCGCTGCCCGCCGCTGTTGTATTTCGTGTACACGCGAGCGGTACTGCTCGGCACGCCTGGTTATCTCCTCGTGCATTACGCTGGGGACCCACTGCGAGCGAGGAACGCCCCGGCGTTCGCGACGACTGCCGACATTCCCGCGCCGCGCGGTTTCTTTGGCTCTGGTTTGTGCGGTTACCTGATGCCAGCCGCTGCCGGCGCTGATATCGAAAGCTCCGATATAGCCGCCGGCGACCAACTTCAAGGGTGCATCGATCGCCTCTTGTTGATCGAATTGAGTTGAGCCTTGGGCGCGAAAATTTTCGAACCACGAGGGAAACACGAAATCAGAAACCAAAACACTCCCAATGTTGTAGCCAAGACTATCGTCTTCGCAGGCGTCACACACTTCATAGGCATAAAGCGTGCCGGCGGTGTCGTTGGTCTGTACCAGCACAGTAAGGTTGATATTCGGATCGCCCAGCATTTCCAGCAACTCGTGGCTGGCGGTCACTGACCACGAACTACCGAACTTGAGGTCGGTCCCGGCAAAAACTTTTCCGATGGGAAGACCGTCGGGCGTAAGGTCGTGATAGCCGAGCGCTCCCGCCTGGTCGGAATCGTCGAGCAGGGTCAGCCACCAGGTACCAGCGGGCGGCACGTGGCCTTCGGGGATGAATTTCAATTCGGCATCTACTCCCCAGGCTGGACGAAAGTCGTTGGTGACCTGGTGTTGCAAAGCCTGCACCACGGGGTGGACATCTTTGTCGCTCAAAACGGTGCTGGCGTTGATGATGGAAATTTGAATGGGTCTGATTTTCGGCATGGGATTCTCCTTAACGGCTAGAATTCGGAGAACGCGCAGGGGAAGGTGCGTGACTCTGTGGAATCAAACTGTATGCCCGTGGGAGCGCGATTGCAAGCTAAGATCATTCCCGTTTTGAAATCATCGCAGGACCAGATCCGGGAGAATTAAGATCATCGCAACTTGATAAATGCAGGCGAATCTTCAGTCCGAAGTCATAAAGCAGCTTGCGATTAGCGCCGGTTTCGATCTTGCCGGCATCGCACCGGTTTCTGATTTTCCTGAACTGGCGCGCTTTCCGCAGTGGATTGCCGACGGCCACGCCGGCGAAATGAAATATTTGGAGTCGCGCGACGAGTCCGGAAAGCTCCGCCGCGCGGCTTCTCTGAATTCAGTTTTCCCGTGGGCGCGCAGCGTGATTGTCTGCGCGGTGAACTACAACACGGCGCATCCGCGTTCAACAGAAATCAACAATCCCGGACGAGGCTGGATTTCGCGTTACGCCTGGAGTCGCGAAGATTACCACGACTCCGTGCTCCGTCGCCTGCGCGAAGTGGAAAGCAAGCTCAAAGAGATTTGCGGTGCGACGGAGATTGAAACCCGCGCCTACGTCGACACCGGACCGATTGTTGAACGAGTGTATGCACGCTATGCCGGCATTGGCTGGCAAGGCAAGAACACCTGCATCATCAATCAGAAGATTGGTTCGTGGATTTTCCTGGGCGTGATCGTTACCTCGCTTGAACTGGCTCCCGATCTGCCCGCACCCGACCGTTGCGGAACTTGCACACGCTGCATTGATGCATGTCCGACGAACGCCTTCGTTGCCCCGTACCAACTCGATTCGAACAAATGCATCGCCTACCTCACGATAGAGAAGCGCGGAGCAATTCCAGAAGAATTTCGCGAGCCAATCGGGCACCACGTTTTCGGTTGCGACATCTGCCAGGACGTATGCCCGTGGAACCGCAAAGCTCCGGCCACAAACAAAGCGGAATTTCAGCCGCGAGAAGGTTTGGTCAATCCCGCGCTGGCCTGGCTGGCGGAAATCTCGGAAGCAGAATTTCGCGAGAAATTTCGCGGCTCACCCATCAAACGCACTAAACGTTCCGGCCTGCGTAGAAACGCGCTGATCGCGATTGGCGATAGCGGAGATCGAAATCTAATGCCGGTTGCCGAACGTGCTTGCGACGATCCCGATCCGGCGATTGCGGAAGCGGCGCGATGGGCGATTGAGCGACTCACACGACGATGGTAATGGCGGCTTTGAAAGGGTGCGGCTTACAGCCGCACCGTACGTCGAGGTAAAGCCTTACGGCACGGCTGAAAGCCGTGCCCTCCCGCCGGTGGAGCAACGCTCGTCACTTTCCACGATACGATCAAATACATTGACTCTCGGTCCGCTCCGGCGTAGGCTGTGGCGCATTCGCGTTAAGCTTTTCCATTCTCACCACTAAAAGAGGAACCATGATCCAGATCGTCCCAATCCACACGTTGTGGCTGCCTATTCTGCTGTCGGCTGTGATCGTGTTCGTGGCCAGTTCCATCCTCCACATGCTGCTTCCGATTCATAAGAACGACTATCGCAAGCTCCCCAGCGAAGAGAAAGTCCTCGACGCGATGCGCGCCGCGGGAGTTACTCCCGGGCGGGAATATCGGTTCCCGTTCTGCTCCATGAAAGAAATGAAAGATCCCGCGACGATCGACAAATTTAAGCGCGGTCCGGTAGGCGTGCTGACGATTGTTCCCAGCCAGGCGCCCGCAATGGGCAAGCGGCTGGCGCAGTGGTTTCTGTACTGCATCGTGGTCAGCATCTTTGCGGCCTACCTCACTGGGCGAACCCGTGTGCATGGCACCGATTATCTCGAAGTCTTTCGGGTTGCTGGATGCAGTGCGTTTCTAGCGTATTCGGTAGCTCTCGCACAAAACGCAATCTGGAAAGGCGAGACCTGGGGCGTGACTTTGAAGCACATTTTTGACGGCCTGATCTATGCATTGCTGACCGCCGGCACGTTCGGCTGGCTCTGGCCACGATGAGTAGTGTAGGTCGGACATTTTTGCCCGACCAGCCTCGGACTCGATAGATCGCTCGTACACTGATGGTCCTGCAAACCTCAGGTCGGACGGGAATGTCCGACCCACACGGGCCTTACCATCCTTTGACTTCCGTGTGACAAGCTGTCTTCCGCGCAAGTTATAATCGAGGGTGCCCGGTTCTAGCGCGCTTTTTGCGGCCAGGCTGGGAACAACCGTCGCCCCATTACAGCTGCGGCAGGTTGAAGTTCTTAGGAGATTCCATGGCCCTGCAAAAGACAGACAAAATCTGGCACAACGGCAAGCTTATTCGCTGGGAAGATGCGACCATTCACGTGATGTCGCATGTCGTGCACTACGGATCGTCCGTGTTCGAAGGCATCCGTTGCTACGTGCCGTCCTCGGGGCCTGCCATTTTTCGCGCCGACGATCATATTCAGCGCCTGCTGGATTCGGCCAAAGTTTACCGGATGGACCTTCCCTTTTCGCGCGAGGAACTGGTCTCGGCCATGGTGGACGTCATCAAAGCCAACAACATCTGGCCCTGTTACATTCGGCCGATTGTATTCCGCGGGTATGGCGACGCCGGCGTATCCCCGAATAACTGCCCGGTGGAGACTTATGTTGTTAACTATCCCTGGGGGAAATATCTCACCCAGGATGATTCCGGCGTTGACGTTTGCGTTTCCTCATGGACCCGCATTGCACCCAACACGCTTCCTGCGCTGGCCAAGTCAGGCGCGAATTACATGAACTCGCAACTGATCCGAATGGAGGCCACCATCAACGGCTACGTGGAAGGAATCGCTCTCGACGCCAACGGATACGTGAGCGAAGGTTCTGGCGAGAACGTGTTTGTGGTGCGGCACGGTGTACTGCAGACTGCGCCGCTGGGGAACTCGGTGCTGCCGGGTATTACCCGTGATTCAGTGCTGAAGCTGGCGCGCGAGTTGGGAATTCCGGTAGTTGAGACAGGTATTCCTCGAGAAATGCTGTACATAGCCGAGGAGGCCTTCTTCACGGGAACGGCGGCCGAGATCACGCCGATCCGCTCGGTCGATCGCATTTCCGTAGGCGACGGCTCCGTTGGTCCTATCACGCGGGCGCTGCAGAAGGAGTTCTTTAGTATTGTCCGCGGCGAGAAACCGGATAGATTCCGCTGGCTGACCCCCGTGGGCGTGGGCAGCAAGCAACCCGTGGGAGTTTAAAACTAGTGGCTAGTGGGTCGTGATCAGTGGCTAGTAGCTAGTCGTCGAGTTCAGCAAAAAACCGTTCCACACCTGGCGCGGGAAGGGCATGGTTTTAGTCGTGCCGCAGAGCCGTAACGGTCGCACGCCTCCACGGAGGTTGAGATGGATGAGCGAATCCGCACCATCACTCACAAAGGCCAGCAGATTCTGCTGGTGGATATGTCCAACTGCACATCTGAACAGGTCGCGCGCATTGCACGATTGGTGCCGGCGAGCACGGTAACCCACCCGCGTGGTTCGGTCCTTCTGCTTGCCGATTTCACTGGAGCGCAAATCGACAAGGAGACGCTCGAAATCCTGAAACAGGCAACGGTTTTTGACCGCCCGCATTTGAAGAAATCGGCGTGGGTGGGAGTCGAAAGCCTGCCCAAGGTCTTCTATGACAACCTCAAGGCGTTCTCGCGGCGCGATCTGCCGGTCTTTCACACTCGCGAAGAAGCGCTGGAGTTTCTGGTCGCGGACGAAGAGGGGCAGTTAGCCAGCGGGCAGTAAGGCGCTACTCAATTTACTCGTCGCATCTCTTCCGCCTTCCGATTCATTTCCTCGGCTTCGGCGTCGCGGCCCACGTCATGGCCATTCAGTTCTCTCCCCCGAAGCAGCACTCCGATCTCAACAAACGCCCAGTGGCCGTTCTACGAAACCGCCCTTCAACTTCTCCATTTCAGCGTCACCGGCCCGCTCATCGGGTGTTTCATCTCTTCCCCGCTGCGTTTGGCTTCCAGGTGCGCGGCCTTCAATCCGAAATACCATTTGGCGGGACGGTCGGCGTCGTCGATCAGCATCAGGTGCGGATTCGTCTTTAATCCTTCACTTTGCAGCTCCATTGTCCGGCGGTCTTGCTCTACGAATTTCGCAAAGACGAATTTCAACAAAGATGGTCCGAAGGGAAGCGCTCGAAAAATATTCCAGCAGGCGACCACATCAATGCGGCAGTGATCGCGGGTAACAGGAGTGACAGTGGTCAGCGAAGAAAACCAATACTTCCCTGCCCGGATGGTTTCGAGCCGGAGGTTGGGCAGGACAAAATCGATTGTGGTCGTGGTTGAATCGGCGTCGGCGAGCAGCCGCAGCAGCTTGTAAGGCGCGCTGTTCGAGCTGGGCTTATGCGCGCTCATGCGGAAGCCGTTCGGGATCGGCTCGAATTGCTTCTGCTTTTCGTGAATGCTGTGCCGGGTGCGCCACCACCACGCCTGATGCACAAATGGTCCGTGCGCCGGGTCCATCAGGCCGATGATGCCGTGATCGACGCTGCACGGCAGATCGGCGCTGAGATATGCGGTCTTATATTTGTCGCTGAACACTGGCACGCGTGGCGCTTCGAACGAGGGCTCCGCACGCGCGGTGAACCCTGCTCCAGCCGGCCCTGGATCAGGAATGAAGACCCAAATGAAGCTGTCGTGCTCTTCACAAGCGTAATTTCCTGCGTAGATGCGATCGATCTTCAACTTTTGATCGGCGGTGAGCGACGGAATCAACTGGCATTGTCCGCTGTGCGCGTCAAACTTCCATCCGTGATAGCTGCACTCTATCTGCTGTCCATCAAACTGACCGTGGGAAAGAGGCATTCCACGATGAGGGCAGGCGTCTCGCAGGGCAAAGGCATTGCCTTGGGCATCGCGCCCAATCACCAGTGGAATTTCGAGCAGCATGGGTTTGTGCAATTGGCCGCGTTTTACTTTTTCGCCCGGCAAGGCGCGATACCAGAAGCCGGTCAGCATCAGCGAATCCGGCGCTTCGCGCTGAGGAAGTTCAGCAGTGGACATGGATTGGAGTCAGCGTATCACAAGAGATCGGGTGATCTGGCGATCGGGTCATCGGGCGATCTGAAACTTAAGCAGCCCAAATTACCAGCTTGGGGCGTGTAGCCCGGACGCCCTAGCGCCTCTACGCGAGCATATGACCATTCGGAGGCTTCCACCCGCACACCTCATTGCTCGGCAAGCCGCTGCTAGCTGGCGTCTTCCGCCAAATACGCAATTTGGTTCTTATAGATAAACAGATTGGGCTTGCCGTCGCGGGTAACCCGGATCATGTTGCGGTCGTAGTACTCGACCCAGCCATGGACCATCTCGCCATCGACCAGCTTGACGGATACGGGCCTTTGTTTTTCCGTCAGATATTTCAGGTAAATAGCTTCCTCATTGGTGGAGTCTGGTGGGACGCTCTTGGGCTTGCGCGAACCGGAAGCCGCATCAGAAAAAGGCATTGAAGAATTGTACAACTTGCGGCGGAGTCATGAAAACAGCGCTGTGCACCGAGTCTTCGGCGATCCCCCGCGACTAGAAGGAAATCTTCAGCCCCCACTCAATTGCGCGCGGCGCTCCCTGCGCATTCATCCCCGACTGCAAGGACGCACGGTTATTGCGGGCAAAGGGATTGCTGATGTTGGCTGAGCTACCGCCGACTGTGTTTTGCGGCTGAAACGCCGTCGCCAGCGGCGATAAGCTTCCTGCCCCGAAATTCAGGACGCCATTCTGAGTGTTGCCCGGCAAATCAAAATTCGCGAAGTTGAGAAGATTGAAAAAACTCACGCTGGGCTCAAACGAGATGCGGTCATGATAAGTGTGCTCCCAGCTGACCCTCACATCGAAAGTCTTCAGCCAGCCCAACCCCGCAACGTCGGTGATAGGGGCGGCGAGTGGCTGTTGAACTCCCCCAATCTGCTTAAGTTCCTGGAAAGAAAACACACCGCCATTGATCAGCGTTGCGCCCGCGGGAGTAGTCGGGTTAGGGCCGCCGGGAAACGAAGTGTTGTAGCTCTGGATGAAATTCGCCAGACCCGTCGGCTTGGTGCGCCGCATATAGGAGCCGACGTTGCTCCCGGGAATAATGTCGCCGGTAGTACCGTCGCCGGTCACATCGGTGACAAGCACTTCGGCCCCGCCCGAGTTTTCGGGGAAGGTCAAAGTAACCGGTAATGGACTGGCGATATGGCCAACCAAGCTAAGGCGCAGCGAGTGCTCCAGGTCGAACAGAGCGCCCACCGAAAGCTGATGAGTGCGGTCGAGCGCGGTCGGTCCGGTGAATCGGTCAGGATTATTAAAATCTGTGGCTTGGTTGATGATGTTGGAGTCTCCCACCTGGCTGTCGTAGCGGGAATGCGAGTACGAAGCTTGAAAGGTTGCACGCTGCAGGCCACGAACTGAGAAGTTCCTGACAACCTGCTTCAGGCCAAGGTCAAAGCCGCTGTACACGGAACGTCCCACGGGAAAATTCATCACGTTGACGCCGAGGGTGGGCTGAAGTCCCGGAAAAGCGCAGAAGGGGCACGGCGCTCCTCCGGTGACTTGTGCGGGACCTCCGATGCCGGCCGCGCCATAAGCAGCCAGCGCTCCCGCCGGGCCGAGGCTTGCTACCATGCAGCTGACCTGATTGGTTCCCGGTAAGCAGCCATTTGCCAGTTGTGCCGCATCGCGGTCCGCAACCGCATTGGCTACGTTGAACGTACCCGCCGCTCCGCCGTGATTCACGTCGATGCCGAGCAGCGTACGCGTAGTTACCTCGCGCATGTAACCTAGGGTGAAGATCAGCCCCGGCTTGAGTTCATGTTCCAAGCCTAGATTCATATGGACCGAGCGCGGCGTCTGGTAGTTGGGAGCAAGCAGGCTCAAGCCGTTTGCGTAGGGTCCCGCGAATGCGCCAGGGTTCCCGATAAACGACGGGTTGGCGCCCGAAGCCGCAGCAGAAGTCGCTGCCTGATACGCTTGCTGCAGCGCAACCACCTGGGGTGCGGCGACTCCAATGGCCGCACCGCACCAGGTCGGAGAAACAGTGCCGTCCACGTTGATTACTGCCTGTCCGCTTGTCACTAACTGCGCCGGAACCGCGGCGGCGCCACCGGGCCACTGGATCGAGCCAGGAGACCCGCCGACGCAGGCTGCGGGCGTGACCAGGTACGAACCCTGCTGCAGGCGCAGCGGTCGGTCGAACAGCACATTGTTGAAGAGTTCATTCGCGTAATAGAGTCCAATGCCGGCGCGAATCGTGGTTCTGCCGCTGGAATAAGGGTCCCACGCCACACCCAACTGCGGAGCGAAATTGGCGTTCGGCTGGCGGACCCGATTGCCGAGCCTCGGTCCCCACGCGTTCAACTGGGAGATCGTACCCAGGTCGCTATCAGTCTTACCATCTTCCCGAATCCAGTTCACGCCGTAGGTCACGGTGAGGTTCTGTCGAACTTTCCATGCGTCTCCCAGGTAACCACTCAGGCGATTGTCGCGCCAGCCTCCGCCCGGCAGCCCGAACTCGGAACGTTCGCTGGCGAAGCCCTGACCGTTCCCCAGAAACGACCATTCCACGGGATAGCTCAAAGGATCGGTGACACTGCCACTGATTCCGAGGAGCGGATCAGCAGGAAGCGGCGCTCCGCCCTGGTCGGCAACGGTCGGGGCGATCGAGTACAACGGAGAAAAGATCCCGGCGAGAATGCGGTTATAGCTGATCCCAAAACGTACTGAGTGAGCGCCGTGTACGTGGGTGCCGTCATACCTGAACTGGCGGTTCGACTGGAACGTCTGCTGAGGCGCGAGATGGCTTGGACCCGAGCAGAAAAAAGCTCCCGCCGCACACGAACCTTTCGCGCCGCCTCCAATGTCCACGGTGACATTGGGAATCGGATTAGCAAATCCGGTTAATTCGGATGAAGTATCGACTATGCCGTTTTTGTACCGGAGATACTCAAAGCGCAACGAATGGGTAAAGCCCTCTGACCCAAAATCTACTCCGAGGATGTGCGCTGGAGAGTTGGTCCGGTTCAGGAACGGTTGCAAGCTGGGCCCATTCTCAAATGGACGCTGGTCCCGTGCTTGATCGTAGCTGAAGCGGTAAAACGCGCGCGTAGTCGACGAGAACTGGTAGTCGAGTCGCCCGTCGGCATTGATCTCGCGGAACGGCTCTCGCAAAAGCGTCGCCGATGGAGGCAGGGGAGCAAACGGACCTCCAAGCAGAATGGGATTTAGTGCGTCCTGACGGTTGCGTTCGGCGGAAAGGAAGACAAACAGCCTGTCGGGCACGAGCGCGCCGCCGAGGTCCCCGCCGTATTGCTGGCGCTCCCAATGGTGAGCGCTTCCTCCGGGCAGGCTGGCGGCGAGAACGTCGCCGTTGCGGTAGTTACCGAACAAATCGCCGTGTAATTCGTTGGC
>Ga0075425_100003463_pt1 | contig 16057 bp, 14 predicted proteins | sample SoiMethybrSBSTD4_FD_75300 | JGI IMG/M metagenome (GOLD analysis project Ga0075425, IMG submission 75300) | Bulk soil microbial communities from a Populus tree surrounding site in Tennessee, USA - Soil MetaG P. TD hybrid SBSTD4 | ecosystem: Environmental > Terrestrial > Soil > Tree plantation... | reverse complement strand
CTTGAAGTTCGTGTTCACCACGGCCTTGTGGTAGTGGAAGATGTCGAGCGGCTCGCTCTCCAGGCACTTCAGCATGCCGTCGAGCGCGTGGCCGATGTACTCCTCGAGCGGTCCGGCGGCGTCGTCGAGGGTGACCCACACCATGCCGCCGTACCCGACCGCCGTCCGCACCTCGCGGAGGCCGTAGTCCTTCTTGTTGAGGCGGTCGCCGTAGCCCTGCTTCTCGCGCGTGATGTCGATGCAATCGCCCTTCGTGTTGAACGCCCACGCGTGGAAGATGCAGGTGATGTGCTTGCCGTTGCCCGCCGGGTTGTACACGATCGTGTTCCCGCGGTGGGGGCAGACGTTGTAGAAGGTCCGCACCTTGCCGTCCTCGCCGCGCACGACGAGAAGGTTCTTGCCGGCCGGGTGCGCGAAGGTCCGGTAGTCGTTGGCGTTCGGGATCTCGCTCTCGTGACAGGCGATGACCCAGACCTTGGCGAAGATCTTCTCCTGCTCCTCGGCGAAGACGGCGGGATCGCTATAGATGCGGGGATCGACGTAGTGGGTCGGTGGCAGCGGGGGCGTCTTGTCCCAGTCGGCCGCGGTGCGTGCCATACCACCCTCCTCGCGCGCGAGCGGAACGCTCGAGTTGTCTCAGGATGTCCTAGTATGTCGATCGGTCCAGACAGCGTCAAGGCTCCGGGGCTTCATGGGCGCGCTCATGCGCCCCCGGAGCGCCGCCCGAAGGCCTCCACGAGGTCGTACGCCGCCTGGCTGCCCTCGGCGAACGCCTTCACCGCCTCCTCGTAGAGCGTCTCCAGCGCCTGCTGCTTCAGCTCGGCGTAGCGCGCCGTCGTCAGCACGCGGAAGTCGCGCGGGCGCGGAAGGTCGACGGGCAGCACGCGCTTGACGCTCGTCGGCCGGGCGCTGAGGATCAGCAGGCGATCGCCGAGGAAGATCGCCTCCTCCAGCTCCGAGGTCACGAAGAGGATCGTGGTGCGCGTCTCCTCGAACAGTCGCAGCAGGTACTCCTGCATCAGCTCCCGCGTCATGGCGTCGAGGCCGCGGAACGGCTCGTCCATGAGCATGATCTTCGGCTGGTTGATGAGCGCGCGGGCCAGCTCGCACCGGCGCTGCATCCCGCCCGAGAGCTGCGAGGGGTACTTGTCCTCGAACCCCTTGAGGCCGACCCGCTCGAGCAGGCGACGCGCCTCGTCGCGCGCCTCGCGCGCGGACATCCCCCGGACGATCGGACCGAAGATCACGTTCTCGAGCGAGGTCATCCACGGAAAGAGCGCGGTCTCCTGGAACACGACGAGCCGATCCGGCCCCGGCCCCGTGACCCGCTGGCCGTCGATGACGATCTCGCCGGCCGTCGGCTGCTCGTAGCCGGCCACCAGGCTGATGAGCGTCGTCTTGCCGCAGCCCGACGGCCCGATGACCACGTTGAGCTGGCCCTCCTCCACCACGAACGACGCGTCCTGGACGACGACCGTCCGCGCCCACTCCTCGCCGAACGTCTTGCCGACGCCGCGGCACTCGATCCGACCCTCGCGCGCTGACGCTTCCGGTTTCACAATTGGTCCTCACGCTTGTCAGCGCAGCGGTCGATCAAAATCGGCCAGATGCTAGGCGGCTGCAGTGCGAGCTGAGCCGCGCCCCGCGGCGAGGCGAGCGGTGAAATGACCGACAGATTCCCCGACCGAGCCGTATGGCGCATACGGTGAGGGAGAGGGACGAGTCGGCAACGACGCAGATGGCTGGTTTTCATCGGCCGCCTCAAAACAGTCGTCGCCAGGGCATCAGGTTTCCGCCCAATCGCCAGATGACAGCGCTGCAGATCGCGCCGCCGATCCCCATGCTGACCATGCCGACCACGACCTGCGGGATGTCGCCGCCGGTGTAGGACTCCCAGGTGAGGAAGCCGATGCCGGAGCGGCCGGCGATCATCTCGGCGGCGACGAGCACCATCCACGTGATCCCCATGCCGACGGTGGCGCCGGTGATGATCGACGGCAGCGTGCCCGGGAAGATGATCTTCCAGAAGATGTCGTTGCGGCGGGCGCCCAGCGACAGCGCCGCCCGCTGGAGCGACTTGTCGACGTTGTAGACGCCGTTGATGGTGTTGATGACGATCGTGAAGTACGCGCCCAAAAAGATCACGAAGACGATCGACAGCTCGGCGGTCGGCATGAGGTAGATCGCCGCGGGCAGGAAGGCCAGCGGCGGGATCGGGCGGAAGATCTCGAACACGGGGAACGAGCCGGCCTTGAGCGTCCGGCTCACGCCCCACGCCAGGCCCTGCGGCACGCCGATGATCAGGGCCAGCAGGAAGCCCGAGAAGATGCGAAAGAGGCTGACCGTCCAGCCGTTCCAGTACTTCGCACGCCAGAAGAGGCCGTTGTCCGCGAAGAACCGCGCGACCACGTCCGACAGCGGCGGGATCCGCTTGATGATGGGAAGGCCGAGCGGCTGGGCGAGCTGCCAGATCACCAGCACGGCGACGATGCCGAGGACGCCGCGCAGCGTGTGCACGTTGAGCACGGCCTTGCGCACGCGCCGGCCCAGGGGCTGCCGGCGCGCGACGGCGCGGACGTGCGCGCCGTCGGGGGCGCGCTCGCGACGCCGGAGCCAGATCGTGACGAGGACGACGGCCGGCACGATCCAGATCGCCGCCCACAGGGCGAGCGACTGTGGCCGCGGCGTCTCGCGCACGGCCATGATCGCGATGCCCGCGCACAGCAGCGTCCACAGGATCGACGCCCACTTCGCCCCCGTCGGTCCCATGGGTTACGCGAGCTCCCTTTCACCCGCTTCGAAGGCCTTCAGCGCTTCCTCGTGCACGCCTTCGATCGCCTCCTGCTTGAGCTCCAGGAACCGCTTCGAGCTCAGGATCCGGTAGCTCCGCGGGCGCGGCAGGTCCACCGTGATGAGCTTCTTCACCCGCCCCGGGCGCGTCGTCATGACGACGACGACGTCGCCCAGGAAGATCGCCTCCTCGAGGTCGTGGGTGATGAAGAAGATGGTCTTGTGCGAGAGGTCGTAGAGCTCGAGCAGGTATTCGTGCATGACGGACTTCGTGAGCGCGTCCAGCGCTCGGAACGGCTCGTCGAGCAGCAGGATCTTCGGATCGTTGATGAGCGCGCGGACGATCTCGACGCGACGCCGCATCCCCGACGAGATCTCGCCGGGATACTGCCGCTCGATGCCGGAGAGCCCGACCTTCCCCATCAGGGTCAGCGCGTGCGCCTCGGCGTCGCGGCGCGACATCTTGCGCTGGACGACGGGGCCGTAGGTGACGTTGTCGAGCACGGTCTTCCACGGAAACAGTGCGCCGTGCTGGAAGACCACGATGCGATCGGGCCCGGGGCGGAGATCCTTGCCCGGCGCGGCGATCACGCCGCCGTCCAGCCGGATCTCGCCGGAGGTCAAGTGATCGAACCCGGCGACGGCGTTGAGCAACGTGGTCTTGCCGCATCCCGACGGCCCGACCACCACGCAGATGCCGCCGGGCGGGACGTCGAACGAGCAGTTCTCGACGGCGACCACGTGGATGCCCTCGGGGTCGTAGATCTTGCCCGCGTCGCGGATGCTGAGACCGCCGCTGCGCGCGGCCACGCGGCCCTCCGCCTCGGCCATGAGGCCGGCGAAGCGCTGCATGACGGCGTAACCCGTGCCCGGCTCGAGCTTGAGGATCTCCAGCAGCCGCGCGCCGGGAATCGCGCACACGCGGCTGTCCTCGAGGCACTCGACGGTGAAGACCCTCCGCTTCATGGTCTCCACCACGGCGGCGAGACCGAACAGCTCACCGGGATGCCGCGCGACGCCCTCACCCGCGTCGCGCGCGCCGACGAGCGGCGGGTGGCTCACCGCGCCTTCCCGCAGCACGTAGAGGAAGTCGGGCGGGTCGCCGGTGCGATAGACGGTGGCCCCGCGGGGGAAGCGTCGGTCCTCGGCGATGGCGGCCACGCGGGCGAGCGTGTCGTCGCCGAGATCCTTGAAGATCGCGACGCCGCGGAGGAAGTTCTTCACAGCGTGTCCCCGGTCTTGGTCTTCCACGCCAGCACGCGGCGCTGCAGCATCCGCAGGGCCACGCCCATGAGCAGGCCGATGAAGCCGATGGTGAACATGGCGATGAACAGCACCGGCGTCGAGACGTTCATGTAGGCGTCCATCGTGCGGTAGCCGAGCCCCCACGTGCCGGCGATGATCTCGCCGCCCACCAGTGAGAACCAGGCCACGCCGAGCCCGATGAGCACGCCGGTGAAGACGAAGGGCATCGCGCCGGGGACGATGACGTGGCGGAAGATCTGCCACTCGCTCGAGCCGAGGCAGCGGGCCGCCCGGAAGTACACGGGGTCGATCGACTCAACGCCAAGCAGCGTGTTGAGCGTGACCGCGAAGAACGAGGCGATGGCGCAGAGAAAGATGATCGGCGCCTCCGCCGTCGGGAACATGATGATGGCCAGCGGCACCCAGGCGATCGGCGGAATGGGCCGCAGCAGCTCGAACGGCGCGAACACGAAGTCGCGGATGGAGCGCTTCCAGCCCATGAGCAGGCCGAGCGGGATGCCGAGCAGCGACCACGCGAAGGCCTGCACGATGCGCCAGACGCTGACGCCCATGTCCGTGTACCACGCCTTCGTCCAGATGCCGTAGCCCCACTTGGACTCCAGCGCCGGGTTGTAGCTGGTGGCGCCGCGGGGCGGCAGCGTGAGCTCCCGGAAGACGTAGAGCGGGCTCTCGAGCTTCTCCATGCGCGGGAAGCCGAGTCGGTAGGCGACGTCCCATAGCACGAAGAACGCCACGACGCCGAGGACGCCGAGCCAGAACGGCCAGCCCGTGAACGCCTTGCGCGTCTTGAGCCAGAGGATCCGGCGACGGGTATAGACGACGGGGGAGTCGGGGCGCCCCGGCAACGCCGTGGCGCCCCTGACGATGCTCGACATGCTGCTGGCGAACCTCTACTTCTTCTTCACCACCGGGGGAACGCCCTCGAGCGCCTTCGCGTCGTAGTAGGGCGACTTGTCGATCGGGCGCGCGGTGATGAAGCCGCCCTCGAGCGGCAGCTTCACGCCGAGCTCCTCGGCCGCCTGGAGCAGCGGCTGCTCGAGGATCGCGTCCGCCGGCAGCGGACGGCCCGTGACCTTGATCTCCCACAGGAAGTCGCTGACTTCCTTGAAGAGCGCCTTGACCTCATCGGAGTAGCGGACGGGATGGTAATCGCGGATGTCGGTGCCGCCGACTTCCTTCGGGAGCTTGCCGTACATCGAGTGCCAGAGCACGAGCTTGGAATAGCCCTCCGTCTCCTTGGCCATGAACTCGATCAGCTCTTTCTCGTTCTTCGGATCGAGCAGCCACAGCTGTGACTCGATCTCCGCCTTGGCCATGGCGACGTGCGCGCGCGGGTTGGCCTTGATGAAGGCGTGGCTCGCGAACGAGGACGACAGGTCGGCCATGCCGAAGCTGCCGCCGGTCGCCGCCGGTCGTCCCGTCTTGTCCTGCAGCCAGATGGCCGACGCGTGCGGCTCCCAGATGCCCGTCGCGTCGATGCGGCCGACGCGGAACTGCGTACGCGTGACCTCGAAGCTCTGGTGCACGTGAGATTCGGGTGTGACGCCTAATTTCAAGTAGACCTGCCTGAACCAGCGGTCGTTGCAGGAGGCCTTGGCCCCGCCCGCGCGCTTGCCCTGGAGCCACTTCACGTACGCCTCCGGGCTGTCCTGGTAGGGCGCGTCGGCGCGGATGATCATGGTGTTGCAGTGGCAGCACTTCGAGAAGCCGTTCACCCACACGCCGCGGATGTCGGCCTTCTCGCGATCCTGCGTCATGCCGAGCACGGAGGGGGCGTCGCCGCCGTAGCCGTACTCGGCCTTGCCGGCCACGATGGCGTTCACGGCCAAGGCGCCCTGGAGCGCGATCTCGTAGGTGACGGTGGAGCCCGGAGGCAGGTACTTCTTCCAGAACTCCTTGTTCTTCATCACCGACGAGGACCATGACTGCGTGTAGTAGGGCTGGTGATAGATGCGAATGTTGACGGGCTGGCCCTTCTCCTGCTGCGCGGGAAGGGGCTTGTACTCCTTTTCAGCCGCCGCAGGACCGGCCAGCAGCGTCCCCGCGACGAGAACGGCCACGATCATGACCACCGCTCGGACGATCAACCTCATTGTGATCCTCCTTGATCGACGTCGGGGGGAGCGACCGCCGCTCCTCCCCGACACCCCCCACCGGTCAGCGGACGCTACGTTGAGCTTTATCCAGTTGTCGCTTCAGCCCCTCCGAGAGTGAGTAGCGCTTGGCGTCCGTCGGGTCCTCGGGGAACACGCGGATCAGCCGTGAGTCGACCTTATACACCGCCTGATTGCCGGCGACCATCACGAAACGCAATCCGCCCTGCTCGCCTCCGACGGAGAGCGTGGGCAGCTCGCGCCCGCCCTGGAGCGCGACGGTGACGGCCAGCGCCGGACGCTCCAGACCGTAGGCGCCGAGATCGGCGGGAGCGGTCGCCGCCACCGTCGTGTACCGGATATTGGGCAAGATCTCGAGCAGGTTGTGGACGAGCGCGGGCGCGGCGTCGCCCTCCACGGGCGCCCGTACACGCCACCGGTCGGGTGCGCGCTCGAGCACGAGCGTCTGCGCGGGATAGCGCACGGTGATCCGCTCGACCTCGCGGCCGTCGTGGGCCAGGAGCTGACGATCGCGGAGCGCGTCCGGCTCGATGGCGAGATCGCGCAGCAGCTGGGCGTCCGTGACGTGGACGGTCCCCGTGCCCTCGACGGTGGCGTACAGCTCGCGCGCATTGCTCTCCCTGAGGACGACGGTCAGCGTCCGCGTGATCCCGGTGTCGTCGACGAGGCGGGCGCGCGCATGCGGGCGATCGAGGCCGTACGCGCCGGCCGCCGCACCGTGCACGGTGGCGCGCGCGCGGGCGGCGCCGATCTTCCACAGCAGATCGCGGATGATGCCGTCGTCGCCGGCCCCCGCGAACGGCCGCTCGACTCGCCAGCGTCGCTCGTCCGTCCGTGCGACCGCGACGCGCACGCCGTCGCGCTCGATCTCGAGACGCCGGACCCGCGAGGGCTCGACGGCGAGGATCGTCCGGTCGCGGAGCTGCTCGAGGTACGGACGCTTGGCGAGCTCCCTGGCGAGCTCGCGGGGCGCGAGGAAGATCAACGGCGCGTCGTCGAGCTTGGCGTAGACGCCCGTGGCCGCGGGATTGTCGCCGGCGAGCAGCAGCGTGAGACGTCGACCGTCGCGGAGGCCCACCGTGAGGCGGCTGGCCGGTGCGTCGAGGCCGAACTCGCGCGCGTCCGGGGCGCCGTCGATCGCGCGCACCTTCGTGAGCCGGCCCACGAACGCGAGCAAGCCCTCGACCGTCGCCCCATCCGCCGCGGTGTCCTCCGGGGCCACGACGCGCCAGCGTCCGGGCGCGCCGCGGACGACCACTCGCTCGCCGCCCGTCTCGACGATCACCTCGCGCACGGCGTCCGGATCGAACTGCACGACCGCCTGCTCCGCGCGCCGGGCCGCCTCCCGCGACGCTCGGCCGCGCACCTCCACGAGCCAGTAGCCGCCCGCGGCCAGCGCGGCGAGCACGAGCAGGACGACCGTGGCGCGCGTCCGCATTCAGCTTACCAGTAGTAGCGGACGTGCACGGCGGCGACGACGGCCGCGAGCGCCAGCACGATGAACGGGAGCACGGGGACGAGCTTGATGAGCGTGGGCTTCAGCACGTCAGATCTTGAAGGGCAGCGGGACGAACCAGTTGACGATGTAGAGCAGGCCGCCCACCCCGGTGATCACGCCGGCCACGAGCTTCAGGTACGACTCGGGAACGAACCGCTGCGTCTTGGCGGCCAGCCACGCCCCGAACACCGCGGGCGCGGCCACGAAAAACCCGAAGGCCCACTCCGGCGGATCGTAGCGGCCGGTCAGCGCGGGCACCACGACCATGTACGAGAAGAGGCCGACGATGGACTGGACCATCACGAACGGGATCGTCGCGGCGACGATCACGTACATCGGCATCTTGAAGGCCGTGACGAGGAGCGGCGTCATCAGGAACCCACCGCCGACGCCGAGCGTCGAGGCGATCACGCCGACTGCCGCCCCGAGTGCCAGGAGCTTCGGCACGCTGAGCGTCCACTCCTGATCGAGGAAGGCGATGCGCACGCGGCGCCACGAGCGCTCCAGCGTGCGGATGGCGGCGTCTCGCGGGAGCCCCGACGGCAGCTTGCCGGCCGCGGCCTGCTCGCGCGCTCGCGCCCGGAACCGCTCGGCGAAGAGCCGCTGGGCGTCCCGCCCCCTGAGGTACCACGGGGTGATCGACCACACGAGATAGACGCCGAGCCAGAAGAGCGCCAGGCCGACGAGCGCCTTGAACGGGACGGGATCGCTCAGATAGCGAACCCGGATGAAGGGCCCGACCTGAGAGCCGAGGAGCGAGCCGAGGCAGGGCCACAGCGCGAAGTCGAGATTCCACTGCCCGGCCTTCCGGAAGCCCAGGAGCGCGCCGAGCGGGTTGATGACCGTGATGACGAGATTCGTCGGGCTGACGTGGATGTTGTCGAAGCGGAGGATGGACATCACGTACGGCAGCGAGAAGATCCCCGTCGCCTCGCCGACGAGCGCCATCGTGTACCCGGTCCAGAAGCCGAGCCACAACAGGTGCCACAGCGGGACGGAGATGCCCGCGAGCGGAAACGGGCTGCCCGCGCCCACGAGCGTGCCGTGCTGCAGATAGCTGGCGGCCACCCCGGCGGCGAAGACCGTCACGACGATCGGCAGCTGCTGGGTCGCGAGCTCCGACCACACCGAGTCGCGAGCGGGCGGGTCGGCGAGGCCGACCGACGCCACGTTCAGAAGAGGCCCACCACGTTGCCATCGTCGTCGAGATCGATCTTCCAGGTGTTCGGCTCCGACGGCAGCCCCGGCATCGTCCGCATCTCGCCGAGCAGCGGATAGAGAAATCCCGCGCCCATCGAGGCCCGCACCTCGCGGATCGACACCCGGAACCCGCTCGGGCGTCCCTTGAGGTTCGGGTCGTGGGAGATCGACAGATGCGTCTTGGCCATGCAGATCGGCAGGTTCCCGTAGCCGAGGTCCGTGTACTTCTTGATCTGCTGCTCGGCCGCCGGCAGATAGTCCACGCCGGCCGCGCCGTAGATCTTCGTGGCGATGGTCTCGATCTTCTCCTTGATCGGCCGCTCCAGTTCGTAGAGGAAGCGGAACTGCTTGGGCCGCTCCGCCGCCTTGAGGACCGCGCGCGCCAGGTCCTCGGCGCCGGCGCCGCCCTTGGCCCAGACGTCGCTCCGGTACGCGCCCTCGGCCCCGGCGGCGAGCGAGCGCTGGCGGATCAGCTCCACCTCGGCGTCGGTGTCGGTCGGGAACGCATTGATGGCCACGACGACGGGCACGCCGAAGAGCCGCGCGTTCTCGATCTGCTTCTCGAGGTTCGGCATGCCGTCCTCGATGGCCTTGAGGTCCTCGCGCGTGAGCGCGGGATCGAGGGGCCGACCGGCCACGACGCGGAACCGCCCGCTGTGCATCTTGAGCGCGCGCACGGTGCAGACCATCACCACCGCGTCCGGCACGAGGCCGGAGTAGCGGCACTTGATGTTCATGAACTTCTCCATCCCCATGTCGGCGCCGAAGCCGCTCTCCGTCACCACGCAGTCGGCGAGCTTGAGCCCGATCAGGTCCGCGATGATGGAGCTGTTGCCGTGGGCGATGTTGGCGAACGGGCCGGCATGGATCAGGACCGGCGTGTTCTCCGTGGTCTGGAGCAGCGTCGGCTTGATGGCGTCACGCAGCAGCACCGCCATCGCGCCCGCGGTCTTGAGATCCTCGGCGGTCACCGCCTTGCCGTCCTGATCGAGGCCGATGACGATCTTGCCCAGGCGCGCGCGGAGATCCTTGAGGCTCGTCGTCAGCCCGAGAATCGCCATGACCTCGGAGGCCACCGAGATGTCGAAGCCGGTCTCACGCGGATAACCGTTCTCCTTGCCGCCGAGCCCGACGACGATCCTGCGGAGGGCGCGGTCGCTGACGTCGACCACGCGCGGCCAGGTGATCGTGTGGGGATCGATCCGGAGCTTGTTACCGTGCGTGATCGAGTTGTCGATCATCGCGGCCAGCAGGTTGTGAGCGAGCGAGATCGCGTGGACGTCGCCCGTCAGGTGGAGGTTGAAGTCCTCCATGGGGACGACCTGGGCGTAGCCGCCGCCGGCCGCCCCGCCCTTGATGCCGAACACGGGCCCCAGCGAGGGCTGGCGGATCGCCGCGATCGTGCGCGCGCCGACGCGGTTCAGCGCCATGGCCAGGCCGATCGTCGTCGTGGTCTTCCCTTCGCCGAGGGGCGTGGGCGTGATCGCGGTCACGTCGATGTACTTGCCGTTCGGCCGGCCGCCGAGCCGCTTCATCACCGAGAGCGCGATCTTCGCCTTGGTCTTGCCGTAGAGCTCCAGCTCGTCCTCCTCGATGCCGAGGGCGCGGGCGACGTCGGTGATGGGCCGGAGCTTCGCGCGCTGAGCGATCTCGAGGTCTGAGAGCATCGAGCTGTCTCCTAGCGACTAGCGGATTTCGAGGAGCGGTCCGGCTCCGCCGGGGCGCTCCGAGCGTTTGGGGGGTTGGGGGCCATGTCGGGGCCCCCATGTCGAACAATCCGCACGGGCTCCACGCGCACGGCGCAGACCTTGTATTCGGGGATCTTCGACGCGGGGTCGTGGGCCGAGTTCGTGAGGAAGTTGGCGGCGGAGTCGGCGAGCTTCACGAACGGCACGAAGATCGCGCCCGCCCGCACCGCCTCGGTGAGGCACGCGTAGCCCGTCAGCTCGCCCCGCCGCGACGTCACGCGCACCGGATCACCGGTCTCGACGCCGATCCGCCGCGCGTCGACCGGGTGGATCGCGATCTCCAGGCGCGGCGCGAGCTCCAGCAGCCCCTCGACGCGCCGGGTGATGGTGCCGCCGTGCCAGTGGTAGAGCAGCCGGCCCGTGTTGAGCACGAGCGGGTAATCGGGATCCGGCAGCTCCGCGGCTTCGACCGTCTGCTGCGCCGGGATGAACTTCCCCTTCCCGCGCGGGAACGACTCCGCGTACAGGAATCGCGTGCCGGGGTGATCGGGTGTCGGGCACGGCCACTGCAGCCCACCCTCGCGGTCGAGCCGGGCGTGGCCGAGGCCGCCGAGGAACGGCACCAGCGCCGCCATCTCGTCGAAGATCTCGGCGGCGCCGCCATAGTCGAACTGCCGGCCGATCGACAGCCCGAGCCGATTCGCCACGCGCTTGGCCAGCTCGGAGGTGATCCACCAGTCGGGCCGCGCCTCGCCGGGCGGGTCGAGGGCCGCGCGCACGCGCTGGACACGCCGCTCGGAGTTCGTGAACGTGCCCTCCTTCTCGGCGAAGGTGGCCGCCGGCAGGAAGACGTGCGCGAGCTCCGCCGTCTCGTGGAAGAACAGGTCCTGGACGACGAGGCACTCCAGCTGGGAGATCGCCTTCTGAGCGTGATGGAGATCCGGCTCGGACAGGAGCGGGTTTTCGCCCACGACGTACATCGCCCGGACGTCGCCGGTGAGGCACGCCTCCACCATCTCCGTCACCATGAGCCCGGTCCCCGCCGGCGGACGGACCGTCCACGCGCGCTCGAACTTGTCGAGCGAGGCGGGAGAGTAGTCCTGGTAGCCGGGCAGGTTCGTGGGGATGCAGCCGGCGTCGCCGCAGCCCTGCACGTTGTTCTGCCCGCGCAGCGGCGAGATCCCCGAGCCCGGGAACCCGAGCTGGCCGGTGACGAGCGAGAGATTCAGGAGCGCGTGGGCGTTGTGGATGCCGTTGATGTGCTGGGTGATCCCCATGCCCCAGACCAGACAGGACCCGGCGAACGGCGGCCGCGCATACCATCGCGCCGCCTGGGCGATGACCTCGGCGGGCACACCCGTGAGCCCCGACGCGTACTCGAGCGTGAACGGCGCGAGCAACGCCTCCCACGCCTCGAACCCCTCGGTGCGCATGCGGATGAACTCGCGGTTGGCCAATCGCTCGTCGAGGATGACCTTGGCCATCGCGTTGAAGAGCGCGACGTCGGTGCCCGGGCGCTGCTGGATCCAGAGATCCGCCTGGTCGCACAGCTCGATGCGCTTGGGATTGATCACGATGATCTTCGCGCCGCGGCTCATGGCGCGGCGGAACCGGATCGCGATGACCGGATGGTTGGCGGAAGCGTCGGAGCCGACGATCATCAGGCAGCCGGCCTGCTCGTAGTCGATGTACGAGTTCGAGGTCGCCCCCGAGCCCATCGAGGCCAGCATCGCCTCCACCGACGGCGAGTGGCAGAGCCGCGTGCAGTGATCGACGTTGTTGGTCGCCATGACCACGCGGCAGAGCTTCTGGACGAGATAGCCGTCCTCGTTGGTCGCTTTCGCGCTGGCCAGGGCGCCGAAGCGGCCGCGATTCCGGGCCAGCCCGTCCGCGGCGGCGTCGAGCGCCTCGTCCCACGACACGGTCTGCCAGCGGCCGTCGCGCTTGACCATCGGCTCGACGATCCGGTCGCGGGCGTGGACGAAGCCCGTACCGAAGCGGCCCTTCACGCACAGCATGCCGAGGCTCGACTGGTTGGCGGGCGCGTCGTCCGCCATGACCGCGAGGCGATGGTCCTCCCGCACGGCCACACCGATGCCGCAGCCGACCCCGCAGTACGGGCACGTGGTGTCGACGTGACGCGCGATCTTCGCCGCTGCCTCCTTGGGCCGCAGCGCGCCCGTGGGGCACGTGGCCACGCACTGGCCGCACGACGTGCACACGGAAGCCGACATGAGCGCGTCGCGGAAGACGCCGACCTTCATGGCGTGGCCCCGACCCAGCATCGAGATCGCGCCGATCTGCTGGACGTCGTCGCACGCGGTGGTGCAGCGGCCGCACAGGATGCACGCCTCGCGGTCGAGCACGAAGAAGGACTTGGACGCGTCGACGTCGAACCGGTGCAGCGGCGCCCACGTCGGCTCGACCACCGCGTGGCGCGCCGTGGCCACACCGACCTGGCCGAAGCCGTTACGCGAGGGCGCCTCCGTCAGCATGGACCGCGTGAGGTCGAGCACGATCTTCCTCACGCTGACGACGCCCGGATCCGTCGTGCTCACCACCATGCCGTCGCGCGCGGGCAGATGGCACGCGGCCGGCGTCCCGCGCTGGCCCTCGACGTGGACGAGGCAGGTGCGGCAGGCGCCGAGCGCCGGCCGATCGGGATCCTTGCAGAGCTGCGGTAGCGGGATGTCGAGCGCGTTGACCGCTTCGAGGACGGTCGCTCCGGGCGAGACTTCGACCTGACGACCGTCGACGATCACTCTCATGTGACTCGGGGACCTCGCTGTTCTCCGTGTCGTGTCGCGGCGGGAGAGACGTTTCGAGATATCTTCGTCGCCGACCGCTCCCGGGTCAAGGGCAAAGGGGTTGCGTGCCGCGCCGCGCCATGGCGGTCTTCACGATGAAGTCCACGAACGCGGGAAAGGGATCGAAGCCGAGGACGGCGGGCGCGTCCGCCACGAAGTTCGACGTGGCATTGACGTCGTAGAAGTATCGCTGCCCGTCGGCCCGGCCCACCAGGTACTCGATCCCGCCGATGTCGATGGACGCGGCGCGGGCGAGCCGGACCGCGGCGTCGACGGCCTCGGACGGCGGCTCGACGCGGCTCACGTGGAGCCCCGGCGCCGGCGCCACCGGGCACGCGGAGAGATCCGCGCTCGGCACCTCGCAGAGATCGGCCGGACACAGATTGAAGCGGGACTCTGCCTCTCTCACGATCCGGATCGCGTAGAGAAAGCGCCCGTCGAGCACCTCGATGCGAACGATCGCGCCCTCCTCCGGCTCGATGTACTCCTGGAGCAGGGCCACGTGGTCGGGGCCGAAGTCCAACGTCGCGAGCGCGGCGTCGAGCGCGTCGCGCGCGTCGAACCGGACGATCCCCGCGCCGGATCCGCCGACGTTCGGCTTGACGATCAGCGGGAAGGCGACGCGATCGAGCGATTTGAGAATCTGGTCGGGATGATTCACCACGACCGCGCGGGGATACCGGACCCCCAGCCGCTCGAAGAGGTCGAGCTGCAGCGCCTTGGACTTCTCGAAGCGGTACGCCGCGACGGGATTGATGACGGGCGTCCCCAGAGCTTCGTAGTGCGCGAGGAGTGCCTCGGCGTAGAACAGGACGCCGCGATGCCCACGCGTGTGCGACGAGGGGCTCGTGCGGTTGACGATCACGCTGTAGCGCGGCGTTCGGTCCCGGGGATCGAAGGCGTGGTTCGAGTGGTCGATCTTCTCGAATGGCAGGCCGCGCGCGTCGAGCGCCGCGATCAGGCGCCGCGACCACTCCGGGTGCTCGTCAAGGATGGCGATCGGTCGCGAGAGGGTCATCCTCCAAGCATACCCCGGCGATGCTCGTCCCGACGGCCCGCGCGGGCCGTCGGGGGACAGGCGTCCTGGCTTGGGCCGTCGTTACTTCTTGGCTCCGCAGGGGTTCTTCGCGGCGCAGGGGTTCGCTGCACCCGCCCGCGCCGCCTGGACTTCCTTGATCGCGAGCACCTTCTGGCCGCCCGACACCTCGTAGAGGTCGCCCTTGACCGTCACGACACGCTCCAGATGCTCGCGGATCTGTGAGTTCGGATCTACGAAGGGCTTGTCGGCCATCAGCGTGTACAGTACGTTGGCCTTCTCGTCGAGGAGGGCCATCCGCACCCCGGCCTTGTCACAGCCCATGGCGCACTCTCGATGGCCCTCGCCCATCTGTCCCATGGTGAGCATGCACACGTTGTCGACGATCCGCCCTGTCACCGTCACCGGCTTGCCCTTGGCCGCCTGCGCCGCCGCACCTGTCGTCATCAAGAGCACGAATGTCGCCGCCAGCGTCCCGACCAGCCTCAACGCTCTCATAGGGTCCTCCTCGACGATCCATGTCGCTCCACGCAGGGAACCCGGCTGGCGGACGTCTTATTCCGGCCACGCGCACCTTCCCCGCGAGCGCGGGGTCAGCGCCCGGACGTGCCGGTGAGGAGGCCGGCCATCAACGCCTTGCCGGCGAGGGAAGCCCAGTCACGGGGCCCAACGATGCGGCCGCGCAGGCGTCCGTCCCGGTCGATCAGGAACGAGGTCGGAGTCGCGATCACGCCGTACCGACGGGTGACCTCGCCGTCGGCGTCGAGCAGGATCGGCATCGTGACCTTCTTGTCCCTGGCCCACGTCGCGACTGTCGACCGACCCTCCTGCAGGTCGATGGCCACGACGGACAGCCCGCGTGGGGAGAGCTCGCGGTGCATCTGCTCGACAGTCGAGGGCAACTCCCTCGAGCAGTGCGGTCACCAGGTCGCCCAGAAGTAGAGCAGCACCGCGCGCCCGCGATGGTCCGCCAGCGCCACCGTCCTTCCGTCGAGAGTCTTCAGGCTGAACGCCGGAGCCGGCTCGAGCCCGATCGGCGTCACGCGGAACTCTTGCATGAGCGCTGGGAGATCGGCGGTAACGCTCGCAGGCGCGAGCGAGAGGCCGGCAAGCAGCAGTGCAAGCGACGTCATAGCCGCGTCTGCTGCGCCCGCTCTTGGCGGAGGCGGTCAGCGCATTCGAGCAGGGCGTCGTAGTCGAGCATCGACACGAGGGCGTAGACCGCCTGGTCATCCGTCCACGAAACCGTGCGGAAGCCCTTTCGCTCGTAGGTGACGTACTCCTGATCTCGATACCGCACTCGATCGCCACGTAGCGTCCCGCCGGATGCCGGCAGGGGGACCATGAAGACCGAGAGCAGCGTCCGGCCCTTCTCGTAGAGGAGATAGGCCGCCTGGCGCTCGTGGGCCTCGGCGAGCCGCGCGCCAGCCAGATGGATCCCTGACGGCGAATAGTCCGGCACGGTCACCCGCAGACCGGTGCGTGAGCGAAACCACTCCGCGACCTCCCTGCGATCGGTGGACGCGAGCTCGGTCGGACGTTCGACGTTGGCGTAGGCAATGTGCTTGTCGACGAGGTCGGCGACGAGCGGCGGCGTACGAGCCGAGAGCAGGAGGGCGACAACGACCGCCGCCGCCACCGCGACGGCGGAGGCGGGC
>Ga0075425_100003462_pt1 | contig 16063 bp, 11 predicted proteins | sample SoiMethybrSBSTD4_FD_75300 | JGI IMG/M metagenome (GOLD analysis project Ga0075425, IMG submission 75300) | Bulk soil microbial communities from a Populus tree surrounding site in Tennessee, USA - Soil MetaG P. TD hybrid SBSTD4 | ecosystem: Environmental > Terrestrial > Soil > Tree plantation... | reverse complement strand
CAGCATCTGGTGGTCCCGATCACATGCCCGAAGCTGCAATCCTGGCTGCATGCGGTGGCGGAGGGAGAAGTACGAACTCTCGCGATCTCAGCATCGGGTGGTCCCCATCGCGGCAAGCTTCCAACGTGGATGGCAGTTGGCGTTTACCCACACGACGAAATGGTCCGAGAGTCCGTACTTCTACCTTCTGACTTCTCACCTCTAACTTTTCAGCGCAGCGGGGCGCCAAATGCTGAGACGACCTGAAAGGTCGCGAAACTGGGCGCCGTCACGCGGCGCTCGGGGCTAAACCCCTCAGGTCCCGCCGAACCCGATCGTCACCTGCTCGCCGTCGACGATCACCGGCACCGAGCGGCGTCCCTTGCTGTACGCGAGCATCCGCTCGAGCGCCGCCGCGTCCTTCTTGACGTTGAAATACTCGACTGCCACCTGCCGCCCCGCGTAATCGTCCCGGGCGGCTCGCGTATACGGTCAGGTGTCTTTCCCGAAGATGTAGACCATGCGGCTCCAATTGTACGCCGCCCGAAAAGTCAGAAGTGAGAAGTTAGAAGTTGGAAGTACGAACTCTCGGGCCATCTCAGCATCTGGTGGTCCCCGTCAGTACCCAAGAGCCTCGAACGCAGGCACGAGGCGGGGAGCGCCATGTGCTCAGATCGTCCGAGAGTCTGAGCGGCCGGGGACATCGGTCCGTACTTCTAACTTCTGACCTCTCACTTCTGACTTTCCAGGGCACGCCGGTACAATCGGCGGCGTGCTCACCGGCGTTCCCGTGTCGACGATGATCGAGTTGCGCGGCGTCACCAAACAATTCGCCGGCAAGCGCGACGTCGTCGCGCTCGACGCCGTCTCGCTCGGCATCCCGCGCGGGGAGATGGTCGCGATCATCGGGCCGTCGGGCTCCGGCAAATCGACGCTGCTCAATCTCGTCGGCGGCCTCGATCGTCCGTCGGCCGGCGAAGTCAGCGTCGACGGCGCGGCCTTCAGCGGACTCACCGACGACGAGCTGACGAAAGTCCGCCGCGACAAGATCGGTTTCATTTTCCAGTTCTTCAACCTGCTGCCGACGCTCTCCTGTCTGGAGAACGTCGGTCTTCCGTTGCACCTGCGCGGCTGGCCGCGCCGCAAGGTCGACGAGCGCGCGCGCGAGCTGCTGCAGCTCGTGCAGCTCGGTCACCGGCTGACGCATCTGCCCGACGAACTCTCCGGCGGCGAGCGCCAGCGCGTCGCGATTGCCCGCGCGCTGTCGGTGTATCCGCCGATCCTGCTTGCCGACGAACCGACCGGCAACCTCGACACGCGCACCGGCGAAGAGATTCTGACCTTGATTCGTGACGTGCACAGCCGCCTCGGATCGACGGTGGTCATCGTGACCCACGACATGACCGTCGCCGGCAACTGCGAGCGCACCATCGCGCTCCGCGACGGCCGTATCGTCGAGGACAAACGAAATTGCTGATTGCTGAATGCTGATTGCTGATTCAACGGACTGAGATGTTCATCCTGCTGCGCCTGATTTCGTGGCCCTACTTCCGCAAGCACGTCCTGCGCACCGCGCTCACCACCGCCGGCATCGTGCTCGGCGTCGCGGTGTTCGTCGGCATGCATACCGCGAATCAGAGCGTGCTGTTCGCCTTCTCGCACACGGTCGATCGCATCGCCGGCAAAACCGAGCTGCAGGTTTCAGCGGGCGAAACCGGCTTCGACGAGGCGGTGCTCGACAAGGTGCAGAGTGCTTCGTCGGTGCGGGTCGCGGTCCCGGTCATCGAGGCGATCGCCGACACGAAGCTGAAGGGCCAGGGTAACCTGCTCGTCCTCGGCGTCGACATGACTGGCGATCGCAGTCTTCGCGACTACGACCTCGAGAGCGGTGAGGACGCGGTGATCGACGATCCGCTGGTCTTCCTCGCGCAGCCGGACTCGATCATTCTCGCGAAGGAATTCGCCGACAAGAACGGGATTGCCGTCGGCAGTCGGGTCACGCTCGGCACGGCCGAAGGCGACAAGGCGTTCGCGGTACGCGGCGTGATGAAGTCCTCAGGGTTGACCAGCGCCTTCGGCGGCAACCTCGCGATCATGGACATTTACGCGGCGCAGAAGATGTTCGGCCGCGGCCGCATGTTCGATCGCATCGACGTCGCGCTGAAACCGAATCGCACGCTCGCGGATGCGGAGCAAGAGATCACGGCCATCGTCGGCCCCGGATTCCAGGTGGAACCGCCCTCGGGACGCGGGCAGCAGTTCGAGGCGATGCTGGCGGCCTACTCGATGATGGTCGGCATCTCGAGTTTGTTCGCGCTGTTCATCGGGATGTTCATCATCTACAACTCGTTCTCGATCGCGGTGACACAGCGCCGCTCCGAGATCGGGATCCTGCGCGCGCTCGGCGCGACGCGGCGGCAGATCCGTTGGTTGTTCCTCGGCGAGAGCGCCGTCACCGGTCTCGTCGGCTCGATCGGCGGCGTGCTGTTCGGCGTCCTGATCGCGCGCGGCATCGCGGCGTCGATCGGGACGCTGATCGCCGACGTCTACGGCGTCGCGCAGCACGCCGACGAGCTTGCGACCAACCCGGCGCTGCTGGCCCTCGCGCTGGCCATCGGCGTCGGCACGAGCATCGTCGCCGCGGCGATCCCGGCGCGCAACGCGGCGCGCGTCGATCCGGTGCAGGCGCTGCAAAAGGGAAAGTACCAGGTGCTGTCGGCCGGCGAGAGCCGGACGCGCGCGGTTGCCGCGGCGATCTGCGGCGTGATCTCGATCGGGTGTCTCCTGGCGGCGAATTCGCGGCCAATTTTCTACGTCGGGTATGTGCTCGCCATCCTGGTCGCGCTGCTGCTCGGGCCGCTCTTGTCGCTCGCGCTCGCGAAGGCGATCCGTCCGGTGCTCAAGTGGGCGCGGCCGGTGGAAGGCGCGCTCGCCGCCGACAGCCTGATCCAGGCGCCGCGCCGCACCTCGGCGAGTGTGGCCGCGCTGATGCTGTCGCTCGCGCTCGTCATCGCCTTCGCGGGCATGGCCCGGGCGAGCTACGACTCGATCATCACGTGGATGGAGACGGCGCTCAACCCGGAGCTTTTCATCCTGCCGTCGCAGAGCGTGGTCTCGCGGACGATTCGCTTTCCTTCGTCGATGGCCGCCGAAGTCGCGGCGATCCCAGGCGTCGAACACGTGCAGATGGTTCGCGACGCGCGCATCGTGTTCCGCAAGACGCCGGTGATGCTGGTCGCGGTGGAGGTGAACAACATCGCGAAGACGGCGCGGCTGCCGCCGGTCGCCGGCAACCCGGACGAGATGTACCGCAAGGCGGCAGCTGGCGAGGGGCTGATGGTGTCCGACAACCTCGCGCAGTTACAGCACCTGTCGCTCGGCGAGACGCTCGAGATCCCGGCGCCGGAGGGCGTGATTCGTCTGCCGATCGTCGGCATCGTGGTCGACTATTCGGATCAGCAGGGAACGATCCTGATGGATCGTGGCCTCTTCGCGAGGTACTGGAAAGACGACTCGGTGAACATCTTCCGCATCTACGTGAAGCAGGGCGCGCCGATCGCAGACGTGCGGCAGCGGATTCTCGAACAATACGCCGGGCAGCGACAGGTGTTCGTGCTGACCAACGACGAGCTGAAGCGCTACATCCTGAAGGTCACCGACCAATGGTTCGGTCTCACCTCAGTTCAGATAGCGGTCGCCGTGCTCGTCGCGATCCTCGGGATCGTCAACACGCTGACCGTGTCGATTACCGACCGCCGCCGCGAGCTCGGCGTGCTGCAGGCGGTCGGCGGACTGCACCGGCAGATCCGCGGCACCATCTGGATCGAGGCGCTCAGCATCGGCACGCTGGGACTCGTGCTCGGCTTCGCGCTCGGCGCGATCAACCTGTATTACATCCTGCAGATCGTGCATCACGACATCGCCGGCATGCGGCTCGACTACGTCTTTCCGATCTCGACGGTGTTCGCGCTCGTGCCGACGATTCTGGGCGCGGCGTTCGTCGCCGCGATCTGGCCGGCCGAATCCGCCGTTCACGGATCGCTGGTCGAGGCGCTGGAGTATGAGTGAGGGTCGGGTAGGCCAGGTCGGCCGGGTAGGCCAGGTGGGTCGGAGGGCGCTCGCTGTCGCGATCGCGTTCGCGGCTTCGATCGGCGCTGGTGCGGCCGACAACGCGCGGCAGATTGTCGAAGAAGCGCAAAAGCGGACCGATGCGAATTCGCAGCGCTACGAAGGGCTGCTGCAGGTGTTCGACGCGAAGGGGAAGATCAGCGACAAGCGATGGACGTTCGAGCGGCTCGGATCGCACGGCCGCAGCAAATCGGTGCTGCGCTTCACGGCGCCCGCGGAAGTGAAAGGCGTGGCGCTGCTGGTCGTCAACCATCCCGATCGCGCCTCCGATCAGTGGATGTGGACGCCGGCGATCGAGCGCGACCGCCGTATCGCGCTGCAGGATCGCTCGACCCGCTTCTTCGGTACCGATTTCAGCTTCGAGGATCTCGAGGAGCGCGACGTCGACCAGTACGATTACACGCTCGCGGGCGACGACACCGTCGACGGCGCGGCATGCTGGAAAATCCAGTCGACGCCGCGCGAGACGAAGTCGTCGCAGTACACGCGATCGATAGTCTGGATCCGCAAGGACAACTACGCGTTCGCGCGCATCGAGAACTCCAACAAGGACCAGGTTGTCCGTCGCCTGAACTACTCGGACATACGCAACGTACAGGGGATCTGGACCGCGCGGCAGCTCGAGATGACCGACGTCAAGCGCGGCAGCCGCACGCGCCTCACGCTCGACAGGCTCGAATACAACGTGCCGTTGAAGGACGAGGACTTCACGCTGCAGGCGATCCGCCGCCAGTGAGGCCTGGCGGGTCAGGCAGGTCAGGCGGGTCTGGCAGGTCGGAAAGACCTGGCAGGTGTGGCGGGTTGGATCGGTTCGCGGCCGTCGTTCTTGTCGCGGTGTCGCTCGTCGCCTCGACCGCCGGCGCGCAGGCGTTGACGCAGCGCGGGTTCATCGACGGCAGCGTCGTCCTCTTCCCGCAGGAGGCGCCGAACGATCCGACGCAAGCCGTCGGCGATCTGCTGGCGCGAGACGATGTGTTCTTCAAGCCGGCGCCGTGGGTGCAGTTCGCCGGCGGGCTCGACGTGCGGGCCAACAGCCACGATCAGGTCGAGGACTCGTGGCGCATCGACCTGACCGACCGGACCGTTCTCCGGCCGCGAATTGCCATCCGCCGGCTGTCGGCGACGCTGACGCGCGGTCCGCTGACCGTGGACGCCGGCAAGCAGTTCATTCGCTGGGGCAAGACCGACATCGTCACGCCGACGGACCGGTTCGGGCCGCGCGATTTCCTCAACGTGATCGACGCCGAATTCATCGCCGTCATCGGCGTCCGCGGCGTCGTCCAGGTTGGCGGCGAGACATTCGAAGGTGTGTGGCTGCCGCGGTTCACGCCGAGCCGCGTGCCGCTGCTCGATCAACGGTGGACCGTCGTCACGGGCGAGGCCGCCGGGATCCCGCTGGTCGACGCCGGATCGACGTTCCCCGACCGATCGCAAGCCGGCGTCCGCTGGGGGCACGTCGGCGCCGGCTTCGAGTATTCGCTGTCGTTCTTCGACGGCTTCAACCATCTGCCAAACATCGAGACAGCGCTTCAACCGGCGCCGCTGCGCATCGAGGTGACGCGCGTCTACCCGTCGATCCGCACCTACGGAGGCGATGCTGCGGTTCCGACGCGCTGGGCGACGATCAAAGGGGAGGCGGCGTACTTCAGCTCGTCGTTCCCGGGCACCGACGAGTATCTGCTCTACGTCGTGCAACTCGAGCGTCAGAGCGGCGAGTGGGCGATCGTCGCCGGCTACGCGGGCGAAGTGGTGACGACGCGCCGAACGCAGCTGACCTTCGCGCCGGATCGCGGGCTGACGAAGTCGATCGTCGCGCGCGCGTCGTACACTATCGGCCCGACGCGGAACGTCGGGTTCGAAATCGCCGTGCGCCAGAACGGCGCCGGCTTCTACGGCAAGGCGGAGTATTCGCAGGCGCGCGGCGCCCACTGGCGGGCCACGGTGTCCGCCGTCGTGCTTGCCGGAGACGCCGACGACTTCCTGGGGCAGTACCAGCGCAACTCTCACGTCCGAGCAGTGCTTCGGTATAGTTTCTGAACCGCTCCATGGAGCGCGAAGGCTTCAGCCGAGCGTGGTGGCCGCGAGTCCCTTCGCTGATCGCCCGGCTGAAGCCTTCGCGCAACGTATCCGAATCCCGATCCCATGTTCGAGCCGCTCCTGCTCAGCGCGCACAATCCGAGCCCGATGACGGGCGAGGGCAACAACACCTATCTGCTCGCGGCCGCCGACGGACCGGCGGTGTTGATCGACGCCGGCGTGGGCGAGCCTTCCCACGTCGCTGAGATCGCCGCGGCGCTGCGTGAGCGCGGCGCGCAGCTCGGGCTCGTCCTGGTCACCCACGGGCACCGCGATCATGCCGGCGGCGCGCCCGCACTCGCTGCCGCGCATCCGAGGGCGGCGTTCGCCAAGCATCCCTGGCCGGAGGAAGACCATCGCTTCACGGTGCCGTGGCAGACGATCGGAGAAGGCGACCTCGTCTCCGCCGCGAGCGAACGGCTCGCCGTATTGCACACACCCGGGCATTCGCCGGATCACCTCGCGTTCTGGCACGAGCCGACGCGCACCCTCTTCACCGGCGATCTCGTTGTCCGCGGCAGCAGCGTGATGATCCATTCGAGCCGCGGTGGCAACCTCGCGCAGTATCTCGCCTCGCTCGAGCGGCTGCTGGCGCTCGCCCCGCTGCGGCTGCTGCCCGCACACGGTCCCGCAATCGACGATCCACAGACCGTGATTTCCGGCTACATCTCCCACCGCCTGTTCCGCGAGCGGCAGGTCGAGTCGGCGCTGCGCGCCGGCCGCGCCACCGTGGAGGCAATCGCCGATTCCATCTATGATGGTCTCGCGCCAGCGCTCATGCCGGCGGCGCAGGAAAACGTGCGCGCCCATCTCGAGAAGCTGAGGTCGGAAGGCCGCGCCTTCGAAGCCGACGGCCGCTGGCAGCCGTGACGAGACGACGCGCGAGCCTTTGCAGCGCGAGCCTTTCATTCGAGCGCTGATCGGTCAACGGAGCGATATGGACAAGGTCATCGATTTCATCAACATCAACCGCGACCGCTATCTCGACGAGCTGAAGGCGTTCCTCGCGATTCCCAGCATCAGCGCGTTGCCGCAGCATGCCGGCGACGTGAAGCGCTGCGCCGAGTGGTGCGCCGACGAGATGCGGCGGATCGGTCTCGAGAACGTGCGATTGATTGCCACGCCCGGCAACCCGGTCGTCTACGGCGACTGGCTGCACGCTGCCGCCGGTGCGCCGACGATCCTCTTCTACGGCCACTATGACGTGCAGCCGGTCGATCCGCTCGACCTGTGGCAGTCGCCGCCATTCGAGGCGACGATCCGCGACGGCGAGATCTACGCGCGCGGATCGGCCGACGACAAGGGCCAGGTGTTCATGCACTTCAAGGCGATTGAAGCGCACCTGAAGCAGGCGGGCTCGCTGCCGGTCAACATCAAGATCATCCTCGAAGGGGAAGAGGAGGTCGGCAGCGCGAACCTCGACAACTTCATCCGCGATCATCGCGGCGAGCTCGGCGCGGACGTCGTCGTCATCTCCGACTCGCCGATGTTCGCGCGCGGCGTGCCGTCGATCTGCTACGGCCTCCGCGGCCTCGTCTACTTCCAGATCGATCTCCGCGGCAGCAGCACCGACCTCCATTCGGGATCGTTCGGCGGCGCGGTCTCGAACCCGGCATTCGTGCTCGCCCAGATGCTGGCGCAGATGAAGGATCGCAGCGGCCGCATCAAGATTCCCGGGTTTTACGACGATGTGGTGGCGCTGCAGGACGAGGAGCGGAAGGCGTGGGCATCGCTGCCGTTCAACGAGAAGAAGTACAAGAAGGATTTTGGCATCCCGAAAGTCGCCGGCGAGACCGGTTACACGACGCTCGAGCGTACCTGGGCGCGGCCGACGTTCGAGGTCAACGGGTTGTTATCCGGCTTCACTGGCGAGGGCGCGAAGACAGTCCTGCCCGCCGTGGCGATGGCGAAGGTGAGCATGCGCCTCGTCCCCAACCAAAGCCCGGACAAGATCGCCGGGTTGTTCGAAGCCTACGTGAAGGACATCGCGCCCGGGACGGTCGAACTGAAGATCACGCGCATGCACGGCGGCAAGCCGTGGATGACCGCGTACGACAACCCTTACGTCCAGGCCGCCGGCCGCGCCATCGAAAAGGGCTTCGGCAGGAAACCGGTGTTCACGCGCGAGGGCGGATCGATCCCGGTGGTGTCGACTTTCCAGGAGGAACTCGGCCTGCCGTCGGTGCTGTTCGGCGTCGGCCTGCCCGACGAAAACGCGCACGCGCCGAACGAGAAGCTCGATCTCGAAAACTTCCAGGGCGGGATCATCGCGTCGGCGATCCTGTACGAGGAGATCGCAGCCGGAGTCGGGGCTAGGGGTTAGGGGCTAGCTGTAATCTGCGACGACAAGCCCCGAGCCCCGAGCCCCGGCAAGCATCACCGTGAGCCGACTCGAGACCCTGATCGACGCGCTGCATGATTTCTACGGCCCGTTGCCGGCGCCGCCGCACGATCCGTTCACGCTGTTTGTCTACGAAGTGCTCGCGGTGCATTCGACGCCGCGCAAGCGCGACGCTGCGCTCGCCGCGCTGAAGCGGATTCCGGCGCTGACGCCCGATTCGATGTGGCGGGCGCCGCGGAAAAAACTCGAAGAGACCGTCAGGCTTGCCGGACCGTACACCGAAAACCGCCTCGAGGCACTGCGCAAGGGCGCCGATCTGTTCCGCCGCACGCCCGAACTGCCGGCGTTGATTCGCGGACCACTGGCGGCGGCGCGCCGCGCCATCAAGCCGCTGCCGCAGCTCGGCGAGACCGGCGCCCACCGCATGCTGCTGTTCGCCGCCGATCACATCATCCTCCCGGTTGACGCGCGCGTGAGCCGTGTCGGCCGGCGGCTTGGCTATGGCGAGACGCACACGGAGTTCAAGCGGCAGGCGCGCACGGTGCAGGAGGCGATGACGCGCGAGCTGCCGGCGGCGCTCGACGCGTTTCGCCGTGCGTTCGTATATCTCTCGCACCACGGCGCCGCGACCTGCGGCGAAACTGATCCGCACTGCCACGTGTGTCCGTTGTTGTCTGATTGTCCGGAAGGAAAAAGGCGTGAGGGGACCAGGGGACTAGGGGACTGAGCGATGATGAGGTGTCGGCATTTTCGTTGTCCCCGAGTCCCTTAGTCCCCAAGCCCCCTCTCAATTCAGCGAAGCGACCCTCTTGCGGAGCGCTTTCACGTGCTCCCAGATTTGCGCGTGCTCTTCAGCGTCCCCGGCAGCGGCGCCGGAAGACGTGGTCAGGCGCAAATACGCTTCGAGGTCGCGCAGTGCCGCGGCGAAGTCCTTCAGGTGATACGCGAGCAGGCCGCGATCGCGCAGCTCGTTGATCGCCGACGGATCGACGGCGACGAGCAGCTCGGTGACGTCGCGGGCCTGCGGGAAGGAATACATCCGCACGTAGAGACGCTTCAGATTCAGCAGCATCCGCGCGAGGATCTGCGGCTTGGTCGCGTGCGGCAGCAGCCGCGACTCGAAGCGCAGCGCATCGTCGTCGTCGGTGAATTGCTCGCCGGCCTGGCGGCGGAGCAGGTCGCGCGAGAGCAGCGCGCCGCCGTGAAACGCGTCGATGATCAGGTCTTCGTACGGCGAGCCGCGGCGGGCGCGACAGCGCAGGAGGAAGTGACCGGGAAAGTTCACGCCTTCGACCGGCACCCCGGCGCGGCGCGCGATCTCGATATAAAGGAGTGCCAGCGTGATCGGGATCCCGGTCCGCCGCTCGAGCACTTCGTTGAGAAAGCTGTTGCGCGGATCCTCGTAGTGGCGCTCGTTGCCGACAAAGCGCATCTCGCCGAACAGGTACTGGTTGAGCGCCATCACCTGTGCGTAGCGCTGCGGATCGACGCCCGTGGGAACCTCGTCCTCGTCGAGTACCGGCGCCTCGGCGACGCGGGCCCGCGCCTCGCCGCCGATGGCATCGAGTTGATCGAGGTAGGGACCGGCATCGAGCTTCGGGTACTCGACGCGCGCGATCATCAGCGCGGCGACCGCGAGATCCGGCTCTGGACTGAGCGCCGCGTGCGTGAAGCTATGAACCAGCTGCGGCCGAATCACGCGTACAGGATAGCCCAGCTCCGGGGCAGTCACAGTCGGGGCTCGGGGCCCTGGGGCCAGCTGAGGATTCCGGATAGCAAGCCCCCAGCCCTCAGCCCCGACTGGCGAAGCTCAAAAAAAATGGGCGGGGCCGATGGCCCCGCCACGACATGCTGAACGCGTCTGAAACGCCGGCTTCTGCGCTTACCAGTTGAACCGAATGCCGAACCGGATGACACGCGGCGCAAGAATCGCCTGGATCTGGTTCGCGTTCGCGGCGTTCTGAGTGCCGCGAATCGCCTGGATCGTGTTCGCGTTCGCGACGTTGAAAACGTCGAGGGACGGGATGAAGCGGACGCTCTGCACGCGGATCGGACGCTCGACGTGGAAGTCGAGGTTCTGATAGTTCGGCAGGCGGTTGTCGCCGGTCGGCTCGAGCAGCATGAAGACGGTATTGCCGCCGTTGGCGCGGCTCGGCGTCAGGATGCCCCGCTCGAACGGATAACCCTGCCGGGCGTTGTAGAACGCCGACACGTTAACCGCGTACGGCAGTTCGTACATCCCGCTCAGCTTGAACAGCCACTTGGCATTGACGAAGACGTTACCGATGCCGCTGCCCGACGTGAGGTAATCGTACTGATGCTGATCGCGGTTGATGCGGTTCGTCGGGTCCTCCGACAGCGGGACCGATGCCGCCGTTCCGCTCGACATGTTGTGGCTGCCGGGAAAGTCGTTGTAGTTGTAGACCGCGCTGTTGTACGAGAAGCTCGTGTTCAGCATCCAGTGGTTCGACATCCGCTTGCGCCCGGTCACCTCGACGCCGTTGAACGCGCGGTTGTAGCCCGGCGCGTTCGCGAAAGTGAACTCCGTCGGCTGCTGGAAAGCCGGCTGGTAGTACGTCACGGTCGAACACTGCGCCGCGGCCGTTCGGTTGTCGGCGCCGGGGCATGAACTGGCGGCCGGCGTAAACGTCGTCGCGATCCAGTCGGCCGTGGTGATGCCGTTCTTGTCCTCCCACTGGAAGTTGCCGTACCGCCTCCAGACATAGTTCACGCCGACGGCCAGGCCGCGTCCGAGCTCGCGATCCATTCCGACGATGAACTCGTCGGTGGTGTCGTTCTTGAGGTTCGGATCGACCGAGTTCGCCGAGGTGATGTTCGCGGGGTTGGTTGCCGACCAGTTGCCGGTCGTGACGGCGAGCGGGCTCGCGCTCAGCAGGATTTCGCCGGCGTCGGCGAACTTGTTGCCGTTTGCATCGATCCACGGATAGCGGATTCCGGTCGCCGATACCGGGTTGATCTCCGAGGCGACGCCGCCAAGACCGACCTGCCCGAAATAGCGCGCGTAATTCACCCGCGCGATCGTCTTGCCGCCGCCGAGGTTATACGTCATCCCCAGGCGCGGCGAGAAGTCGTTGAACGTGACGCCGGGATCAGCGCCGGGGAACGCGATCGCCGGAAGCCACGGCCCGGCGAGCGGGTTGGCGCCGATCGTCGACGCCAGGGCCTGATCATGGTTCGAATCGTAGCGGACGCCGAGCTGGAACGTCATGCGGCCGTGTGTAATCGTGTCCTGCACGTAGGCGGCGTAGTTCAGCAGGTCGTAAACCGAATTGCCGTCACGAATCAAATCCACCTGACAGCCGGCGGCCACCGTCGAGCAGTCGTTGCCGACGTCGGTCGGGAAGCGGACCGTCGCAAACCCGCCGCGGTGCAGGAGCGAGACCGAGTTCGAATCGCGCCAGTAGCCGCCGAACTTGATGGCGTGGTCGCTGCCCATCACGGCCGGCATGAAGTAGTTCGAGTTGAACGTCACGCTGTTCACCGGACGGATGAACACCTGCTCCTGGAAGGAGCGGCCGTTGAGCCCGGTCGAAATGATCAACGTCGGCTGCACGTCGCGCAGCTCCGGCGAGTGGAAGCCGAGCGTGAAGTTGTTGCCGATGTGCGCGTACTGAACGTCGACGAGCAGGCGGTCGCTGACCACCCATTGATCGCCGAACTTGTAGGTCGGGTTCGGGCCGGTGTTCCACCAGTGTTTACCAAACGAGGCATCCACCGCGCCCTGCGGCGTCGTCGTCTCGATCGGGTTGAGGTCGCCGGCGCCGCGTGCGTTGCGCTCCTTCTTGGCGAAGTTGTTGAACAACGTCACCTTGTTGCCCTTGAACAGCTGCACTTCCGCCTTCAGGTTGGTCGTCTGCAGCAGCGTCTCGTCGGTGTTGAGGCAGTTGTTGATCGTGTCGATCGATTGCGTCAGCGCGAACGACGCGGACTTGAGCGCCTGGCACGCGGCGGTCGGCTGATAGAAGCCGAGGACGCCGACGTCGATCAGCTGCTTGCCGTAGCTGCCCCACACCCACGCGCGCCCCTTCTTCAGCGGACCGCCGACCTCGACGCCGTAGTCCTTGATGTTCTGAATCGGGTTGCCCGAGCTTGCACCCTGGCTGCGCAGCGTGTCGTCGATGTTGTTCGACTCGAATTTCTGGTCGGTGCCGTAGAAGCGCGACGAACCCCTGAACCGATCGCTGCCGCTCTTGGTGACGAGGTTGATGCCGACGCCGCCGGTCTGCTGCGTCACGTCGACGCCGCCGGTGTTGATCGTCATCTCCTCGAACGCGTCGAAGTCGTAATAGCTGGGTGAGGCGCCGGTGGCCGACATGTCGGTGATGTCGACGCCGTCGAGCGACCACTTGTTGTTGGTCGGGTTGCCGCCGCGCGACACGTAGTTCGACTGCTGGCCCGACATGTTGCCGCCGACATTCTCGCGGTCCATCGCCACCCCGGCGGTCTGCTGCAGGATCACCCACGGATCGCGCGCCGACGGGATGCTCTGGAGCAGCTCGTTGGTGAAGGTCTGCTTGGTGCCGGTTTCCTTCACATCGACGATCGGCGTCTCGCCGGTGACGGTGATCGTCTCCTGCACGGTCGAGATGCCCATCACTGCGTTGACCTGCGCGTTGAAGCCGACGGTCACCCGGATGCCTTCGTTGACGACCGTCTTGAAGCCGGTCAGCTCGAACTTGACGGTGTAGTTGCCGATCTCGAGCCGCGGGAACTGGTAGGTTCCGGTGTCGCTCGTCACGGCGGTCAGCGGTTGAAGGAGCACCGGTCCGGTGAGCGTCACGGTGACGCCGGGAAGCACCGCGCCTGACGCGTCGGTGGCCTTACCGAAGATTTCGCCCGTCTGACTCTGCGCACTCGCGAGCGCGCTCGTGGCGCACAGCGCCGCGAGGGCCAGAACGAATACCTTGAATCTCATCCTTCCTCCTCGAAGCCATCCGTCGGCAAAAACAAGTCCCGGATTCGGGCGCTGTGCAAAAACGCGCACTGTCCGAGATCGAATCAGTGTTGTCTGGCAGGAGGCAGGGTGTAAAGGCGAAAGCCCGGCTGGAAAGTCAAAAATCCCGTCTGCTCCAACCACTTGGATTGAATCGATGCGCTTAGCCGTGGTCGCGGCCGAGCGACGCCAGCACATCAAGATCGAGCACCTCAAGTGACGGGATCACGACATCTGCGAACGCCGTCAACGCCGCCTTGTCGTACGTATTGGTGACCGCGATCGTGCGCATGCCGGCGGCGCGCGCCGATTCGAGTCCCCACCGCGAGTCCTCGATGGCCACGCAATGAGCGGCGTCGATTGCCGCGCCGCGCGCCTCGCGCAGCAGTGAAAGCGCGCGCAGGTACGGCGCCGGCGAGGGCTTGCTGACCGGCGTGTCTTCAGCGCTGACGATCGCGGTGAACAGCGTCTCGAGATGTTCGCGGCGAAGGACGCGGCGGATCTCGTCGCCGCGCGCGCCCGACGCGATCGCGATCGGCACGATCGCCGCGGTGCGGGTGATTGCGTCGGCGGCGCCCGGAAACAGTACCGATACGTCGCGCTCGAGAGCCTCGAGCTCGATCGCCTTGCGCGCGACCAGCGCGGCGACGTCAGACCGTGTCCAGGTGCGTCCGCGGTCGCGCGCGATCGCCTCGAACGCGCCGACATCGTCGAAGCCGAGATAGCGCCCGAAGTAGTCGCTTTCGGACAACGTCACGCCCTCGCCCGCGAGCACGCGCTCATAGGCGCGGAAGTGCAGCGGCTCGCTGTTCGCGATCACGCCGTCGAAATCGAAAACTATCGCGCTGAGCATTGGCGCGCCGAAAAGTTAGAAGTTAGAGGTTGGAAGTCAGAAGTACGAACTCTCGGGCGATCCCGGCGCCTGGTGGTCCCCGTCACGAAGGCTCGAAGTTTAATGTCCTTCTAACTTTATTTTCTCGCCGGCGCGGATCGGCACTTTCAATCGATTCTCCGGCGGAGGATAGGGACATTCGTACGAGAGGTTGTAGTAACAGTACGGGTTGTAGGCGCGGTTGAAGTCTACTTCGTAGATGTTGGTCCCGTTCGGCTGCAGATCGAGGTAGCGGCCGGCCGGATAGGTCTCGGTTCCGCTGGTCAGATCGTTGAAGGCGATGAACAGGTGCTTCGGATCGGCGACCTCGAGAAACACCGTGAGCTTCAGCGCCGTCGCTTTCAGTGTGAACTCGAGCGAGCCGACGCGTCGCATATCGCGCTTGGTGCCGGTCGACGTCGGCATCTCGAACACGGTCTTGTCCTCGACGCGCTTCAGCACGCCGGGCACGTTGTAGTCGGGATCGATCGGAAAGTACGCGAGCGGCAGCAGATCCTTGTGCCGCTCCTTCGGGATGGGATCGTCGCTGGCGGCAAACTGCTCGTCCTTCGCCGCGCGCTCCGCCGCGATCTTCGCCGCGTAGTCCTTCGGTTCGTCTGGAGGTTTGCTGGAGCACGCGCTGCCCGCGACGAACGCAAGCAGCGCGACGGCAGCAATCAGGCCAGGCAGGTCGGAGAATCTAGTCCGACCCGCCTGACCTGCCTGACCCGCCAGACCTGCCTGACCCACTCGACGCACCTGGTCCACCTGACCTATCCGCCTACGCGAAGGGATAGCCGCCGCGCGACACGGTCTCGTCCGCGAGACGACGACGCGCAGCAACCGTGTTGATCGGGGTAACCTTCAGCACGCGGCGCAGCGCTGCGAGCATCGTCCGCAGCGTGTCGCCGTCGCTCATCGCGGCCAGCGCCTGCCGGGCCGACGCGTCGATCCGCAGCGCCGCGTCGCTGACGAACACGCGCGCGGCGTCGACGTGGAGCGCCGCCTTGCGGTCCTGCCGCTCGGATGCGGCGAGCGCACGAAGGGTAGCGCTTTCCGCGGCGTAGACGTCCATCGCGATGTCGGCGAGGTGCATCAGTACTTCCTGCTCGTCGGTCAACTTCTGACCGTAGGTCTGCATCGCAAGGCCGAACACCATCAGCGCCGTCTTCTTGAATGCTTCGATCGCGCGGCGCTCGTCGGCGAGCGTGCCTTCGTCCGGCAGCGACGACATCGACGGCGGCCCGAGCAGTTCGTCCTGCAGCGCTTTCGCCGCCGGAATCAGCGGCAGGTCGCCCTTGAGCGCGCGGCGGATCAACATCCCCGGGATCAGCAGGCGATTGATTTCGTTCGTGCCTTCGAAGATGCGGTTGACGCGCGCGTCGCGGAAGTGGCGCTCCGCCGGATAGTCGCGGACGTAGCCGTTTCCGCCATGAATCTGGATGTTCTCGTCGAGGATGTAGTTCAGCGCTTCGCTGCCGGCGACCTTGGCGATCGAGGATTCGACCGCGTATTCCTCGAAGGACGCCAGCGCGGCGGAGCCGTCGCTCGGATCGTGCGGGGTCGCGTCGATGCGCGCGTCGACCAGTCCGGCGGTGCGATAGAGCAGGCTCTCGATCGCGTAGGTCTTCACCACCATCTCGCCGATCTTGTGCTTGATCGCGCCGAATGTGGCAATCGGCTGCCCGAACTGACGGCGGTTCGCCGCGTATTT
>Ga0075425_100003461_pt1 | contig 16065 bp, 10 predicted proteins | sample SoiMethybrSBSTD4_FD_75300 | JGI IMG/M metagenome (GOLD analysis project Ga0075425, IMG submission 75300) | Bulk soil microbial communities from a Populus tree surrounding site in Tennessee, USA - Soil MetaG P. TD hybrid SBSTD4 | ecosystem: Environmental > Terrestrial > Soil > Tree plantation... | reverse complement strand
TGGCCGGCGTATCTGCGGCCGATGACGCCGTGCTCGGCCATCATTTTCTGCCGCTCCTCGATCGGCGCCGAGTACCAGTTCTTCGTTTCGCCGCGCAGTTTATTCATCGGATAGAAGCAGACGTAGCGCCGCGGCGGAATCGGCGTAAAGAGCCGCGGCGCGACGATCTTCTTTTGGGCTTCGAGCTCGGCCGCGACCGCCTGGCTCCATTCCGCGCTGCCCGGCTGAATTCCTTTCTCCTGCAACCCATGGTACAGCCGCACCGTCGCCTCGTACAGGCCTAGCTCGACGACGGAAACATAGGAAGTCGTCGGCTCAAGGTATTCGGCGAGACTTAGATTGGCCACGGCGAGCTGCGCGGCGTTCAGCGCCTCGAGCGTGCGGCGGAAGTGGATGAATAGCAGATCGCCCTTGTGTCCCAGCAGTGAAAAGGCCGCGCTCGGCTCTTCCCTGCTCTGCTCCATCGAGCCCAGGAGACCCATGGCTTCCTCGGCAGCAGCCGTCTTGCGGGAATTCTCCAGGAGCTTCCACGCGGGACGGCGGAAGCGGAACATCTGGTGCAGGATGTACGAGCCTTCGAGCGTCAGCGGGACCGGCGCCGGTTTGCTGTGAAGTTCGTCTTTCACGTCGTATTCGGTCCCGGGATTTCTTCTTTTTTGCGCAGTCGCGCGCGCAGCGCCTGGAAGCCGCGCCGCGCCAATCCGAAGAGCTTTGGAATGATCCAAATCGCGAGCGCGATGAACGCCGCGATCAGGAGCAGCATGATCAGCGGGTGATGAAAAATGAGCCAAAGCGAGCCGAGCACGGTAAGGTCTTCGCCGACGCTCGCCGCCCAGTTGCTGAACGGCTCGGGGCTCACGTTGATCGCGAGCCGCGTCGTCGCTTTGGTGGCGTGCGCGGCGAACGCCACTGTGCCGCCGGCCAGAATCGCCGCCAGCTCGAGCGCCGGGTTCATCGGTCCGAGCGCGCGCGCCGCGAGAATCGCGCCGGCGGGGACGCGGATGAACGTGTGTAGAAGGTCCCAGCCGCTGTCGAAGTAAGGGATCTTGTCGGCGAAAAACTCGACGACGTACATGATACACGCCATGCCGATGACGATCGGGTCCATCAGCACCTCGAGCCCCTGGGGGAGATGGATCATCTGCATCCGTCCGGCGATGCCGAGCGCCGCGACGGTGGCATAAAGATTAATGCCCGACGTCCACGCGCTTCCGAGCGCGAGGCTCAACGCTTGCAGCGTCTCCATCGAATCAATCGATCGGAATCAAAGCTTCCACTTCTTCTCGACTTGGTCCTTGATCTCTTTCTCGAAGGCGTTCACCGCCGGGAACTCCTCCATCCAGCGGTAGGGCCGGCATGCGTCGATGAGCACGCGGTCGGAGACGTAGCCTTTGGGCGAGCGCTCCTCCGGCGGCATGGCCGGCTCGCACACCGAGGCCCAGACGCTTTTCACGACATCGATGCCGTCGCGCACGTAGCAGCGCGTCGCGATCGCCCAAATGACGTCGTACGGATTGGTGATGTCGATGTCGTCGTCGACCACGACGACGAACTTGCCGCCGTACGCGCCGGCGCGCGCGCCCGCCGCCACCAGCAGCGCCTGCTTGGAGTGGCCGGCGTAGCGCTGCTTGATGGAAATGACCGTGAACGGCCCGGGCTGGCCGCCGTAGACGAAGCCCCACACGCCTTTGATCTCCGGCACGCCGGCTTTTTCCAGCTGCTCCCAGAGCGTGGCGGCGCCGAGCGCGATCGGCAAATAGCTCGCCGGCGGCTTGAGCGGCGGCGCGCCGAGCATGATCGGATCGTTCCTGTAGTAGACGCGCTTGACGTTCATGATCGGCGTCTCGCCGACGTTCGCTTCCGTGAAATAGCCGGGCCATTCGCCGAACGGCCCCTCGCGCGGCATCTCTTTGTCCGGCATCGGCGGCATCTCGCCTTCGAGGACGATCTCCGCGTTGGCGGGGATTGGAAGCCCGGTCACCGCGCCGCGCAGCACCGGCACCGGCGCGCCCTGGAGAAAGCCGGCGAACTCGTATTCGTTCACGTCGGGCGGCAGCGGCATCTGCGCCGCCAAGAAAACGCTCGGCGCCTGGCCGAGCGTGATCGCGACCGGCAGCGGCTTGCCCGCGGCGCGGCTGCGCTCGAAGGCGAGCCGCCCGTGCTTGCCCATGTTCATTTTCACCGAGACGGTATTTTTATTCTGCACCATCACGCGATAGGTGCCGATGTTAACCTTGCCGGTCTCGGGATCTTTGGTGATGACGCCGCAGCCGGTGCCGATGTACGGACCGCCGTCGAGCTCGTGCCAGCTCGGTGTCGGGAATTTATAAAGGTCGACTTCACCGTCCTCCATCTGATTTTCGCAGACGGGCCCGCCCTCGACCTGCTGCGCCGGGACGGGCTTGAAGGCCGCGAGCTTCTTGCGCCACGCGTATAGAAAGTCGACACCGTTCAAGTCTTCAGGCAGACCCATCGCCGGCGCGGTGCGCCTGCAGGTGCGGAAGGCGTTCGAGATGATGCGAAATCCCGCCGGATATCCCGTGAAGCCGCCGAAAAGCAGCGCCGAGCCTTCTTTCTCCGCCGCGCGCTCGGTCAGCGCGCCGACCTCGATCTTGAGATCGGCGCCGTCGAAATTTTTGATCTCGCCCATCTCTTCGAGACACTGGATGTATTCCCGCATGTCAGTCACAGTACGCATGATTCCTCCAAAAACGTCATCCTATTTCCCGGGCCCGATGCTGTCAACACGCGCTCGGCTCTTGCGCTTTGCGGCCGTTCCTGTATTCCTAAAATAAATGCGCGTCGGGGCTTTCGTTTTCCTTTTTCTTGCGGCTGCGGCCGCGCCGGCCGCGGCGCAGAACTACCCCGTGAAAGAAACGATTCTCGACAACGGCCTCAAGGTCCTCCTGCTCGAAGACCACAAGAGCGCCGCGGTGACCTTCCAGGTGTGGTACCGCGTCGGCTCGCGCAACGAGTTCGACGGCAAGAGCGGCCTGTCGCATTTTCTCGAGCACATGATGTTCAAGGGGACGCCGACCGTAAAGCCCGAAGAGTACGCGAAGATCATCGCACGGAACGGCGGCAACTCGAACGCCTTCACCTCGCAGGACTACACAGTCTATTTCGCGACAATGAGCCGGGAGAAGATCGGCATCGAGATCGAGCTCGAGGCCGACCGCATGGCGAACGCTATTCTCGACGGACCGACTTTCGAAAACGAAAAGGCCGTCGTCATGGAGGAGCGTAGGCTTCGGACGGAAGACAATCCCGACCAGGCGCTTGCCGAGGTCGCGGGCGCGGTCGTTTATATGGTCTATCCGTACCGTCGGCCGGTCATCGGCTGGATGTCCGATATTTTGAATCTCACGCGTGACGATCTGATCCAGCACTACAAGACCTATTACGCACCCAATAACGCCTTTATCGTCGTGGTGGGCGATTTTTCCACCGACGAGATGCTCGCCAAGATCAAGCAGGAATTCGGCAAGGTCGCGCGCCGGCCCGACCCGCCCAAAGTGAAATTCGAAGAGCCGCTGCAGCAGGGCGAGCGCCGCGCCGCGCTCAAGAAAGAGGCGGAGCTTCCGCTTCTCGCGGCCTATTATCACGCGCCGAATCTGCTCAATCGCGACGCGTTCGCGCTCGACCTGCTTTCGACGATCCTCGCGGGCGGGCGTAGCTCGCGGCTGCATCACGATCTCGTCTATGAAAAGCAAATCGCCGCCGCCGTTGACGCCGATTACGAGGGCTTCCTGATTGGACCCTCGTTGCTCTCGATGTCGGCCCAGGTGATGCCCGAGAAGCAGGCGGACGAGGTGCAGCGCGCGATCGACGCCGCCGTCGAAAAAATAAAGTCCGAGCCGGTGGGCGACCGCGAGCTCCAGAAGGCGAAAAACCAGGTCGAGGCTGCGTTTGTTTTCGGCCAGGACTCGATCTTCGGCCAGGCACTGCGCATCGGGATGTTCGAGTCGCTCGCGAAATGGCAGCTCATCAACGACTATCTTCCAGGAATTCGCGCCGTGACGGCGGAGGACGTTCTTCGGGTCGCGAAAAAATACCTCGACCCGGACCGGCGAACGATCGGCGTCTTAATTCCCACGAAAGAATCCGAATCGTGAGAAAGTTTTTTGCGGCGGTGATGATGACAGCTATTTTAGGCCCGCAGTCTTCCGCCGATGCGCGGCTCACCCCGTCGCGGACGACCCTCGCCAACGGCGCGGTCGTCGTCACGTCGGAGCAGAAAGCGCTCCCGATGGTGACGATGAGCCTGTTGATCGAAGGCGGGGCGCGGCTCGATCCGGCCGGCCGCGAAGGCCTCGCCAACTTGGCGGCGCAGCTCCTGACCTACGGCACGAAACATTACACCGCCGTCCAGCTGAGCGAAGCGCTCGATTTTCTCGGCGCCTCGCTCACCACCGGCTGCAGCGAAGAGACGATCACGATCAATTTCACGCTGCTGAAAAAGGATCTCGACGAAGGGCTGCGGCTGCTCGCCGAGGTGCTGACCGAGGCTTCGTTTCCGCCGGATGAGATTGAGCGGCAAAAGCAGGCCGTCATCGCCGGCATCCGCGCGCAGGAGGAACAGCCCGGGCAGGTCGCGGAAGTGAAATTTCTGGAAACGCTCTTTCCTAAGAGCCCGTACGGCCGGCGCGTCGAGGGCACGCCGGAATCGGTCAAAAACGTCGATCGCGCCGGACTGCTCGCGTTTTATCAAAACGAGCTTCGCCCCGACCGCGCCATTCTCGCGGTCGTGGGCGACGTGTCGCAGCGGGAGATTGTTGAGAAACTTAATTCGGCCCTGCGGCCTTGGCAGAAAAAGCCCGCCGCCAAGCTGCCGCCGCCCAACGTCGTTCCAGGGGCGCCGGCGTTCATCAAAATCAACAAGCAACTTACGCAGGCGAACATCGTGCTCGGCCATGGCGGAGTGCCGCGCAACCATCCCGACTATTACGCGATCCAGATCATGAACTACATTCTTGGCGGCGGCGGATTTTCCTCGCGCATGATGGATTCGATCCGCAACGAGCGCGGCTTCGCCTATTCCGTCTACAGCCAGTTCGACCCGGGGAAATATACCGGAAGCTTCCAGGTCGTGATGCAGACGAAAAACGAAAGCGCGGGGGAGGCGATTAAGATCGCGGTCGCCGAGATCCGTAAAATGCGTGAGCAGGGCGTGACCGATTTGGAGCTCAACGAGGCCAAGGATTATCTCATCGGCAGCTTTCCGCTGCGCTTCGACACGAATCGTAAAGTAGCCGCTTTCTTGTCGCAGGTCGAATTCTACGGTCTGGGCCTGGATTACCCCGACCGGTACCCCGAAATCATACGTAAAATCAGCCGTGAAGACGTCCTGCGGGCGGCTAGGACCTACCTCCATCCTGAAAAGCTTATTGCGGTCGTGGTCGCGGACCAATCCAAGGCCGCACTGCAGCCGCTTGACAGTGGAGGAGGTCTATAGTAAGACCACCTTCGTTTCTGACAACGAAGGAGGAGAGTCGCGCGGATGAAAAAGGTCCTGGTCGTCGAAGACCATCCAGATATGCGCGAACTCCTCATCTGGCAGATGGAGTTGATGGGGTTTTCCGCGATTCCCGCCAAACACGGCAAGGAGGGCGTGGAAAAGGCCGTCCAAGAAAAGCCTCAGTTGATCTTGATGGACATCATGATGCCGGGCATGGACGGTCGAGAAGCCACGCGGCTTTTACGCTCCCATCCCGACACCCAGGACATCCCCATTCTCGCGGCCACAGCCCTTTTTCGCGACGCCGATCTCAAGACCTGTATCGACGCGGGATGCAACGATTACATCGTCAAGCCGTTCACCTTCCAGGAATTGCAAGGCAAAATCCAGGAATTTATCACCGATTCCCGCATGACGCTCCAGTAGTTTCCGTTCCCGTTCCTTCGTTTACCCTTCGACTCCACGTTGTCCCCGAGGTCGTGTCGTGACACGCCGGGAAAAGGCCGTCGCCGTCATCGAGCGCCTGAAACAGGCGGGATACGAGGCTTATTTTGCCGGCGGATCGGTGCGCGACATGCTTTTGGGCAGAGATCCCGACGATTACGATATTGCGACCGCCGCGCGGCCGGAGGACATCCAGAAGATTTTTTCCCGCACCCTCGAAGTGGGTGCGCAGTTCGGCGTCGTGCTCGTTCTCTCCGACGGCGATGCCTTCGAGGTCGCGACCTTTCGCTACGACGGCCCTTACCTGGACGGCCGGAGACCGAGCGAGGTACGCTACGCGCGGCTCGAGGAGGACATCCGCCGGCGCGATTTCACTGTCAACGGCCTGATGTACGATCCGCTCGAGGACCGGCTGATCGACCTCGTCGGCGGGCGCGACGATCTCGCGCGGCGCCGCATCCGCGCCATCGGCGACCCGCGCGCGCGCTTTCAGGAAGACCGGCTGCGCATGATCCGTGCGGCGCGCTTTTCCGCGAGCCTCGGCTTCGACATCGAACAGGAAACGCTCGATGCGATCCGCGCCGAGGCGTCGCATATCACGCAAGTTTCGTGGGAGCGCATCGGCGAGGAGGTCACGCGCATTCTCACCGAGGGCGGCGCGCGGCGCGGCTTCGAGATCATGGATGCGACCGGATTGCTGCCGCACATTCTGCCCGAGATCTCGGCGATGCACGGCGTCGAGCAGTCGCCGGACTATCACCCCGAAGGCGACGTGTTCGTGCATACGATGCTCGTGCTAGAGAAGCTCGTTGAGCCGACGGAGTCGGTCGCGTACGGCGCGTTCTTGCACGACGTCGGAAAGCCGGTGACCGCCGCCCGCAACGAGCAGCGCATCACCTTCTACGGCCACACGGAGCAAGGCGCGGAGATGGCGGTCGCGATCTTGAAGCGGCTGAAGCGGAGCCGCAGCGTCTGGGAGCGCGTCGCCTATCTCGTCAAAAATCATCTGCGCCACGTGCAGGCGCCGAAGATGCGCGTCTCCACCCTCAAGCGGTTTCTCGGCGAGCCGGGCATCGAGGAATTGCTGGAAGTCACGCGCCTCGACGCGCTGGCATCGAACGGCGACCTGCAATATTATGACTTCTGCCGACAGAAAATGGCCGAGCTGAAGCACGAAGAGATTCATCCGCCTCCGCTCGTCACCGGCAAAGATTTGATCGCGCTCGGCCTCGAGCCGGGGCCGATCTTTCACGTGATTTTGGATCGCGTCAAAGAAGCGCAGCTCGAGGGCGAGCTGCGCGACCGGCAGCAGGCGCTCGACTGGATCGAGAAGGAATACGGGGGACGACACTGACATGGAAGCGGCGAACGGCTACAAAGTCGTCGGCAAGGGTCTAAAGCGCGTTGACGGCAAAGACAAAGCGACGGGTAAAGCGATTTACACGGTCGATCTGGAATTGCCCAACATGGCCGTGGGGAAAATTCTCCGCAGTCCTTTTCCGCACGCGAAGGTCGTGCGGATCGACGCGTCGAAGGCGGCGAAGCTTCCGGGCGTCTTCGCCGTCCTCACGCGCGACGATCTGCCCGCGCTCAATTATTATTACGGCGCCGCCTACAAGGATCAGCCGATCGTTGCGACCGACAAAGTCAGGTTCGTCGGCGATCCGGTCGCGGGAGTCGCGGCCGCGGACGCCGAGACTGCCGAGGAGGCGCTCGATCTGATCGAGGTCGAATACGAGGAGCTGGCGGCGGTCGACGACCTTGAAGGGGCGCTCAAAACCGGCGCGCCGATTATTCACGAAGCGCTCGCCGAGGGAGGCGAGCTGCACGGCTATCACTATCAGGCGCCGGAGAAATTCAAGGGCACGAACATCTGCTATCAGTTCAGTTACGCGAATGGCGACGTGGCCCAGGGCTTCAAACAGTCCGACCACATCTTCGAGCATGTCTTCACGTTCCCGCGTGTGCAGCATTTCTCCATGGAGCCGCACGCGATCATCGCCAACGTCGAGAGCGACCGCATCACGCTGTGGGCGTCGTCGCAGGACCCGTTCACGCTGCGCGAGCACCTGGCGGAGATATTTCGCATGCCGCTCAGCCGCGTGCGCGTCGTGGTGCCGTACGTCGGCGGCGGATACGGCGGCAAGCTCTCCGTCAAGCCGGAACCGCTCGCCGCGGCGCTCTCGTGGAAGACCGGTCGGCCGGTGAAGATCGTTCTCTCGATAGAAGAGAGTTTCAAGACGGTCACGCGCCATCCGGCGCGCTTCCGCATCAAGACCGGCGTCACGCGCGACGGCCGGCTGCTCGCGCGCGAATGCGAAATTTATATGGATACCGGCGCGTACGCCGATGCCGGGCCGCGCGTCACGCAAAAAGCCGGCTACCGCGCGTTCGGCCCGTATAAAATCCCCAACGTCAAGTCCGACGCCTACACCGTATACACGAATACGGTGCCGGCGGGCGCGTTCCGCGGCTTCGGCACGCTGCAAGTCACGTGGGCGTACGAGTCGCAGATGGACATTATCGCCGAGAAGCTGGGGATCGACGCGCTCGAATTCCGCCTCAAAAACATGCTCGACAAGGGCGACCTCTACACGCCGGGCGACACGCCGGTCGACGCCGATTTGCGCGAAGGGCTGCTGCGCGCGGCGCGCGGGATCGGCTGGGGAGAAAAAGGGCCGGCGGGCACCGGCAAAGGACTGAGCTGCTGCATGAAGGACGGCGGCGGGACGTACAAGTTCGCTTCCGCGGTCGCGAAGATGATCTCCGACGGCAGCGTCGTGCTGCTCACCGGCACGGTCGAGCTCGGTCAGGGCGCGCGCACGGCTCTCAGCCAGGTCGTGGCCGAAGAGCTCGGGCTGCCGCTGGAATATGTCGTCGTCGCGCAGCTCGATACCGACACGACGCCTTACGATCCGGGCACGAACGCGAGCAGCTCCATGGTCGTCATGGGGCTGTGCGTCCAGCGCGCCGCGCAGGACTTGAAGCGCCAGCTGCTCGAGTCCGCCTCGAAGGCGCTGAACGAAAACGCCGCGGATCTGTCTATCAAAGACGGCAGCGTGCAGACCCGCGACGGCAAAAAAATCTCCTACAGCGCCGTCATAGCGAAATATTTCGGCGCGAATGCCGGCGAGATCATCGGCAAGGGGTCCTACCAGGACATCAAGAGCAAGGAGGCCGCGCTCGGCTCGCCGACGACGTTCTGGGAAATCGGCTGGGGCGGCGCGGAGGTCGCCGTCGACCGAGACACGGGCGCCATCAGGCTGCTGAAATACGTTTCGATCGCCGATGTCGGCCAGGCGATCCATCCGATCCAATGCGAAGGGCAGGACGAAGGCGCCGTGATGTTCGCTGTCGGCCATACGCTGCGCGAGGAAATGGTTTACAAGGACGGCCAGCTGCTGAATCCCAACCTGATCGACTATCACGTGCCGAACTTTCTCGACATGCCGCAAAATTTCGAGACGATCTTGATGGAAAATAAAAACGGTCCCGGCCCGTTCGGTTCGAAGGGCATGGGCGAGGGCGGGCTGCTGCCGGTGGCGTCGGCGGTCGCCAACGCGCTCTACAATGCGGTCGGCGTGCGCCTCTACGATCTGCCGCTCACGCCGGAAAAAGTCTGGCGCGCGCTCGGCAAAAAAAGCTCCGCCTGATTTCAGCTCGTCGTGATGTATGGAATCGGAATGAGCGGATCGGGAAACGGCACGTGAAGGCCGCGCTCGAATAGCAGGTAGAAAAACGCCCAGACGCCGAACGCGACGGCGATAGTGATCGGCCATTTCTCGCGTCCGGCGATCTTCAAGTAGAGTATCGTCGCGAGCGGCACGGCGACGGAAAAGCCCAAGAGCCAGATCGCAACGAAAAATCCCACCGTCCACAGAACGATGTTCACCGTCCGCTGTTTCACCACCTCGCGCGGAAGCTCGGCGCCGACGCCGCTGTCGTCCGGAGCCTTGAAGCGCGTCTTGCCGGAAGCGTCCATGAAAAACTGCACGACCGCCAGGACGAGCGCAGGGATGCCGATGACCCAGGGAAACAAACCTGCGCGATAACCGAAGTTCCGGCTCTGCCAGAGCGCGAGCGCGAGCAGCACGACGACAATGAAGCTGAAGATCGCCGCGATCTTCGCGCGGCCGGGATCGGCGACGGTCGGATTCGCGAGCGCCACGTCGGCCGCGGTCTCCCGCTTAGATTTTCTTTTGAGGCGGTCTTTCACTACCGGGTAAAGAACGCCGACGACGGTAATGGCGAAAATGAGCAGCACGCCCGGTCTACGCAGCCACGCCGAGCCGTAGTTGTCGGTCGCGAGAAAAAGTCGGTTTTCCGCCAGCGGGCCGAGGACGAGACCGAGCAGCAGCGGCGGCCGCGGCCATTCGAGTTTCTCCAAAACCCAGCCGAGCGCGCCGAAGCCGAGCACGACGAGCATGTCCTCGAAGGCGTTCTTTTCGGCGAACGCGCCGAGATAGACGAGGATGAGGATCACGGGGATGATGAGGCTGCCGCGTATCTGTGTGATCTTCGCGAGCGGCTTGAGGAAGAGAAAGCAAACGCCGACCGTGATGATATTCGAGATGATGATGACCCAGACGAACGAGAATGTGACGTCGAGCTTGCCTTTGGGCGGCGGCAGCAACATGTCGGGCCCGGGAACGACGCCTTGAATGATGAAGCCGCCCAGGAGAATCGCCATGATGACGCTCGCCGGGACGCCGAACGCGATCGTGGTGATCAGGCTGCCGCCGAGCGTGGAATTATTCGCCGCGCCCGGGCCGAGCACGCCTTCGATCGCACCCTTGCCGAACCGTTCTTTCCTGGGCGAGCTCTGCACGGCGTGCGCGTAGGCGACCCACTGCGTCGTCGCCGCGCCCATCCCAGGGATGATCGCCGTGAAAGTGCCTATCGCGCTGCAGCGCAGCACGAGCCACCAGTGGCGAAACGTGTCCTTCACGCCCTGCATGACGCCGCCCAGTTCCTCGACTTTGTCCTGCGCGATGCTCGTACCCAGGACCGCGAGCTCGATCGTTTCGGGAATGGCGTAGAAGCCGATCGTCACCGGCACGAGACCGACGCCGTCCCAGAGAAACAGCTGGCCGAACGTGTAGCGCTGGATGCCGGAAATCGGATCTAGCCCGATCGTCGCGAGCATCAGGCCGAGCGCGCCGGAGACGACGCCTTTCAAGACCGCCTCGCCGCTCAGCGCGGCGACGAAGGAGATGCCCAAGAGCGCAAGCATGAAAAATTCCGGCGAGCCGAACGTGAGCACGAGCGGCCGTACGATCGGCACCGCGAGTACGATGCAGACCGCGCCGAAGACGGCGCCGAACAGCGAACTCATCAGCACGGCGCCGAGCGCGCGGCCGGCTTCGCCGCGCTTCGCCATCGCGTGCCCGTCGACGATCGTCGACGCCGTGGTCGGCTCGCCCGGCACGCCGAAAAGCACCGAGGTGATGTCGCCGGTGGTGGCCGTCACGGCCGTCATGCCGAGGAGGAACGCGAACGCCTCGACGGGCGTCATCTTGAAGATGAACGGGAGCATAAGCGCCATCGCCGTCGGACCGCCGAGGCCGGGCAGGATGCCGACGACGAAGCCGATTGCGAGGCCGACGCACATCAGGCCGAAGGTCGACGGGGCGAAGACCTGATAGAAGCCCGAAACGAACGATGTCAGCATTTCGAACAAGATGAGCCCCTGATGTCCCGTTCAACTCCGGTATGACGCTTTGCGCGAGCGAAATTCGCGGACGTCACGCGCCAGTCGGCGCAGTTCCACGTGTGCTGGAGCCGTGTCTTATTGCAAACGGCCCGCTAAAGCAAGATAAAACGCTGCGGGGACGGCTACCTGCAGCCCGGTTCGGTCTTGGAGTGCAATGGCAAGCTTACTGTGAAGGTCGAGCCGCGGCCCGGTTCACTTTCGACGTCGATATCGCCTTCAAGCAGCTCTACGAGCCGCTTGACGATGCTCAGGCCGAGGCCGCTGCCTCGATACTTCCGCCGGTCGACACCCTCGGCCATGTAAAAAGGCTCGAAGATGTGTGGCAGATCCGAACTGCCGATGCCGATCCCCGTATCGGTTACCGAGCAGACGACGCGCTTCTGCGGGCCGGCGGATTGCATTTCTACGCGTAAATGGACGCTGCCCGTTTCCGTGTATTTCACGGCGTTCGCGAGGAGATTCTCGAGAATTTCTCTAAGCCGCACGCGGTCGGTCATGAGGCGCGGCAAGGCACGCCCGATCGCGATCTCCAGATGCAGTCCCTTTTCCCGCGCGAGCGGCTCGAACGAAACCTCGAGATCGTCGGTGACCTCGCGTACGGCGAATTCCTCGGGATGGAAACGGACTTTCTTCGCGTCAAGCCGCATGAGGTCGAGAATCTCATTGATGAGATCGAGCAGCTCTCTAGCGTGCCGGCCGATGCGCGCGAGTGCCTTCTGCTGCTGGTCGCCGAGCGTTCCGTACGCGCCCTCTTCGAGAAGCTGCTGGGTGCCGATCACGACGTTCAGCGGTGTTCTCAGCTCGTGCGCCATGGTGTTCAAGAAATCGTTTTTGAGCTTGAAGGCGTTCTCCAATTCGGCGGATTTCCGTCGGACTTCTTCGAACAGCCGCGCGTTTTCGACGGCGATCGCGGCGCCGCTGGCGAGCTGCTGCAGCGACTCGATCTCGTGCTGGTAAAAATGGCGCGCGCGGTAGGTTAGAACACGCAAAACGCCGATGACATCGCCGTTGCGTGAAAGCAGTGGAACACCGGCGTAGCCGCGAAAGCCGTGGCGGGTGGCCTTTGGCGCGGCATTCGCATTTGCGGCGATCATGTCGGAGATCGTAACCGGTCGTCCGCTTTGGACGACCGAGCGGGACAGGCCGCGCCCGGCGCCGGAAGGGGTCGGCTGGAGCGAGCCCGGCTCCGTGCCCGAGACGCCGAGGGACCTCCATTCGCCGTCCACCATCAGGCGCACGTCGGAGACGTCGACCTTCAATACCTCGCGGATTTTTTCGGTGAGTTTTTGCAGCAGCGTATCGACATCGAGAACGGCGATGTCCTGGCTGAGATCCTTTAGGACCTTCTGCATCTCCTCGCGATTGCGCGATTCCTCGTAGCGGCGCCAGTTTTGAACCGCCAGCGCGAGGATATCCGCAATAGGCGTCAGAAGTTCGAGCTCCTTTCGGCCGAAGCGCTTTGGGACGAGGCTGCCCAAATTCAACACGCCGAGCAGCTCATGCTCGGCGATGAGCGGGAGCATGACATACGAGCGGATGCCGACGCCGCGATACCTTTGGTGCGTGAGCGGAAAACGGTCATCGTTCAGAATATCCTCGCAGATCACCGGCTCCGCGTTGCGCATCACCCATCCGGTCGCAGTACCGATGACCGTAGAAAAGCCCTGTGGAATCGCGGGGGCCGGCAGCCGCGATTCTTCGGCGTAGACGGCGAACTGTTCTTCGCTGTCGGGAAGATTGATCGCGGCGCGATCGTAGGGGAGGAGCTTGTGGATCTCCCGGCAAAGTGTCAGACAGATTTCCTTGAGGTTCATAAACGCTGTTTACGCTGCGAAAAAAAACCACCGGCGGCCACGCGGCGCGCGCGTGTGCGGCGCTGTACTGTCCCGCTTCAGCTCAACTTCGTACGGCAAGGATGCGGCGCGAGACGGATTCCAATCAGCCGTGTGAAGTCGGCCTGGCTCGCCCGTGATTGTTTTTAAGGCGCTAGCTTACTAAAATGACTGTGCGGATTGCAAGCGTTACGTAACATATAAGCTATGGATACTATATACCGAAACTATATTGATGGACGCTGGGTCGAGGCCGCCTCGGGGCGGACATTCGAAAACCGCAATCCCGCGGATCGCGCTGATTTAATTGGCTTATTTCCCGATTCCGGCGGCGATGACATCGACCGCGCTGTCGGCGCCGCGCGTCGTGCGCTGGCGTCCTGGCGGCTCGTGCCTGCGCCGAAGCGCGGCGAGATCATTTTCAAAACCGGGGAGATTCTCAAGCGCCGCAAGGAAGAGATCGCGCGAGCCATGACGCGCGAAATGGGAAAAATACTGAAGGAAACGCGCGGCGACGTGCAGGAGGGAATCGACACCGCGTTTTACGCGGGCGGCGAGGGCCGGCGGCTTTTCGGCGAGACGACGCCGGCGGAGCTGCCGGACAAGTTCGCGATGTCGATTCGCGCACCCGTCGGCGTCTGCGGTCTCATCACGCCGTGGAATTTTCCGCTCGCCATCCCGACCTGGAAGCTTTTCCCGGCGCTGCTCTGCGGCAATACGGTCGTCTTGAAGCCGGCGGAGGATACGCCGCACACCGCGGTGCTCTTCTTCGAGGTCCTGGAGGAGGCCGGCGTTCCTCCCGGCGTCGCCAACCTCGTCCACGGCTCTGGGGAGATCGCCGGCGCCGCGCTCGTGAATCATCCTGAGGTTAAGTTGATCTCCTTCACCGGCTCCTCGGAGGTCGGACGCGAGATCGCGGCATCGTGTGGGAAAAACCTCAAGCGCGTAGCGCTCGAGATGGGCGGAAAAAACGCCCAGATCGTGCTCGAAGACGCCGACCTGGATCTGGCCGTCGAAGGGGCCCTGTGGGGCGCCTTCGGCACCACCGGTCAGCGGTGTACCGCGACGAGCCGCCTCATCGTGCACCGCGACATCAGACAGCGCATCACCGACGCGCTCGTCGCGCGCGCCGAGAAGATCGTCGTCGGCGCCGGCCTGGACGAGAGCACGGAGATGGGGCCGCTCATCCACGAAGCCGCGCGCGAGAAGGTGCACCGCTACGTGCAGATCGGCAAGGACGAAGGCGCGCGGCTTTTGACCGGCGGCGCGATCTACGAAGGAGAGCAATGGATCAACGGCTGGTTCTATCGGCCGACGATTTTCGACCGCGTCGCGCCGTCGATGCGCATCGCCCAGGAGGAGATTTTCGGTCCCGTGCTCTCGATCATCGAAGTTAAGAGCTTCGAGGAGGCGATCGAGGTACTGAACGGGACGCGCTACGGCCTCTCCAGCTCGATCTACACGCGCGACGTCGGCCGGGCGTTTCGGTCGATGCGCGACATCGAGGCGGGGATCACGTATATTAACGGGCCGACGATCGGCGCCGAGGTGCATCTGCCGTTCGGCGGCGTCAAGGACACCGGCAACGGCCATCGCGAGGCGGGCACGACCGTCTACGATATCTTCACCGAGTGGAAGTCGGTCTACGTCGACTACTCCGGAAAACTGCAGAAGGCGCAGATCGACAACGCGGAATGAGCGAAATCAAAGTCCCGTACATCAAAGTCAAACCGCCGGGACCGAAGGCTCAGGAACTCATCCGGCGCGACGAGCTTTATACCGCGCCGGCCTACGGCCGCGTTTATCCGCTTGCCGTGAAACAAGGGCGCGGCATGGCGATCGAGGACGTTGACGGCAATCTTTTTCTCGACTTCACCGCTGGCATCGCCGTCTCCTCCACGGGGCATTCGCATCCGAAGGTCCTCGCGGCCGTAGAGGAACAGGCGCGGCGGTTTCTCCACTACTGCGGCAGCGACTTCTATTACGAGCCGATGGCGCAGCTTGCCGAGAAACTCGCGCGGCTGGCTCCCGGCGGTTCGGAGAAGAAGGTGTTTTTCACCAACTCCGGCACAGAAGCGATCGAGGCCGCGATCAAGCTCGTCCGCTACGAGACGAAAAGGACGCACCTGATCGCTTTTCTCGGCGCCTTTCACGGCCGCACGCTGGGGTCGCTCTCGCTCACCGCCAGCCGCGCCGCGCACCGCGCACACTTCGGTCCTCTATTGCCCGACGTTCACCATGTGCCGTACGGGATGCAGGGACTCGAAGCCATTGAAAAGGAAATTTTTCGCCACGAGGCCGCGCCGGACGAGGTGGCGGCGATTTTTGTCGAGCCGATACAGGGAGAGGGCGGCTATATCGTCCCGCCGCCGGAATTCCTGCCGGCCTTGAGCGATGTTTGCCGGCGCCACGGCATCTTGCTTGTGGCCGACGAGATTCAATCGGGTTTTGGTCGCACCGGCAAGATGTTCGCTTGCGAGCACTGGAAGCTGGAGCCGGATATTCTCTGCGTCGCGAAAGGCATCGCGAGCGGCCTGCCGCTCGGGGCGATGATCGCGCGCAACGATATCAGCACGTGGAAGCACGGCAATCACGGCTCGACCTTCGGCGGCAATCCG
>Ga0075425_100003460_pt1 | contig 16067 bp, 12 predicted proteins | sample SoiMethybrSBSTD4_FD_75300 | JGI IMG/M metagenome (GOLD analysis project Ga0075425, IMG submission 75300) | Bulk soil microbial communities from a Populus tree surrounding site in Tennessee, USA - Soil MetaG P. TD hybrid SBSTD4 | ecosystem: Environmental > Terrestrial > Soil > Tree plantation... | reverse complement strand
ACGTCGAACGATGCCTCTGGACCGAACCCGTCGCGCTGCATGCAGGTGCGAACCTCGAGGGCAATCGGCCAGCCATCGGCGTCGAGGCCGGCCTTCAATCGCGCCATGCCCATGGCGCGATACGTCGTGCCGATGAAGTCCTCTTCGCGCGTCCACAGCATGTGAACCGGCGTGCCGCGCATCTGGTTGGCGATCATGATCGCCTGCTCGGCCTGCGGTCCGTTGCCGTTGCGCCCGTAGCCGCCGCCGAGATGACACAGGTGGATGTAGACGTTCTGCTCCGGCACCCCGGTGATCTTCGATGCGCTGAAGCGCGTCTCCTGCGGGCTCTGATCGCCAATCCAGATGTCCACGCGGTCGTTCGTCACCAGTACGGTGGCGTTGCCGGGCTCCATGCGCGCACGGGCGAGGTAGGGCGTGGAGTAGGTGGCCTCGACGATTCTGGCGGCATGCGCGAACCCGGCGTCGACGTCACCATCGTTGACACGCACTTGTCCTGGTTGGGCGATCGAGGAGGCGAGCGCGTCGCGCATCATCGCGGTATTGACGGCCGCGTTGTCCGCCGGGATCGTCCACTCGATCGGCAGGCGATCGATGGCAGTCTTCGCCTGATACCAGCTGTCCGCGATCACGGCGACACCGCCGCTGAAGACGCGGCCGCGCGTACAGGACGGATCGGGGATCGGAAACTGCACGGCGCTGCGCACGCCAGGCATCGTGCGGATGGCGTCGAAGTCGTAACGCTTGACGTCGCCGCCATAGACCGGACATGCCTTGACGGCGGCCCACTTCATTCCAGGCAGGCGGATGTCGATCCCGTAGACCGTCTGTCCCGTCACCTTGAGCGGCACGTCGAGGTTCTTCCGCTCCGTGCCCATCAGCGTCCATTGATCGGGTGACTTGATCCTGATCGTCTCCGGGTGTGGGTGCGGCGTCTGTGCTGCCCGCTCCGCGACACGCCCGTAGGTAATCGTGCGGCCGCTCGGCCCGTGCTTAATGACGCTGTCCTTCGACGTCAGCTCGCTGACCGGCACTTTCCAGAGATCCGCCGCCGCGAGCAGCAGACGCTCGCGCGCTTCCGCTCCGGCGAGCTGCAGGTAATACCGGCCGTCCTTGACAGACGAGGCGGCGTTGGTGCGCATGCGCCGATAGAGACTGTCGGGAATGCCGGATACGCCGGTGGGATTACGATCGGCGAACGTCGGATCGCCGCCGCCGTTCGGGTCGGTCGCGCCGTTGCCAGGAACCTTCAGCGTCCACTCGGGAGCCTTCTCGCGCGCGTCGCGGTTCGCCGAGGCGTACTGCGGACGGACTTTGGCCCATTCGCACTGCAGCTCCTCGGCAACCATCATCGCGTTCGAGGTCCACACACCCTGACCGAGCTCGGTCTGCGCGATACGGATCGTTACCGTGTCGTCTGGCGCGACGACGATCCAGGCGTTGACCTCTGGCGTAGCCGCATCCTCGTACCAGGCGGCGCCCGCCGGCTTTGCGATTCTTGTCTGCGCCTGCGTCTTGTCCGGCATCCAGAAGCCGACAATGAGCGCGCCATGAGCCGCGGCGACAGTAGCGAGAAACTCGCGACGAGTGACATCGGTGCTCATGTCACTTCCTCATCAAATCGGCGGCAAGGTGAATCGCCTGCCTGACACGGTGATATGTGCCGCACCGGCAGGCGTTGGTCACGCGCGCGTCGATGTCGGCATCGGTGGGGTTGGGGCGGTCGTGGAGGAGCGCGAGGGCCGCCATAATCATCCCGGACTGGCAGTAGCCGCACTGCGGTGCGTCAAATTCCTTCCACGCCATCTGCACGGGATGCGAACCGTCTGGTGATACGCCCTCGATGGTCAGGATCGACTTCCCGACCGCCGTCGAGGCGGGCACGCTGCAAGAGCGGATGGCGCGGCCATCGACGTGCACCGTGCACGCCCCGCATTGCCCGATGCCGCAGCTGAACTTCGTGCCGGTGAGGCCGACGTGGTCGCGGATGATCCAGAGGAGCGGGGTCTGCTGGTCGGCATCGACGCGATGCACGCTGCCGTTGATGGTCAGATCGAATGCCATCGTTCGTCCTCCGCGGTCCGAATTGTAGCCGGTGCGGGCGATTCAAACGCGTACAATGCGTTTCCCCAAGACAGGCGAAGAGCCGGAGAGACACTTATGCGCAAATTTTTCGCTGCGGGGCTGGTCGTGACGACGGTGGCGTTGGCGCTCATGTTCGCGTATTCCCGGGTGTTCGGGCAGCCGGCGAGATCGGCCGACCCCATCTTCGGTCGATGGATGATGGACCAGACGAGATCCGTGAATAATCGCGGGGGCGACCACGCCACATTTCCCACACAGCACGTGCGGGTACTGGCGCGGGAAGGCGATGGCCTTCGCAACACGCTCGCGAATAGCCCATCGTCCGCGCCGACATACTCTTACGCCGCCAAACTCGACGGCAAGGCGTACCCCGATACGCGCACGCCGGGAAAGGATCAAACGCTGGCCCACTGGCGGCTCGCGCCGGACTTGATCGTGCGGCAGCAGGTCACCGATGGCAAGACGTCCGAATGGGTCATCTATACCGCGTCGCCCGACGGCAAGGTCTTTACCTCGATCAGCTGGGTCCCGGCGCACCCCGAACTTCAGGATGTGCAGGTCTTCACGCGGGGAAATTAGGAATACGGTCGGCCGACAATATGCCTAAACGACTGCCACCGCAGACGACGCGACCGCTCAGTCCGCCTGCGAACGCGTCCTTTCCGTACACCTTCTTCGAAAACGTCGACAAACATCCGCTCGAACCGGGTGATGTGTCGCTGAATCTGCGCAATGCCTGGTGGCTGATGGACGCCGCGTTCCTTGCCTATTCGAGTCCGGCCACCATCAACACCGAGTTTCAGAAGATTGCCGGCGCCAAGGTGCACGTCATTCCTGGCAAACGGAGCACGCAGTGCTACGTTGCAGCGACGAATGACTGGATCGTGCTGGCGTTTCGAGGTACGCAGGTCGACGACTTCTGGCAGTCGGTCCTCGACTGGACGATCGATGCCCGCTTTGTGCCGGTGCTCGATGCACATGGCGACTGGGTGCACGCCGGATTCAAGAGCGCGATCGAGGAAGTGTGGCCTGCCGTGTCCAATCACATGCGGACGCTGCAGACGCAGCGGCGCCGCGCGTTGTGGATCTGCGGCCACAGTCTCGGCGCGGCGCTCGCGACCGTGGCAGCGAATCTCTGTGCGGACGATCCGGCGGTCGGCTTCGCCGGACTGTACACGTTCGGCTCTCCCCGCGTCGGCGACCGCCGCTTCGGCGCGGAGATCTCGCCCCCCACAGTGTTCAGGTTCCAGAACGATTCCGATCTCGTCACGCACGTTCCGCTTGGCCTCGTCTTCCAGCACGTTGGTGCACTGCAATTCATCGATGGCAGCGGTCATCTGCACGCGAACGTCGACCGCCGCACGCAGCTTCTGCTTGAAGCGGGCGCGGCAATGTCACCGGTTGCGGCGCACACCGTCGGCGGGCTCCTGAAGCAGTCCGGTCCCGACGTGCCACTCCCCGGATTTCTCGCGGATCACGCGCCGATCAACTACGCGATCAGCATCTGGAACTGTTACGAGGCCGCCGCCGCGAAAAAATCGGATTCACAACCGTGAACGAATTCATCGAAGTCCAGTTCAGGAAAAACGACAAGCGCCTGCGTGTCAGGCGTCAACTGCCCGGCGGGATCGAATTCGACGAAGCCGACCCCCTCGAACGCACGGTCGGCATCCAGTTCACGCCGCGCAACGACATCACCCGCGTCCGCATGGATAGCGTCAGACGTATCCAGGGATGGCAACCGGGAGAATTCAAGCTGAATCTGTCGGTCGAGGATGGATCCATTCTTCTCCGTGGCGCGAACGAACATGCGCTTCCGGAGGGCCGCTACGGGGTGCGCTTGCAGATCGAGGAGGCCGATACACCGAAAATTCAGACTGCGGCGGTCGACCATGACGGGTTCGCGGTCGTGCAGGTTGACGTGCAGATGGACGACAGAACCGTCGACGTCGATCTCACGGACGCCGATGGCGACATCATGACGGTGCTGGAGCGCTCGAGCGTGAACGGATTGCCCGCTGTCGACTGGCTGGAGGACCCGACACGTCGGCCTACCAGACAAGCCTGTCTGCTGAACCTGATGGCGTCGCTGCGCACGCGGCCCAACAAAGGAGCGCCGCTGATACGACTGGTCCAGAACGTATTCATGGTCGCCAACGACCGTCTCTACGCCAAGGTCGATCGTCAGCTGCACGACGTGCTGGAGATTCTTGCGAAAGACCCGAAGCGGCCGTTCTACGCGGAAGGCCCTCCCCACGCGTCCATCCACGGCCGGTTGCTGAGCGAACTGCCGGAGCCTCCGGAGACGAAGTCGTCATTCACGAAGCTATTGAGCTTTCGCGCCGAAGGTACGCCGTCGATGCAGGTCGTCATTGCCGTGCCGCCGGCGGACTGTCCGCACACCTACGCGGATTTCGATCTCGACCTTGGCAATCCTTTACAGGATGTCGCCGGATTCTTCGTACACATAGGCGAACTCCTCGACGGGAAGCCGACGAATCACCTGGATCTGCGCAAACGGCTCGCGAAAACGGCGGCGGCTGAATTTCTCTACTACACCGTTGTGTAGCTCGCGTCAGTCATTCCCCTCGTTTAACCGGTGGTTGCTGCGCAGGAACGGCCACCGGCAGGTCGGAGTTATAGATCTCTCGCGTCATCTTCCACGAACCGTCGCTCTGTTTGCGATAGATCTGCAGGAACTTGCCCCACTCGTCGATCGGCGACGGCACACCAGGTATCGAAAACGTCATGCTGTACGCGCCGCGCAGATATGCGAGGTCGCCATACCCCATGACTTCGACACCTTGAGCCTTCGCGTTCGAGATGTGAGGAAGTGTCGCAAGCCATTGCTGAATCGCGTCGCGGCCTTGAACGGCGGTCGCATGCGGCCTCAGGACAATGGCGTCAGGCGTATACAAGGATGCCCATGCTGCCGCGTCTGCCGCGTTGGCCGCCTTCATCTCGGCATCGAGACCCTGGCGAACTGCCGCTTCGTCATGTGCAGTTAAGCGGGCCGCGGTCGCAACGTTACCTTCGCCCAGAACAATCGCGGCGGCGAACAGGAAGCACATTGCCAGACCGAAGAACCAATCCAGTACCGTACTGTGCGTGGGTGTTTCGGGGTTTTTGTTCAGTTCAGTAAACGTCCCGACGATTCGAATTTCATTCTCGAGTGTCGCACCCGCAGTGACGCACCGATTAAACAGTTCTCGGTTTCTGCGCTCGAGCAGCCAGAACATCGCCGTCAACAACATGCCCACGACAGCTACCGCTGGGGCAAGACTGGTGTATCGCGGCGGAAGGTTCACGACCGCCACGGTTAGAGCGGCGATAATGGCCACGTAACCGGCAAGTAACTTTTCTCGCCAACTCAAGTAGTGGCGCAGCATCTCGCCGACTTCCGCGTACAGATCTTTCTCTTCCAGCGCCACCTTTCTCCCTTCCTGCACCGTTCGCAGAACCTCCTGTTGATGTAGGGCAATGCCTAAGTGTCCACGCCCAGCGCGATGCGTTAGTTCCTCTTGACGTCCCGCACTGCGTGCGCCCATGCCGTGATCGATCGACGGATTTCGTCGTTGCTCGGCTTCAACAGATCTATCGCGGTGACAGAATGGCCCACATCGCCGAGTTCAAACAGTCCGCCGATTACACCGCGCTCGACGAGAAATAGCATCGGAAGTCCAGCCATGGCGGCCATACCCGCCTCCACATGGTTCCAGGCGGTCGGCAGAGCAACATCTTCGACACTCCTGGTCTCCTCCGTTCCGCTGCGCCATGTTCCTTTGGCGACTTCAAGTTGGCGGAAGGCGATGATCACGGCACCAGAACACCCCCTCAGAACACGGCGCACTTCCGACATCGCGCCGACGTTCGGGTAGTTTCCACGCTCCACCGTCGTCGCGTCGATGTCTTCGTCCGCGAGGATGCCAACAACCTGACGCACAAGCTCCTGCTGGAGCACGTTGAGCGTTCCAGGTTTGCTGATAAACACCTTCGGTCGCTCGGCGACCGCCGCTGCGGCCGCACGACGACAGATGTCGGGTCCACAGTACGTTCCATCCTCACCGATGTGCGCCAGCAGGTCGTTTGGTACGTTGCGGGCGCCCGCGAATTTCGCATTGCGCAGCGTGGCGCCGCTGAAGTTGGCGCCGAGCAGGTCCGCCTCGAAAAATGACGCGCCGCTCAGGTTCGCCTCCTTGAAGATGGTGTTATGCAGGCGAGCCTGGTAGAACACCGCGTTCTCCGCGTTGGCACCTTTCAGCGAGGCCGCCGAGAGATCCGCCCTGTAGAAGTCTGCTCGCGTCAAGTTCGGGGGCACGCCGCTCTTGGCGCCCAGGTAGGCATTCTGCAGATTGGTGCGTTGGAGGTCTGCCGCTTCGAGCGATGAAGCGTAAAGCAGGCCATCGGCCAGAAGCTTTTGAAAGTTTCCGGTTTCCGTTTCGCGCAGAAGGGCGGCGATCACGTCGACCGCCTCACGCGCGTATGGCGTGCCGCCTTCACCCAACTCCGTCTTCGGATCGAAAAAGCGCCGGAGCAGAATCGCACCGCCAAGACGCTGATGCTCGACCGTCGAGGAAAGAGAATCGAGCACGGTGCGAAACGCCTGTTGCGCTGCGAGCTGCTTATCCCGCCGTGAGAGGTACTTGGTCACGGCAAGCACCGAACCGACGACCGCCACGAGCGCTGTGATGAGAGAAGCTATGTCTTTGGGATCCATCGCGGAGCCGACCGTATCATCTCCCGACCGGGCCCGTTGCCGCAGAAAAGAAAAAAGGCACGGAGAGGTGAATCTCCGTGCCCTTCACAAGTGAGCTGCTCGGGACGTTACTTCTTGCCGCGCACGGTCTGCGTCAGCACCGCCGATGTGCTGCCGTTGTAGTTCGCGTCACCACCATAGTTGGCGGTGACGGAATGAGACCCTGCCGACAGATTCGACGTCGTCAGCGATGCGACGCCGCCGCTCAGTGGAGCGCTACCCAGTGATGTCGCACCATCGAAGAACTGTACGCTGCCCGTTGCTGTCGAGGACGAAACCCTGGCCGTGAATGTCACCGGCTGCTGGTTGTTGGCCGGGTTGTGATTGGACGTCAACGTAGTCGTGGTGCTGGCCTTGCTGACCGTCTGCACGCGAACAGACGATGTGCTGCCGGAGAACGTGCTGCTGCCGTTGTACTGGGCGGTAACGTTGTGCGTGCCGGCCGACAGAGTGGATACCGAGAGCGCCGCGAATCCGCTCGCGTCGATCGTCGATGATCCGAGGTTCGTCGCGCCGTCGAGGAATGTGACGGTGCCTGTCGGCGTTCCCGATGAACTGGACACAAAGGCCGTGAACCCGACGCTCTGCCCGTACGTTGATGGATTCGGCGATGACGTCAGCGCCGTCGAAGTGGCGGCCGACGCAGCGGTCACCATCTGGGTAAGGGCAGAGGAGGTGCTGGCGGCATAGGTGCTGTCGCCGCTGAAGGCAGCAGTGATGGAATGGCTTCCCGGACCGAGTGTCGAGGTCGAGAACGACGCGGTGCCACCACTGAGCGCAGCCGTGCCGATAGAGGCGGCGCCGTCGAAGAACTGTACGGTTCCGGTCGCTGCTGCGGGCGACACCGTCGCCGTGAACATAACCGTTTGTCCGGATGTGGATGGATTCACGGACGATGCGATCGTCGTTGTCGTCGGCGTCAGCGACTGGCCGCACGATGGGAACTGGAAGGAGATGATGCGCGTGTTCCAGTTGGCCGACGCCGTCGAGGCCTGGTACTCCTGCGTGTACCAGAACGTGCAGTCGTTGCTCGGATCGATTCTCATGGCGGAGTAATCGCCCCAGCGGTCATACCCGGTCTGTGATCCACCGCCAACGACCGCCAGCGTCTCCGACTGCAATTCGCCGGGTGCGTCACCCGCTTCCCTGCCGGTGACTCGAATCGACGGATAGGTCAGGCCGCTGGCCACGCTGTAGCCGATGCCGATATTTCCGGACTTGTCCATGGAGATGCTGCCCATCCAGCGATTCTCGGTGTCGGGCGCGTACGTTCCTTGTTGAAAGAGCGTGGGGGTGGGGCCCGGGTTGCGCACCTCGTACCAGCGGACGGCCGTATTTCCGCCGGGGGTCAGGACTGTGTGGTTGGCGACGATTGACGCATGGTCGCCGAAATTGCGATAGGCCAAGCGGTACATCAAACGATCACCGACCGCATCGAGCTTCGTCGTCGTGCCAGGCTGTGGAATGCAGTCCTGTGTGTCGAGACACGGCGACGTGAACGGCGCGACGCCTGGGACCGACACCGGCCCGGCAAAGGTCGAATTCTGCGGGTTCGCAAAATCAGCATGGAAGGACCACATGTTCAAGCCGCTTGACGCTGGATCCATATTCATGAAGAAGTTCGGCGAACCGGCGGGCGGCAGCGTCGCCCCGTCGAGGTCGGACGGCAACAGGCTGGCGTAGAACGTGCCGTTCAGTTGAAAGCACACGAAAGCCGGAGCGTGTGCACCCTGCAGCATCGCATTGCGGTCCCACGCACAACTCTCGGGTCCAACGAAGGGGCCGGCGATCTGAAAGATATTGAAGGTTACGTAGTAGCCGTCAGGCCATACACCGATCTTTGGATAGTCATTGATGTTGCTACCGAAGCCGTAGGCCCATGTGTAGTACGAGCCAGTCGGGTCCGGCGTCGTTGAAACCGCGAAACACTGCGCGAATTGGCCGAACAGGCCCGGAAGCAGCGGGATCGCCACCTCACCGACAATCCACCGATTGGCCATGCGGTCGTACTGCACGATTGGGTCGCTGAAACCACCCAGCTGGTTGCACGTCGACAACGATCCCCAGAAGGTTCCATCGTCTATCGGAGCCTGGATCTGATTGCCCTGCTTGTCGAACACGACGAAGGCGTTGTTGACCCACTGGACGATGTGGTTCGGTCCGACGGCCATGTTCGAATCCGGCGGGACGGCGACGACGGTGAAACCCGGATAGCCCGCGCCGAGGCCCTCCCATTGATTCGTAGTCTGTGCGCTGGCGAAGGTCGGCGTCGATGTCTGAACCACGGTATCCGCGCCATTTCCCGATCGCATCGACGGCCGATGGAGCGGCATCTCCTTCTCTTCCTTCGCTTCGTAAACGCGCGACGGCAGTTCGCGCACGGGCGGGGTAACGGCGAACTCCAGTGGATATGTAACGGTCGGCGGCCGCGATCCGTTGTCGGAGGTCTTCGCGCCCTGCGCATGAAGCCGAGAGCTTTCCGTCAAAAGCAGCGCGACAACACAGACGGCAAGGGCAATCGTTGAAAGGCGCGCGCGTCTCATAGCATCACCTCTGTGGTGGCGACGGCGAGAAAATGACCAGGAATCGACGCGGACCAAGGGCAAACCTCGATCCAATCCAACGCCAAAGGGTAAGGCGTTGCCCTCCATGGATTTGCGTTAACCGGTTCGACCGCCGTAGCGAAATGCGGGCTTCGAAATCGTTTGGGAAAGCGCCAAAAGTGCGCTGCAACGGCGCTGGCGATTCGTGCGGTCGTGGCCGCTTCACGCCATCGCCGTTGGTGAGGATGAACTTCTGAATGCGTTTACCAGAATCCACCTCGCCGGTGTACAGGTTGCCCGTCGACCCATGGCGATGGCATCGATCCATGCTGTCCGTTCGCGTCATGCGAGAACGTGAGGTTGTACGTGGTGCCACAGATCCCGTACGTCATGCTGCCGGGCCCGCCGCACTCGGTGCCACGCGACGGCGTGCTTGGGTGGACGAAGAAGCTGTTGACGAACTTTCCCTGTTTCGTGAAGACCTGAATGCAATCGCTGCCGCGCTCGCACACGTAGACGAGACCGTCTGGCGCGAAGTGGACGACGCCACCCGCCGTTGATCGACGACGTACATTTCGCGCGCGTCTTCGTCGAGATCGAAGAGCTCGACCGGCATCTGAATGTCGGTGTGCTGGTTGTTCATGGGCCGCGCCGTCGGCGCCTGGATCATCCGGGGCGTGACGGTGATGGTGACCGATCGCAACGATCATATCTGGGTGATCAGCCGTCCTCGCGTTATCAATCCCGACGAATCGGGTGCCGCAACGAATCAGCCGCGCACTTCGTCAGCACGAAGCCTCCTCGCCGAACGGCGGCGTGAGGAGTCTAAGTTAGAAAATCACACCTTCGTAATCGGGTTTGGGCGGCGGACGAGGCAGCCCGAAAGGCAGCCCCGTGGCCGGCACGAGCGAAAAAAGCCGCCGTCCCGTGTGACTTTGTTGTGGGAGTCAGCAGTTACCAACTGATTCTCAATGGGTTCCGGGCGAGATTGTGTGGCACGCCCCGTGCCTCACGACGGCCACGAATAGACGTGCCCATAGTGGGAAACAGCAACGTAGCCGCGAGCGGAGTTGATATGCGCAAATATGTCGGGATAGTGGCGGTGGCCTTGGGCGTGGCTCTGGCGGGCGTCACTCCCGCGGAAGCTTCGTCCTTCCTGAGAATCAACGTGGATGGAGTGATTGTCACGTGTGACAACAGCGCGGCGCTTTGCGGAGCAGGTTTCACCACTGCGCTTGGATCCAACAACATCACCTTCACCGGGGTCATCAACGGCGTCAATTTTGCGAGCGTCCAACTGGCAGGCAACTCGCCAGGTTCGGCTTCCGTCGCGTTTGTCCTGGACAGCAAGTTCAACATCTCGAATACGAGCGGCGTGACCCACACCGTTACGGTGGATTTCGGGCAGAACAACTTCACTTCGCCTATTGGCCCTGGCTTCCTGAACGCTTCCCAGACGGCCAACTGGACCTTGTCGTCAGCCGGTGACTCGCAAAGTTTCCAGGCCTGGCTGCGCAACACGAATGACCTCGTCGTCCCAGGTGGCACAGCGACAGCAATTTCTCCGACCTGCGTCAGTCCAGGCGGTCTCTCTCAATCGTGCTCCTCAGAGACTCTGAATGTGGCCGACAACCCCACGGCGCCTTTCGCTCTCACAGGTCGCGAGGTCATGGTCATGTCTAACGGTACGGTCGCCACGTACTCTGGAACTGCTACACAGACAACGACTCCACTGGTGCCTGAGCCCAGCTCGATGCTGCTGTTCGGAACGGGCCTGTTCGCCGCGGCTCGCCGCCTCCGGCGTCGGCAGAGCTAGGACCGCAACCTCACGCACCCTGTCTCGTCAGAACCGGAAAGGTCGAATGCGGCCTTTCTGGTTTTGTTCTTTCGTAGGTCACAAATCGAGAGCCACGTCCTCGTCGGTCGGCTGCGGCGGCCGCGTCAGCGAGCGTCGACGCTGAGTGTGGCGACACTCCGCCGGTCGGATCGGCTGCGCGGACTTCGGGTATGGTGCAAGCGCCACGAGCTTGATTGTGTGCGAAGCGTAGGTCGCTTCCGACCCGTCAGGCGTCGTACGCAGTTCGCGCTGAACTGGCATCGCAGGCGTTTGTGACAGCGACACGGCAACCACGCCTTCTCCCGCCCACACACAAACCACGTCCAGCGGACACCGCGAGTCGGATGTGACACCGTCGAACCTCACCTTCACGCCGTCGGGCAGCGTCGCCGATGCGCCAACGCGCAGATCGAAATGTTGCTGCAGAGGAACGGTTGGCTGAACTGGATGTGCCGCGCACCCGCAACTGAGCGTGGCGCACGCAATGAGCGCGATGCCGACTACACGTGATCTGATTGAGAGGCGTCTGCCGTGGATTTGCCTTCCGCGTGTGTGACTCGGTTCGATCCGCGTCGGCGACGCGTTTAGAAACGCCCCCGCCTGCGCTCGTTCTGAGGCAGCACCTCGAGACACGTGGTCCACCAGCCGGAGAGAATCGTCTCAATGAACTCACCGGGCAGCCGCTCGGCGTGCATATCCGCCGCGAGCGCCTCGTGGTCGTAGTGGATCGGAATGAATTCCACGTGGATGGTGCCATCGATGGTGAGCAGCGTGTACCACACCCGGGGCGTTCCGTCGTTTTCCGGTCGACCGAGCGCTCCGACATTCACCACGTGCCGCCCGCCGCCGAGATCGCGATGCCACTTGACGCCTGTGTGCGTGACGCACAACACGTCGGCGCCGGCAGCATCGAGCAGATACCCGAGGAACCCGTCAGGACTGGTCGATTCCCACAGAAACTCGTTGATCTTCCGCGGAGATCCATGGCACAGGAGCAGCCGCGTCCCGCCCACGTCAAGCCGCCGCGACATCGGCAACGTGCGGAGCCACGCTTTGTGTGCCGCCGACGTGTTGTGGAACGTGTAGTGGTAGCTCAGACGCGCGAAGTGGTTGTCACGCGGATCGGTATAGCCGCACTGGCAATCGGCGAGGCCGCCGGCCAGCGAATTGTCATAGTTGCCCTGCAGGCAGAGCACGCCCGCCTGTTGCAGCAGCGGAAACACCCGGTCCGGATACGGTCCGAAAGCGCCGAGATCACCGAGGCAGAATATGGCGTCGACCTGCCGCTGCGCGATGTCCGAAAGCGCCGTCTCCAGCGCGCGCCAGTTACTGTAGATGCCGCCGAGCAGCGCGAACCGCGTCACCGCACCTCCGGCGCAGCCGAGATGACAGGACCTTCGATTGTGGCGCTGACATTTCCGCAGATCGTCCCGTACCGCCAGCAGGTGACGCACGCCTCGTGTCGCAGCGTGTACGACCTAGCGGCGTCCTCGAGCGTCGTGCCCAGACGCGCATTCCGCTGCTCGACGAGTAACGGGCACACCCATACGCCGCGGTCGGTGACCAGACGTGAATTGGCGCACATCAGCAGATCACGGTCGAAGTCTTCGAGCATCGCGGTCGTGACGCACTCGTCTCGCTGCACGCGGCCGAGGCGAGTCAACTCGCGTCCGAGCGGCAACGCCGGCAGCAGCTTCAGGCGCGGTCGATCGCAGCCTGCGTCCTTCAACACGCGCGTGAAGGCGGCGAGCGTCGCGAGCTCGTCGCCGTCGTCCCAGGTTCGAACGATGGTAATCAGCGGCAGCAGGTTGCGCCGCGCAAGCCTGACCGCACCGGCGAGGGCCAGCCGGAACACGCCACGTCCGCGGATGGCATCGTTCATCTCCTCCGTGTGCCCATCGAGACTGACTCGCACCTCCAGCGAGTACCGCGCGGCGGCGGCAAGCGTCGCAAGCATATCGGCGATGCGATCGCTGATCAGCATGCCATTGGTCAACACGGTGGTCGGTGCGACGGTTAATGCGTACGCCACCATTTCTACCAACTGCGGATGCAGGAACGGCTCGCCGCCGGTGAAATAGATGTCGCGCACTCCGAGTGCCGCGGCGGAGGCGATCGCCTGCCTCACTGCATCCAGTGTCATGAGATCGAAGGACGTCTGGTACGGGCCGCTGCTGTTGAAGCAGTGATGGCATTGGATGTTGCAGCGCGTCCCGCTGACCTGGATCCAGAGGTTGTCGAGGTGACGCAAGTCGATGGCCGCCGCAGCGATGACTGTGTCCACCTGAAATACCGTGTCTATGTTGTCAGGTCCATGTTAGAAACGCTTCATGAAACACACGCCGTCGTGGCGAGTGCTGGCGCCCCTCCTCGTGGGAGGCGCATTCCTCGTGCTCACCGCACTCGAACGGCGGCGTCCGTTGCGGCGCGTCCGCGAGGCGAAATGGCGCCACGTGTCGCGCAATATCGTATTCGCCGGCGCCGCGGCGGCGACGGTCAATCTGCTCGAACGACCTGTCGTTGAGCCGCTGGCTAAGGTGTTCCAACGGCGTCGCTATGGACTCCTGTACGTGTGTCGCCTGCCGCCGCGGCTGCATCTGATTTTGGCGATCGTCCTCCTCGACTACACCCTGTACTTGTGGCACGTGCTCACGCACCGCGTGTCGTGGCTGTGGCGGTTCCATCTGGTTCATCATGTCGATCACGATCTCGACGCTTCGACCGCACTGCGGTTCCACGCCGGCGAGCTCGCGCTCTCGATCCCATGGCGCGCGATGCAGATTGCCGCAATCGGGGTCCCGCTCGACGCCCTCTGGCTATGGCAGAACATCCTCCTGCTCTCGATCCTGTTTCATCACTCGAATGTCGAACTGCCCATCAGCGTCGAGCGAGTCGTGGCTCATTTCGTCGTCACGCCGCGTCTGCACGGCATTCACCATTCCATCGTCCCCGAGGAAACGGACTCGAACTGGTCCAGCGGTTTGACCGTGTGGGATTACCTTCATGGCACGCTGCGCCTCGACGTACCGCAACACGCGATTACGATCGGCGTGCCCGCATACCCTGCGCCAGCGGACGTGACGCTCGCGAACAGCTTTACACTGCCGTTCGGCGCGCAGCGCCCGTGGCGGATGTTTCCGGGCGACGGAGAGCCGGAGACGCACAGACAGACACTCCCGACAGGCGAATTAGCGCCGTAGGATAGGGCCTCAAGAACGCCGCGAGACACAGCCGATTTCCCCGTGGGCGGCCATCCAGGCGCGTATTCGTGTCGCGCCTTGCGCATCGCGCAACACCCGCCGAAGGTCGTCTACCGTGTCGACATCGTGCCACGGGAACAGCAATGAGACTGTCAGACCGCACCTCTGCGCAGCGCTCATTGTGGTCGCGAGCACGTCCGGCGTGCTCCATGCCATAGACGCGAATAACGCGGGGCATGGGCGGCACAATCCGATCAGGTAATAACCGCCGTCGACAGCCGGCCCAATCACAGCATCCAGCCCATCGCGCAGCCGGTCGAACGCCTGCGTAAGGTGAGACGAGGGGAGGGACGGCAGATCCGACCCGATAAGCACGACGGGCGAGTACCCGGCCGCGAACACATCGGCGAATGCATTGCGCATACGGTCGCCCAGGGTCTCGCCATGCTGCGGAATCAACCGGGCTCCGTCGCCAACAAGCTCACGCATTTCCGCAATTGAATCAGAGGGCTCGAACGCGACGAACAGATTTACGTCGGGAACACCGCGGACGGCATCGAGCGTGTCCTGCAGAAGCGCTCTTCTCAGCTCGACATGGTCGCCGCCGAGATCGCGGATCAATCGAGACTTACCGCGGCTGTCGGAGGGGACGCGTGCCATGACGACAAGCGCCTCGCGTGTGGAGCGCGGCGCCGGATGCGAATACCACTGCGCCAGCCGCTCCGGCGCGACTCCAGCGAAGAAGAGAGCCTGCAGCATCACATTCTTCGCGCTCCGCCGCCACCAGCCGTCGCGCTCCCACCGCCGCGCCGACGTAAGCACCGGTTGCGGCGAGTGATACAGCTTGCCGGCGCGATGAAGCCGACGCACGAACGCGACGTCCTCCATCAAAGGCCAGTCGGGGTAGCCGCCGATCGTGTCGAATACGTCGCGACGAACAAATAACGCCTGATCCCCGTACGCGAGATCGAGCCGCCGGACACGCCTCTCCACGACACGCTCGATAAGCCGGGCCTGCCACGCGGTCGAATCGAGTGTGAATCGAAAGCTGCCGCCAACCACCGCCGGATCGGCACTCGCCCGGCGAATTTCATCGGACCAGTCGAGCGGCAACCGCGTATCCGCATGCAGAAACACAATCCATCGGCCGGCCGCAGCCGACGCTCCCGCGTTCATCTGACATGCGCGGCCTGGGGCCGACGTCAACAACCGGACGTCTGGCCGACGGCAGATTGCGGTCAGCTGATCGTCCGAAGCACCGCCATTGACGACGACGATGTCGACCTGCGGGTCGCTGGAAATGGTCGCCAGCAGCCGCCGCAGCGCCTCGGTATCGTTGAGTACCGGAATCACGATGGACAGCTCGTGAGACGCCATTCATCGATTCTCCTCCGGTTCGTCGGCGGTGTACTCCTTTCGAATGCCGGCGCTATACTCCATACGATGTGACCGGCCCTTCCGATCTCAGGCGCCGGTACACACGTGCGGAAAGGTGAGTCTCATGCGCGACCTATTGCGGGCGACAGCAGTGGTGGCAACGATGAGCGTCTTTGCATCACCGGTCCACGGTGCCGGCGTAGACCAGTCGACGTTCACGCGGGTTGCGCCACAGTACATCGCCGCGTTGGGCGATCCGTCGGCGAAAT
>Ga0075425_100003459_pt1 | contig 16067 bp, 9 predicted proteins | sample SoiMethybrSBSTD4_FD_75300 | JGI IMG/M metagenome (GOLD analysis project Ga0075425, IMG submission 75300) | Bulk soil microbial communities from a Populus tree surrounding site in Tennessee, USA - Soil MetaG P. TD hybrid SBSTD4 | ecosystem: Environmental > Terrestrial > Soil > Tree plantation... | reverse complement strand
CATGCCGGCGGCAAGATGCACATCGGCGGCTTTGACCGGCTCGTCGCCGGCGCCGTCGACGAGCTCGTAGCCGCGTTCCGATTTGCTCTTGAGCGAGTTGCGCCGCAAGCGCACCGGAGATCTCACGGGCGATGTCGAACAGCTCGGCTTCGCTCCCGCGCTTAAGCTCGAGCTCGATCTCGCACAGCGGGGCCGAGCGGGTGCCGGTGTCGATTTTGCCCTGATCGATGGTCAGGGCGATCGACCGCTTGTCATCGGACAACGGGTAGACCGTGCGGCGCACCCGCGTCTCGAACAGCGGCCGCAATTGACGCCGCAGCTTGCCGCTCACCAGCGGTGCGAGCGCAGTTCCGTCAGCCAGGCTGAGATCTGGCTGCTCGCCAGCGATTTCCGCCTCCCATTCGTTGCGTTCGAGCAATCCCGCATGCGCATCGGCTTTAATTGTCTGAATGTAGCGGTTGCCGATGCGGCGGACGCGCAGTAGCAAGCCATTTTTGCGCAGCTTCTGTTTCTCGGTGTCGAAATAGACCGAGGTCTCGGTGGTGCGCCGCGGTCGCGTCTTGAGCGTGCGGATGAGGGGTATTTTCTTGAGGCTCGGTACGCTTGCGGGGGCGACCTCAAGCTTTATTTCCAGTTCCTTTGGCGCTGTCATTGCGGGCCCTCGTCGCTGCAATGTGGGGAACCGGACATCAACCGCGTGGCGCCCGCTAAAGTTTCCGCTTCGGCATGGCTCCGTGCCTTGCTCGCCGCGTTGGCTGCGCCGCGGTCCGTTCACCAACGAACGAACACTGGCACGCCCTGCAGGCCGCAGGATTGCGCTAGATCATTCATCAAACCGTCACAATCGCGGCCGCCAAGGCCAAGGTCGCGTGGGCCGGCCCGGTGTGGCTGCCGCCCAACATGCGCAGGCGCTTGTGACCGCGCGCCCTCGGTCCATCACATGACATGGAGCGCAAGGCCATTGCGTGAGGGGCCGGAAACCGCCGGCGCCGGGTCGTCAGTCGACGAAGGTCACGTCGCCGGGCGGGGCAGGGAAGCCCTTGCGCAGGAGCTCGCGCGTGCCCTGGATGGGCTTTGGCGTGCTGTAATAGTAGCCCTGCGCCTCTTCGCAGCCCTCGGCGCGCAGGCGCCGCAGCTGCTCCTCGCTCTCCACGCCTTCGGCGCAGGTCGCCATGCCGAGGCTGCGGCCGAGGCCGAGCACCGCCTTCACGATGGCGAGCGAGTCGGGGTTGCTCTCCAGATCGCCGATGAACGCCCGGTCGATCTTGATCTTGTCGAACGGGAAGCTGCGCAGGTTTCCGAGCGAGGAATATCCGGTGCCGAAGTCGTCCATGGCGACGCGGATGCCGAGCGCCTTGAGCTTCTGCAGCGTCTCCAGGTTGCCGTCGATGTCGCGCAGCAGCAGCGATTCGGTGATTTCCAGCTCCAGCCGCTCGGGCGACAGCGCCGCCTGCGCGAGCACTTCGGCCACCAGCTGCGCCAGCCCGGGATTGCGGAACTGGGCCGCCGAGACGTTGACCGACACTTTGACCGAATCCGGCCACCGCTTGGCGTCCAGGCAGGCCTGGCGCAGCACCCATTCGCCCAGCCGCATGATCACGCCGGTCTCCTCGGCGAGCGGGATGAATTCTGACGGAGCAACCAGACCGAGATCCGGGTGCTGCCAGCGCACCAGCGCCTCGAACCCGAGAATCTCGTGGGTCTCGATATCGACCTGCGGCTGGTAATGCAGCACGAACTGGTCCTTGCTCAGCGCCTGCCGGAGGTCGACCTCGAGTGCGCTGCGGGCCAGCGCGCGCGCATCCATCTCGGCCTCGAAGAAGCGGAAGGTGCCGCGGCCGTCGGTCTTGGCGCGCTTGAGCGCGAGATCGGCGTTCTTGACGAGCGCTTCGGCGCCCGCGCCGTCGCCGCTCGCGGTGGCGATGCCGATGCTGATGCCGCTCACCACCTGATGGCCATTGAACTCCGTGGGCCGGCTGACCGCCGTCAAGAGCCGACTCGCCACGTGCGTCGCGTGCTCGAACGCGTCGGTCGCGGTGAGCACGATGCCGAACTCGTCGCCGCCCAGTCGGGCGACGGTATCGTCTTCGCGCAGGCATTCGCGTGCGCGTTCGCTGATGCTCTTGAGCAGGGCGTCGCCGGCGACATGACCAAGCGAATCGTTCACATTTTTGAAGTGATCGACGTCGAGGCACATCACGGCGACCGTCATGCCGCGCTTGGTGGCGCGCGCCAGCGCCTGCTCGACCCGCTGATTGAACATGGCGCGGTTGGGCAGACCGGTCAGCGGATCGTGCAGCGACAAATGCTGGATCTGCTTTTCCCGCTGCTTGAGCGCCGTGATATCGGTGTATAGCACGACGGTGCCGCCGTCGCGCGTGCGCTGTTCACTCACCAGGATCCAGCGCGCGTCGTCGAGCCTGCGCTCGAACACGTTCTGCGGCTTGTGGTGCTGCTCCAGACGCTCGGTGTAGTACGCCCGCAGCTCGGCGTCGGTCAGGTCGGGCGCGCAGGCGGTCTCGAACTTCACCACCTCTTCGTAGGTCGCGCCCGGCACGGCGACGCCGCGTAGCGCTGGATACAGCGTCACATAGTGGCTGTTGCGCATGACCAGCCGGTCCTGCGCATCGAACAGCACAAAGCCCTGGCTCAGGCTGTCGATGATGGCTTCGCGCGTCCGCGTTTCGTCGAGGATGACGCCGGTCCACACCACCGAGCCGTCGTCCTGCCGGTTGGGGCGCGCGATGGCGTGGGTGTAGCGCTTGGCTCCGTCCGGGCGCACCAGCGTCGCCTCGACGTCCCACATGGTGAGGGCACGCGAGGCGGCGAGCAGGCGCTGGCGGAACTTGGCCTTGTAGTCGGGGCTGTGGGTTTTGAACAGCGCCTCCGGGTCGGCGAGGATCTCTTCCGGTGCGACGCCAAACAGGTCGCGCGCGCCTTCGCTGATATAGGTGTAGCGGATGTCGCCGTCGGGCTCGACGACGCGCTGATAGACGACACCGGGGATGGCCGAGACCAGGGCCGAGAACCGCTCATTGGCCGCGCGCACGGCCGCTTCGCGCTGGGCCGCGCTGATGACGAAGCCGATGAACGACGTGAGCGTCCACAGGATCCGCTCGTCGCCCGCGTCGGGCTCGCGCGGCTCGGGATAGTAGAGCGTGGTGATGCCGAACAGACCTTCGCCGCAGTCCGGGATCGGCTCCACCCAGCACGAGCGCAGACCATGCGCCAGCACATTGGTGGCGTGCTCCGGCCATCGCCTGTCGGTGGAGAAATCGGCGACGATGATCCGCTCGCCGCTGAGCACCGACGTGGCGGTCGGATCGCACAGGTAGTCGTTGCCGACTGCGCCAGCGGCGAGCACGTCGGCCGGCAGGTTGGGCGCAATGCGGTACTGCAGCGCGCCGTCGCCGCGCTGGAACAGCGAGATGGCGCAGACCGCCGGCGCGAAGGCGGCTTCCACCACGGCAACGATGCGGGTGATGATGTCCTCGAGGCTGGCGTTGCCGAGCACGAGGTCCATGACCTCCTGCTGGCCTTGCAGCAAATCCTCCAGGCGAACGTCGTAAGCGGGACACAGGTCGGCGGCCAGCGGGGGACCATTCGTCTTCGCGATCGCGAGCATGTCGGCTGATGTGTGGCGCGCCGTCATCGTTTGCTGCCCCATGTCTTCGGGGAGCGCGGCAAACCCATGAGCCCCCACCGGGCCAATCAGTAATATTTTAGGTCTTAATTTCCGGTTTGCGTTGCCGCGCGAGATGTCCGCAACCTGCTTTTGCAGTGCAGCAAGAAATGGCGATGCGCGTCGGCGCGCCTTGGCAGCCGACAACGCATGTGTGCGCTACGCGAATTTCATCGCGCGTCGGCGCGTTAATCGATCGGCAAGGTTAACCGGGATGGCGCGCGAAAGCGCGAAAGCTTTTACGGCCCTTTCACGGGGATAGACCATCCTGGCGCCCAACCTCAGAAAAAACGGGGCGGGCAACCAACAAATGTCAGAAGACTTGACGACACGCGCACCGGCGCGTCGTTCGCCTGAAAACGTGGTGAATAACACGGCGCAGCTCGAGGCACAGATCGAGCGGCTCATGGGGCGTTTGCGCCTGGCCGTGATCTTCGGCGGCAACAAATTGACACCCGGCGGCGTGGTCTATCCCTCGCGCAACACCCGCTCTTGGAAGAGCTATGAGGCGGTCGCCACCGACATCGCTGACGCGCTGCGCCGGCTTGGCTTTCGCCACGTGCATCTCATGCCTGACGACCTGCGGCTGGGGGATCGCCTGCGACGCGATGGCATTCACATGGCGTGGCTCAATACCGGCGGCATTCAGGGCTACAATCCCACCGCCCATGCGCCGTCCATGCTCGAAATGTTCGGCGTGCCCTATGTGGGCCATGACCCGCTCGCCGCCACCACGTTGGACAACAAGCATGCGTTCAAGCGCGAAGCGCTGTGTGCCGGCTTGCCGACCGCGCCTTTCGTCACCTGGCACATGGCGCGCGGGCCGTTTCGGCCGCAGGTCAACACCCTATTCCGGCGCGCCTTCGCGGGATACGCCGGCCCCTTCGTGGTCAAGCCGGTGACCGGCCGTGCATCGCTGCACGTGCACGTCGTCAATGGCGTGGCGGCGCTGCCCGATGCGGTCGACGAAGTCTATGCCGCGACCGAGAACCTTGTGCTGATCGAGAAATACCTGCCCGGGCGCGAGTTCTGCATCGCGGTTGCCGGGCCGGTGACCTCGCGCGGCCGCCGCTTGATGCGCGGCGACGAGCCCTTCACGTTCGCGGCGCTCGAGCGTGTGCTCGACGACGACGAACACATTTTCACGTCCATGGACCTCCGGCCGATCACGGCCGAGCGCTGCCGCCCAGTCGACGCGAAGGCGGATGGTGCGCTGCTCGCGCGCATGCGCAAGATCGCTTGCGAGGTGTTCCTCGAGTTCAATCTCGGCAGCCTCGTGCGCCTCGACCTGCGCGCCGATGCGAACGGCGAACTGTTCATCCTCGAGGCCAACCCGAAGCCCGATCTCAAACGGCCGACCAAGGACGTCACCAGCCTGATCGCCGAGGGCCTGCCCGAGGTCGGTATGCACTACGACGACCTGATTCTCTCGCTGTTTGCCGATCGTCTCGATTTCCTGATGGCGCATCGGCGGGAGAACATCCGGCATATTACGGATCTGCTGCCGACCGAGACGGGCGTTGCGGCGGGTGCCACAACCGACATGTACCACCGGGTCGCGGCTGAAGCGGCGGCGGCCGAAGCCAATCGCGCTGCTGTCGAGGCGCTGGCGGCCGAGACGGCCGGTTCGGCCGGCCACGAGGCGGTCAGGCGTCTTAACGAGGTCGCCACCGAAGCCAGCTTGCAGTCGCTGGACAAGGTCGCCCGCCCGCGCACTGCGCGCCGGTGGTTGCGGGTCGGCTCATAACCGGAAGACGGCGCAGGTCGCGCCTGCCCGCTCGACCGGCGCCTCGCACCTTCGTGGTGCGGAACCCCGGACGCTGAGAAATCCGCGCGGGCAGGCGTGCGGCGCGACGGCGACATCGGAATCCCGACGGTTCCGATGTCGCAGCATTAAAACTGGCTTCATAAGTTCGGCCTAAAATCGTGACACGGCAAAAGGTAAATAGAAGCCTAACAAGCGTTAGCAATTTCGCCACGATGCGACGGCCGACGAGAGATTTGAGTTGATGGGGACGGGGATCACGACGCACGCGCCGTTTGGCCGCCGACTGGCCGACGGAGTCACCATGTTCGTGGTGACCGGCCTGTCGCTGCTGTTGCTCGTGTATGTGGGCTTCGGCGAGGGCAAGCGCATCTACGAGCAGTTTCAGGTCGAAAAGCTCATTGCGCATAATCGCATCGTGCAGAACGCGATGGAGAACTACCTCCGTGCCGGCCTGCCGCTCAAGCAATATGCCGGGTTCTCCACGCTCGCCGATCCGATCGTGCAGAGCATCGACGAGATCGATGCCATGGTCGTCTACGACCAGTCGGGCCAGCAACTGTTCATCGTCACCGACAAGGACAAGAAGAATCCGACTCTGCCGGACGCCGCTGAGGTGGCGCGGCAGATCAAGCACAACATCGAGGTGGAACGCCACGACACCTACTATCAGGTGGTCATGCCGCTGCGTACCCGCTTCGAAACCGTGGGCAGCCTGGTCATTACGGCGGGAACAGCTATCACCGAGAGGCGCTTGAACGCCACCTTCCAGCCGCTCCTGTTCGGCGCCTTTGGATTGTCGGCGTTGTTCGCGCTGTTCGTGGTGGTCACGGCGCCCTATCTGGCGCGCACGCGCGCGCCGTGGCTGCAGATCGGCTATGCCGTGACCTTTCTCACCATGGCGGGCCTCGTCGTCGCCACGCTGATCAACCTCTACTCCGATGGCGTGCAGGGCAAGGCCAAGGAGTCGGCGTTCACGCTGTCGCAGCGCCTCAGCGACGTCGTCGATTTCAACTTGCGTATCCGCGATTTTGACGGATTGGACAAGGTATTCAACGAATACCGCCGCCTCAATCCCGAGATCAGCGACGCGGTTCTCGTGCTCGACGGAATGGTGCAGATCGCCACCGATCCGGCCAAAGTCGGCAGGAAGTGGATTTCCGATCCGCACTCGTACGAATACACGGTTGACCTCAGCCGTCCGGGCCAGCCCACCCGCAGCCTGCGCGTCGCCGTGCCGGCCGTGATCGTCTACAAGCGGGTGGAACGCAGCGTGCGCAATTTCGCCGCGCTGTTCATCGCCTCGGGCTTCCTCGCCGGCCTGTTCCTGCAGGTGGCGAGCTCCATGCAGCGGCTGCGATCGGAAGGCTCGCGCTCATTCGCTTCGCCGCAAGCGAGCCTGAGCGAAGAGACCGCGCTCATCGTGGTCAAGCCGATCTTCTTCCTCGCGGTGTTCCTCGAACACCTGACCTATTCGTTCCTGCCCAAGTTCATGCAGGATGCGGCGGTGGAATCCGGCTTATCGCTGGGCTTCGCGGCGGCGCCGTTCACCGCCTACTACCTGTGTTTCGCCCTGAGTCTGATTCCGGCCGGGCATTTCGCCGACCGGTTCGGCGCCAAGCTGATGATCTGGCCGGGCCTGCTGCTGGCAAGCTTCAGCATGTTCGGCCTCACGCTGCCGCTCGGCATCATTCCGCTGACGGCGCTGCGCGCCATGTCCGGCATCGGGCAGGGTATGCTGTTCATCGGCATCCAGTCCTACATCCTGGCGGTCGCCTCGCCCGAGAAGAAGACGCAAGCCAACGCCATCATCGTGTTCGGCTTCCAGGGCGGCATGATCTCCGGCATGGCCATCGGGTCGTTGCTGGTCAATTACCTGCATGCGCAGGGCGTGTTCGTCGCCTGCGCGACCATTGGCTTCGCCACGGCGCTCTACAGCATCCTGCTCATCCCCCGCGGCGTCCGGCCGCCCTTACTCGGTCGCGGCCTGTCCACCGCCATCCGCCAGGTTGCCAGCGACCTCAAGCGCGTCGGCAACAGCGGCGAGTTCCTCAAGACGATGTTCTGCATCGGCATCCCGGCCAAGGCGATCCTCACCGGCACGATCACCTTCGCGCTGCCGCTCCTGCTCGGCCAGTACGGCTACCGCCAGGAGGAGATCGGGCAGATCATCATGCTCTATGGCATCGGCGTGGTCGCCGCCAGCGGCTACGTTTCGCGCCTGGTGGACCGCACCGGAAACACCGAAGTCATCCTGTTCTGGGGCGCCGCGATCAGTGGGCTGGGCCTCGTCTTCGTCGGCCTGATGGGCTCGGACATCCTCGGCCATGGCGCCTTCAACACTGCCGTCGTGATCAGCGGCGTTCTCATCGTCGGCATCGCCCACGGCTTCGTGAACGCGCCCGTCGTGACCCACGTGGCGCATTCGCAGCTGGCATCGCAGATCGGCGCCAATTCGGTGACCACCGCCTATCGCTTCCTTGAGCGCATCGGCCACGTCGCCGGTCCGTTCATCGTCGGGCAGATGTTCCTGATCTGGGGCCAGAGCGGCCACATTCTGATCTGGATCGGCATCGGCACGGTGATGCTCGGGCTGCTCTTCCTCATCCGCACAGCGCCGCCGCGTATGGATGCGGTCGGCCCGGAGCCCGCACGATGATCAGATGGATGCGTCTCCTGCGCCGTTCGGTTCGGCTGGCGGCGCTCGGCCTGGCATTGGCGTTTGCCGCCGACGCGGCCGCGCAGGAGCGGCCCGACGGAAAATGGTTCCGCTATGGCGGCGGCATCGAGAGCGTATGGGACGTCATCCCGGATCCGGCCAATCCGATGAAGATTTCGGTGCAGCGCCGCGACGGTGACATGCTCGGGCCACGCAAACGGGTGTTTGTGCTCTATCCGCGCCCGTCGTCGGCCTATGACATCGCCATCACGAAGATCCTGCACGTCTTCGAAACCAAGGAAGTCAACGCGGAATTCACCGTCGTCAATTTCGACATGAACGACAGGAAGGGCGCGGCCGCGCTGCAGGTCGCCGAGCAGAACAAGTCCGATCTGATCTTCGCCATGGGCTCGGAATCGACCGCTTGGCTCTACGACAACTATCGCGGCGGCGCGATTCCCGTCGTGTCGGTGTGCTCGAAGGATCCGGTCCAGCTCGGCCAGATGAACGACTACACCAGTGGCAGCAAGACCAATTTCGCCTTCACGTCGCTCAACGTGCCGGTCGACGTGCAGATGGCCTATGTTCGCGAGCTCAGCCCCGATCTGAAGAATTTGGCCGTTCTCGTCGACAGCAAGAACATCAGCGCGGTGCAGACGCAGGCCGAGCCCATCGCCAACTATGCCCGCCAGCGCGGCATCCAGGTGATCTGGGGCGCGGTGCAGAATCCGGCGCGCGCGCGCGAGGAGCTGGCTCCGATCGTTCGCGACGCCGTCGCCACCATGCGCAAGAGCGACCCGGAGCTCAGCAAAAGCCTGTTCTGGGTCACCGGCAGCACCTCGGTGTTCCGCGAGATCCGCACCATCAACGAAAACTCGGATCGCGTGCCGGTACTCAGCGTCATCCCGGAGATCGTGCGCTCGGGACCGGATACGGCGGTGATCGGCATCGGCATCAGCTTCGAGAGCAATGCCCACCTGGCGGCGATCTATGGTGCCGACATCCTCATCGGGAAGGCCAAGACCGGCGATCTCAAGGTTGGCCTGGTGTCGCCCCCGGACATCGCCATCAGCTTCATGAAGGCGCGCGAGATCGGCCTGCGCGTGCCGTTCAGCTTCTTCGAAGCGGCCAGCTTCATCTACGACTACGATGGCAAGCCGGTCCGCACCATCGCCAGCAAGATGTCGGACAACTGAACACGCGAATGGCGAATGGCGAGCTCCGTAGGGTGGGCAAAATCGCTTTACTCGGAGCTCTTCATGATCGCAAATCTAATCGCGATTTTGCCCACCGCCGGTTCGGCGCGTGAATGGTGGGCAAAATCGCGCAACGCATTCGCCAAGCTGGGCCGCCGCGGCCAGCGATTTTGCCCAACCCTACGGCGAGTCTAACCGGCGGCCGCCATCATCGGGCGGTTGCGCGACATCTCGGCCCGCTGCTTCAGCAGCGTCAGGAAGCGATCCTGCGCCATCGGCTGGGCGAACAGGTAGCCCTGTCCGAGATCGCAGCCCATGCGGAACAGGCTGTGCGCGTCGGCGGGCTTCTCGATGCCGACCGCAACCGCCGCGGCGTCGAAATTGTGCGCCAGATCGATCACGGTCTTGCACACGGCGGCGTAGCGCTTGTCGGTGGCGCAGCCGGCCACGAACGAGCGGTCGAGCTTGAGCTCGGCAAACGGGATCTCGTTCATCCGCGTTAACGGCAGATAGCCGCGGCCGAAGTCGTCGATCGCCAGCTGGATCCCGCACGAACGTACGTCGGCCGTGAACTCGCGGTAGGTCGGCAGGTCGCTGGCGATCTGGTCTTCGGTGACGTCGAGGATGAGGCCGGGCCAGTTGTCGCCCTCGCGGCGATACTCGCGCACGAGCGACCGGACCGGCAGCTTCATCAGAGCCGAGACCGATACGTTGACGGCGAGCCGGAAGTTGATGCCCGTCTTGGAAAAGCTGAGGCCGGTCTTGAGGGCGTGCAGGACGGATTTCTCCGCCAGATCGATCAGGCTCTTGTCGCTGGCATTTTCCATGAACGCGCCAGGGAGCAGGATGCCGTGCTGCGGATGGCGTACGCGGGCAAAGATTTCCACGCCGGCCAGCTGCTTCTTGCGCAGGTCGATTTTCGGCTGATACCAGAATTCGATCCAATCGTTGCGCAGCGCCTCGTCGAGCCCGATCAACTCGGCGCTCGGCGGCGCCCCGTCGAGGCGATGCTGCCGCACCACCTTGCGGATGACCGAGCGATCCATTGGCTTCGGTATGGCCGGTAGGACGCGCAACGCGCTGCGCTGGCCGAACTGCGCCACGCTCTCGCTGTCGGCACCGTTGGCGCTCATCAGCTGCACCGGGCCGCGATAGGAGCGCTCCGCCAGCGCCTTGACGGCGTCCATGGCGTCGTTCGCCCCGGGCGCCGTCGGCACATCGAGCAGGACCAGGTCGGGGGTGCGGCGCGACAGGCCCTCGCGCAGGCTGTGCGGCTTGGCGAACAGCGCCGTCTCGACGCCGTAGCTCTGCAGGGCCAGCGACACGAAATGTCGGTGGCTCTCCTCCTTGTCGACGACAAAGCAGAGCGGGGTGCGAACGTCGAGGTAGTGCTGGTCGGTGCTCAACGTCATGGCGCGATACCCGCCATGATGAGCCGGCCGCCCCGGGTCAGTCCATAAGTCATAATACCCAACTTCTGGCGCCGATCCTCGACTGAGCCATAAACTGATGGACAGACATTAATTATAAGTGTGTGTCGTTCCCGGATTGTTGCGCGTGGGCCGACGTAAGCCGGCGCCCGTGTTGTAGCGGGCCTGGGATAAGGGTCCGTGCCCAATGGGCGGCGAAATCATTACAATTGATTAACCGGCCTCGGTGATAACCCTGTCAGGGACACTATAACGAAAAGCAATATTTTTCGAATCGGCCATGCTGACGCAAATTTGTTTTCTCTACATCGAATTGGGTGCGCTTTTCCTCGGGGCGGCGGCGATCGTCTTCCAGCTCATGGGCCCGGCCTCCGCTGGCTTGTGCCGCGACGAGTATTGCAGCTGATGCAAGTGCGGATTGCATCTTTGCCGCAGCCGTCGGCAATTTAATTAATTGTCGTCTAACTCTTGCGGCCTACGGTGCTGCCTCATTTGGCAGCGCGCGGCACAAGGATGCGGCAGGTCCTCCGGCGTTATGCAGTGGCCGTCATGGCCGCGCTCGCGTGCTGGGTCGTGACGGCCCGCACCGCGTCAGCCGAAACTCTCGTCGTCCACGGCTCGACCACGTTTACGTCCAACCTCATCATACCGTACCAGGCCGACATCGAGGCACTGGCCGGCCATCGGCTCGAGGTGGTTCCCTCGCGGTCGAACCTCGGGCTCCTGGCGCTGCTGGCCGGCAAGGCTGATCTGGCGATGATCTCGTCGCCCCTGGAGACCGAAGTCGACCTCCTGAGCAAGGCCAGACCGGACCTGCCGTGGGATCGTCTGCACGGCTTTCTGATCCATCGCACGCGCGTCGCCTTCGCGGTCAATCCCGAGAATCGGCTGCGTTCGGCGAACGCCGCCGCCATGCGGCGCGTCCTGAGCGGCGAGATCGACAATTGGAAGCAGCTCGGCGGGCCGGATCTGCCCATCAACGTGGTGGCGCCAGCGGAGGGCGGCGGTGTCGTGCTGTCGATCGAGAAGGAAATGCTCGGTGGCCAGCGCATCGCGCCGCGCCATCCCGTCATCGTGGAGTTCGGGCCGCTGGTCGCCCCTGCGGTCGCGCGCGATCCCGCGGCGCTCGGGCTGGCGCAGCTCGGCGAGGTGCAGCGCCACAAGCTGCCCGAACTCATGCTCAACATATTGATCGAGCAGCAGCTGTTCCTGGTCACCCTGGGCGAGCCGACGCCGGCGATGGATGCCGTCATCGATGCCGCACGGAGCGTTGCCACCGGCCAGCTCGACTAGCGATTCATTTGGCCGGGCAGGGATAGGCTCGCATCAGCGCCTGCAGCAGCGCCCGACCAGCCGGAAAGAAATTTTCCGTCTCCGGCAGCTCGGCCATATAGGCGAGGAAATCACGTCGCATTATCTCGGCTGACATCACCTCGGGCGGGCAGAACAGTTTTAGGCCGGCCTCCGCATACTCGTCGGTGGCGTCGTGGAACGACGACAGATAGAGGCCACACATCTTCATCTGCTCGGCGCGGCTCAAGTCCGCGCGCGCGCCGGCGCAGACGTCGCGCCAATAGCCTGCCGGATAGGTGAGGTCGCGCACCGGCGATTGCGCCGCGGCCGGCGCCGCCATGGCGATGAAGGCGAGCAACATCCAGCGAGCACACATGCGCAGATCTCGGGTCCGGCCCACCGGTATCTAGGCCGACAAAGGTTACGGTTTCCGAAACGGCGGTTTGCGCCATTGCCGCCGCGTTGGCCGCCGCTATAGCGGCCGGCAATGCGCGGGCGCGACCTGCGCGACCGCCGGGCGCGCGCCTCGCTTGATGCGGACGGCGTATTTGCCTTATGACGAGCGGCGGTTCGTGTCGCTGCCCAACCGGGTCGGCGCGAGGAGAGTTCGATGGCCCTCAACGTATCGGCATGGTCGATCCGGCAGCCGCTGCCTGCGATCGTCATGGCGATCGTCATCATGTTCCTCGGCTGGGTCTCCTTCAACAAGCTGCCGATCACGCGGCTTCCCAACGTCGACATCCCGGTCATCTCGGTGACCATCACGCAGTTCGGCGCCGCGCCGGCCGAGCTCGAGTCGCAGGTGACCAAGACGGTCGAGGACGCCGTCTCGGGCGTCGAGGGCGTGCGCCACATCCTGTCGGTGGTCACCGACGGCATCTCCAACACCACCGTCCAGTTCCGCCTCGACACTGACACCGACCGCGCCCTCAACGACATCAAGGACGCGATCACGCGCGTGCGCGGTAACCTGCCGAGCGGCATCAACGAGCCGCTGATTCAGCGCGTCGACGTCGTTGGCCTGCCGATCCTCACCTACGCGGCGATCTCGCCCGGCAAGACGCCGGAGCAGCTCTCCTATTTCGTCGATGACGTGGTCAAGCGCGCCTTGCAGGGCGTGCGCGGCGTCGGCCGCGTCGAGCGCATCGGCGGGGTCGAGCGCGAGATCCGCGTCGGCCTCGATCCCGACCGGCTGCAGGCGGTCGGCCTCACGGCGCTCGACGTGAGCCGCCGCCTGCGCGGCACCGTGGTCGACCTCGCGGGCGGCCGCACCGAGATCGGTGGCCGCGATCAATCCATCCGTACGCTCGCCGGCGCCAACACGCTGTCCGGCTTGGCCGCCACCCGCATCACGCTGCCCATGGGCGGGCAGGTGCGGCTCGACGATCTCGGCACTGTCACCGACACCATCGCGGAGCCGCGCACGTTTGCGCGCGCCGATGGCGAGCCGGTGGTGGGCTTCTCGATCCTGCGCTCCAAGGGCGCGAGCGACGTCGCCGTGGCCGAGGCGGTCGCGGCCCGCATCAACAACCTCAAGAGTCAATATCCGGATGTCGAACTCAAGCTGATCGACTCGTCGGTGACCCACACGGTCGGCAGCTACGACTCGGCCATGCACACGCTGTACGAGGGTGCCGCGCTCGCCGTCATCGTCGTGCTCCTGTTCCTGCGCGACATCCGCGCCACCATCATCGCCGCCATCACGCTGCCGCTGTCGATCCTGCCGTCGTTCTGGGCCATGGACATGCTGGGCTTCTCGCTCAACATGGTCAGCCTGCTCGCCATCACGCTGAGCACCGGCATCCTGGTCGACGACGCCATCGTCGAGATCGAGAACATCGTCCGCCACATCCGCATGGGCAAATCGCCCTATCAGGCGGCGCTCGAGGCCGCCGACGAGATCGGTCTGGCCGTCATCGCCATCAGCCTGACCATCTGCGCGGTATTTGCGCCGGCGAGCTTCATGACCTCGCTGCCGGGGCAGTTCTTCAAGCAGTTCGGCCTCACGGTGTCGATCCAGGTGCTGTTCTCGCTGCTGTGCGCGCGGCTGATAACGCCGATGCTGGCCGCCTACTTCATGAAGCCGCATGTGCACGCCGAAAAGGAAGACGGGCCCGTGATGCGCACCTACACGCGGCTGGTCAGCTGGTCGGTGCGTCACCAGTACATCACTGTCGCCATCGGCATCGCGCTGTTCGTGCTGTCGATCCTCAGCCTGCGCCTGCTACCCTCGGGCTTCCTGCCGGCGCAGGATACCGGGCGCTCGCTCCTCGCCATCGAGCTGCCCTCGGGCTCGCAGCTGACCGACACCGAGAACGTCACCGAGCAGATCGTCCGGCGCCTGCGCAATCGGCGCGAGATCAAGAGCGTGTTCGTTGATGGCGGACGCATTCCGCCGGCCACTGCCGAGGTGCGCAAGGCCGCGCTCACCATCAACTATGTCCCGAAGTCGGAGCGCCACGTCTCGACCCGTCAGCTCGAGCTGGAGATCGGGCGCGACCTCGCCGACATCCCCGACATCCGCTACTGGTTCCTCGACGAGAACGGCAAGCGCGCCGTGACCTTCGTGGTTACCGGCTCCGACAGCATCACGGTCGGCAACGTGGCGGCCGAGCTCGCCACCCAGATGCGGCGGGTGCCGATCATCGCCAACGTGGTGTCGGCCGCGTCCCTCGACCGGCCGGAGCTGCGCGTGCATCCGCGCCTCGATCTGGCCGGGCGCCTCGGCATCTCGACCGAGAGCCTGTCGGAAACGATCCGCGTCGCCACCATCGGCGACGTCAGCCAGGCGCTGGCCAAGTTCAATGCCGGCGATCGCCTGGTACCGATCCGGGTTCTGCTCGAGGAGAGCGCGCGCGCCGACCGCCAGGTGCTGGAGCAGCTCAAGGTGCCGACGCCGCGCGGCGGCGGCGTGCCGCTGCTCGCCATCAGCGACATCCAGCTCGGCCAGGGGCCGATCAATATCGTGCGCTACGACCGCGAGCGCCAAGCCACCGTGGAGGCCGATCTGGTCGGCGACGCGGCGCTGAGCGAAGCGCGCGCCGCCGTCAAGGCGCTGCCCGTGATGAAGAACCTGCCGCCCGGCATCAACGTCCGCGAGGCGGGCGACGCCGAGCTGCAGGAGGAGTTGTTCCGCGACTTCGGCTCGGCCATGCGCGACGGCCTGATCATGGTCTATGCCGTGCTGGTCGTCCTGTTCGGCAGTTTCTTGCAGCCGATCACGATTCTATTCTCGCTGCCGCTCTCCATCGGCGGCGCCATCCTGGCGCTGATCATCACCGGCAAGCCGCTGAGCGCCGTGGTGGTGATCGGCATCCTGATGCTGATGGGCATCGTAACCAAGAACGCCATTATGCTGGTCGACTTTACGCTCGAGGCGATCCAGCACGGCGCCGACCGCACCGCGGCCCTCATCGATTCCGGGCGCAAGCGGGCGCGGCCGATCGTGATGACCACCATCGCCATGGTGGCCGGCATGGTGCCGAGTGCGCTGGCGCTGGGCGCAGGCGGCGACGCGCGCTCGCCCATGGCTATCGCGGTCATCGGCGGCCTGCTCGTCTCCACATTCCTGTCGCTCTTGTTCGTGCCCGCCTTCTTCGCCCTGATGGACGACCTCGGCGGCCTCATCTGGCGCATCTTCGGCCGCTTCGTCGGCCCCGGCGACGAGGAGAAAGCGCCGGCGCCGGCGCATGCGGCGCCGGCCGCAGCGGTGCCGCCGCACTCCGCGGCCGCGGAGTAACACGCAAGCGATACCACTTGCTCCCCACCTCCCCTTGAAAAGGGGAGGTCGGCGCGCGTTAGCGCGCCGGGTGGGGATCTGCCTCGCACGGTGCAAGTGACCCCCACCCGCCTCGCTACGCTCGGCGACCTCCGCCTTTCAGGGGGAGGTGGAGCAAGCGGCGTGACGGGCGTTTCAAATCAGATCTCAAAAATCTCCCGCGGCGTCTTGTGCCGGCGTTCGGAGCATTGATCCTGCACTCTTCCTCCTCGCTTGACACAACTCCTGGTCGCGCGTATAGGCACTGCATCCTGACTCGGCACG
>Ga0075425_100003457_pt1 | contig 16069 bp, 14 predicted proteins | sample SoiMethybrSBSTD4_FD_75300 | JGI IMG/M metagenome (GOLD analysis project Ga0075425, IMG submission 75300) | Bulk soil microbial communities from a Populus tree surrounding site in Tennessee, USA - Soil MetaG P. TD hybrid SBSTD4 | ecosystem: Environmental > Terrestrial > Soil > Tree plantation... | reverse complement strand
GGCGGCTCCTTGGCCCCGGTGGTGGGGACCGTTTGTCTTGGTCGACGCGATTCTCACGCCAACCAGGGAGCCGTCGCTACTCAGTTCTCAAATTCAACAGGGACCGGGACATCTCCCTGTACAGTAAGATGCGTGTGAGGAGTGTACGCAGGAGCCTGTTCTGCGCTATCGCCGTCCGCACGACCGGTGCTCTCGGCCACAGAGCTGGGCAGGGAGCACCCAAAGAGGCGAGATGGGAGGAGGACATCATGAGTAAATTTGACGCCGATAAGGCGAACCGCGATCTGGAGGAGACCGGCACGCGACCGGCATGGGTGACTGAACACTTGCGGAGGTATCGCGAAAGCGGCGGAGCCGAAGGGCATCTGTTTGAGGCGACGGTCGCTGGCGTCCCTGGCATCGTGCCCTGCCTCTTGCTCACCACAATCGGGCGGCGCTCGGGCAAGAAGCTGACGTCGCCTTTGTTTTATAGTACGGCAGGAGCAGCGTACATCGTCGCCGGGTCAAAGGGCGGGTCGGATAAGCAACCGGGCTGGTATCTGAACCTGCGTGCCAACCCCGTGGTCGAAGTGCAAGTCGGCACGGAGCAGTTCACCGCGCACGCCCGTGTGGCGACCGGCACAGAGCGCGAACACCTCTGGGAGCAGATGGTGCAGATCACGGCGCTCTATAACGAGTACCAGCAGAAGACGCAGCGCGAGATTCCGGTAGCTGTGCTCGAGAAGCAGCCCACCTCACAGGAGAGCGCATTGCAGGAGTGAGAGATACACACCGACCAGGTGTAGAGTTGCCGCAGCAAAGAGGATGAGGGCGACCGCCATTCTGTCCAATGTTTGCGGACTCCCCGAGCAGCCTACTTGGCCAAATTTTCGACCTTCGCTACCCCCGGGCCACCGAGGGCTGAAAGATGAGCAGCACGGTTGGGAACGGCGTCGGATCGGTCGCCCCCTCAAAGCGCAGCCGGCCAGACAGGTAGCGCACCTGGGCTCGCTGGCCGCGGCCAAATAGGTGCCCGTGCTGTCCTCGAAGCCATTGCGTAGGATGGCGTCGACGGCCGCTTGCGTCGTCGAGTGGAAGTAGAGACCCGAACAGGAAGCGCGTGGTGACAGGCGCGGCGACGGCGACGCCCGCCGAAGGCTCGCCCATGCCGTTCCGTTCTAACCAAACCACGACCACGCCGGCCCTGACGGCCGCATAGATATCCACATTCGGGATATCCCGAAGTTTGATCCACATAGAGCAGGCCCGCGCCGGCGTGCGCGCGATCTCATTCTTGCCGAGTTCTTCTGGTGCTAAACCCCAGGCACATCGAGTGGACAGTGAATCCGCGTGCTGACAGCAGGCCGTACAGCCGCCGAGGGTCACCCTCCGGATTGGCGTGAGCCCATCCGACGACCACCGCGATCCACCCGCCGTGTAAACTGGCGCTTCGAGCTGAAATCATCTCGGCCCATCGCCTGTCGCGCTCTAAATCCTGATCCTCAAGGCCCCGTCCACGCGATTCTTGAAACGCGCTCGATGACATCGTCCTTGGAGCGCGGTTCAGGCAGCGCCGCGGTGTCAGCGAACGTAAGTCTCCGAAGCAGACTATTGGCGAGACTCCACAACAGATCGCCGTCCCTGTTTTCCGACCGACGCCTAAGATCTGCTTCCTGGTAGCCGTCTTCCAGCCAGAGGCGATCCACGCTGTGGCATCGGCTCCTCGGGCGTTCCGCGTCCGAGTCTGGCGCCTTATGTCGCGTCAAGGGGGCCCAAGGAGGGGTCGACCGTCGCCCGAGGGTGACTAATGTTAGTTATCCTCTCGCTTGACACCCGTCCCGCTGCGGGATCAGAATCCCGCGCTGATGATCTGGCTCGTCACGGGCTGCTTCCCTCGTGAGGACTTTCCTGGTGCCGCGAGGAGCGTTCCATGCGCCGAGGACTTCCGGCCGTCACCGAGTCTAGGCCGATGACGGCCTTTATGTTTCTCAGCCGAATCTCGCGCCTGTACGGCGATGCGATAAAGAGTGGACGCGGATCGAGAAGATGGCGCAGAGCTGAGGGGGACCGTCGACACTGGCGTTTACCAATCAATATGAGGACGCCAAATCGAAAGAAGGCGCCGATGATTCTCGCGCTCTTCGCCGCGGTGATTGCCATAGTCGGTTTTGTCGTCCTGGCGTTGTATAGCGCCCAGACGAGCATCGCGACCATTCGCGAACGCGACCCTCAAGGGAAACGCAGTCGGCATGAAGTCGCGATTGCGGCTCTTCCCACCTTAAACGCTGATCTCGCGTATTTGCGTGACGCAGCGGTGCTCAGTGCCGAGGTCTATAACGATCGACAAGGGCCCGATACATCACCGCGCGCGGCTGCTGGCCAGCACGAGCCGCCACCACGACTGCCGAGTACGCCGGTTTGGGTCGAAGACGCTGGTGTGCCGCGTCCGGTCGCGCCGCCCGGCAGGAAGCTTATCCCGAACCTGACCTACCGTTTGTGGATCGACAAGCACCAACCTCTCGTGGTGGCGGTGATTGTGTTTCGCGGCACTCATATTCCGGTCGATTGGTATTCAAACTTGCGTGGGTCACGCTGTGGATTCCGTACCTAGAGGACTACTACAAGCAGACCGAACGCGTTGTGCCGGAGATCGTGCGCTATGTCCACGGCCGGTACGGGGAAAAGACCCGCATCATGGCCGCCGGCCATTCACTCGGCGGAGGGCTTGCACAAACCGCCGCGTACGCCGCGTGCGGTGCAATCGACACCATGTTCGCGTTTGATTCCTCTCCAGTCACGAAACATTCCGCGGCTGATGGGTGCATCGAAGGCGGGTCCCCAAGAAATGTCTACAGGTTCTTCGAGCAAAGCGAGATCCTCTCGTACGCACGAGTCCTGTTGCGCATGGCGCTGGGACTCAGGCTTTCGAACCCTCACATGACCGAAATTAAAGTGCATCTCTTCAAAGGCATCTTTGTCCGGGCCCACAGCATGTCGGAATTGGCCATCAGACTGGATCACGAACTGAAAGCTGGTCGTTGACAACGTCTCCGCCGGCCCAATTAGGCGTCGGCGGGGTAGTTGTGCCCAAGTTGTGCCCAACTCAGGCGCATTCCTGATCATTCCAGCACACTCCGGCTACGACGGCGTCGAGAGCGTCCTGTTTCCAGATCAAATGGTTACGCGCATTTACACGGAGTGAGATTCAGGACTGAAAATGCTCGTGTCCATTCCAGCGCACTCCAGCCCATTCCTGATCACTCCAGCGCACTCCTGACTACTCCGGCATAGGCATTCACGAGGTACAGCGAGGACTTACCCGACAGCAACATGTCGCGCTGGTGCGACCTGGCGACGGGTCGCGGGAGGAGCACAGGAGTTTTAGTCCTCGGCCATTTTCGGGGGGGTCACCATTAATTGGCGATAGGCGGTCGACGTTGTGGACCGCGAGTCGGCCCTGCTTGACCTATGGAGGCCAGGGGAATACCGTCGGGCCACCTGTCCGACCGTTCCCGCAAAGACTTGCTGGGAGGTCCTCGGCATGCAGTGTCCCCGGTGCCAGCAGGACAATCCGTCGCACGCCAAGTTCTGCCTTGAGTGTGGAACACCCCTCAGGCGCACCGACGCGAGCAGCCCGCCAAGGGCCTCGTACGTGGACGTGGAGCGCGACCTGACCGAGTCGCTCGACCAACAGACGGCGACGAGCGAGATCCTGCGCGTGATCTCGACCTCGCCGACCGACGCCCAGCCCGTCTTCGAGGCTATCGCCCAGAGCGCCATGCGCCTATGTGATGCCACCATGAGCGTGGTCTCGCGCTACGACGGTGAACTCATCCATTTGGCGGCGTACAGCCATGTTTCGGCCGCGGCCGTGGAGTTGATGCGCCAAAGGTTCCCGATGCACCCCCGCCGGGTGAATATACACGGCCGCGACCCGGGTCACGATGGATTTCACGTGCATCGCTGAGCTCAGGCTGGGGAGACTTGTTCACTCCGCCATGAAGGGACCTCGCCATGAACCAGGAATTCTTTGGGACGGAATTCTTCTCGGACGAAGACCGCGCCTATAACGGCTCGCGCTTCTCCGAGGTCGAGAAGGCGCTGTTTGCAAATCCTTACCAGCGCGTGTGGGGCGCACATGGCGAACCGCCGCTGCCCGTCCACAAAGTCACTCTGTCGAGCGTGCTCCGCGGCATTCTGCCTTTTGGCCGGCCCTATGTGTTTCGCCGAGTGAGCGAGCGGGAGGTCGATTCCAAAGCCGATTTGCGGTGGGGCCTGGATCGGAAGGGTTATCGCCGCATCCTTCATCCGAACGGCATATGCCTCACCGGATCCTGGCAGATCACGAAAGACACGGATTACTCCGGCTATTTCCGCAAAGGCAGCCATGCCTTGCTGGTGGGACGCTATTCCACCTGCTGTACTGAAACCCGGCGCGGCCACACGCGCTCGCTGTCCATGGTCGGAAAGCTTTTTCCCACGACCGACCCGTCCCATGCCGAGCCGTTGCGCACCGCAAGCTTCATCACCCAGCAGGATATCGGCGGCGACAACACCGACTACTTCAATGATGCTGAGTTGCGCAATGCTCCCAACACCACGCTTTCGCGCCGCCATGCCGGGGTTCCGATCCTGGTCATCACGGGTGCGGTCTTCAACTATGTCGACAAGAAACCGAGCATCCGTCAGCTGTACGAGATCGCCGAGCTCGGCAAACCAAAATTCGAACCCACCAAAGCGCCGACGTTCATGCGCCTGGTGGTCGCGCCCGAGCAGCCGAGGATCGATGGCGAGGCGTTGGATTTCCGCGACGAGATCATGGCGCAAATTTACGATGGAGGCGACCCTCAGGCGAAACGCACCCTCACTTTCAACATCGAGGTGACCGATGAAGGGACGACTTTCGGTCCATCATTTCGCGAGCGGCGCACCTTCAGGAATTGGCAGCATATCGGGAAAATAACTTTCGACAAGGCGGTCGCTTCATATAACGGGGACTTCGTAATCCATTTCAATCATCCGACCTGGCGCGAAGATCAAAACGATTCTGCGACGGCCACCCGCGTAGGTGAGAAAAAGGTACGCTGACCGCCGGTTATCGCAATGTAGCCGAGATCAGTGCCCGGAAGCATAGGCGACATAAAGCCCCGGACTCGGACCCTGGCCGCCCCAGGAGCCCCAGGAGCCAATGCCACAGCATCGGCTCTTGGGGGGCTACTGGGGGGCGGTGACTGAGAATGGCAGATTACGTCACGGAGTTGGGCCCGCGGAGGCAGCGCCCACCGTCGGAGGGTGCTAGAGTTGCCTATGCTCCAAAGAGGCGGACGGCGCTGGCATCGGGCCGCTGCGATTGCGGTCCGGGCGATACCGGGTGTTGCCAACGGCGCGACCGGATACTAGTGTTCGCCGGACAACCGCAGGCGTTCCCGGCTGGTCGCGAGCACGGTCAATCGCGGGCAGGCGACGAGAAGGGTGGTGATCCCCGGAGCGGCGAGGAGAAGGTGCTCGAAATTGTCCAAAAGGAGGAGGAAGCGTTTGTCGCGGAGAAAGGTCACGATGCGGTTCGCCAGCGACTCGCTGGCGACCTCACGGACCGAGAGCGCCTGGGCAATGGCCGAGGTCACGAGAGTGGGTTCGGCGACGGGGGCGAGACCAACGAATGCCGCCCCATCGGGAAAGGCGGCAGCGATCTCCCCGGCAACCGCCAGCGCGAACCGTGTTTTCCCGACACCGCCGGCACCGGTCAGGGTCACGAGACGCGCGCCCTCACGCTGAATCAGCGTTGCCACGGCCGCAATCTCGTCTTCGCGGCCGACGAGGGGGGTGAGTGAAGCGGGGAGGCTGGGATGCCTAAAGTCGCCGGGGTCGCCATCGCCTGCTGCGATTCACTTCCTGACGTGTAGCGATGCGCGCATCTTGACGCCCCGTTCGGGGGTTGTCAATTGCGTGCAAAGCCGGCGTTGCTTGTTTTGATGAGGTCTGGGTGGGTAGCGCGGGCCAGATGGACCCCGAGGAGGGGACACCTCGCGTCTCGCAAGCATGCAGCGCCGGGGGTAACGCCGCCGACCCCGTCAAGCCCTCGACCGGCCTGTCGGCAGGCTACAATCCGGTCGCGTGAGGCGGTTCAGCCATAGAACGGATGGCGCGGTCGAGCACGAGGAACGGAGTACGGTCGCCCGATCCGCCGGCGCATCGGATCGCGGCTCCGACCTCGCCGCGGCTCGATACGGCACCCTTGGTCCAAGCTTGGGCCCCCTCGGACCTCGTCTTTCTCCAACAGACCGTCGGCAACCGGAGCGTTCAACGCCTGCTCCGTTCGGTGTCCGGATCGCCGCCGCAGATCCAGCGCGCCAATCCCCTCGACCTTCGTCTGCCGATAGACCTCCCCGAAGCCCTCTCCTTCGCCCGGCAGGCCAAGAAGGATATCGATGCCGCGATCGCCACCCTGACCGCCGACAAGGAACCGGACCGGCGCAATGTCGCCGATTTCGTCGCCAAAGAGAAGGTCGTGACGCGCCCGCTCACCCCCCGCCACGATTCGCCGATCGGCGCGCCCAAAATTCGCTTCTTCCCCGGCGAGAAGGACTATACCGGTTCCGTCACCGCCGATGCCGAGACGACCCATGTCGCCGGCCCGAGCCGCAAAGACGTCTGGATCCGCGCCCGGCAGAATGCCAGCGTCGACGATCCGCTGGCGGCGGACGAAATCGCCGATCGGCTCGTCGGCGCCGTCTCGGAGATCGCGTTCACCAGGGCGGCTCACCCCGGTGCGCCGAAGGCGTTCGATCTCTACCGCGCCCGCTTCGAGGGGCTCTATTTCCTGCCCGATTTCTTCGAAAAATCGGACAAGTTCGACCAGTCGCTCGACAGCAAGGGCCCACGCACACCCCACGCGCGGGCCGTCTTCGAGCGGATCTACGCCGACGATGCCGCGCTCAAAAAGGCTTACGACGCCGACACAGGCGGCATCCGCGAGAAGATCGACACCTACACCATGCCTGAGGGGATGAACCAGGTCAACTCGCCGCGCCTGCAGAAACTGCGCGCGGTCTTTTTCGCGTTCTCCGCGCCCGTGTCGGATGCCGTCTTTCCGTCGTTCAAGAGCGCGATCGCGAGCGCCGCCACACCGCTCGACGACGACGACCGCAAGGCCATCGACGACTCGAACGATTGGCAGCAACTGATCAACCAGCACGTCGCGGACGACGACAAACGGGGGGAGATTCGCGCCGTTATCGCCGGGCAGCCGGTCGCCGCCGCGCCACCGCCCGCGCCCGTCGGGGCGGCGAAACCGAAAGTGCCGCTCACCCTCGCCGAACTCCTGGCCGGTTGGGACCCGACGGTCCTCGTCGACACCGGCAACGGCGATGAAGTCGTCAACGCCGGCGACAAAGTGAAATTCGTCGGCGGGGCGCTCCTGATGCGGGTCGGCGCCGAACTGACCGGCGGTAAACCGAACAGCGGTCTCGTCGTCTTCGTCCGTGCCCAGGTCCTTCGGGGAGCGGACGTGGTGGCGCCGGCCAAGAGCGCACAGTTGCCGGCCCGTGGGAAAGAAGTCGATGTCCAACTGGCTGTGCAGGCGCCTGCCGCCATCCCGGCGGGTGGGGACAAACTCGTCGCCCGCGTCGAGATCCTCAATGCCGACAAGTCGGCGGTCCTCGCCACGAAGAACGTCGCCCTCACGGCGACTGTCGAGGCCCACTTCACCAAGGAGCAGGCCGAAACCGCGGCAGCGGCCGACCTCGCCCATTTCCTCGATGCCGGACCGGCCGGGATCATCGGGAAATTGAAGATGAGAGGGGCGCAGGAGAAGCGGTTGGGCGAGGCGATGAGCAAGGGTCTGATCGACGTGCAGCCGATGACGATGCGCCACGACTCCGCCGCGTTCGTGACCCTGAAGAAGGGGGCGCCCGATCCGTCGTCCGTCGGCTATTTCTTCGGCACGACCGAGGACGACGCGCACAGTTTCGTCGACGAGATCGACACCAGGGGCACCACCTGGGCCTTCCAGAAAATCCGTGTCAAACGCACCTTCGACGTCCTTGCCGGCGCTGCCGGCAAGATGTCCGACGCCGACGTCATCGAGGTCCTGGTCCACGAGGCCGTCCACGCCCTCGACGCGCCGCACTGGCAGTCGGCGCGTGATCCGATCGACCGCTACAAGACCGAATTTCGCGCCTACTGGATGGATGGCAGCTACGGTCCGCCGGACAAGACCGTCTGCCCGGTGCCGGCGCACGGTTGCAAACCGGCGATCGTCGATCCGACGATGCCGGCGCCCGGTCCCAAATCGCCCCGCGCTCGCGCCATCTTCGAGCACCTCTACGAGGATTATCACTACGTCAAACCGGCGTACGACGAGAATGAGGACGGGTTCCGTGACGCGGTCGACCAGTACGTCGTGCCGGACGGGATCAACCTCCTGCTCTCGGTGCGCCTGGAGCGCCTGCGCAAGCTGATCGAGGACTACGACGAGTCCGACTTCTTCGCGTTCCGCGTCGACGTCCAGGGCTTTATGGGGGTCGGCCGGCCGCCCGCCGACGGTGTCTTGTCGGCGAAGGAGCGCGCCCAGATCGCCGGCAACCGCGCCTGGCGCGACCACGTCGAGGAGAACGTGCCGAAAGTTGCTGAACAGAAGCTGATCAAGCGCGATCTCGGCATCGCACAGTGATCGCTATTGGCGTGGCCGCTGTTCCGAGGCGCGCGTCGTGAACGAAGCCGCGCCTCAGACGTCGGTTTCGCTCGCTTCGGCGGGCGGCTCGCCCATCGGGAGGGCGACGGTAACGGTGGTGCCGACGCCTTCGGTGCTGGCAATGGTGACGTCGCCGCCGTGCTGGACGACGATGCGGCGGACGCCGGAGAGACCAGTGCCGGCGAAGCGGTCGAGGACGTTGGAACCGCGGCGGAAGCGCTCGAAAACGAGCGGGAGATCGGACGCCGGGATACCGACGCCGGTGTCGGCGATGGTCATTACCGCCCAGTCGCCATCGGTGCGAGGTTCGCGGCGCAATCGGACGGCAATATCGCCGTCGTAGCTGTACTTGACGGCGTGGGGTATGCCGGAGGGGGTTTCTGTCCGGCGCTCAGCTGTGGCATCGGCTCTTCAGGGGTTCCGGAGGGGGCGGTGTCTGAGAATGGCAGATTCCGTCAGGGGGTCGGCGATCACCCGCGGGGGCGACCGCCGCCGCAGCGTGCTACGCTCTCAGCGAGACACTGGTGATCGGGCGAACTTCGCCAGGGCTGGAAGTAATATCCGTACCGAATGAAAGGACCGAACCGAACGAATGCACGCTCCGCGATCGGTCGGAAGTAGTCAAGATGGCGCATCGACTCGTGCTCCACTCGGGGCGGCTTGCCTCGCAAGGCCGGCAGCGACTATGCTCGACTCGGCGACCGCGGACCGCGAGCGTCCGAGACCAACCATGCGGCACGCTCGCTGAGGCACTCCCCGAGCGCCATGCCGAGCGTGTTCATCAGCTATCGGCACGACGATAGCTTCTCGAGCGCCAAGCTCCTGGTCGAGCACCTCAAACGCTGGCTCCCGGACTTCGACCTGTTCCTTGACGAATCGGAAATCGAGGGGGGCGAGGACTGGCGCGCGATCCTTGCCACGCACATCGACCGCGCGCAGGTCGTCCTCGTGGTGATCGGCACGCGGTGGATGGCGATCGAGCAGCCGGGCGGACACCGCCGCCTCGACGATCCCGACGACGTGGTGCGATGGGAGATCGCGCGCGCCGTCGCCGCGCGCAAGCGCATCATCCCGGTCCTGGTCGACGGCGGACGGCTGCCTGCAGAAGCCGACCTGCCGTCGGCGCTCCAATCGCTCGCGCGTCTGCAGTACTGCGAGATCGGCAGGCGGACGTTCGAAGGCGACATCCAGGGCCTCGCGCGGACGCTCAGCGCCGAAAGCGCGGCGGCCGATCCGGCCCGTTTCATCTTCCTCGTGAAGCGCTCGCTCGTCGTCGTGCCGGTCGTTTCCGCTGTGCTGTGCGCCGTCGCGTGGTCCAATCTCTTTGCCAAGGTCGAGATCTGGTTCGCGAACCGCATCACGTGGCTCGGCGACGGGCTCTTCGATATCCCGCTCAGCGATCAACTCCGGATCGTTTCGCTGCCGCTCGAACCGCGGGACGGATCGGGCTCAGATCCGTCGAGGGAAGCGGTGCGACTAGATCCGTCGCGCCGCGCGGATTTCGCCGCGCTTCTGGACGAGCTGGTCCGCCAGGGCGCTCGCGTCGTGGTCTTCGACGTGACCTTGACGCAGGAAAGCTCGTTCGACGATCGGCTTGCAGAAAGCGTCAAGGGAGCCGTGGCCCGAGGCGTGCAGGTCGGGTTCGGATTCAAGGCGTTCGACGCCGCGACGAATCAGCCTCGGATCGCGAGCGCGATCGCGCGCGCGGGCGCCGCGCTCGGCGTCGTGTGCGTCGGCGACAGGGGAGGCGGCGGAAGGAATGTCGCGTTTGCCACGCTCGCGCTCATCCGAGGCGAACGCGCATACCCGGGCCTGCCGCTGATCGCCGCCTACGGATCGGTCCAGCTCCCTGGCCTCACCGCCGCCTCGTCCGAGGTGCAGGTGCCCGGCGCGAGAGCCCCCATCCCCATCTCGTTGACCGAGACCTTCGACGAGTACGCTCCACTCTGTCCGGCCCGCGCGGCGGGGACCAGCATGGTTCGCTTCATTCCCCACTTGTCGAGCCGTGAGGCGCTCCGGCAGCCGACCGTCCGGCACTCCCTGATGGACGTCGTGCGATCCGCCGGCCGCGGTGACGCCGTCTTCCGCGCCAAGACCGTACTCGTCGGCGCCGAGCAAGCGCGCGATATTCTCGACACACCGCTCGACCTGGCCGGGTCTCGCTATGGCTTCGAGTTCCAGGCCGACGCGGTCAATGCGCTCCTCACCGGGCGGATCGTCACGCCGGTGAAGCGGACCGGGCAGGTCATCTCGGTCGTCGGCGTGGCCGCGTTCGCGGCGCTCCTCTATCTCTCCGGACCCGGCCGCTCGCGGCGGAGACTCGCCTGGGTACCGTGGTGCGTCGCGGTCCTGAGCTTCGTCCTCGCCGTCCTCGCATACCGGTTCCTCGACTCACTGTGGTCGCCCGTCTTTCCTGCTGCCGCTTGCCTCGTGACCTGGGCCGTTCTCGGGTTCCTGGATCGGAGGTGGACCCATGACGAACGTTAGAGATCGCATGTTCGACTCTCTCGTTGTCCGAGCGCGCCTGTACCGCTCGGCTCGGATGCAGCACCCGCACCGCCGCGCAGTCGGCTGCGCGCTGGTGGCGCTGACGCTCCTCGGATGCGAGACAGTAGGCCCTGGCAGATCCGGAGGCGGGTCTGCCCGGGTGGAGATCGTGGCGCGGTTGACCGCCACCTCTCCCGGCGTCCGCATCGAGCGATCGGGACAACCGATGCCCTATACGCCGAACATGGTCGTGCGGGAAGGAGACCGCATCCGGACGGGATCCGGCACGTACGCCGCGATTGACTTCGACGATGGCAACACCGTGTACATGAACCACGACACCTGGGTCACGGTCGGATCGATTCGCGTGCTGCTGGGCGAGATCTTCAACGCGGTCGTCCGTGTCGGCGCGGGATCCGAGGTCTACACAAACGACCTCACCGCCGCCGCCGAGGGCACGAAGTTCCTACTCCGTATCGACCCGGTGAGCACGACCGTGACGGTCATCGAGGGCCGGGTCCTCTGCACCCCCACGGCGGGCGGCGCGTGGCATCCCTTCACGATCACCGCCAATCAGCAGATCTCGGGAACGTCGCGAGGCTATGCGGGCCCGGTGCCCATCGACGGCATGCGCAGGGCCCTCTGGGTCGAACAAGCTGCGCGGAGCCTGAAGCGGCCAGCCGTGCTTCCGGCGTCCCGGATCAACTGAGACGCGGATCCCGGATCACGCCCAGACGCCGTCCTTGATGGTGAAATCGCTGTGGCTTCGGGCTCCTGGCTGGCTCCTGTGGCGTTCCGCGTCCGAGTCTGGCAGATTACGTCAGGGGGCGGGGACCCCGAGGGGGGCGCCCGCCGCCAGAGAGGGACTAGTGTGGCTGCTACGCTCCACATTCGTCGAGCTACTCGTGATGCCTTTCCCTGGGCCTTGGCTCCGATGGCGGGATGTCGGGGACAATGAACGGAAACTTGAAGGCTTCCAGCCCGTCCAAAGACGAGCCGAGGTCACTCCTCATGCAAGCAATGATTTGGTTGATGATCTTGTCCTGCTTCTTGGCTGACCATTTCTCGTTATTGTAATTCTCGACCAGCTTCTCTACTTCAAGTAGCACTGACTTCCCGCCCATCAAATTGATAACGTTGAGGGTGTTCGCAAATCGGAACTGGCTCTCGAAGGCTGGCCGGACCATGAGTTCACAGGCTGCAGACAGGAAATCTTGGTACCGCTGAAGCTTGAACTCAAGAACTTTCAGCCTGACATCACGCCAGCGACCAAGAATGTTTGCTAGCGCGTGACCAATCAGAGCAACGGATCCCGCGATGACTGCGACCAGCAATTGTGTGTCCATGATCACACCCTACTTTCTTGGGATTCGTGCGCAGCCCAATCCCATTGCTCAGGCCGTGCGAGCAGGCCTCCGCCACATAACGTGCACGCCACCCGCCCCGAACTGGACTCGGAGCGGCTTGCGCGCGAGTTCCCGCTCCGCCCGCTTCCGCGACAGATAGTCGCAGGTTCGCGTCCACACGGAGTATCCGAGCGGTCGGTCCCCTCTCGCCACTTGTAGAGGCTGATCTTAGTGAACCACCCAAGATTAATCTTCTCCCGCTTGGCGTTTCGCATGAGGCGCCGTGCCTCCTGGCGGGCGGCAGGCCGGTAGACAGGTCTGCGGAGCTGTGTCATCGGCTCCTGCGGCGTTCCGCGTCCGAGTCTGGGCGATTACGTCACGGGGACGGGCCCCACGGAAGGGGCGAGCGCTGCTGGTGGCGGCTCATATTGACTACGCTCCTCTGCTACACTCCGCCCAGCCTGTAAGGAGGGCTCCTACATGGACCCCATCTGCTTGCCCCACTCCCCGCATAGCCCACAACCGCAGAAAGCCTGCGGGAGAACCGAATGATAGACCGCCGCGCGTTCCTGGCTGGCTCTGGTGCGGTGCTCCTCGCCGCGCCGCTCGCCGCCGAGGTGCAGCCCGCGGGGAAGGTCTATTGCATCGGCGTGCTCGAGCCGACGTCGATGGCGCTGAACGCGGCCAACCTCGACGCCTTCCGCCAAGGGCTACGGGAACTCGGGTACGTCGAGGGGCGCAACATGAGGATCGAGTACCGATCGGCTGACGGCCGCAGCGAACGGTTCCCGGACTTGGCGGCCGAACTGGTTCGCCTGAAGGTCGACGTGATCCTGACGAGGGGGACTCCAGCGGTCATGGCGGCCAAGAACGCCACAGGAACGATTCCAGTGGTGATGGCGGCGAGTGGCGACCCTGTTTTGTCCGGCGTCGTCTCGAGCCTTGCGCGTCCGGGCGGGAATGTTACAGGGCTGAGCGCAGTTGTCGTCGAGGTATCCGGGAAGCGGCTGGAGCTGATCAGAGAGATGGCCCCGGGAGTTTCACGAGTCGCGGCTCTCTTCAATATGAGCAACCCTAACGACGCTCTTCAGTGGAAAGAGATAGAGACCGCCGCGCCATCTTTGAGAGTCCAACTCCAGCTTCTCGACGTACGGAAGCCTAGCGATTTTGCAGGGGCATTCGATGCCGCAGTCAAAGGGCGAGCTGGCGCGCTGGTCGTGGGGTTAGATGCTCTCACGTGGGCGAATCATCGACCTATCGTTGACCTCGCGGCAAAGCATCGGCTACCAGCGATTTATGGCGGCCGGGAGTTTGTCAACGCCGGGGGCTTGATTGCCTACGGAGTCAGCTACCCACACCTGTATCACCGTGCGGCGAACTTCGTGGACAAGATCCTCAAGGGCGCCAAGCCCGCAGACCTGCCCGTGGAGCAGCCCTCCAAGTTCGAGCTGGTCATCAACCTCAAGACCGCCAAGGCATTCGGGCTGACCATTCCGCAGTCGCTGCTCCAGCGGGCGGATGAGGTAATCCATTGAAGACCAAAACGCTCGCTATTGCGCGCGTCGTGGTCGCACTGCTTCTGGGCGCCAATATCTCCGCGATGGGCCAAGGGACTGAAGTCTCGACCATCGAGCTCAACGTCGGCGATAACATGCGCTACGCACCGGCGGTCATCCAGGCACACCCAGGGGAGCGAGTACGAATCGTCCTCAAGGGCGTGGGCAAGTTGAACACCCTGGGCCACAACTTTGTGCTGCTGAAGAAGGGAACGGCGCCGAAGACCTTCGTCGACAAGGCCGCCAAGGCGACTGAGGAGACAGGTTTCATTCCAGCGGCGATGAACGACCAAGTCATCGTTGCCACTGCGCTCGTCAGGCCTGGCGAGAGCGCCGAGGTGACCGTCGAGGCTCCTCTTGAACCAGGCGAATACACGTTCGTCTGCAGTTTTCCCGGCCACTCTGCACTTGGCATGAAGGGGCAGTTGATCGTCAAATGAACTCGGCCCAACGCAGCTCGATGTAGCGATCTCGCACTCCCTGCTATAGGCCGACCGGGTGATCAAGCAGCTTCTGATCCTGACCACATTTTCACCATTGTTAGGGGAAGCGGACTCGTAACCACGATTCTAGAAATTGCGCGGAAACGAGTGTCGAGAGCCAGGATTCCCGGCCGAGGCTGGCAATGACCGAGTCTGGCACCTTCTGTCACAGGGATGGGAGCCACGAGTTGGGCGACCGCTGCCGGAGGGGGCGAGTGTTGACTATCCGCCTAATTTGGACAACAGTGATGCTCCCTGCTCAACCTTCCGGAGCGCTGCCACCAGGGCGGGGTTGTTCGTTCACTCGAGACACTCATCCCAGGAGGAGGAGGCGCCAATGAAGCCGTTCCAACTTCTTCGATGGAAGCTTTCGAGCTGCTGTGGTCACGAGTTCGGATACGAGAGCCCGCACGAGGGCATGCGCACAGGCGCAACGCGCCGCGACTTCCTCAAGAGCACGGCAGCCGGCGTCGCCGGGCTATCCGCGCTGGCCGCGCTTCCGGCGGAATCCGGAGCGCAGGGTCGCATGTACCCACCGCCGCCGCCGGCGACGAGCCCGGTCGAGGGGCTGATCGACTTCCACGTTCACACCGCGCCGGATGTGTTCGGACGCGCCCTTGCCGACGACGAGGAGGCCGCGCTCTCGAAAGATCGCGGAATGGAAGCGGTCGTGCTCAAGAGCCACACCGCGCTCACCGCGGATCGTGCGTGGCTCGCGCGCCGGCGTGTCCCCGGCATGAAGGTGTTCGGCGGCATCACGCTGAACGGATCCGCCGGCGGCATCAACGTCGACGCCGTCCGGTGGATGTGGCGCATGCAGGGCGGGCTCGGCCGCGTCGTGTGGTTTCCGACGTTCGACGCGAACAATCACGTCACCCGACTCAAGGAAGCGCCGTCCGGCATCAAGGTCGTCGACGACGACGGCAAGGTCTTGCCGGCCGTGCGTGAGGTATTGAAGGAGTGCGCCGCCCAGAAGCTCGTCGTCGAGACCGGACACTCCTCCGCCGCGGAAGGCCTGGCGATCATCGAAGCGGCGCGCGACGCTGGCTGCGACCGTATCGTCGTGACCCATGCCGAGTTCGATGTCATCGGAATGAGCGTGGATCAGATGAAGAAGGCCGGGTCGATGGGCGCGAAAATGGAGATCGCCACGCTCGGCGCGCTGTACGGCCCGACCGCCCATCTCGCGTTCATGCGGAACTCCAAGAACGTCTCGTTCAAGGAATCAGCGGACCACGTCAAGGAAGTCGGCGCGCAGCACTTCATCATCTCGACAGATCTTGGCCAGACGGCAAATCCGTCGCCGCCCGACGGGCTCGGCTGGTTGATCGGCGGGTTGATGTCGCAAGGGATCACGAAGGAGCAGATCCAGACGATGGGACGCGAGAATCCCGGTAAGCTCCTGATGGGGTAGTGGTTACGGCAGAAGATCGGCGATGAGTATACCCGTGGACGGCGCAGCGACCGGCGTGATCGTGGCGCCGAGCGCCTGCATCGTCGAGTAGCCAGAAACCCGCTGTGGCATCG
>Ga0075425_100003456_pt1 | contig 16071 bp, 16 predicted proteins | sample SoiMethybrSBSTD4_FD_75300 | JGI IMG/M metagenome (GOLD analysis project Ga0075425, IMG submission 75300) | Bulk soil microbial communities from a Populus tree surrounding site in Tennessee, USA - Soil MetaG P. TD hybrid SBSTD4 | ecosystem: Environmental > Terrestrial > Soil > Tree plantation... | reverse complement strand
GTGGGCGGTGTTGAATACGTTGTAAGAGAAGAGAACCGGGCCGGTGTTCCCATCGGACATTTGTTTCGTGAAGGCCGCGCGCTGTTGACGATCCTCATTTGGCTCGTCAATTTCATGAACCTTTTGAATCTGTATGCTCTGACGAGTTGGTTACCTATCGTCATGCGTAATGCAGGTTATTCGATTTCTACCGCGGTGCTCGTTGGAACGATGCTGCAGGTTGGCGCGATCATCGGAACGTTTGTGTTGGCGGCGTTGATTGCAAGAAAGGGTTTTGTGCCGGTACTTACGGGTTCGCTTGCGGTTGCGTGTATAAGTATCGCCGTTATTGGCCAGCCCGGCCTTTCACTCGCGGCACTAACCATTGTTGTGACGATTGCGGGCTGCGGCATCCTGGGAAGTCAGCCCGGTATTAACGCGCTTTCGGCTGTGTCGTATCCGACATACCTTCGCGCGACTGGAGTTGGTTGGGGGTTGGGCATCGGACGTGTCGGAGCAATCGTCGGCCCTTATATCGGCGGTGAACTTCTAGCTCGCCAATGGTCCACGCAAGACATGTTCCTGGCGGCGGCCCTTCCGGCACTTGTCTCAACATTTGCCATGATGTTCATGAGACAGAGTAAAACAGCTTGATGGGGTGAACACACGCCGCCTATTCGCAGCGATTTCCGCCGCTTCCTTCCGAGCCGCCCTTGTCCCGATAGACCTTGTGGCAGTTGGCGCACGCCGTATTGAGCTTGTCGGCAACATCCATGAACGCGTCGTAATTCCTCTCCCGAGCCGTCTGCCGCGCGAGCTTGCCCACTTCGACTAAATCGCCAACATACTTTTTCCAATCCTCTCGATCCATGGGCACGGGTCTGCCGTTCTGGCACTTTCTGCCTGGCGTTAACAGTAGGGGTGCTGTCTCGACAATAGCAACCGCAGCCTGATCGACAGCCAGCCAGCCGGGATAAACCGTGGAACCCCAATCGACATAGTCGAACGGTGACGATGCGAGGTCCTTTTTGGCCTGCTTGCCAGGATCCTTCAATTGGAGGTTGAAAATGATATTCGAATTAGGAAAAGCGATTGCCCTCATCAATTCGGCAAGGTTGCCTTCGGGTGTTGCAAGTGATGAAGAAGCATTTCTTGCCGTGACGGGAAATGTAATTTGTGGCGCCGTGACGTCACTGAGTTCCGTCGCTCCCGCAGGGAACTTACCCATCTGAAGAATGTAGGCAACGAGATCCTTCGCTTGTTGCGACGACAAAGATCCCGGCGAGTTGAAGGGCATCGTCTTCTGCGTCTTCTCCACGAGACTCGCGAGGGATCGCGCGCTCCAGTTCGAAAGAAAAGCATCACCGACGAGGGGCGGGCCAATGGCGCCTTCCAACGCTTTGCCGTGACATTCCGCACATTGCGCGTTGTAAATTTCCAGGCCACGCATCGCCTGGCTGGTCGAATACACACCTTGCGTTATTGATGGCGATTGTCCCGCATAGCCAGAGAGCGTGAACAGTCCAGAGATCACACAAGCCAACACTCCCGCAACAAGCCCGTACCGAATCATGATTCCCTCATTTCTAATGTTGTGGCGATGGGAGAGCGATTATAGCCTACAACCGCCACAGAAATCGTGACCGCAATGGCCAGCCCGGCGGCGAGCCTATTCATACAACCCGAGACATAGTAAGGGTTTGTTTCATACGCCGCACCATCGAGTACATTTTCCCGCCGCAGCGTCTAAAGACATTTAGTTAATATAGGCGCCCGATTTTTAGGAGTATCGTAGTAATGAAAAATCTGAAGCGGAACAACCCCACCAACCCGGTCTGGTGCGCACGGTGTTACCTGCGAATTGCGCCGTATGAACGGACCGCAACCCGAAAGGGCAAGATCTATCACCAGGTCTGTTACAACAAGATCACGAAGTCACGTTAGGCGCACGCCGACTGTTGCTGTGCGTTAGTTCCCCCGGCGTGCTCGTCGGCACGCATCCGCTGAGCGAGTTCGAAGCCATCCATGTCCGGCATATGGACATCGAGCAGGGCAAGAGCAACCTCGTGAACTTTCAACTGATCGAGCGCCTCGACGCCTGATCGAGCCAGAACAACCTCGACATCGTCGGACTTCAACAATGTTTCTAGAAGAAAAAGATTGTCGGAGTTGTCATCGACGAGAAGCAGTTTCACAGCCGGATTCTTCATTCCCACCTCGTCTTTGTAGTTATCGCGAATGCGAGGGAAATCCGGCGGAAAAACAAAAAAAGGGCCATTTAGAATGGCCCTTGATTACGAAAAAAGTTTCAGTAATGGCGGTTTCTATCTATTGCGGTTCGAACGATACCTCCTCGTGTCGAGCCTGTCTCGACCAAGTTCGTTCCCGTTCATATCCCTCAGGATGAACAAATAAACGTGTCCGGGCTCGATCCAGGGCGCGGCCTGTGTACCGGATGGACCTTCTGCAAATAACATGCTGGGATTGTTGTCGACCTGTACGTAGACGCGCGCTTGAGCGGGAGCCTGCCAGCTGATGTTGTTATCCCTTCCAATATGCACGCTGGCGTTTCCGTAGCTGCTGCTTCCGTTATTCAACTCACCGTTATATCCGTCGTTGTACCCAGCCACGTAGTCCGCTCTATCACGCGAACTCGTCCAGCGAGTGGTTCGAGTATCACGCCCCAGATTGCGGTCGGCATCGGAACGGCCGGCCTGCAACCCTGCGCGATAAGCCGGAGTGTCGTTGCCATAGCCCGGCTTATAGCGGCCATTCTGTGAATAGCTGGTATTCGCATATCCCGTCCGTAACGGCTGATCCAGCCGGAAGGTAACGAGCGATTCCGCAGGCACGGACACGCTCCTGCCGCGAGTTAGTACCTGAGCTCCGGCTCCTCCTGCCGCGCCGACAGCTGCTCCGATGGCTGCGCCTTTTCCTCCACCTGCAATTGCACCGATCACTGCGCCGAGCAACGCTCCGCCACCAACATATTTGCCGGTACGCTTGTTGACGCCGATTCCTTCCTTGCTCTGCCCGCTGACAACCTGATCCGACGAATCGACGGTGTAACGCTGACCGTTAATGTTTATCGATTGGAGATCCAACGCCACGTCGTTGTCTGAAATCCTCTTCACGACCATTTCAACGTCGGAACCTCTCGGAACGAGAATCGTGCCGTTCCGATCCATAACGTCTTCCGCAACCGTGCCCATGAATACGCGTCCATCGCTCTCTTTGGCATCGATTGATTCGTTCGTCCGGACCGTGACCGTTGTACCGGCGTCAATTCGTCCAATACCCTGAGCGCCGGCGCCAATCGAGAGACAAAGTGTTAGAAATGACGCCAAAAGTATCTTCGATATACTCCTTGTCATAAATTTTTCAGCTCCTCTCCCGCGCCCGCCACCGACACATCGGCCCCGAGCGCACACATAGATATCTAATAAGGGGCAATCGCCCTTCCCAAGGCGGGGCGTGGGTTTCAGAGGAGTTAGGAGAGTCGGCTTACGGCACGACCGGAAGTTTTACCCGTCTACTGTCCGTAATAGTCCTTGCGGGCACGTACGCGATATTTCGAATTTTTCGTACGGATTTCAATCCGATGCCATTTTTTATCGTCCAGAGCGTGGGCGGGATAGTAGCCGATGCTGTACTGATTGCGCAGTTCTGCGGCGATTTCATCGAGGGCGGCCTGAATTTCGCTGCCGCGGTTGTCGGTCCAGTTTCCGGAAAGCAGCCAGGCTTTGCCGCCACTTTGATCCGCAAACGTTTGAAGGACTTTCATATCGACAGTATCCGGATTGCCGCCACGGCCGGGATATCGTTGCGGGGACTCGAATGACATGAGCGGCCATCGCCGCCCGCCACCCGGGATACCTGGTATGCCAGGAATGCCGGGGATTCCAGGGATCTGAATGCCTCCGCCGCCACGCCGGGGGTACCTCCCACCTTGAGATGGGCCGCGGCTGATAGGTGGCTGGCCTTCGCGAAAAAGACCATCGGAACTCGGCGAAATCCCCAGGCAATATACGAGCAGTTCGGATTCGCGGACCGATGATGCCGCTTCGTCAAAGGTGGCGTAACTGGATGTATCCTCGCCATCCGTAATCAAAAGAATGGCCTTCTTGTCGTGCTTTCCGTTTTTGATCTTCCGAAGACTTTCTTCGAGCGCGTCGTACAAGGCCGTACCGCCGCCGACGTTGACACGGCGCAGGGCTGAAGCGAGTTTGTCGCGATTGTCAGTAAAGTCCTGCCGGAGCGTAGGCCGTTCGGAAAAGGTCATCAGGAAAATATCGTCGTCGTTGTGAATCGCCCGGACGAAACGTTCCACAGCGCTGGTAGCAGTGTTGATCTTGCGTTCCATGCTGCCGCTCGTGTCGAGAACGAGGCCGACGCTTACAGGCAGGTCATTGGACTGGGTGAAGTGCGCGATCGTCTGAGGCTGGCCGTCTTCTTCAACGATAAGGTCATCGGCAGTCAGATCAGATACATATCGTCCCTTGTCGTCGGTTATCGTGGCCACCACATTGACCAGCGCCACATCTACCTTCAACTGGGCAGCGAGAACGGAAACACCGATCAGACCAACAATCAGGGCGAGACCGACCCGGTTCATTCTTAACCTCCGCACGATGTGCCATCTTGGACTCGCGAAGTCCCATACCGTTAGCTGAGAACGTTGCAATCTGGTATCCTCTCGCGAAACAACGGCAAGAGTAGCACGAAGGAGACTGATGATGACGCGCCTTGCGCTATCCATTATGGTCGGCGTTTCTGTTCTCTACGGCATCGCGACCGAGGCATACGGTCAGCGTGCAAAAGCCGAGGCGCACGTCGCTGCCGCGAAGGCGGCGGCCACCGGTCCCGGCGAGAACTTCAACGGCACCTTCACCGCCGTGTGTAAGGAACGTAAACCGGGTGAACAGGGAGCACCCACGACTGCCGAACCCGCTAATTTCGCCGACAGACCAATTCCGACGCGCGCTGAATGGTACGTCGAACCGGTAAAGGTTTTCGACAACCTGTACAACGTCGGCACGAGCTTTCACGTATGGGCCGTCAACACATCGCAGGGAATTATTCTGCTGAATTCAGGCAAGGACTATTCCGCAGACGGCGTGTTTGAAGGTCTGAAGAAGATGGGGCTCGATCCCGCCAAAGTAAAATATGTGATCATTCTTGCTCCGCACGACCTGCACTACGGCTCGGCTAAACGCTTCCAGGACCAGTATGGATCGCACGTCATGCTTTCTGAGAAGGACTGGAGCATCATCGAGCGGACGAAATATGTTCCGGCGTCGCTCAAACCGAAAAAGGATATGGTCATTACCGACGGCCAGAAACTCACGTTGGGCGATACGACACTGACTATCTACATCACGCCTGGTCACGGACCTGGGTCACTCTCCATTCTCGTTCCTCTTAAAGACGGCAACGAGCGACACCTGGGCATGCTGATTGGCGGCAGAGACTGGAACTACGAAGAAGAAGGGCTCTTCTATTTCTCCAGCGAAGAAGAAGCCATGCGCACCTGGAAAGCATCCGCGCTGCGCCTGCGCGATATTGCAACTAAAGCTGGTGTCGATGTCATCCTGACAACGCGTTCTCACCACGACAATACTGAGAAGAAAGTCGCGGCACTGAAAGTCCGCAAGCCGGGCGCGCCGCATCCTTACGTGGAGAAGGGCGCAGTTGAACGGTATGTCACCGTGATCAGTGAATGCATGGATGCACAAATGGCGTGGAGAGGAAAGCAATGATCATCTCGGTTATCAACCACAGCAAACTCGCGGACACCACCGTTCTCGAGACTATTCGCGCGATCAATCGGCAGATCTCCGAAGATTCGAACCGTACTGGAGTCTCGGGGCGACGCTCCGCCTGGAAGGAAAGAGTCACGACCAGCCCGATTCCAGAACGATCACAGACATGCGCGGCGATGCTGTGCTTTACCTCTGGGACGAAGTTAACGTCGATGATGCGCTCGGTTACCATGACCGGAATTACCGGGGCGTGTCGTACGGTTTTGTCTTCAGGAAATTGTCCGATCAGCTTAAGAGAACTGGACCGTGACGTTTTCACATGAAGCCCTGGAGTTGATCGGCGATCCTGAATCGAACTTGCTGGTGGCCGGACCGCATCCGAAAGATGACAAGAAAGAAGTCTTTCACTGGTATGAGATGTGCGATGCGGTTCAATCAGAAACGTACAAGATCGACGGCATCGAAGTTTCAAATTTTGTTTTGCCTCTTTACTTCACCCTTTTCGAAGAAAAGGGTGGACGAAACGATTTTCTGAATCACAAGCACGGTGGCGCCGCATTGAACTCGTTCGGGATTAATGCCGGCGTTTATGTGGGTTTCTACGACCCGGCAACACGAAAGCATGAAACCATCGATGCAGACGAAAAAGCCAGGAAGCGGCGAGAGATCAAGTCGCAGGCAGGCCTTGCCCGGCGCGGAATCCGTTACCAGCAACCTTATTTGCCAGGCGTGCGAACTCGCTTGGCGCGAAAGGCGAAGGCATAAATATGAAATCACGAATTGGATTTGCACTCGGCGTGTTGCTTGCCACTGTGGTTTGTTCCATTTCTGCTGCGGCCCAAAATGCGCCGCCTCCAACTCCGCCGTGCGGGCCGAATCTTCAGTCGACGATCAAGAACGTGGCTTCCGACTCCCGTTGCTTCGAGCTCCGTACATACACGGTGCGAGAGGGCAGCTCGATCGATCTTCTTCATTCCCGGTTCCGCGAACACACGACAGCTCTCTTCAAGAAACACGGAATGACGATCATTGGATACTGGCAACCCGTCGCGAAACCGAACGTACTGATTTACATCCTTGCGTATAAGGATGGGAAAGCTCGCGACGCAGCGTGGGCCGCGTTTGGGGCCGATCCCGAATGGGTGAAAACGCGAACCGAGATGAATGTGAGCGTGCAAGTCGACAACGTGTTCATGAGTGCCACGGATTACTCACCGCTGAAGTAGCGTCCAGACGGGCCGCAGATAAACGAGAATTAATACGCGTTTAATGTTCCGACCCCACTGCGCAGTGTAATCTCCACGCGAAAATTCCAAGATATCCAACAAAGCCGCGGAATTACAGGCTCTCCTCCGCGACGCAACGCCTTTGGGAGGATTCTGTGAAAGCATCTCTGTCGTTTCATTTTTTGATTGTTGTCGTGGTTTCTCTGTGCCTGGCCTCGTCACTGGCTGCCCAGGTACCAACACCGAATGCCAACCTGACAACGGTTGGCCTGATTCCGATACCGGGATGGACAACGGCGGCGGGCGCATTCGATCTCGCTTCGTTCAATCCTGCAAACCGAATCATGTATTTCGCCGATGGCACCAATCACGCCATCATTTCGGTCGATACGGTAACGAATAGCCTGGTCAGCGTAAACCCAATACCGAACTGCACCACCGCGAGTTGTCCGAGTGGAATACAGGTCGCGCCTGATCTGCAAAAACTTGTCGTCACGAGCCGCCAGACAACAGATTGGATCTATGACTTGAGAACACCCGGCGGCCCTCCTGCTGTTGTGACCGTGCCCGCAGGATCCGACGAGTTGGATTACGATCCAGTCCATCAGCGCGTTTACGTCGCGAACACTACCGCGCCTTTTTTCCTGACTGGCATCGATCTCGCAGGTCCGAAAGCGAACACGGTTGTGGCTCAGATTGCGCTGCCGGGGAACCCGGAGCAACCGAGATTCAATCCCAATGATGGGATGATTTACATGTCGATCCCGACGGTGGGTTTGCTTGTCATCGATCCCACGGCAGGCTCGGCCGGCACTGGCGACATCGTGGCAACTCTTACGGCGGGCGGTTCAGGCACAATTCCGACGATCGCTGCCTGCGGACCTCAGGGTAACGATATCGATCCCGTTACGAACCTGATGCTGATCGGTTGTCGCGGAAGTCTGAACGGTGAGGCTGTTCTGAATTTGACCACGCGTAACATGGTGTCGTTCCAGCCTTACCCGACATCCAACGACGTACTGAAATTCAATCCCAACAATCGGCGATGGTACACGGGCACAGGCGGCAATCTGAACAATGGCGGGAACTGTCCGAGTACGAATACGGGCACCGTGTTTCCTGTGATCGGAGTGTTTGCGGCTACGCCGACGGGAAGCACATCACCCAATGTGACGTTCGTTGGCACGAGTTGCGCCGGCCGCGGGGGGCAGCGGGCACTGGTCGACACCATAACAAACAACATTTACATGAATGCTGTGCAGTACCCGCCCGATCCCTCGAACGCGAATTCGGGGCAGTCCGGCATCCTGGTGTTCAATGATCCAGCTCCGGGACAGGCTCCCCTCCCTCGCAGCCAGGCCATATTAGGAGCGAACGGCATCGTTACCTTCGCCCAGAATGGCCGGTTAGTAAATGCGTTCGCGAGTCTGCAAGGGCTTCAGGATGCCGCGACGCGCCTGATCGTCACCACGACTGTCGGCAATGAAACCGTCGCATGCAACGAGGCCGGAGGACGTGCGACCTGCGCAGGAAATCTCATTGGAGATCCGGAACTGGGCGGCGTAGCGTTACTCGCGAACAACGGAAAAGTTCTGACCAAAGGAGCGATCACAGCCACGCCTGCACTCGTCATCACAGATCTGACTCTTAGCCCGAATCCTGTCGCGGGCGGAGCGACGTTTACGGCGAATTTTGGTGGATCAAACCTGACGAGCCAAACAAACTTCGATGTTCTCTTTCAGGCTCCGGGCAGCAGCGCTAACAACGAGGCATTAAATTGGCAGACGGGAGCGTCCGCGTCGCACAGCGTGCGGATTGGCACCCCAACAGGCGGCTGGATCATCACCGGAGTGCGCGCTCATCAGGATCCCGCCGACCACACCGGCAGCTACCTACCCGTGTCCGTAACCCTCACCGTTCAGTAATCCTTCGCTGAGGCATCTGCCGAGAAAAGGCAGATGCTTCAGTGCTGCTTGCGTCTTTGCCGGCATAAATCATGTACACATAATCGTTTGTCAGGCTTTTTTAAATTTTCGCTTTAGTAGCTTGACGCGCGAATTTCCCGACCAAGGTCAAATTTCGCGCGCGTCGCATTAGCACTTTCGAATTAGGACGGACGGTCTTGCGTTCACTGGGTCATACGTTTAAGGTAGGCGAGGAGCATCTAACCGAACGATGATACGCCTCGAGCTAAACGATCGCGTGCGGGTTGCCGCGCCGCCCGCCAAGCCCATACCGTTTCCGTATGGTGGACCGATCCTGGACCGCCACTACATGCCTAGTCGAGGACTTCTTTATTCGTTCCTCGTTCATGAAGTTGTGTTGTTCGGTCTGCTTTTCCTATTCGGCCCCGCTATCGTGAGATCGCAGCCGGCGCCACGCATCTCATGGATCGATCTCAAAAAACCGCTCGTGCTGTACCTTCCCAATCTCAACGGCGGTGAGGCGGGCGAAAGTCCTCGCGAAAAGAAACCGGAAGCCGCACGAAAAGCTCCAACCGTAGCGGCCAATCCCAGCAGAAAAGGGTTGATTTATCCCGGCCCACAACCGATTCGATCAGATTTTCCTAACCCGACCAACCGCATTCAAACTGTGCTGCGGCCGACGCTGAAAAACCTGCCGGTTCTGCCGCCACCGTTGAAGCTTCCCAACATTGTTCAGATGGCCAGCGTGGCTCCTCCGCCACCACTACTGCCACCGCCGCCCGTGGCGAAGGCGCCGACTCCTGCGAAAGCACCGGAGCCGCCTCCACCACCGCCGCCGAAGCTTCAGCCGCAGATCAAACCGATCGAGGCGCGTGTGGATCTCGTAGCATCAGTCCCAGCCTTTCCTCCGAAGACGATGCCGAGATTGGTGGTGCCTCCTGCGCCGGAGGCGCAGCTTCCACTGCCTAACACAGTAGATGCTCCCAAAATAACAGGGCTGTTGAGGCCCGTGAACCCTTTCACGCCAGTAGAACCAGCCAGACCGGTCGAGCTTCCCCTGCCGGATACAGTGGATGCTCCCAAAATCGTAGAACTGGCGCGACCCATCGGCCCCGTAAGAGCGGTAGAACCGTCCAGACCTGTGGAGCTTCCGCTGCCTAATACCGTCGACGCTCCAAAAATCGTCGAGTTATCCAGACCGACGGGTCCTGCCAGAGCGGTAGAACCGTCGAAACCGGTCGAACTGCCCTTGCCCAATACAGTGGACGCTCCCAGGCTCACCGATTTATCCCGGTCGACTGCGCCTGGCAGACCTGTAAATCTTCCCAAAACTCCGGAAGCTGTGGAGCCGCTGTTGGCGCTCAGCCCAACACCCGCGCCGCCCGATGAAGCTGTCAAGATTCCTGCCGGTGAAGCGCGCGGCCGTTTTGCGATCGGACCCGATTCAAATCTTACCGGCACAGACACTGCGGCAGGAGCAAAGGACACAACGTCTTCATCTACAGTCGGCATCGCGGATCGACGAGCATCGGCAACAGGCAATGCCGGTCCTGCGAATGCCGCCGGCTCATCGAATCCCGGAGGTGGCAATCCAGGCGCAGGCGATGTAAAAGACAACACCGCCTCTGGTACAGGGAAGGGCGCGGCAACCGCGACGGGTGCCGGCGGAGTCACCGGAACAGGAGCGGCGGATGGATCCGCTCCAGGAAGGGGTGCAGGTTCAGGTCGAAATGCGTTTCCAGGAATTACGATCGTCGGCGGCAACAACAATGGAGCAACAACTGGCCGCGGCGCAGGTCCAGTCACGCCGGATAAACCTCCAGCTCCGCCGCGGACCTCTTATGGTGTGAGCATCGTGACATCGGGATCCACCGGCGGCGGACTCCCCAGCATGGGTGTCTTCACCAACGAACAGGTCTACACGGCGTATCTGGATATGAAGTGGGCGAACGGCGCAGCCGCCCCGTCGTGGACATTCGAATACGCCGTGATCCCAAAAACAGCCGCACCTGCGGGACCGAACACGCCGGCGCGAAATAACGAGATGAAACTTCCCACCCAAGGCCAACAAGGGCTCGTGCTGCCATTCCCGATGGTGAAGGAGCAACCGGTACTGTCCGCCGAGGTTGTGCGGAAGTATTTGCGTCGGGTCGTTATCGTTTACGCAGTTCTGAATGCCGACGGAAAGATGGAGCAGATGGTGGTGAAGCAAAGCCCCGATGCTCAGTTGAACGAGCCGGTGATCAACGCGCTAAGCAAGTGGACGTTCCGGCCCGCTCAGTTCAATGGCGAAAATGTTTCCGTCAAGGTCCTGTTAGGTTTCCCGCTAGCTCTATCTGAATAGCGCCTACTTCTTCTTCGGTGGAAAATCGGAAAATAGTTTTTTAACGTCGTCCGGTAGCTTGTTTGAAATCTTTCCGGGATTACTTTCGTCATCTCGGTAAATACCGCGCCAGACCAGTTCACGGCCCTCGGTGTCCATCAGGTTCACGACCAGAGTGCCTTCGGTGAATCTAAACGTTTCGATCCGCCTTGCCCGGCCCCACCGTCCTGCTGGGAAGCTTTCCACCTGCCGCCGGTTCGCGGCCCCAAATCGGAAGTTCACAACGAGGTCGGGCCGATTCTGCACTTCGGTCAATCCCTTCGCTGTGAGTTGTGCACGTAGGGCATCTTCAATTTTTTTCCGCACGAGCGGGCTGTTCAGTTCCGGTGTCTTCGCGTCGATCTGCGCCTGCCGCAAAGTGAAAGTCTTGAACTTCAAGAAATCGGTCTGCGGATCGAAATCGGTGTCCTTCTGATCGGCCCGAAGTGGAAGTGAGATGAAAAACAAAATAAATGCTGCTAAGACTGCAACTTTCATAACCTCTCCTCCTGAGTGTGCGCGTCGTCACGTTTCGCTAGAGAATACGCGAAGACTAAACGATGGACACTAGTTCAGTTACTCCGGTTTAAACGACCTTTGGGGGACCGAGTCTGCAGGCGGGTACTCGTTCGTGAACAACAATGGGACAGTCCCCTCCAGCGACCCCATCAGCATACACTCTCTCGTAACGACGTTTATCCCGAGACCTCGGCACACGGTTAGCCGGTCTGGCGGAACTTCGCGCGAGACTTTGTGTCACCGCCGCCGATAATATCTGCGGCATGTTTCGCATATTGATCACCGGAGGAAGCGGCTTTCTTGGAAGCATTCTCGGAGACATCCTCTCGGCAAAGTACGACGTTTTTGCGGCCTATCTGAACTCTCGACAACCTCAATCCGGCGAGCCGTTGCAGTTTGACATTCGCGACGCCGAACAGGTCACGCGCGCGTTCGGCGTAACCCGGCCAGATTGCGTCATCCATACTGCCGCGCTGACGAAGCCCGACTACTGTGAGACGAGACCGGAAGAAACACGCGCCGTCAATGTTACGGGAACAAGGAACATCGTGGATGCGTGCAATAGGCTTGGTGCGAAACTCATCCACGTTTCAACCGATCTGGTCTTCGATGGAAGGAAGGGGAACTATTCCGAAGACGATGCAGTCCGGGGCCTCAATGAATATTCCCGCTCGAAGATCGCTGCAGAAGACGTCGTACTTTCCGAAAGCCCAGGCGCCGTCGTTCTGCGTTTGAGCATCATTTACGGTCCGCGGCATGCCGAGCATCCAGGCTTTCTCGATGAGATGCTGATGCACTGGCAGAAAGGTCAACCGATGGGTTTCTTCACCGACCAATATCGCAACCCGACCTTTGCTCCGCAGGTTGCCGATGCCGTAGAAAAGATCATCGCGCGCCCGAACGTCGCCGGCTTATTTCATCTCGGCGGTGCAGAACGACTCTCCCGATACGAGTTTGCAACCATTGTCGCGAGGATTGTAGGTGCGCCGGTAGAACTCGTTGGCCGTGCCAGTATGTTCGATCATCGCGGCCCTGCAGAGCGTCCCCAGGACTGTTCGTTGGCTTCGGAAAAGATTGGTAGGGTGCTGGGTGTAACACCGATGCGCTGCGAGGACGGCCTGTTACGGCTGATGCAGGAGGGTTATCTTAGGAGGCTGTGAATCACGCGATGTTCGTTTTTGTGCGATGCTTTTCCGCATACATCCGCTGATCAACCTCAGTCAGCATCTCCGTCAACGGACACGAAAAATCACGTTGGTATTGACACAAGCCGATGCTCAGCGACAGGTCGTACGGCAGTTTTTGTGAAGCCACGTATGAATCCAGCACGCTTTTCAATCGCGCTCGGACAATGTCCGTCACAACTGGGGTGTTCGCAATCCAGAGGACGGCGAACTCGTCACCGCCTATCCGAGCGACCAGATCGGATTCGCGATGGAACGCCGCTTTCAGAATCCTCGCCGAATACTTCAATGCATGATCACCAGCAGTGTGACCGAAATGGTCGTTAATGAACTTCAATCCGTCGAGATCCGCAAATGCCAAATTCACTCCGGACCTTGCTCGCCGAGCGAACGTCAACTGTTGTTCGCCGAGAATCATGAAGCCGCGCCGATTGTACAAACCGGTGAGCTCATCGATGAGCGAAGTAAGATACATTTGGCGTCTCCAGACGTTGCGGGCAATCGCGCACAGGAGAACATGATGAAGCGTGTCGCTATCCAGTGAGTGTTTCACCAGATGATCATCGGCCCCATGATGTAATGCCTGGAGCGCAACGGGATCATTTTCCAGATCGGTCAAAACAAGAATCGGCGCGTCGGTATGCTCGACCAGGCATTTGACGAACCCCGCTTCTTGAGCTTTCAAACTCAAGAGCACTGCATCGAACTGCCGTTCATCCAGTTCTTCGATCGCATCTGCCGGCTGCGCCGCGTACACGAGATCCACTTGAGAGCGCATGCCCAAAATGATTTCTCTCAGGCGTACAAGATCCGCGGGATCGTCTTCAACGAGCAGGATGCGTTGGAGGACGTTGACGGGTAACAGGGAAAACGGCCTCGGAACAAGGGAACTCGCCATAAATGTTTACCTTCCTATCCTGGCCATCCTTGCGCCGAAACAGCCCCATCGCTTGGCTGATCCGGCCTTGCACGTATGATTCCCGTCGCTAAGTCATTGTTGATACGTGGACGTGCTGGGATAGACGGTTGAAGAAATTCCCAAACAGGCGGGAAATTATGCCTCCGCTGGGTCTCGTACGCGCAGTTTCGTTGTCCGGCGATCCCGCGGACGGGCTAGAGTTCGCGTGTCATTTCAATCATCGTTCGGCGAAAACCCAGGCGATTAAACAGCCGCTGTGCGGCGGGATTATTCTCGGCGGTCCAGAGCACAACGCGAGGTGCTCCGTGATTTCGAAGCCATTCGATGGCTGCTTCGACAAGAGAACTGGCTATACCCGTCCGCCGGCTTGAATCCTCCATCACGACGTCATGAATGAATCCGGCCGGCTCGCGCAGCTCTTTCCAGGATGCCGGTTCCAATCCTGCGTACACATAACCGACTACAGTACCCGCGCGCTCCGCGACAAAGACGACCACCGTTTTTTCTTTCAGTTGAGTTCGCAGGAACCATGCATAGCCTTCTGCGGAATCGGCGCGCGGCGCCATGAAGCGCTTTTCGTCGAAGCGATAGTGTGTTTCCAGCAGCAGCGCGCCTAATCGGCCAAGAGCAGGAATATCGGATTCCGTTGCGACCCTGATGATGATCTCGCCCATGAATCGATATGTTAACCCCTAATGGTCCCTCAATTATTTTCTGTCGCTCACGGCGGTAACACCTGTTTGAGATATCGTGGTACCGCTGTCGTGGAATGACAGAATTAACAGTCCGGAAGGGGACGTCGTTCCGTACAACGGAGTAACTCGAACATACTCCACGCGCGGCCGTGATCCTGTTTCGGAGACCTGCAAACTGAATGCGGAACCGGGCGCAATTTCATAGAACCACTCTGACGTCGGGCTCAACGGGTAATCGGCCGAAAACGAACTGATTGCTCCCGAAAGGACCGAATTAGTCGGGTTCACCAGTTGAATCTCAGAATTCCAGCCGTCACCGGATACGGTGTGTGGAAAGAGAATTGGGAAACCGGCGGAGTTCAATTCGGCGATCGGGAGCCGCACGGTTAGGAATTCTGAACGTTCGTTGACGAATCCGCGCACCGCCGTCACTGCGATCGGAGCGGAGGCCAAAAATGTAAACGTCCGCGCAGTGTTGAGGCTGATCCCATGCGGAGGCGCAAACGGCGCGTCACTAAGAAATCCGGAAACCTGGCTGTGAGCCGATATTGACGTGCGGTTTGAATAGACTGCGATACCGCTGTAATCGGTGAAATAGAAATCGAGGGTAACGGGTTCAGTGTTTGGATTATGGATCGTGATCGCAGTATTCACAGGTCCCTGAATTTCAGAATAGACACGTCCAGTCTCGATGAATGGATCTGTGATTTCTGAAAGGGACACGGCATCGGCAATCAGATCGGAAGCGAGCGGTGCGGTGTCAGCCAACGAAATTCGGCCTGCGGTTACTGTAGCCATTACTTCGTTTGAGTTCTTGCTTTCCACGGCACTCGTATTTACAGCCCGTACCACGTAATAGTAAGTGCGATTCTTTTTCACGGTCGAATCTGTCCAGGATGCAGTCGTAATCAAACTCGATCCATTCAGAGGTTGTGAAGGGTAAATGCCCGATTGTTCGGTGCGATAGATTCTGTAACCGGCCAGGTTCGAGTCGGTATTTGAATCCCACGCGAGCTTGACGGTATCGGCATACGCGCTACTCGTGAGTTGCATGAGTAGGACGAAACTGAACAAGAGAAGGGGTGATCGGTGCATAGGTGGACTCCTGTCGAAAGACATTCTTATCGGGTTGGGCTGGACATCATGACCAGCCTTTAGTGAGGACAGATTGCTCAGTGAGAAACGGCGTTAAATGGGTTTTCCCAAGAAGCGGTGCAAATCGTAGAGTTGTGACAGTGCTGTTTCAATTTAGGTAAATGCCTTATTGACGAGGAGCAAACCTAAGGTGCGGTAGGGATTTTCTTCTGAAAGAGATTGCAACGGTAGCGGCGGTCTATGACCGCCGACTGTGTTGACACTCGACATCGTCGGCCGTCATAGAAGCTGTGAACAAATCGGAATCAAGCGATAGTCCCCTCCTTGCATCGCCGCAAGGAGGGGTGGCTGTGTCATCAAAAAATATTGCGAAGCCACCGAAGCGGACACAGCCGGGGTGGTTTT